>JGI24133J20442_1000011_pt1 | contig 45786 bp, 29 predicted proteins | sample BarGraNGADG00311_2_FD_20442 | JGI IMG/M metagenome (IMG submission 20442)
CAGATCAAGTTTATCGGTAGTACCCATCTTTTTCGGAGTTAGTTTTGAAAAATCCGGAACCGAATCCCAAACTCCTTCATAATAGGAATATTTTTATAATTTGATGCGACGCTTTTCACCTTTAAAGTACAAGGTTTCTTTATTTCAATTTTCTGTTTACAAAGAGGAGAATTAATTGTTGGTTCACTACCATCGGTTGTATAACGGAGATTAGGATTCAGATTTTGTACGAATGCATAGGCAGTGGTTCCTTTAGGTAAAATGCCTGCCATCGGATAGACCGAGAAATTGCCTCCGGTATCAAAAATATAACGCAAACCATCGTATACACTTTTAAAAGGTACAGAACCATGATCTTCATTAGAATAACCCACTACTTTCCATTTCAATCCTGTCGGTGCAGAGCTTTTAAGAAGTTTTTCCATAGAAGTTATCCCCATATCTTTCATTCCTCCTCCCTCACGTCCTGTGATAAAAATTGTTTTATTCCAGTTTTTAGTTTTAAGAAATTCAATCTGAGCGCTTTTAACCTGCATATTTTTCTTGTACCAGAAACTGGGATCGATAGCAATATAGGCATCAAAAAGATCAGGATCATTCAAAAGTGCGTGCATTACAAATACACCTCCGAATGAATGGCCTACAAGTACATTAAAAGACTCGGTCTTGAAATTTTTATTAATATACGGTATTAGCTCTTTTTTAAAGAACTGTACAAAATTATCTGCACCACCACCGGTGGTAGCACTTTGACTTGAATCGGGAAGAAAATCATGGTTTCTGTCGATATTAGATACTCCGACAACGATGGCTTTAGGCATCTTGTTATTAAGCGACAGGAATCTGGCTGTTGGTACAGTGTGTTGATCGCGACCATCAGCATCCAATACATAAATAACAGGGAATCTGGCTTCTTTGGCATCATATCCTTCAGGCAGGAAGATACTCAGCTTACGGTTTTGTTTCAAAACTTGCAGGTTATCAACACCGGTAAGTATAAGGATAAAACAAAGACGGTGAGTCAGATTAATTGTTGCATATTTACGATGGAATCTCCAATATCCCTTTAGATTCGCCCCTAAATCACCAATGTCAACCCCCCAATCCCGCAAAGCGGTACTAACCGTATTTTAAAGCCCTCCAACTGAGGGATTTAGGGGGTTTATTACTCATATCGGAGAGCTTCGACCGGATTTCTCGTTGCTGCCCACCAGGTTTGCCAGCTTACTGTTAAGAATGCGATTCCAAATGCGATAATCCCCGCCAGGGCAAACATCCAAAAGCTAAGATCGGTTCTGTATGCAAAACTCTGCTGCCATTTATGCATTGTATACCATATAATGGGTACTGCAACAGAATATGATAAAGTTACAAGGAGTATAAACTCTTTGTTAAGTAGATAGAGTATTTGTGAGACTTTGGCTCCGTTTAATTTACGTATCCCGATTTCTTTTGTTCTGGAGACTGTTGCCATCATAACAAGTGCGAACAGGGAGAGACATGTGATTATAACTGCCATCAGACTGAATAATACAAAGCATCTGAAAAGCTGAATATGAGACTTGTATTGTGAATTGAAGAAATCATCAAGGAAATAGTATTCGAAGTACTGATCTTTGAAATAATTTTTAAATACAGTTGTTACTTTGTCAACAGCTCTTTTGATATCTGTGTTTTTGATCCTGATAAAGATGAAGTAACCTACCTGGTCGCAGTTGAATATGGTCGGTTTAATCTCCTGATCGAGTGAATTCTGGAAATAACCATCAATAATTCCGACAATCTCACCCATTTCCTCTTTTAAGTCGGAATCCCAGAGAGTCTGCCCGATAATATCATTAATATTGCTTACGCCGAACGCCATGGCTGCTTCTTTGTTCAGAATCACGTGCTTTGGGCCTCCCATCCAGTTTGTTTCATCGCTGAAAAATTTTCTGCCTGCAAGTAGCCTTACATTAAAAAAATCAAAGAAATTTGGTGACACATCTGTCTGGAAAAACTGGTACCCCAGCTTTTCTTTTCCTTTGAGTGTTATTCCACCTTTCACCCAACCGTTCTTCTCTCCGGGCAAAATTGTCGAAAAGGTTATTTCAGAGATCCCCGGGTACATAAGCAATGCCTCCTGGAAAGATTTCTGGGTATTGTTGAATTCCCTGGAGGTGGGTCGTTTTACTACCAGGGTCTGATCAATATTCATTGTAAATGCCTCTTTTTGCATATAGCTGATCTGTCTCATAGCCCCGATAGCACATCCGATCAGGACAATGGCAATAATAAACTGGCCTGCAAGAAGAATGCTCTTTGAATGTTTCCTACTGTTTATCTGAAAATCTCCTCTTATAAATGTGACAGGAGTTACATTATAAATTTTCAATCCCAGTAAAAGACCCGCAATCAGACTTAGTAAAAGAAGGAAAGATGATGGAAGAAGCCACGTTCTGATGCTGAACATAGAGTTCATTGGGAACTCGAGCCCCAGCAGATCTTTAAAGAGAGGAAAGAGAAGAAAAAGCATGGCAAAGGCAAGCAGAAGACTTATGATTCCGGTAAGTAATGCCTCTGTTATAAATTCGGATATTATATCTCTTCCCGAAGCTCCGTTTATTATTCTGATGCCTATAGAGTTTATTCTTTTTCCGGTAACGGAAGAATAAAGATTAAAATAATTAAATCCGGCGCTAAGAAGTATCAACAGAGCAATTACCAGCAGAATTGAAAGATATTTACTGTTCCCGTTAGCTTCAAATTCAAACCGGTAATTGGAGTGCAGATGGATATCTGTTATTGGCTGGAGATGAAACTCAATAGGGAAATCTATTTTCACGTCCCTCGAGGAAAAGTTTTCTTTTGCCAGGGTGGTAATTTCTTCAGAGATCTTTATGTGATCGCTGCCTTTTTTTAACTTAAAATAGGTATTGGTATTGTTGCAACTGTAACAGTAGGAGGCGTTAATGACGGTTGATAATGAAATAACCAGATCAAATTTCAGATGTGAATTTTGTGGTACATCCTCAATAACGCCCTGGACAGTCAGAGGCTTTTTCCCCGGATTAACGGCAAAGATTATCTTCCCAACAGGATTTTCATTGCCGAAATATTTTCTCGCAGTAGATTCTGTTATTATTACAGCATCAGGATGCCTCAGAAAACCTGTTTTATTGCCTGAAAGGACTTTATGGGAAAACATATCAAAGAAAGAGCTGTCGGCAAAAAGTGTTCTTTCCTCTTTAAAAATCTGTTCACCGGCCAGAATAAATGAAACATCTTTTTTAATACGGCAGAAATTCTCTATCTCGGGTATCTTTGCTGCAGCAATCTGTCCGATATACCAGTTGTTACCCACACTCTTATCGAGCCCGGTCTGGTAATATCTGTAAAATACCAGACGCTGAATACGATCGGCACTATTGAAAAATTTATCATAACTTTTTTCAAAACTGATATACTGAAAGATAAGCAGAACTGCCATCATTCCTATACCTAGTCCCAGAATATTTATACTGCTCACTCCTTTATTTTTCAGGATATTCCTGAAGGCTAACAGTATGTTTTTCTTAATCATATTCAAATAATCACATTTTCAAATTGTCATTCATCTTTTTTAATCTCCCTTTCACCCTTTCACCCTTTCTCGCCCTCATTCCTCACACCTCATTATTCATACCTCAGTGCCTCCACCGGGTTCCTTGTAGCCGCTCTCCAGCTCTGCCAGCTCACAGTTAATGAAGCTATTAAAAGTGCAAGTATTCCCGCTAAACTAAATATCCACCAGCTGAGTTCTGTTTTGTAAGCAAAAGTTTGCTGCCATTTATGCATAGCGTACCAGGCTATCGGTACAGCAATCACGAAAGCGATTACAACCCATTTTATAAAATCTTTATTGAGCATGAACATTACTTCGGTTACTTTGGCGCCATTTATTTTTCGGATCCCAATCTCTTTGGTCTTTTGCTGACTGATTAACAATGACAGCCCAAACAACCCCAGACTTGCTATTAAAATAGCAATAATGGCCATCAGTCCGATAGTCTTTGAAAACCTTATGTCCGATTCATACAGTTTGTTTAAAATGTCATTTGTAAATTCGAAGTTAAAAGGAGTTGTCCCTCCCGTAGATTTCCAGGAATCCTTCAGAAATGCAATGGTCTGCTGCACATTATCAGTATTTATTCTTATGGCTATTTCCCGGACCATCGAAGGATTTAATCCAATAATCATCGGATTAATAGCTTCATGAATGGAATACATATTAAAATCAGACACAACTCCAATTACTGTTCCGAAAGCTGTTTTTTCACCTATTATATCTTTTAATCCTAATGTTTTTATTGCCGATTCATTTACCAGCACTCCGGCGTTGTTTTTCTTTTGATCAAAGTCAGTCCCCAATAATAACTTTAATCTCATTGTCCGGGCAAAGTGATAATCGACAAAAAGTCCATAAACTGACACAATTTTTTCAGGTTCGTCAACTTTTGGAATTGAAATATTCATCTTACTTACATGGGGTGGTATCCATAAAGCACCGCTTACATCCACGATATTTGGATTTTTGCTGATTTCCTGTTTGAAGAGCTCATAATTATGATCTCCAAGATGAACTCTGATAAGCCCCTCTTTTGAAAAACCAAGGTCCTTTGAGAATGCATAATGAACCTGTTTTTGCACCAGTATCATTACGGCAATGAGAATAATAAACACAGAAATCTGAAATATTACCATCACCTTTCTTGTGTTGTGCTTCTTTCCAACTGAAATGCTATGGCCTTTCAGACTCTCAGCCAGACTGAAGGACGTGATCTTCAGGGAAACCAGTAATCCTGATAAAGCGCCGGTAGAAATGGTTATGAGAATCAGAATGCCCACACATATGAACAATCGGTAATTAAGTGTCAGCTGGTATGATTTCCCAAGCAACTGACTTATAAAAGGCAATGTGATCTGAGCTAATTGTGATGCGAACGGGAGAGCTATTAGAGATACCAAGGTGGACTCCAGTATCATTTGTGTAATGAGACTTTTACGTGAAGCACCGCAAACCTTTCGTACCGCAAGTGCTTTAGTCTGTGTCATAGCCTGTGCTGATGTCAGGTTAAGATAGTTGATGCATGCTATGATGAGTATGAGTAATCCTATTGATCCAAGAATATAGAGCATTGACGAGTTACCTTTATCTCCGCTGTTGTTATCCACAATTTTGCCCGATCCGAAATATATATCCGTCAGAGGTTGCAATGAGAGTGATAGTTTATTATCTGCTACTGAATGGTCATTACCCAGCTGATTCAATTTTTTTTCAAATTCGACAATTGATGTACCTTTTTTCAGAAGAACGTAGTTGGTAAAGAACAAACCATTCTTCCATGACTCTCTGAATTCATTGACATCGGGTTTTTGATCGCCGGTTGAAATCAGATTTGCAGACAGATGTTGAAACCCAAAATCAATTCCGGCAATTATTGATGCCCTGATAGTTGTATTCTGCGGGAAATCCTCATAAACAGCTATAACCTCCATCGGGTATTCAGTGCCCAGACATCTCAATATCAGTAGTTTGCCGAGAGGGTTATCGTTTCCAAAGTATTTCTGTGATAATTCCTTACTTATTAGCACTTTGTTTTCAGTCTGATCAAATCCGGCTAAACTTCCCTCCTGGAGTTTTACTCCGAAAAATTCGAAAAAAGCACTTTCAGTGCATAACATCTTTGGTTCATGAATGAAATCATTGTTCTTTTTAATTTCAATATTTCCAATATTGTAGGTATGAACACATTTATCAACTTCTGCAAACTCATCAGGAAGTGTCTTTCCAATAATAAAAGGAGTTTCTGCCCATGTATTTTTGTCAGAAATGTTATAGTTGAGAACTCTGTAAATATTATTCCTGTGTGCGAAGAAGCTGTTATACCCAAGTTCATTCAATATAAAAACTATTACCACCGATACGATAGCCAGACCAAGTATGAGACCGGCCAGATTAATTGAAGTATTTGTTTTGTCTGCTCTTAAGTGCCTGATACTTAGTAGAAGATTGTTTTTTATATACATATTTGTTAGTTATTGATTGTTACATGTTTTGCTCTTGCCGTGAGATTTTCATGGTTTCTGACTTTCATGATATGAGATCTCCTTCTAAGATAAGTTTCTACATTTTCATAAAGGTAAACTGCAAATTTCTTAAAATTATTGAAGTTATTATTAACACAATACCATTATTATGCCATTATTATATATGCCTAATATACAGTAATATAGATAATATATTTATATTAATACGTAAATAAATTTTACAATTAAACGTAAAATATATTTACAGGCGATTGATTTTGAGTTTGGAACGAATTACTTTTACATTTCTGAATTCGACCCCCCAATGGGAAGGTTTGCCCCCCAGCCCCTCCGGACCAAGGTCGGGACAAGCTCTAAAGGGGGGCAAAAAATTAAGGACAAAAAAAAGTTTATTATTCCAACACATGCAAAATCAGAAAGGCAATATTCTTGTTGTTGATGACAACAAAAGCATACTCAGCGCACTTGAGATATTGCTCATGCCTGAATTCAATGAGGTCACTCTGCTTTCAAATCCAAACCTTATTACTTCCCAATTAAGAAAGAAAGATTATAATCTTGTTATTCTTGATATGAATTTCAGCGCCGGAGTCAATACCGGGAACGAGGGAATTTACTGGCTTGAGAGAATTAAAGATACCAATCCGGAAATATCAGTTGTGATGATTACCGCTTACGGAGATATTAGTACGGCGGTTAAGGCTCTCAAATCAGGTGCCTCCGATTTTATTCTCAAACCCTGGGATAATGAGAAATTACTTGCTACGTTAAAGCTTGCGATTCAGCTCAACATTTCAAAAAAGGAGGTCTCACAACTTAAAGAAAGGGAAACTGTGCTGAAGAATGAAATAAACCGTGACCAGCGGTTTATAATTGGATCATCACCTCAATTAATGAGTGTGCTTAATCTGGTAAGGAAAGTTGCGAAAACCGACGCAAATGTACTTATTACCGGAGAGAACGGAACAGGTAAAGAACTAATTGCACAGGAAATTCACCGTCTCTCGAACAGGGCAAAAGAGGTACTTGTGAGTGTAGACATGGGCGCTTTAAGCGAAACACTCTTTGAAAGCGAACTTTTTGGGCATATGAAAGGCTCTTTTACCGATGCACACGAAAACAGGCAGGGCAAATTTGAATTTGCAGATAAGGGAACCCTGTTCTTAGATGAAATCGGGAACCTGTCGTTTCATCTTCAGGCAAAACTGCTTGCAGTTATTGAGAACCATAAATTCTCAAGGATTGGCTCAAACCAACTTATCCCCACAAATATACGCCTTATATGTGCAACCAACAGGAACCTTGAAAACATGGTTCATGAAGGGCTGTTCAGGGAAGATCTTCTTTACAGGATAAACACAATTCAGATTGAATTGCCTCCTCTCAGGGATCGGGGTAATGATATTTTCGTACTTGCTGAATTCTTTCTGAAAAAATATACTTATAAATACAATAAGCCAAATCTGAAAATAAACCAGCAGGCACATGAAAAACTGCTTAAGTATTCCTGGCCAGGCAATATCCGTGAACTTCAGCATACTATAGAAAAGTCAGTGATATTAAGTGAGTCCAATATTTTAAAACCAGATGATCTGTATTTGCGGCAATCCAATACAATCAGTAGTAACAACTCTTTTACCACTCTTGAGGAGATGGAAAAACAGATGATTCAGCAAGCCCTGGAGAAAAATAATGGTAACTTCACTGCTGCTGCTGATCAGCTTGGAATAACACGGCAGACACTTTATAACAGATTTAAAAAATCCTGATGATGTTCAGTAAAAACCTGTATTTCAATATTATACTAAGAGTATTATTAATTGTGGTTTTGTCAGGGTTACTGGGATATTTCATTGTCATTGACAAGTCTTTGCGTTTTTCGATAATCTGTTTATTGATAATAGTATTTATGACAGTCAATCTCATATCTTTTTTAAACACAACAAACAAGAAAATCAGGTTTTTCTTCGATTCAGTCAGAAATGATGATTCAAACCTCTCTTTCCCTATTGAAACCAGGAGCGCCGGTTTGAAGGAGTTATATCAGAGTATGAATAAGGTGAATAAACAGATTCAGCAATTAAAAATTGAGAACAGGCAACAGGAACAATATTTCCGGATATTGCTTGAACACCTGGCTACCGGGATCATTACTTATAATAATAAAGGTTTTATTCTGCACTCCAATTCATCGGCAAAAAAGCTTCTCTCCATGGATGTTCTCACTCATTTGAAGCAAATTGAACGAAAGGACCAGAAACTTTTTCAGACAATAAACAGCATAAAACCTCTTGAACGCAGACTGGTAGCCTATACCACTGAACAGGGTGAAATACAGCTTTCTCTTAAAGCTACATCATTAAGGACCAATGATAATGAATTGGTGATACTTTCCATTCAGGATATTAAAAATGAACTTGATGAAAAGGAAGTTGAATCGTGGATGAAACTCATAAGAGTTTTAATGCATGAAATAATGAATTCTATTACTCCTATAACATCATTATCGGAAAGTCTCTCAAACATTTATAGTGCAGGAGGAAAACCTGTTTTGCCGGAACAGGTAAGTGTTAAAACCATAGCCACCACCTTGCAGGGTCTAAATGTTATTCAGGAACAAGGAAAAGGATTAATGTCATTTGTTGAATCTTATAGAAAACTGACACGTGTACCTGAACCCAAAAAGCAATTGTTTAAAGTGGCTGATCTCCTGAATCGTGTCCATATACTCTATAACTCACTTGAAAAAAGCGACAAAATTGATTTGACTTTTTCACTTAAAAATCCTGATCTTGAAATATTTGCAGATCAAAACCTGATTTCTCAGGTGTTGATCAACCTTGTGAAAAACGCCCTTGAAGCCAATGAAAATAATAACAGAGGAAAAATACAGATTATCGCAAGCGGAGATTCAGATACCCATCCTGAAATATGTGTTATAGATAACGGTCCGGGAATTTCAGAGGAAAATATTGATGAGATATTTGTCCCATTCTTTACTACCCGGCAAAACGGTTCCGGTATAGGATTAAGCATCTCAAAACAGATAATGAGGGTGCATGGAGGCAATCTGAAGGTCAGATCGATACCCAATAAGGAGACCATATTTTGCCTGAGTTTCTAATCGTACCTGATCGCCTTTACAGGAGTGATCCTGCTGATTAGCTGTGTAGGAACCAGAAGCATAAGAATTATTGCGGCCATAGTCCCTGCATTCAATAAAAGAATATGGCTCAGTTCAAGATTAACCGGTACAGTTTTAATATAATAAGAGGATGGATCAAGTGTAATCACACTGGTTTTCAGTTGGAGATATGCAAGTCCGATTCCGATCAAATTACCCCAGAATAATCCCTTCCCGATAAGATAAGCAGCCTGGTAAAGAAATACTCTTCGTATTGTATTATCTTCAGCTCCAAGAGATTTAAGAACACCAATCATATTAGTTTTCTCAAGAATAAGGATGAGCAATCCGGATATCATATTAAATCCTGCAACAATGAGCATCAGCAAAATGATAATTATAACATTTATATCCTGAAAATTCAACCAGTCAAAGATCTGAGGATATTTCATCCTGATGTTAGTTACCTTAAACTTTGCATCTTCTTCCTCTATCTTATAACCTATCGCATCTCTGACGGCTGAAGTCATCTCATCAAGTTTGCGGAAATCTTTGATAAACACTTCAAATCCACTTACCTGGTCGTTCTTCCATCCATTAAGCCGTTTAATTTGTCCGATATCGCAGTAAACATACATTTTATCAAATTCTTCAAGACTTGTTTCATAAATTCCACTGATAGTAAATTTTCTCATTCGCGGAGGATCCTGTATAAAAAGCATTGCGAACGTATCCCCGGTTTTCAGCCTAAGCATATTGGCGATCTTTTTTGAAATTATCACTCTATCATCAGGATGTCCGGTATCTGCGACAGTGAACACAGAGCCATTAACCATATTGGTACTGAAGTATTTCCAGTCAAAATCACTTCCTATTCCTTTAAGAACGACTCCCTGGATATCCTCATCTGTTCTTATTATCCCTGCTTTGGTTGCAAATACTTCAACATGTGCAATACCCGGGATTTGCTTAATGAGAGGAATAAATTTCTGAGTGTCGCTAATTGGTGCAGTTTCGAATGAGGTATTTGAATCGAAGTTCATAATCTGAATATGTGATCCAAAGCCTACTACCTTTTCCCTTATCTGCTGCTTGAAGCCTGTAAGTATTGCAACTGCAAGTATCATAACTGCCAAACCCATTGCAATACCAATAATTGCAATAACATTTATTGGTCGGGAAAATGATGTGCCTTCACGTCTCCCTCTAATGAGTCTGTGTGCTATGAAATATGGTAAATTCATTTTATTATGGATCAACAAAAATAAGAAATTTGATCTATATTTTCCTTTTGATAGAATTAATTGAAGAATTAACCACAAAGGTCGCAAAGGTTTGCGCAAAGGGCACAAAGAAATTTAGATCATATTTTTAACTTTGTGTTCTTTGTGCCTACTTTGAGTGCCTTGTGGTTAAACGGAAAATATATAATAGTTCAGTAATTTAGTAGATTAAAGTCAGAACCAGGAAACATATGAAAAGACTTCTTTTTTCTTTTAGTATATTATTAATTGTAGTATCAGTATCAAAGTGCAATGGGACTAATAAAACTCCCGTCCCCGGCGCAAACCAGATTGAATTATACAAATCTATTATAGAAGGCAAGTCTGTTGCAGTCGTAGCAAACCAGACTTCCATGATCGGATCAACTCATCTGATTGATAAGCTTTTATCAATCGGTATAAATATCAAGGTAATATTTGCCCCCGAACACGGATTCAGAAATCTGGTCGATGCGGGTGAAACCATTGAGGATGGGAAAGACCCTGAAACCGGTATATCTGTTATAAGTCTATATGGTTCACATCTGAAACCGACTTCTGAGGATCTGAATAGGATAGATGTAGTAATATTTGATATTCAGGATGTCGGTACCAGGTTCTATACTTATATATCAACTCTACACTACATTATGGAATCGTGTGCAGAGAATTATGTTAAATGTATTGTGCTTGACCGGCCTAATCCCAACGGTTTTTATTTTGATGGTAATATCCTCGATACTGCATACAGATCTTTTGTGGGTATGGATCCGGTACCGGTCGTACATGGTATGACAGTGGGAGAATATGCAGGAATGATCAACGGGGAGGAATGGCTGAAAAATGGATTAAAATGTGATCTAACGGTTATTAAATGTAAGAATTATACTCATAAAACCTTCTATGAACTTCCTGTTAAACCATCGCCAAACCTGCCAAACCAGACCTCTGTTTATCTTTATCCATCTGTTTGTTTTTTCGAGGGAACGGCTATCTCATTAGGAAGGGGTACTTCATTCCCTTTTCAGGTGTTTGGAAGTCCCGACCTTCCCGATAAAGGTTTCAGTTTTATTCCCGAAAGTATTGCGGGAGCAAAAAAACCGCCTCTCCTTGGGGTTAAATGTTTTGGTACGGATCTCAGGGATGCTGTTAGAAAAAAATTGGTACCGAAGCCTGAAATTAATCTCAACTGGCTGATCAGTGCCTATAAGGATTTCCCTGTGAAAGATAAATTTTTTACTTCCTATTTTGATGTACTCGCAGGAGGTCCGGTTTTAAGAGAGCAGATACAGAAGGGAATGACTGCAAGCCAGATACGGGAAACATGGAAAGAAGGACTAGCAAAATTCGCAAAGATAAGGGAGAAGTATTTACTATATAAATAGTTGTCTAATTATCTTGAAGTCTTGCGGTCTTGCAGTCTCGATTTTTCAACTTTTATCTTTTTACCCGCCCGACTGAACAAATGTCTTAATATAGATTTAGTTAAGCAATTCNGTCGTTCGGGCGGGCTTTTGTCTTTTGTCTTTAAATTACACTCTCCCCGGATAAACCTTCAGAGCCATGGCTAATGTTTCCATCGCGTTTTTAAGGTCATCGATTTTCAATACATAAGCTATCCGTACCTCATTCTTGCCTGATCCCGGAGTTGAATAGAAACCAGAAGCAGGAGCGACCATAACTGTCTGATTTTTATATTCAAACTCTTCAAGTAACCACTGTGCGAATTTATCTGCATCATCAACCGGAAGTTTGACAACTGTATAGAATGCTCCTTTTGGTTTAGGGCAATACACACCCGGTATCTTATTGAGAGCTTCGACCATATAGTTTCTTCGGGCAGTATACTCCTTGTTTACTTCTTTAAAATACTCATCAGGTGTGTCAATTGAAGCCTCACCTGCAATCTGTCCGAGACCAGGAGGTGAGAGACGTGCCTGTGCGAATTTAAGTGCTGTGGAAATTACGTCTCTGTTTTTCGTAATCAAAGCGCCAATCCTTACTCCACATTCACTGTAGCGCTTTGATACAGAATCAAGCATAATGACGTTATTATCAATGTCTTCAAGATTCATAGCTGAGAAATGTTCAGCGCCATCATAGCAAAACTCACGGTAAGCTTCATCTGAGAAAAGATACAAATCATGTCTCTTTACAATTTCTTTAAGATGCTGAAGTTCTTTCTTCGAATAGAGATATCCTGTTGGATTATTGGGATTACAAACAATAATACCCTTCGTTTTTGATGAGATCTTTTTTTCAATTTCCTCAATCGGAGGAAGGGCAAAATCTTCTTTTATAAATGAAGTTACCGGAACAATTTTAATCCCGGCAGTTGTAGCAAAACCATTGTAATTGGCATAAAATGGTTCCGGAGTAATAACTTCTTCACCCGGATTTACACATGACATAAGAGCAAACAGGATAGCCTCTGAACCACCTGTGGTGATAAGCATTTCGGTATAGTCAATATTAATCCCGATCTTTTGATAGTAAGTTGCCAGTTTACGCCTATACGATTCATTGCCCGCAGAATGGCTGTATTCAATCACCTTCAGATTAATGTTTCGCAATGCTTTAAGCGCAACTTCAGGCGTAGGTATATCGGGTTGTCCGATATTAAGATGGTATACTTTTCTCCCTTTTCGTTTTGCTTCTTCAGAAAATGGTACGAGTTTCCTGATAGGTGATGCAGGCATTGCTTTTCCTTTGTCGGATATTGTTGGCATGTGGTATGAATTTAAACCTCATTCTAAAACTGATCACAAAAGTAAATAAATTAGAATTCCCAAGAATGATTTATTTTACTATTTAGATTTTGTTTAAGGGTTTAAAGGGTTGAAAGAGTTTAATGGGTTTATTTCAGCATATCATCTCATTCAACCCTTTCAACTTTTCAACTCCTTCAACCTTTAATAGTATCGGTAATTTTCATATTTTTGCAATTCTGTTTTATAAATATAATTTTAAGAAGAATAATGGATATTCCCTCAAAATACCAGCCCGGGAAAGCTGAGAGCAAGTGGTACCGGTATTGGATGAATAATGGATTTTTCAAAAGCACTCCTGACGAGAGAGAGCCTTATACGATTGTTATTCCTCCACCAAATGTTACGGGTGTACTGCACATGGGTCATATGCTTAACAATACTATCCAGGATGTTCTTGTTCGCAGGGCAAGAATGCAGGGGAAAAATGCCTGCTGGGTACCGGGGACCGACCATGCTTCAATAGCTACTGAAGCAAAAGTAGTTGCAAAACTTAAAGCTGAAGGAATTGAAAAACGCGATCTTACCCGGGAGGAGTTTCTGGAACATGCATGGGAGTGGACTCATAAACACGGAGGTATAATCCTTGAACAGCTTAAACGACTCGGGGCCTCGTGCGACTGGGACCGTACACTTTTCACAATGGATGAGAAAAGATACGACTCCGTTATTAAAGTATTTGTCGATCTGTTCAATAAGGGTCTTATTTACAGAGGTATAAGAATGGTTAACTGGGATCCTCAGGCTATGACAGCAGTTTCGGATGAGGAAGTTATCTATACCGATGAAAAGTCAAAACTTTATTATGTCCGTTATAAGATAGTAGGAGAGGATGGGTATGTTACGGTTGCTACAACCCGTCCGGAAACTATACTTGGAGATACAGCTGTTTGTGCAAATCCTGATGATGTAAGGTACAAACATCTGAAAGGTAAAAAAGTTATCGTTCCTATGGTAAACCGTGAGGTCCCTTTTATTTTTGACAGTTATGTTGATCCTGAATTTGGGACAGGATGCCTCAAGATTACCCCGGCACACGATATTAATGACTATGAGATCGGCCTCAGGCATAAGTTGCCGTCAATTGATGTTTTCAATGAAGACGGCACTATGAGCGAAAGGGCAGGATTATTTATAGGTGTTGACAGGTTTAAGGCTAAAGAACTTGCGGAAAAAGAACTTCAGAAAACCGGAAACCTTGTGAAGGTTGAAAACTACGACAACAAGATTGGACGTTCGGAGAGGACAAATTCTGTTATAGAGCCAAGACTTTCACTTCAGTGGTTCGTAAAGATGAAGGACCTGTCGAAACCGGCATTAGATGCAGTTTTGAATGGAGATATCCACATTCATCCGGCAAAGTTTAATAACCTTTACCGCCACTGGATGGAGAATGTCCACGACTGGTGTATCAGCCGTCAGTTGTGGTGGGGCCAGAGGATACCCGCATGGTACTACAACAATAATGAATTTGTTGTTGCAGAGAATATTACTGACGCCCTCGAACTGGCAAGAAAGAAAAGTGGTAACACAGCTTTGAGCAAGACCGATCTCCGCGAAGATGACGATGTGCTTGACACCTGGTTCTCATCATGGCTCTGGCCGATCACATCATTTGACGGGATCAATGATCCTGAGAATAAGGATATTAAATATTATTATCCTACAAATGATCTTATCACCGCACCTGAGATACTTTTTTTCTGGGTAGCCCGTATGATAATTGCCGGTTATGAATATAGAGGACAGAAACCATTTGATAATGTTTATCTTACGGGACTTGTACGCGACCAGCAGAGAAGAAAAATGTCGAAATCTCTTGGCAACTCTCCTGACCCGATTGAACTCATTGAAAAATACGGTGCTGACGGAGTCAGAGTCGGGATGCTTTTATGTTCCCCTGCGGGCAATGACCTGCTATATGAAGACAGTCTGCCTGAGCAGGGACGTAATTTTGCCAATAAAATCTGGAATGCTTTCAGACTTGTAAAGAGCTGGAATGTTGACGATACTATCGATCAGCCTGATTCCTCAAAAGCCGCCGCGTTGTGGATGACTGAGGTCATAAAGAAAGCTATTATTGATATTGAAGTGAACTTCAGAAAATTCAGGATATCAGATGCTCTCATGATCACTTACAAATTGTTCTGGGATGAATTCTCAGGCTGGTATCTTGAAATCATCAAACCTGAATATCAAAAGCCTGTTGACAGGATTACTTTTGCTGCCACAATCGCATTATTTGAAAAGCTGCTGAAGATAGTACATCCATTCATGCCGTTTATTACCGAAGAGATATGGCAGCTGATTATGGAGAGAAAGGATGGAGAAAGCATTATGGTAACACTGATGCCGGAAGCTAAAAAATTCAACAAGGATCTTATTGCAGATTTTGAATCTGTGAAGGAAACGATAAGTGCAGTAAGAACTGTCAGGAAAGAAAAGGATATACCCAATAAGGAAAAACTTAGACTTCTTATCCGTTCTGATAAAGATAGTTTTGATTCTGAGATTCTTCCTGTTGTAAATAAATTATGTAATTTATCTGAATTGTCATTTGTTTCCGAGAAACAGGAAGGTGCAGCTTCATTTATGGTTGGGACGACCGAGTATTTTATACCGTTAACAGGCAAACTGGATGTCGAAGGTGAACGTACCAGGATTCAGGAGGAGATTGTTTACTACAGGGGATTTCTGATCAATGTAATGAAAAAACTTGAAAATGAGCGTTTTGTTAAGAATGCTCCTGCAAGTGTTCTTGAATTGGAACGAAAAAAGAAAAGCGATGCNGAGTCGAAGATAAAATCGCTTGAAGAGNCGTTGAAGTCGTTGANGAAGTAGCTCAGGGCATCAGCTTCCTCACNAAATAATTCTGTTCTACAGGAACAAGCTCCCAATCGCTATTAAGGATCAGATGCCATCCTTCACCTGAGATATGGTTTTTGTCTTCTTTGAATGCTTTTGCAGTTATGCGGAGAAACTTTAGATTATTTGATACAAGACACCCGCCTTTTTCGACAGTTAGTTTGCCCCAGTTATCTGATACTCTCATTGAATTATACAAGGTGCCAAGAGTGTCGAGGGAATGAATATCTTCCGGTTCAAAATCAAAATAAGGACTTTCAAGTTCAAAAAATACGACAGGTTTCTCAGTAAAGATGCTTATTTGTTTGTGAATGCTTTCTCTGATATCGGTGAGCCGTTGTTCTTCTTCCTTATTAATAATATCGATATCATAATTTAGAGCCAGACTGCCTGCCACATCCCTGCAAATAACAGGCAACTTGATATTATATAGCTCTTTAACTGCGTTTCCCAGGTCAATGGTATCAGTATTAATTTTTTTAATATCATATCCTTTTTCATAAAGTAGCGATGCATATAAGGCACCATGAATGAATCCATATGATCTTGCATACGATTGCATCGAGTAAACCCTGTCGAGATTTTCGAAAAGTCTCGACAGGTATTCCTCATGCGAATTAGTGCAAAGCAAAGTATACGTGAATGTTGCCAGTCCTTCGTAAGTTTCAAACCGGTTTTCATCATCGGCATATTTGTGATAGAGTTCTCTGTTTGAACCTCTGAATATAAGAGCATCCCTTATGGCAAGCTGACGTTCATCCCCATCAGTTTTGAGCGCTTTCTTCAAAGCTTTCCATTCGAGCTTGATCCAAAGCCTTGCTTCCTTTTCATCCATATTGTTTGCATTGAAGGTTAAAGGTAAAACTCCTTCATTTTCCTGAAACCGGTGAAAGAGGCTGTGAATTTCCCGTGTTTTTATCCTGTATGCATCTTCTTCTGCGGGAAGAGGTGACATAGCAAAATGCGTTCCTCCAAATTTCACAGGACCGTTAGTTAATATGAGTTCTTTTGGATAGATACCGGTATATACTCCATCTTTCGATTTCAGAAGGCCGTCATTATCAGGCCCGTTAGCTATGGCTCTACGCGTGACTCTTTCAACAAACAATATGGGTCCATATAGGTTTTTCCCCCATAGTTTACCATTATCCCGATTGCATATCTCTTCAATATCTTTAAAATATTGTGCTGCTTTAACTGTAGTAAAGTAAGTCTCATCTTTTTTCCCCTTGCAGCATAAAAGCATCAGGAAGAGAGGGAAAAGTAACCACTTTTTCATTATAGCTGATTTGTCGTCCCGAAAGTAATGAAAAAATTTGCAAATAGTCAAACCCGCACTTAAGTATGCGAATTGCGATTTATTAATAACTTTGTGACAGTTAATAAAAAACAATTTTTAGCAATTGTTCATGATAGATCAATCAGAGAATTTATCTCTTCTTTATCAGGTCAGTAAGGTTGTTGCAAAAAGTTCCGATCTGGAAGAGGCCATCATCCAGGTTATGGGAAAGATGGCTCAAAAATTTGGTATTCTTCAGGCTTTTCTGTCAGTTCTCAATCGTAACTCATCTAAAATATATATTGAAGTGGGGTATGGTTTAACTCAGGAACAAAAAGAAAGAGGTGAATATAAAATTGGTGAGGGTATAATCGGAGAAGTAGTTAAAACAGGTGAACCTGTAATCATTCCTCATATATCTGATGAACCCCGTTATCTGAATAAAACAAGATCTACAACCAAGCTTAAAGATGAGGATTCATTTATATGCGTACCGATAAAAGCAAAAAACGAAATTATTGGTACCTTAAGTGTAAAACTCAAATATTTATCCAACCGGTCATTACAGAATGAGTTACAGTTCCTTACGATAATAGCCTCGATGTTCGCCAGACTGGTAAGATCGCGCCAGGACAAAATAGAAGAACTTGAAAAGCTTCATTACAGGAAATTAAGGGAACAGGGACTTTATAGTTATAACGACAGGATTACTTCTCTGGTAGGAGAGTCAGGTAAAATACAGGAAGTTTATGATCTGATATCCAAGGTATCACCTACAAACGCAACAATTCTGATCAGAGGTGAAAGCGGCGTGGGGAAAGAGCTGGTAGCAAAAGCCATTCATGATCAAAGTACGCGCAGTAAAATGAAGATGATCAGTATTAATTGCGCAGCTATACCCGAAATGCTCATTGAAAGCGAGTTGTTTGGTTATGAAAAAGGGGCATTCACAGGGGCTGACAAATTGCACAAAGGCCGTTTTGAATTAGCTGAAAAAGGCACAATCTTCCTGGATGAGATCGGCGACCTTTCACCAAACCTTCAGGTGAAATTATTAAGAGTATTACAGGAAAAAGAATTTCAACGTCTGGGTGGAGGTGAGACTATCCGTGCAGATGTACGGATCATTACAGCCACTAACCGCGACCTGGAAGAACTGATGCTCAGGAACGAATTCCGAGAAGATCTGTATTACCGGTTAAATGTCTTTCCTATGTTTATCCCGCCTCTCAGGGACCGTCGGGCAGATATTCCATTGCTGGTAAATCATTTTATAGAAAAATACAACAGATTGCATGGACTGGAGATAAAACGGATCAGTTCCACTGCAATTGATTTGTTAATGACCTATCACTGGCCCGGCAACATAAGGGAACTTGAAAACTGTATTGAACGTGCCAGTATTCTCAGTACCGACAGGGTGATCCGTTCACATAATCTTCCTCCAACTCTTCAAAGCGCTGCCTCCACTCATTCGCGTGTTGATGGCGGTCTCGAAGCAATACTTGAAAATGTGGAAAAGCAGATGCTTATCGATGCATTGAACCTGTCTAAAGGAAACATTTCAAAAGCTGCCGACCAGCTTAAACTTACCGAACGTATGATGGGACTCAGGATTAAAAAGTACCAGATAGACCCGGTAATCTTCAAAAAGTTCAAGTTAACAAAGGGGTAATCGATTATTATCCAAGGAGATCCCTCGCTTTGCTCGGGATGACGTTACAATAAGGTTAAAGGAGAGAAGAAGGGGCGATTCGCATATCCAATTATCACTCTATACATTATATGTTATAAGCCACTGTATATTAATGATATATGGTATATACTTCCCGGGCATTGACAGAAATCCTACCGTTACGTAGGATTTTTTATTCATTGTTACCGCTGCGTAACCTTTTAATTATCCTCAAAAAAATATCAGATTTTATATTGGCTTTTTAAAAGTCTGATCTGTAGTGTTTTGCAGGCTCATTATTTAAACTTTCTTTTTACCTGATTAAAATATGGCATGTGTTTGGCCTATATACCGGACATGTACAAAAATATACAACAGTGTATCTTTTTACTAATATGAATATATCGAAAAAGTAAATAATAACTAATAATTAAAAAGTATGAAGAAAATTGAAGCAATTATCAGAACATCAAAATTTGAAGATGTTAAAGCCCAGCTTAAAGAGCTTGGTATCGACTTCTTTTCCTACTGGGATGCTTCCGGGGTCGGAAATGAGCACCTGCGTGGNCATCATAGCTACCGCGGAACGGTTTATGATACACAGTACATCCCGAGGATATTTATATCTCTTGTGCTTCGTGACATCAATGTTCAAAAGACGATCAACTGCATAGAGAAAGCCGCATTCACAGGTGAGATAGGCGACGGGATGATCTTCAGTTATAATATTGAAGAATCTGTAAGGATCAGTAACAGTGCCCGTGGAGAAGCCTCAACAGCAGGTCCGGGTGATGAAAAATTAACTAAATAATAATTTTATAAAACTTATAACAATGACAAAAAAACTTATATTATTCGTCACCGCATTAATCATGACAATTGGACCTGCCTGTTATGCAGATGGACCCAAAAACCCTGATCCCAGTGGAACAAACACAGGTACAGCTACAGAAATTTCAGCGGCAACTCCAGGATCTCCTACAATAATGGAAGTAGCTAATCAGGTAGGGCACAACAAAGTTGCTCTCAATATCATGTGGACCTTAATTACCGGTTTTCTGGTAATGTTTATGCAGGCTGGCTTTGCGATGGTAGAGACCGGTTTGACACGTGCGAAAAACGTCGCACATACCATGGCAATGAACTTAATGATATACCCGCTTGGAATGCTCGGTTTCTGGGTATGCGGTTTTGCAATCATGTTTGGAGGAGTGGGTGCAATTACCACTATGGGGGGCTTTGACGGCTTGAATCATGAATTGACAATTAAACTATTCGGACATACATTTGGTTTGATAGGTTCAAAAGGTTTCTTCCTTAGCGGAACTTATGATGTTGCAGTGTTTGCATTATTCCTTTTCCAGATGGTTTTTATGGATACAACAGCAACTATTCCGACAGGAGCCATGGCTGAAAGATGGAAATTCTCTGCTTTTGTATTGTATGGATTAGCAGTCGGAACTATTATCTACCCTGTTTATGGGAACTGGGTCTGGGGTGGCGGCTGGTTAGCCAATCTTGGGAAAGAGTTCGGTCTTGGCCATGGTCATGTAGATTTTGCCGGTTCATCAGTTGTCCACTTGACTGGTGGTGTTATTGCTTTGGTTGGAGCATGGATACTAGGTCCACGTCTAGGTAAATACAATAAAAACGGATCACCTAATGCTATCCCTGCACATAGCATACCAATGGCAGTAATTGGCACATTTATTCTTGCCTTTGGCTGGTTTGGTTTCAACCCTGGTTCAACTCTGGCGGGTGGTGACCTGAGAATCGCAGTTGTTGCAGTCAATACGATGATAGCTTCTGCTACCGGCGCTTTTGCTTCAATGCTTTATATGTGGTGGTTTAAGACCAAAAAACCGGATGTCAGTATGATTTGTAATGGCTTATTGGCCGGATTGGTTGCCATTACCGCACCCTGTGCATTTGTAACTGTCGGGAGTGCTGCTCTTATTGGTTTTATTGCAGGTATTCTTGTTGTTGAAGCTACATTCTTCTTTGAAAGAAAAGTAAAGATTGATGATCCTGTTGGTGCAATTTCAGTTCATGGTGTGAATGGTGCATGGGGTATCCTTTCACTAGGATTATTCGCTGATGGTGCATATGGTGATGGATGGAATGGTGTAGCAGGTACCGTAAAAGGTTTATTTTATGGTGACTCAGGGCAACTCTTAGCAGAAATCATCGGATTATTAGCTAATCTTATTTATGTAGGTCTGATATCATTTGCAGTGTTTAAAATCATAGATCTGATCATAGGCAACAGAGTATCAGCAAAATCTGAACTTGAAGGTCTTGATCTTCCGGAAATGGGTGCAGATGGATATTCTGGCGTGAAGTTGGATAAAAACGTCGAAACACCATTATCAAGATAAAGTTGGTTAGCCGGAAGTCGGGAGAGAAAGTTCATTCCCCACTAAGATTCTCTCCCTGACTTTCATCTTTCAAACAAAAAAAGTTGTTTAATAATTTATTCTAAATCATTTGATCATGAAAAAACTGTTATTAATTGGCTCTGTATTTTGTTTAATAGTCAGTAAAGTATCCTTTGCAACTCCTTCTACTCAGATATGGATTCCTTCCACAGATTTTCAAAAATGGAAAACAATGCACCTTGGTCTCGATAATTATATAAGAACCGAAAAGATAAATGGCATTCGCGGTGCAGGTATGTTTGATATGGGTTTAACTACCGGTCTGCTGCCATTTGAAAAATTCCAGGGAGAAATCGGGATAGATTATTTGTCTATGGGAGATAGCAATTACGATGACTATCCCTTATATTTTAATGCAAAGATAGGATTTCCTGAAAGTGCTCTGTTTAAAGGTTCACCTGCCCTGGCCTTAGGAGCATTTAACTTCGGATTAAAAAAGAATCTGACAAATTACAATATCATTTATGGGGAAATTGCTAAAACCATTCCTATACTAGGCAGACTGACTGTTGGATATTATACCGGTAATGATAAGCTTCTCGTTGATGAGAATCTGAAGAAAGCAAATGGCGGGCTTTTACTTTCACTGGACAGAACAATGACCGAAATATCAGATAAGTTATGGTTTGCGATAGATTACCAGGGAGGCAAGAATTACCTGGGAGCCCTGAGCTTTGGGGCATCATGGTCTTTCTCAAAAAATGTTTCAGTGATCTTTGGATATGACATTTATAATAACAAAAAGGCATATTATAATACAAATAATCAAAATGCCAATACTTTCACTGCACAGGTTGATATAAATTTCTAGCTGGAGAACATTTTCACAGGGTTTTTAGATGGTTAGTTAATTAAAGGGGCTGCCTTGGTTAAGGCAGCTCTTTTTCTGTATATTCTGTCCAGGCAGCCAGTATAGTTACATTCAGTTCAAATCCAAAAAAAACCTGATCTAAATGGCTTTAAGACTCATATCCAGACTTCGGATATGATGGGTAAGTGCGCCGACAGAAATGAAATCAACTCCGCATTCCGCATAAGATCTGATGGTTGCCAGGGTTATTCCTCCCGACGATTCTGTTTCGTACCTTCCGGCTATGACTTTAACAGCGGAAAGAGTCTCAGAAATAGTGAAGTTGTCAAGCATGATACGATCTACCCCACCTATAGAAAGAATGGTTTTTACATCTTCCAGGGATCGGGCTTCAATCTCGACCTTAAGTTTAAGCTTGTTCTTCTTCAGATATTCTCTTGTTTTACTGATAGCTTTTTCAATTCCACCGGCATAGTCTATATGATTGTCCTTCAGCATTATCATATCAAATAATCCCATGCGGTGATTCATACCTCCACCTATCCTGACGGCCTCTTTTTCAAGAAATCTAAATCCGGGGGTAGTCTTACGAGTATCAAGAATTCTTGTTTTTAACCCTTTCAGCTGGCTTACATATTCATGTGTGCTTGTTGCTATTCCACTCATTCTTTGCATGATATTCAGAACCAGACGTTCCGATTTAAGGATTGACTGCTGACGACCAGAAAGGTAGAATGCTATGTCTCCGGGAACAACGTTTTTCCCGTCTTTGAGAACAATATCAAAATTCAAATCTTTATCGATTGTTTTGAAGAGAACATCTGCAACCCTGATTCCTGCAAGTAACCCTTTCTCTTTAATAAGTAATTTTGCCTGACCGCCTGTAGTCGCTGGTATGCATGAAAGGGATGAGTGATCACCATCTCCCAGGTCCTCGGCAAGGCTGTTTAAGATGAATTCTCTGAGAATTCTATTTTCCATTGTCAGATTCAATGCGTATCTGATGTATAAGCAATTCCTGATCAACTTTCTTGAGAAGGAAATAAACCCTGAAGTCTCCCTTCTCCGTCTTAAGATTGCCTATTGCATATTGTGCATCATTTTTTGCACCCTGATGGCGGATAGTAAAATCTTTAGTCTGGTATTCGGTAAAAAAATTCTTCAATATGGTCTCAGCTACACTTTTTTTGTAAAAATCTTCCTTATCGAGAAGGAGCAGCTCAATCGTAGAATTCATGTACTTTGATAATTCACCTGCATTCCCGGCCTTAATGGCTAATGAAATTCCTTCGGGAATTTTTGCCTGATCCTGCGCCGTGGTAGTAAGACTGCTTAAAGCTATCAATACTACCGGAATAATATTTACGGATTTCATGTCAATTCAGTTTAAATATTGCGGACAACTTTATCAATGCACTGCAAATTTAATACTAATTTGATAACACAAAGTAACACAAAGGGAATAATTATAGTTACAGAAATTCAGAAGTTATGGTTGAAATGAAAATGGGTGTTATATTCGGACTTAGCATTCTTTAAAATGCTATTTTTGTAAATACGGTTAATTGGTTAAAAAAGAGGTAGCATTTTCTATGAAGATCACCCTGTTGCAAACTGGTAAAACGACAGATAAGCATATTTCAGAAGTGGCTGATCAATATTCTTCACGTATAAAGAAATATACTGTGTTTGAGGTTATTACTATTTCTGACGTAAAGAACACCAGGAACATGTCGGTGCAGGAGCAAAAAATAAAAGAGGGGAAGAGGATCATTCAGGCAACAAATACTGATGACTATGTAATATTACTCGATGAGAGAGGAAAAGCTTACAGGACAATTGAATTTTCCGGATTGATGGAAAAGACATTCATGCTTCCTAAGAAACGTATAGTTTTTGTAATTGGAGGCTCCTGGGGCTTTTCAGATGATATATACTCCAGGGCCGATTTAAGTATGTCACTATCTAATATGACCTTTCCCCATCAGCTGGTACGATTATTGTTTCTTGAACAATTATACAGGGTATTTACTATTATTAAAGGAGAGCCCTATCATCATGAATAAGTCATGATTTTAATATTATGAGAGGTAAACGATATCGGATATTTCTTTCTGTTCTGACGTTTGTTCTGATACTAATGGCACTTGCTGCAGAATCAGTTTATTTCGGCGATTTTAAATATCGATACAGGACAAAAATGTTCAACAAAACCCTGGCTGTGAAAGAAACTATTCTGGAGGATTGCCTCAATGACATGAAACCCATACTGGCTAGTGAGAATCATCACGGATCAATAACTGAAAACGAGCTTTTTTCAATAGCAGAAAAGAACAGGATAAGCATTCTTGAATATGTCGATAACAAGCTTTGGTATTGGTCGGATAATGAATTTGATGTGCCTGTCTCTTTTGTTGATTCTCTATATAACAAGCCATTGGTTTTTTTTCAGAATGGGTGGTTTCTTGTCAAAACAGTTCAGGCAAAAAATGAAAAATTAATTGGCCTGTTAAGATTGCACACAGATTATGGCATTGAGAACAGCAATATTAAAAGCGGATTCGAAAAGGAGTACAGGATACCTGATAACGTTGACTTTAGCATTGATAAGGAAACTTCTGAATATCATGTTTTTAATAAAGAGGGTGATTTTCTCTTTTCCCTCATATTCCCAACAGTCAAGGGGAATTCTTATTTTATTCTTGTCCCTTTATGCTTATGGGCAGGCGCATTTGTACTTATAATTCTTCTTACTTTCGAACTGGTTAAATTATTGGCTGGTAAGGGAAAAGGAATGATTGGAATTGGTTTTGCCCTTATGGTTTTTACTATTATTTACCTAATTATACTCTTGACAGGAAGACCCCTGGCAATCTACCAGACTGAACTATTTTCACCCTACCGTTTCTCTCTGGACAAGACTATACCTTCGTTGGGTCATCTGGTTATGCTTAGCATTCTGGCAATTGCTTTTTCAACTGTTCTTTACCGTCATTTCCCGGTTAAAGAGAGGAAAGAGAGAAAAAGTGCAGAAAATTTTCTTTTCCTTTCAGTATTGCTGATGACAGGGGCATTTATCTTAAGTTTATTTCAATGGATTTTCAGTCAGCTGATTTTCACATCAAATATAAATTTTGAAACTTATAAAGTTTTGGAATTGAATATATTCAGTTTTGCGGGATTTGTATCCGTTTTTCTTCTTCTGTTGGTACCGGTTTTCTATTTATTAAAAATATTTCAAAGTATAAAAATATCCGGCAGAGATACAATCATCTGCTCCTTGATAGCTTCTGTTGCGGTACCCGCGCTTTTTTTCCACAACAAACCCGGAACACTTATACCTCTGGCAATATTTTATTTTATTCTGGTCATTAGTATCTGGATTTCAACAAGAAGAAATCTGGGTCTGTTTAATATGACAGTAATTTTTTCCCTGATTACCGGAGTCTACTTTCTTTATTTTATTACAGTCCTTTCTGAGGAAAAGATAACCGGTAATATAAAAATTCAGGCAGTCTCCTTTTCAAATGAAAATGATCCTGAAGCTGAGCTTCTGTTGCTTGATTTATGGCCTGCAATGGAGAAAGATACTTCACTTAATAATATGATGAAGGCTGAACAATTCGACAAGGAAAATTTCGAAAAAATATCAAATTATGTGGAGGATACATATTTCACAGGATTCTGGAAGAACTATCACCTTAATCTTTGGCCGTGCCAGAATGATCAGCCTTTACAAATTGGTTCTGGCACTGAGATGACGCAGAACTGCTTTAGTTTTTTTGATGATCGTATAATAAGAGATGGACACAGGCTGACCGGTACAAATTTTTATTTTATTGACAATCAGGGAGGGAGGTCCTATTATCTTGGCAGATCATATTATAAATCCGGGAAAAACAAAACAAACGGATTATTTATTGAATTATACAGTGATGTGAACGTTTTTCAACCGGGTTATTCTGAATTGCTTCTTGATAAAAAGTATCACAGGTATTCAGGGTTAAAGGATTATTCCTTTGCCAAATATATAAATGGTGAAATAGTTCTGAGAACCCCGGAATTCCCATATGATAAAACTGATGCCGAGTATATTGACAAATTTTCGGATTACAGGATTTTCAGAACTGAGGGTTTTAAGCATGTATTATACAAAAACGGGAATGCTACTGTAATAATAACCAGACCGGCATTGACTTCGGGAGATTTGATCATATCCTTTGCATATATATTCGTATTCCTCCTTATATTATCAAATATGCTGATACTTATCATCAGGAGGCCGGTTGTTGCACGGGTGAATATATTTAATTTCAGGCAGAAGCTTCAACTCTCATATATCGGAATACTTTTATTTTCCTTTATTTTGATAGGTATAGTTGTAGCATATATTACAATTGGTCAGTACCAGGCTAAACACTATGAGAACATAAAAGAAAAACTTAACTCAGTATATATTGAACTCGACAGCAGACTTTCCATGGAAAAGTTTCTTTCACCCGACTGGCGGGGGAATGGTTATTCATCGCTAAATGAGCTCTTGATAAAGCTTTCAAATGTTTTCAATACCGACATTAATCTCTATAATCTAAGCGGATTTCTTATAGCCACCTCAAGGCAGGAGATATTTTCACGTGATCTCACCAGTCACAGAATAAATGATATGGCACGAAACAATCTGGAAATCCTTAAAAAAAGTGAATATTATCAGAAAGAGAAAATCGGTAAGCTCGAGTATTTATCAGCTTATGTTCCTTTCTTCAATGCCGATGATAAAGTTCTTGCTTATCTGAACCTGCCCTATTTCAGGATGCAAAGCGTACTGGCAAAGGAAATTTCAAACCTTATTGTTGCCGTTTTTAATTTCACTCTTCTCCTTATTGTTATAACAATGAGTCTTGCTGTTTTTATCAGCGGACGGCTCACTTCGCCGCTTACAATGCTAAGCAAAGGGCTTGCTTCTGTTGGTGTAGGCAAAAAAAGTGAACATCTTACTTATGCCGGAAATGACGAAATAGGTAAGCTGGTTAAACAATATAACCGTATGGTTGATGAGATTGAGGAGAGTACCCACAAGTTAGCTAATTCCGAGAGAGAATATGCCTGGAGAGAGATGGCCAAGCAGATTGCACATGAAATAAAGAATCCCCTCACTCCAATGAAACTAAATGTACAACAGCTTTTTAAATCGTGGAAAGATAATGTTCCGGGATTTGATAAAATGCTGGAGCGTTTTACTAAAAACCAGATTGAATATATTGATGATCTTTCATCAATTGCCTCTGCCTTTTCGGCTTTTGCTAAGATGCCGGTAACCAACCCTGTGGAGGTTGACTTACTGGATCAGATAAGGATAACAATTGAGCTTTTTAAGAATACCGAAAATATTACTTTAAATGTTCAATGGCCACATGAAAGTAAGATAATTGTGTATGCTGATAAAGAGCAGCTTAACGGGGTTTTCTCAAATCTGATCAAGAATGGGATACAATCAATTCCTTCAGATCGTAAGGGACATATAATGGTTGCACCTATTGTAAAAAGCGATAAGGTCATAGTTTCGATTTCAGATAATGGATCTGGAATACCTCCGGATTTGCAGAAGAAACTGTTCACTCCGAATTTTACTACCAAATCGTCGGGAATGGGACTCGGATTATCAATAGCAAAGAAGTATATAGAAAGCGCAAATGGCAGAATCTGGTTTGAATCAGTGGCTAAAAAAGGATCTGTTTTTTATTTTGAATTACCGGTTAAGTATACGGTTGAAAAACCGTGAAGACATTAAGTAAGGATTAGTTAAAAATATTCAAGATATTAGTTATATTAGCAGTCCTGATATACGAATGATGACCGATAATTTTTTAGGCCATTGCAAGAGTCTTATTTTTAGTTTGCTGATAATTGGTTATAGCAATACCGCTGTATTCTCCCAGAAAGCCCTGTCAGGCAATATTAATCAGCCTAAAACACATATAGTCACTATCGGACCTGATAGAGTTACAGTTGATAATGTAACCGGATTCAGTGTTAATGATACCATTCTGTTAATTCAGATGCAGGGTGTTAAGATTCTCACCGCCTCGAATTATGGTACGCTTCAGGACAAACTCGGAGAGCCGGGGATGCATGAATTCATGATTATTTTAAGTATTAATGCTAATGAGATCGTATTCCGAAATAACATTCTTAAAACCTATGATCCAAATGGCAATATTCAGATAATAAGAGTCCCTTATTACAATAGTGCAACGATTACAGGAAAACTTTTCTGTGATCCATGGGACCCTGTAACAAAAACAGGTGGTGTTCTGGCGCTTATAGTTGCGAGAACACTTAATCTGAATGCAGATATTGACGTTTCGGCACTGGGATTTAGAGGGGGTCAAGACGCAGTTGGAGATGGAATCTGCTGGAATACCGATCCTACTAATTATGGGAAGGAGTACTATAACGGAAGTTTTACAAATGCCGGGTTCAAAGGAGAAGGGGTCGGGAACTATTCATCAGAACTTAATCTGCCACTTGGTTTCAATTATTTGAAAGGGTTAGGTAATAACTGGACGGGAGGTGGCGGAGGCAATGGCAGATATTCAGGTGGGGGTGGCGGATCGAATCGTGGAGCCGGAGGTTTAGGCGGGCTCGAAGATTGTTTTCCTCCCTTACCCGGAGGAAATGGAGGTATTAAAGCTGATCATCCTTCACTCATTGACAGGATTTATATGGGAGGTGGTGGTGGTGCATCTACCAGAGCTGTCGCCGGGACTTCTACATACGGAGGAAACGGCGGAGGAATAGTGATAATTGTTGCTGATGCCATTGTTGGGAATGGAGGGAATATTCTTGCTGACGGTGGAAGTGGTGGAAATGAAACAGGTGTTGGAGGCTCAGGAGGAGGGGGAGCAGGAGGGTCGATAGCACTTTCATTAAACACCTATGGAACAGATCCTTTGAAATTTTCTGCTTTGGGTGGAAACGGTGGAGATAATCCTGGAACCTTTGGAGAAGGTGGCGGTGGTGGTGGCGGACTATTATATTTAAGTACAAACTATACCGGAAATATTACACTTAGTGGTGGTCTTGCCGGTAACAATACATCATCCACTGCAAATCCTGGTTTACCTGGTGAAAAAAGACCGGGATTTAAAGCAATTCTTAACGGTTTTTTATTTAACTCCATCAGTTCTTCAATTACAGGTAATCAGAATGATGCAGTCTGTTCCAATATGCTCCCTCCAAAGATAATTGGTACTAAACCTATTGGCGGAACAGGCCCTTATACATATCTTTGGGAGAAAAGCTATGACCAGGTTACCTGGAATCCTCTTACTAATGATTCTGATCCTATCAACTATACTCCGGCTCTGATTGAAACGGCTACATTTTGGATCAGGAGAACCATTACAGATTCTTCTATTCCGACTGTCCTGGTCGATGTGAGCAAATCTGTAAATATTATTGTTCAGCCTTTTATAAAGAATAATATTATAGGTAACTCCGATACACTCTGTTTTGACCAGAATCCCCCGGCTTTTACTTCAAAAGCAACTTTGCAGGATGGTACTGGCATATATACTTTCAGCTGGAAAGTCAGCCTTGATAACAGCCTTTTTACAGTGCCGGCAAATCCACATAATGCAGAAGATTACACTCCTCTGCCCGCAATTAAATTTACCTCCTGGTATAAGCGAATTGTTACTTCAGGCAGATGTATGGATTCCACAGCCTTTGCCAAGATCACTATTCTTGATACTGTGAGAAACAATAAGATACTTAATTCTCCTCCGGATATCTGTTATGGAATGACCTTTACCGACTTAACAGCGACAACTTCCGGTTCTACTCCGGCACTTGGAGGAGGAGATAATTTATACAGGTTCAAATGGGAAAGCAATATAAACGGAGCGGGATGGGGAACTGCGCCTGGTGTAAGCAACGGGACCGGTTATAACCCTACAGAATTGCCTCAGAGAATCCCCTCGAATCAGTATATATTCCGACGTGTTGTTTATTCAGGAAGTAACAATGTTTGTGCATCCACAAGTAATGCAGTTCTGCTTAAAGATTACCCGGTTATCTCAAATAATACAATTGCTCCGGGTCAGGCAATTTGTTCAGGATCTGCACCTGCAAACCTGATAGGATCTAAAACTCCGGCTCTTAGTGGTGGCAATGCAATTTATACTTTTAGCTGGCAGGACAGTACAAAATCTCATAACTGGGTTTCTATCTCCGGAGCTACAAGTGCTGATTATCCTCCGCCAGTCCTGACCGATACCACAAGATACCGGCGGATAGTCTTTTCCTCAGCCTGCTCTGATATCAGCAAATCAATAAGAATTAATGTTCATAAACCCATATTAAATAATAGTATATCACTTCTGGCCGGCGGCCTGCTCGACACTACCATATGCAATGGACAAACACCTAATAAATTGAAAGGAACTCTTGCAACAGGAGGTATAGGTACATATAACTATCAATGGCTCGATTCGACAGCTGCAACTAACCTCAATCCTGTGCCTGGTGCCACAAATGGAAATACTATGACCCCCCCATCATTGCTGGTAACCACATATTATAAACGACGTGTCACCTCAGGTGCCTGCGTAGTAAAAAGTAGTTCAACAATAACAATAAATGTTCTTCCATTAATATTGAACAATTCTATTTCAGGTAGTGCGAAGGTATGTTATAGCCTGATACCTGATCTTATTAGCGGATCAGCACTCACAGGAGGATCAGGAACTTATTCATATATATGGCAGCAAAGTGTTGACGGTGGAGCTAATTGGACACCCGCAATAGGAACAAACAGCTCATCAAATTATCAACCGCCTGCATTAATTGCTTCCCGAAAATACAGACGGAATGCAAAGTCAGGTTTAAATGATTGTTGTACAAGTACTTCGAATGTCTTTGATATTGGAATTGACCCGTTACCGGTAGGTCCGATTGATGCCGGTCACGATACTTCAATCTTTTCATTTGAGAAAATATACCGGATGAAAGCCAAAGAACTGAAAGTTGTTGGGGAAACCGGAACTTGGTCGGTACTTGAAAATGGGACAGGTACCATTGATAATTCTTCCAGTTATAATACTGCAGTCAGAGATCTGTCTGAAGGGAAAAACTCATTTTTGTGGACTGTATCCAATGGTCCGTGTAAATTGAAGGATTCGGTATCAATTGTCTTATTTAAAAATTTTATACCACAGGGTTTCTCTCCCAATGGTGATGCCTGGAACAATGAATTTGTTATTGAAGGTTTGAATCCCGACGATAATTATCTCGATCTGAGTATTGTTAACGGAGCAGGCACCGAAGTATTTTCCACTTCAAACAGGGGATCCCAGAAATGGAGTGACTGGGATGGAAAAAACTCTAAGGGATATGATCTTGCAGAAGGCACATATTATTATATGCTGAAAATTACTCCAAAAAATCAAATTGGTTCGGTTGTCAAAAAGAGCGGATTTATTGTTCTTAAAAGATATTGATGTTGCGATTTATAGTAAAGTTTTATGGTGATCTTCGACGAATGAACAGAAACAGACTACTGTTTTTCTTTTTCTTTTTATCTGCATTAACAAGTGTCCCCGGGCAGGCAATTCCTGATTCTACCAGCATCAGTCTCGGATATCCTGTTTATAGCCAGTATCTTCAGAATGGTCTGTTGATCAATCCGGCTTATGCAGGTTCCCGTAGTGCTTTAAGTGCTTTTCTATCATACAGGATGCAATGGATGGGTATACCTGACGCTCCTGTTTTTCAGTCAGTTTCGCTTAACACACCATTGAAAAACGAAAAGGTTGGGCTTGGTATAATGGCGCAATTCATGAAATTCGGGTTTACAAAATCGCAAAGCATTTATGCCAGTTATGCTTATCATATAAAACTAAAAAAGGGGAAGCTTTCATTCGGACTTAAAGGAGGTTTCGACAGATCAAACACCGATTATACAGGTATTCTTACAACAACAAAAAATGACCCGGTTTTCACCGCGAATGACAAGCCCTATTTTCTTCCCAATGTCGGAGCCGGTATTTACTACTTCAGCGATAAACTATTTGCGGGATTTTCTATTCCTTCATTTCTGAGCTATAGAAAAAATTCTGCAACAGGTTCCCTTGAAGCATTTCATAGTTTTAGTGAATATGATCTGATCTTTTCTGCAGGAGGACTTATTACATTTACTGAGGCATTCAAGTTTAAACCATCTGTAATGGTTGATTATTCTCTGCAAAACACAAAAAAACTTACACAGTTTGACATAAACGGTAATTTTATAATAGGGGATTTAGTCTGGATTGGAGGTTCATGGAGAACATCAGAACAGGTTGCAGTTGGGATTCTTCAGGTTCAAATTAATCCGCAGCTAATGTTTGGATTTTCCTATGATTTTCCGGTTGGAAGGATGAATTCCTACTCAAAAGGATCCAGTGAATTTATTTTAAGATATGAATTCGGATATAAGGTAAGCACTGCGAATCCAAGGTATTTTTAATTATATGGCGAGAAGGTTATTATATATCATAACATCTATTTTAATTGTACTTTTCGTTTCATTACAAACGAGTGCGCAGCAACCTGCTGTATATCAGGTTAAAAGAATGTCATTCAACTGGAATGGATTCAGTAATATATCACCCGTAATTGTAAAAGATGGCATAATGTTCTGTTCCAACAGGCGATTGAGCGGATTTAAAGATATTACCGGTTACGATGGGCGTCGATTGTATAATATATACCTGGCTGAAAAAAAAGACACTTCAGAATTCAGAAAACCAAGAGTATTAAAAAGCGATCGGAGCAATAAATTTAATAACGGTCCATTGTGTTTTGCTCCCGATGGTAAAACGGTTTATTTTACCAGTGAAGTTGAAACAGGGAAAATAGCTGAGAATAAGAATTTTAAGAATCATAGCGGAATATTTATAGCTGATCTTGCTGATAATGGTACCGATCTGATATCAATACGACCGTTTAAATACAATAATCCTCAATATGAAGTGGGTCAACCATCAATCAGCAAAGATGGGAAATACCTATTCTTTGCATCTGATATGCCGGGCGGACAGGGAGGATCAGATCTGTATTACTGTGAATTTATAAATGGAGATTGGGCCCAGCCGTTAAATCTTGGACCTAAAGTAAATTCGTCCGGAATTGAAAACTATCCTTATATTCACCCGTCAGGTAAATTATACTTTGCATCAAACAGGCCCGGTGGAATCGGCAAACTGGATGTTTATTTTACGTCACTTTACAATGGTTCCTGGGAAGATCCTTTTCTTCTGCCCGAGCCTATAAACTCGACTTCGGATGATTTTGCTTTAGTTGCTGAACCCAATCTTCAGACTGGTTATTTTACTTCAAACCGTCGTAGGGATGACCAAATTTATGAATTTGCTTCAACAATTATAAGAAAAGCATCTTGCGACACATTAGCTGAGAACAATTACTGTTACCGGTTTTTTGAAGAGAATGCCATTAAATATGATACGATGCCATTCCGGTATGAATGGAAATTCGGAGATGGCACTAATGCTACCGGACCGGTTGTTGAACATTGTTTTAGAGGTCCGGGTACGTACATTGTTCAACTTGATGTTGTAAACCTTATCACCAAAAAGGTTACTTACAATGAAAAAACACAAACCCTTGTTCTAACAGAAATTGAGCAACCCTATATTTCAGCACCCGATAGAATCAGTTCAAACCAAAAGATAAATCTGAGCGCTGATAGTACAAATCTTCCCGGATGGAAAATTGCACAGTATTACTGGAACTTTGGTGATGAAACTATTGCAGTGGGTAAGGAGGTTGAGAAGATTTACTTAAAGCCAGGGATATACAATATTCAGCTTATTGTATCAACTGAACCGGAATCCGGAGGGTTGGTAAGGGAGGCATGCATTTCAAAAAATATTATTGTCATACGTCAACCTTGATACTGAAATTAACTAAATTTGATATTAATGAAATTGAACATATCAATATATAAAATACTCCTTCTCGTATTATTACTTGGATTTCCGTTGTTTGTCGAATTGTATGGACAGCCTGTTCCCGGGAAAGATGAGAACATACCCTTCCTTGTTACTTTCGGGAAAGATGGTTTGACGTCATGGGGAGACGCCGATTTTTATCAGATATTCTTTTTTAGTATTCCGAAAGATTACGGGAAACCGTTTTATATAAGAGTATTTGACCCCGATTGTGGTGGTGAAAATGACGAGATACAGGGAGAATTCAATACCAAAACAAAATTCTCTGTTTATGGAGGTAAAGGGGTGGATCCTGAAAAGAATGAAGAATCCAGGGGATTACTGAAAGGTGTAGGTGTAAATTATAAAACCGGAAACCTGCTAGCATCCAAGATTTTCGGAAATGAAGCCAAATATGATAATAAATATTATTCATTCGGACCGTTTAATCCCTCTGAAGGGGACTTCAATACCAGGTGGAACAGCAATATTTTCAAAATCGTATGCGAGGGCATTAGCGGGGATGACGGAAATCTATACAGGTATTTTCTGAGCAGTGATCCAAACAACGATATCCCGATTGAAGGAGCCAATGCATTTACTTATTCGTATCATTTCAGGATGTGGAATAATTTTAAAAGTGTTTCGCACATTTATCCATATATCGATACCGGAATCGTATATATCAGACAGAGTAATTTTGACTGGGACATTGACGGCAATATTCTTGTGGTTTCAAGATATAAGCAGGGTATACCTGTACCTATATCCAATCAGGATAACTGGGTCAAATCGAATATACCCATTGAGCCTCAGGAAGTAGGATCTTCTCTCGATTTTCAGTTTCATAAAAGACAAGAGGAGCTGGTTAAAAATAATAACGTGGTCGTTACTCTGGAAAACCAGCGAGGTGATGCTCTGAAATTCTTTAGTTCACCAATCGGAGGTGTTCCTGTATACCAGCCTAAATTAGGTTATGAGAAAATAAAGCCAAAGAAATAAGTGAAGCCTGAAATGAGATTTAATATCACCCTTAAAGTATTATTCAGCACCATCGGGTGCTTATTTTTATTTTCATCATTTTTAAATGGTCAGACCTACAGTTTCATGAATTATGGAATTGAAAGGAGTATCCCCAATGGTTTTGTCTATACTATNATCCAGTCAAACGATGGGTTTCTCTGGGTTGGAACCTCTAACGGATTAACACGGTTTGATAGTTATAANTTTTTCCCGGTNCAATATCCCGATTCCGCAGCCGGCCGTTATCCCACAAAAAGCATTAAAGATAAGCAGGGAACACTTTGGTTCGGTTGCAGTGATGGTGCAGTACTCTATGCGAAAGATAATAAATTGATCATGGTACATCTTTCAAATTCAAAAAGTATCAGTGAACTGATTGAAGGACCTGATGGCCTGATTTATGTTATCCCACAAGGAAGAGCTGTTTTTTCAATTAATCCGCTTAAGCCGGAAGAGGTACACCAGTACTATTCTTCGATTGAACCGGAATTATTGTCTGCTTCTTTTACTGATTCAAGTAACTTGCTTCTTGGTACCCAGGAGAATCTTTTGGTTTGCAGTTTGAAGAAAGATTCTGTTTCAGTAATCAATGTTGTTGATGGATTTGATTCTTACGGCATTACAGCGATACACAAGATTGATAATGGTACAGATATAATTCTCGGAACTGATGGTAACGGATTATTTCGATTAAGAATATCTGGTAAAAGTTACAACCCGATACGTATCCCTGATCACCCGGAATTGAACTCTCTGAAGGTTCAATCAATAACAGAAGATTCTGACAGATCATTCTGGATTTCCACTTCCGGTTCGGGAGTAATTCAGTTTAATATGTCGGATAATTATGAAAAGCTGATATCAGAAAAATTCTATGATATTAATTCCGGACTTTCAGGAAATGATGTAAATATTTTATTTCAGGATATTGAGGGGAATTATTGGTTCGGTTTATACGGAGAAGGAATTTCAATACTAACCTCCAATTCTCTGAGTTATTTTTCTCCCGGAAAGAACTCACAGGATAATAATATTCTTTATGTTAAAAATTTCGACAACAACTTTCTTCTTGGCACACCGACCGGTTTCCATGTTTTTGATCTGACTTCAGGTAAGTCTCGCTCATTCGTTGATCTTACCAGACAGACCGGACATGCTGAAATAAAATCTTTTTATCTCGACCAGGAGAAAAATCTATGGATAGGTACAGGAGGAAACGGACTGTTTATGAGAAATAGTGCCGGCTCGGTGAGACAGATTTACAGGTCAGGTGATACAGGAGCCGATGATATCAGGGATATCGAGATGGATAATAAGAATATCTGGCTGGCAACAACTAATGGTGTTATTATTCTGGATAAGGAAGGGAATTTTCAAAAGAAATTTGACATCAATAACGGTCTGCCTCATAACAGTATTAATAAGATATTCCTGAACAAAGACGGAGCTGCCTATATTGGAACTGAGAGCGACAAATTATATAAGATTGACCACGAGTTTAATATTTCTCACAGTAACGCATCCATGTCTGGAAGCACCAGGAATAAGATACTCTCTTTTTCACAAACAATAAACGGAGAAATGTGGGCAGGTACTGAGGGAAACGGAATATTCAAATTCTTAAATGATTCGGTTACTGCAATTACAAAATCTAATGATTTGATGTCGAATTATTGTTATGGTATTCTTGTTGATGCTGATAACAATATCTGGGTTGGTCATAGTAAGGGATTTTCTGTGTATAGTTCCGTTACCGGAGCTGTCAGGATTTTTGGGACTGATTTTGCAAAAGCCGGTGTATGTAATCCTGACGGCATGTTTGAGTCGTCCGACAAGAAAATCTTTATTGGAACTACTGAAGGTTTAATAATCTACGACCGGTTAAAAGACAGGAAGAAAGAGATCGCTCCATTCAGCAATATAATTAGTATAGAAATAAATGATGTCCCTTATCCTTATAAGCCATCATTTGTACTGCCATATATGAAGTATAAGATCAAAGTCTTTTATTCAGGTATTAATTTCAGTGCACCGGATAAAGTTTATTACAGTACTTTTCTCGAAAACTTTGATCTCGACTGGAGTAAGATGACTACTTCAAGAGAAGAACTTTATAGTCTTGGTGACGGTAAATATAAGTTCAGTTTTATCTCCTATAATAATGAAGGCCTCTCACAAGTAGCACCGTTATCGTTCACTATTTTGATTAAGAAACCATATTACAGAACATGGGGGTTCATCCTTTGTATTATCGTTGTTTTAGCAGGAATTGTTATTCTGATAATACGGGAAAGAGACAAAGCCCAGAAAAAGATTCAGGAATACCTTGAAACAGAACTGGCAGCCAGAACAAGTGTTGTAATGAAACAAAAGAGCGAGATCGAACTTCAGAATATTGAGATCACCGATAGTATTAACTATGCTAAACGAATACAAACCAGTATTTTACCTGATATTGCAAAGCTTAAGGAGTCATTTAAAGATGCGTTTATTCTATTCCAACCAAGGGATATTGTGAGTGGAGATTTTTACTGGTTCGATAAACTTGATGATGATAAGTTTATTTTGGTCTGCGCCGATTCAACAGGGCATGGCGTTCCTGGTGCATTCATGTCGATGATCGGGTCAACCCTCCTTCAGGATATTGTAACAAGAAAGAAAATTTCAAAACCATCGGAAATTCTTACTCTTCTTGATAAGCAGATTTTCTCCACACTTAACCAGAATGTGGAATTAGGGGTCTCTAACGACGGGATGGATATGGTAGTTTGCGAGTTTAGTGTTTCAACCCGCCATATCAGATTTGCTTCTGCTATGCGACCTGTAATTCTTGTCCTCGATGGTGAACCATTCTATATAAAAGGCAACAGATCATCAGTGGGAGGCGAATCGGTGATTGAGAAATTTTTCGATGATCAGGAATATTACCTCAAGGAAGGGGATACCGTTTATTTGTTTTCTGACGGGCTGCCCGACCAGTTTGGAGGACCGGATGGAAAAAAACTGAAAATAGCCAGGTTAAAGCGTATGATTGAGCAGACTTCAAAATTATCGATGGATGCTCAGAAGGAGGCTATGGCCAAATTCTACTTTGATTGGAAAGGCGCCTATGACCAGGTGGACGATGTCCTTTTAATGGGGGTAAAAGTCTGAAAAGACTATTCATAAGTTTTGTTCACCGAAAGCACAATTTCACTGGTGGACACAACATTACTCTCGTTAAGAGCCCTGTCTTTAATATAGAAATCATATCTGATTGTATCAATGTTATTAAAAAACAGATAAAGGAAAGTTACTGATATTGTCCCTTTCAGTATTTTGTTCTGTCCCAGTCTTTCCATATATGGAATTCTGTATGCTGATGGTTTTAAGGGATCATTATCCGGCGCAGGCGACATGGTTCCCCCTTTTTTTCTGAAGAGCGTGAAAAACAAATTTGTAGAGTCAGTCTGAACTCCTAGCGGAGCATTAAGCCCCATATCGCCATCGCCATCCTCAAAATGAAATCTGAGTCTCCCTCCTTTTGACATGTTACCCAGAATATCAGTTGTATCAAAAATAGTGAAACTTGTAAATTCGATATGAGGTACCGCTGGCAACTTTTCTATCTTCTTGCATGAATCCAGTATGAGCGTGAAGATCAAAAGCACAATCAGATATTTAATTTTTCTCATGGTTTTTAAATCAATTATATTTCACGAACAAAAACCACACCAAATTTGATCATTTTTTTCTAAAAAATATCCTTATCGGGACACCTGTAAAGTCAAATTTCTCCCTCATCCTGTTCTCCAGGTATCTTTTATATGGATCTTTTACATATTGAGGGAGGTTACAAAAAAATGCAAAAGCCGGAGTATATATCGGAAGTTGTGTCACATATTTTATCTTAACGTATTTCCCTTTTAACGCCGGAGGAGGGTTGTTTTTGACAACCTGCAGCATCACTTCATTTAATTCTGATGTGCTGATCTTCCGGTTTCTGTTCTGATTCACCTGTTCAACCAATTCAAGCACTTTGTGGATCCGCTGCTTATTAATTGCAGAAATAAACAGGATAGGGTAATCAGTGAAAGGAGCTGTCTTTTCCCTAATATCCTTTTCAAAAAGAATTGTTGTATTGTTTTGTTTTTCAATAAGATCCCATTTATTTACAAGCACAATCATACCTTTGTTATTCTTTTGAATAAGCGACATGATATTAAGATCCTGAGCCTCAATTCCTCTTGTGGCATCAATAAGAAGAAGGCAGATATCTGAATTTTCGATGGTTTTTACTGCCCTCATCACCGAATAGAATTCAATATCTTCACTTACTTTTCCTTTCTTGCGCAAACCGGCTGTATCGACAAGGAGAAAATCGTGCTGAAACTTGTTATATCTGGTGTATATCGAATCACGCGTTGTTCCGGCAACCGGAGTGACAATATTTCTTTCTTCTCCAAGAAGTGAATTTACCAGAGACGATTTACCGACATTTGGCCGCCCCACAATCGCAACTCTTGGCAATTCCGGAATTATCCCGGGTTCTTCAACAGGCAGACTCTTTANCACTTCATCAAGNAGTTCGCCTGTACCACTTCCGTTCATTGAGCTTAACGGGAAATAATCACCCAGACCGAGGTTATAAAATTCATTGGCATCCATCAGTCTTTCTCCATTATCGACTTTATTTACTACAAGCAGTACCTTCTTGTCAACTCTTCTGAGAAGGGATGCTACTGATGTATCAAGTTCATGTATTCCACATGTTACATCTACCATGAACAGGATAAGATCCGACTCTTCGATTGCAAGAAGAACCTGTTTGTTTATCTCCTCTTCAAATATATCATCAGAGTTCTGGACATATCCTCCCGTATCAATTACTGAAAAATCGATTCCATTCCAGTTCGATACACCATAGTTGCGATCGCGGGTAACTCCGCTTACTTCATCAACGATGGCTTCTCTTGATTCGGTGAGCCTGTTGAAGAGAGTCGATTTACCAACATTGGGTCTTCCTACTATTGCAACTATTCTACTCATAAGTTTTTATTTTTGTCCTACTGATAACCAAACCTTTTAAGGATCAGTGGTTTATCTCTCCAGTCTTTAGTCACCTTTACATATAATTCAAGGAAAACCTTCTTCTTAAAGAAATCTTCCATATCATGCCTGGCTTCAGTACCAACCCTTTTCAACATAGATCCCTTGTGACCGATAATTATACCTTTCTGACTGTCGCGGACAACATGTATCAGAGCCCTTATTTTAAGGATATTCTTTTCATCTTTGAAGCTTTCGATCTCTATCTCAACTGAATATGGGATCTCTTTTTTATAATTGATCAGGATTTTTTCGCGGATAATTTCTGAAGCAAAAAAACGTTCATATTTGTCGGTGAGCTGATCTTTCGGGAAAAACGGAGGGCTCTCAGGAAGTTTAGCCAGAATTGCATTCAATAGTGAATCGAGATTAAAATTTTTAAGTGCGGAAACCGGAACAACAGGTGAATCGGGAAATGTGCGATGCCATGATTCAACAACTTTTTCAAGATCGCCCTGATTTGTAAGGTCGACTTTATTTACAGCAATTATAACCGGAATACCTGAATCCTTTATCTTATCAATATATTCTCCTTCATTAGCATTACGTTCTGTTACATCAGTAATATACAGGATCATGTCAGCATCAGAAAGGGCAGTATTGACAAAAGTCATCATTTTCTCCTGGAGCTTATACTGAGGTCTGAGAATACCAGGTGTATCAGAATAGACAATCTGAAATTCCTCACCATTTACGATTCCCATTATCCGGTGACGAGTAGTCTGAGCTTTTGATGTGATAATAGAAAGCTTTTCTCCGACGAGGGCATTCATAATTGTCGATTTCCCTACATTGGGATTCCCAAGAATATTTACAAAACCTGATCTGTGAGTCATCTTTAGTGTTTAAAAAATTCCCCGCTTTAGCATACTTACCTCCTTGTCGTTCAGGTACCTCCACTTTCCTCTCTGGACGTTTTTTTTAGTAAGCCCGGCAAAATACACACGGTCGAGTTTCTTTACTTTATACCCAAGTGTTTCAAACATTCTTCGGATGACTCTGTTCTGTCCGGAGTGAAGTTCAATCCCAATCTGGCTTTTATCGTCAGGATCAGCATAAGATACTGCATCTGCAATAACCGTAGTCCCATCTAGTTCGATACCCTCTGTCAGCTTGAAAAGATCATTCTTTGTCACAGGATTATCTAGAAAAACATGATATATTTTTCTTCTTTTGTACTTTGGATGTGTGAGTTTTCCTGCAAGATCGCCATCATTGGTAAGTAGAAGTACCCCTGTGGTAGCCTTATCAAGACGTCCAACCGGATAGACTCTTTCACTACAGCTGTCACCGATAAGCTCAAGTACAGTATGTTCAGCATGTGGATCTTCCACAGTTGTAACATAATCTTTTGGCTTATTCATTAGTATGTATACTTTTTTTTCAGCCGAAAGTCTTTTATTTTTGAATCTTATATCATCATGATAACTTACCCTGATCCCCATATCAGTAACTGTCTGACCATTTACAGATATCAATCCGTTTTTTATATGTTCATCAGCATCTCTTCTTGAACATACACCACTGTTAGCAATAAACCTGTTAAGCCTGATTAACCCGATTTTCTTTTTAAGGTCTTTTGAAGCCGGCTTTTCTGGCCTTGTATTTCTATTCCCTGAAGGACTGCTTTTCCGTATGACACTTTCACCAGCTCTTTTATATCTTCCCGCCGGCCTTCCGGCAGGTTTTCTGTTCTCCATATCAATTAATTATCAGGGTGCAAAGTTACAATTATTTGGTGATAATATGATTTGATGATTTTTTTGCACCTTTGTGAATCTGAAAATCCTATCAAAATGGCGCTAATAAAATCTATATCAGGTATACGTGGAACAATAGGCGGAAAACCGGGAGAAAGTCTCTCTCCGGTGGATATTGTGAAATTCGTTGCATCTTTCGGGATATGGATTAAATCAACACATAAAAAGACCGGATTAAAAGTAATTGTTGGTCGCGATGCCCGCAAATCAGGAAGTATGGTAAATAGTCTGGTAATTACTACTTTGCGCAGCCTGGGAATAAATGTAATTGACCTGGGAATGGCAACAACTCCAACTGTGGAACTGGCTGTTACCGGTACGAATGCCGATGGGGGAATTATTATTACTGCAAGCCATAATCCTGCTGAATGGAATGCTCTGAAACTGCTTAATGAGAAAGGTGAGTTTCTCTCTGGTCCGGATGGAATGAAGGTGCTGGAAATAGCTGCCGGTGAAGATTTTGATTTTGTTTCTAATGATTTTGCCGGATCACTTGCGTATGATGAAACATGGGGGCAAAAGCATATTGATCAGATCCTGACTTTAAAGCTTGTTGATATAAAAGCAATTAAAGCTGCAGGTTTCACCGTGGCAATAGATTGTATCAATTCAGTTGGTGGTATTATCCTGCCACAATTACTTAATGCCCTGGGTGTGGTAAAGGTAATTGAACTTAACACCAATCCGGATGGAAATTTTGCGCACAACCCTGAACCATTGCCTGAAAACCTTAAAGCTATTTCTGAGTTTGTAGTAAAAGGGAAGGCCGATATCGGATTTGTTGTTGATCCGGATGTTGACCGTCTTGCTATTATCTGCGAAGATGGAGTAATGTTTGGCGAAGAGTATACACTTGTTTCGGTTTCAGATTATGTCCTTAAGAATACCCCCGGAAATACTGTATCTAATCTATCCTCGACAAAAGCATTGAAAGATGTAACCATAAACTATGCCTGCAAACATTACTCATCTGCGGTGGGTGAAGTAAATGTTGTTGATGAGATGAAAAAAAGGGACGCTGTTATCGGCGGAGAAGGAAATGGAGGAGTAATTTACCCTGAATTGCATTACGGCCGCGATGCATTGGTTGGAATAGCTCTTTTCCTTTCGCATCTGGCTAAAAGCGGTATTAAATGTTCTGCTTTACGGCAACTTTATCCGCAATATGTAATAGCCAAGAAAAAGCTTACCCTCGAACCGGATACAGAGTTCAGCAAGATTATTCAAGATGTGAAAGATCATTTCGCGGGTCATTCTTTTGATGAGCGCGACGGCTTATGGATTGAGCATAAAAATGGATGGGTTCAGATCAGAAAATCGAATACGGAGCCAATTATGCGCATCTATGCTGAAGGAAGAACTAGTCAGGAGGCAAATACCCTTGCAAATACTGTAATCGGGATTGTTAAAAAAACCTAATATCGGATTATTTTTTGTAGTGCCGGAATAAATCAACTTGCAGGAATGTCTTAAATTCATAGAGCCTACAATGTATCAATGTTAAAAAATGTTAATGACTGAAAAGGGAATACCCTTTTTGATATTTTTGTGGCTGATTTTTTAAATCTACTAATTATTATTTTTTCCAATGAAACGTACCTTAATTATCGCAGGCATTATCGTAGTTGCAGCAATCATTATTCTGATTGTTATCAGCAGGGTAACCGCCAAAAAAGATATATCAAATCTCTATGCTGAATCGCAAAAAGGCCAGTTTGATATAGTTGTTACTACAACCGGAGAATTGCAGGCAAAAAAATCGACTGACATTTTTGGTCCAGAGTTTACACAGAGCAGGAATATCAGAGCAATGGATATTAAAATAACGGATATGGTCCCTGAAGGAACCGAGGTAAAAAGTGGAGATTATGTTGCAACGCTTGACAGGACAGCATTTGATAATAGTCTGAAGGATGAACTTGAAAGACTTACCACATATGAAACCAACCTGGAAATGAAAATACTGGATACCGCGGTTACTCTCAGTAACTTAAGGGATAATATCAAGAATCTGAGATTTTCGGTTGAAGAGGCTGCAATAACTCTTCAACAATCAAAATATGAACCTCCCACAACCATACGCCAGGCAGAGATCTCACTCGATAAAGCAAATCGTACACTCGACCAGTCAATAAGAGGCTATGCCCTGCGAGTTGAACAGGCTAAATCAGATATGAGAACAAATAAAACCAACCTTGGTGAACAACGCACCAGAGTAGGCGATCTTCAGACAGTACTATCCAAGTTTATTATTACTGCTCCATCTTCAGGCATGATTATTTATAAACGCGACAGAATGGGAGCAAAACGAAAAGTGGGATCTTCAATCAGTCCCTGGGATAATGTTGTTGCCACACTTCCCGACATGTCATCGATGATATCAAAAACTTATGTAAACGAAATTGATGTTAGTAAGGTAAAAACCGGACAACGGGTTGAGATCATGGTAGATGCTTTCCCCGAAAAATCCTATACAGGAACTGTAACCAGTGTGGCTAATATTGGTGAGCAATTACCCAATGCCGATGCCAAAGTGTTTGAAGTGGTGATTGAGGTAGATGGATCCGATCCGATCTTAAGACCCTCAATGACAACTGGGAACAAAATAGTCACAAAAACAATTAATGATGTTGTTTTTATCCCGCTTGAAAGTGTACAGGCAGGTCCCGACAGTATACCATTTGTTTATCTTAAGAATGGAACACGGCAGGTGGTTGTGCTTGGGGAATCCAATGAGAATAATGTTGTTATTGAACAGGGATTGCAGACAAGGGCCCAGGTATATCTTAGTACACCATTAAAACCTGAAAATTTCAAATTGGCAGGTGAAGAGTTAATTTCTGTTATAAAAGAACGTGAAAAAATGAAAAAAGCTGAAGAGCTGCGTATCAGACAGGAAGCTGAAAAGGCAAAAGAAAATGAGGGTGGAATGATGGGAAGGCCCGGAATGAATATTACACCGGAAATGATGCGACGTTTTCAGAATATGAGAGGTAACCAGCCCGGTGGCCAGAACGGAGCCCCCAGAGACACTGCAATGATGCGAAGGATTATGAAAATGAGGGATGGTCAACAGGGTGGGGTAAGAGATACATCATCAAGACGCAGAACAGGAAAACAGCCAGGTCAGCAGAGCCAGCGTCAAAACGGACAGGTTTCTCCTCCGGCTACAATTAAGAAATAATTACTAAAACAGGAAATAAAATGTTCAAATTTATATTACGATATTTTCACGATATTGAAATTGCTGTTGAATCAATTGTCTCAAATAAGCTGAAATCGATGCTTACGGCCCTTGGGATTATATTCGGAGTGGCAGCAGTTATAGCTATGCTTGCAATCGGGAAAGGCGCCAAACAGGAGATAATGGAACAAATGAAAATGGTAGGGGTTAACAATATCCTTATCAATCCTGTCATCCCTGATAAAACTTCTTCTACCACAGAGGGGGAAAAACAGCAAAAGAAGTTTTCAAGAGGATTAAATTTGCTTGATGTCGATGCTATAAAGGAAACACTTCCTTCTGTTAAAAGAATAAGTCCTGAGATTTCTTTTAACTCAACAGCAATGCTCAATGGAGTTAAATATACTGCCAAGCTTGTGGGAGTCTCTAATGATTATTTTTACCTCTACA
>JGI24133J20442_1000013_pt1 | contig 44463 bp, 31 predicted proteins | sample BarGraNGADG00311_2_FD_20442 | JGI IMG/M metagenome (IMG submission 20442)
CCGGGCACGCTCGACCAGTTCGCCTCCCGCTTCACCGGCTCCTCCGACCTGTACGAGCACTCCGGGCGCCGCCCGGTGGCCTCGATCAACTTCGTCACCGCCCATGACGGCTTCACGCTCCGGGACCTCGTCTCCTTCAACGAGAAGCACAACGAGGCCAACGGGGACAACAACAACGACGGCGACAGCCACAACCGCTCCTGGAACTGCGGCGCCGAGGGCGAGTCCGACGACCCGGCGGTCAACGCGCTCCGGGCGCGCCAGCAGCGCAACTTCCTCACCACCCTCATGCTCTCCCAGGGCGTGCCGATGGTCTGCCACGGCGACGAGATGGGCCGCACCCAGGGCGGGAACAACAACGGCTACTGCCAGGACAACGAGCTGACCTGGGTGAACTGGGAGTTGAGCGACGACGACCGGGCCCTGCTGGACTTCACCAGCAAGGTGATCGCGCTGCGCCAGAACCACCCGATCTTCCGGCGGCGGCGCTTCTTCGCCGGCGCTCCCGATCACGGCGGCGAGTCGGAGATCGGCGAGATCGAGTGGTTCAAGCCCTCCGCCGAGCACATGGCGCCCGAGGACTGGAACACCTTCTACGTGCGCTCGGTGATGATCTTCCTTAACGGGAAGGCCATCCCCGAGCCCGACGACCGGGGCCGGGCGATCGAGGACGACTCCATGCTCATCATCTTCAACGGCCACGCGGGTCCGCTGGACTTCACCCTCCCGTCGGTCGACTACGGCGACCAATGGAACACCGTGCTCGACACGGCTCGTCCCAGCTCCCCCAGGCAGCAGCCCGAGAAGTTGCGCCCGGCGGGCGGGGCGGTCAAGGTGGAGGGGCGATCAATCGTCGTGATGAAGGCCACCGACTCCGAGGAATGACCGAATGAACCGTCCCGAACCACATCGATCCCATCTCCCGGGGAAGGGTCGGCGGCTCCCGGTCTCCAGCTACCGCCTCCAGTTGCAGCCCGACTTCACCTTCGACGACGCACGGGCCGCCCTCGACCACCTCCAGGCGCTCGGGGTCACGGACATCTACCTGTCCCCCATCCTGCAGGCGACGCCGGGCTCCACGCACGGCTACGACGTNGTCGACCACTCCCGCATCTCCGCGGACCTGGGTGGGCGCGCAGGCTTCGAGCGCCTCGCCGCCGACGCCCACGGCCGCGGCATGGGCGTGATCGTCGACGTCGTGCCCAACCACATGGCGTTCCCCACGCCCCTGTACCACAACCGGGCGCTGTGGTCGGTGCTCAAGGACGGACCGGAATCCCCCTACGCCACGTGGTTCGACGGGACGACGAGCGAGGATGGGATCCTCATGCCCGTGCTTGGGTCGCGCATCGGCACCGTCCTCGCGAGTGGCGGGTTCGCCGTCGAGAGTATGGCGGTCCCGGGGTTCGAGGACCAGGGCGAGGTCCCCGTGCTGCGGTACTTCGATCACGTCTTCCCGTTGCGGACCGGCACGGAGAACCTGCCGATGGCGGACCTGATCAAACGGCAGCACTACCGGCTCGCCTACTGGAAGGTGGCCGACGAGGAGTTGAACTACCGCCGCTTCTTCGACGTCGACACCCTCGCGGCGGTCCGGGTGGAGGACAGGGCGGTCTTCGATGCCACGCACGCCCTCCTCCTCGACCTGTTCCGTGCGGGCCACATCGACGCGTTCCGCATCGACCACCCGGACGGGCTCGCGGACCCGCGCGGGTACATGCGGTGGCTGTCCGAAGCGACGGGTGGCGCGTGGATCGCCGCCGAGAAGATCCTCGAGGCCGACGAGTGGCTGCCCACCGACTGGCCGGTGGCCGGCACCACCGGGTACGACGCCTCCTGGCGGATCTCCACCCTCCAGGTGGACCCGTCCGGTGCCACGGACCTGTCCTGGGTTGCCCAGAGCCTGACCACCCCTGAGTTCCTCCCCGAGGTCATCGACGCGTCGAAGCGCGAGGTGATCACGTCCTCGCTCTATGCGGAGGCACACCGGATCGCCACCCTCGCCGCGGACACCTGCGACCGGGACATCCGGCTGCGGGACCACACCTTCCGGTCGCTGCTGCGCTGCCTCGTGGAGTTGGTGGTGGCCGTCGACCGCTACCGCGCGTACGTGGTGCCCGGCGAGAGCGCGCCGCCGGAGTCGGAGGCGGTGGTTCGTGAGGCGGCCAAGAAGGCGCGAGGCGCCCTCGAACCGGATCTGCATGACACCCTCGACGTCGTGGTGGACCTGGTGCTCGGGCGCGAGGTCGGCTCGGCGGGGCGCATCCTCGAGGACTCCCGCGTGGAGCTGATCGTGCGTTTCCAGCAGGTCTGCGGGGCGGTCACCGCCAAGGGCGTCGAGGACACCGCGTTCTACCGCTGGAGCCAGCTGACCAGCCTGTGCGAGGTGGGCGGGTCGCCCGCGTCCTTCGGGATCACGCCTGACGAGTTCCACGCGTGGTGCGAGGTGATGGCCAAGTCCTGGCCCGCAACCATGACGCTGGGCTCCACCCATGACTCGAAGCGGTCCGAGGACGTGCGCAGCCGCATCGGCGTGATCAGCGAATTCGCGCCGCAGTGGCGCGTGCTGGTGGGCGGCCTGGCAGAGAAGCTCGCGGACGTGGAGGGCCACACGGCCAACTTGACCTGGCAGACGCTCGCCGGCACCTGGACCGGCGCCGGGCCCATCAGCGCGGACCGCTTCACCAGGTATCTCGTCAAGGCGGCGCGGGAGCAGAAGCTCTGGACGTCGTGGGGCAGCCCGGACCTCGCCCGCGAGGAGGCCATGACCCTGCGGACAGCCGCGCTTCTCACCGACCCCGACGTCATCGCGGCGTTCGACGGCTGGGTCTCACTCACCACGGACACCGTCCGCAGCTCGGTCCTGTCCACCAAGGCGATCCAGCTGACCTGCCTGGGGGTGGCGGACACCTACCAAGGGTGCGAAACCACCCAGGACTTCCTCGTGGACCCGGACAACCGGGCGCCCATGGACGTCACGGGGCTCAGCGAGCTCCTCACCTCCCGGCGCTCCCAAAAGTCGCTGGCCGCGGAGAAGATCGACCTCACCGCGGCCATCCTGCGGCTGCGCGCCCGCCGGCCCGAGTGCTTCGTGGGCGCCACGGCGCGGTACCGGCCGCTGGCGGCGTCCACCGGCCATGTCGTGGCGTTCGCGCGGGGCGACGTCCCCGGCGTGGTCACCGTGGCGACCCGCCTCGCGCGCACCGTGCAGCAGGCCGGCGGGTTCCGCAACCACACCGTGATCCTGCCGGAGGGGCAGTGGCGCGACGTCAGGTCCGGCAGGACCTGGGGTGCGGGGGAAGTGAGACTCGCGGACCTCCTCGCCACGTGTCCGGCCGCCGTGCTGGAGAGGGTGGAGGAGACCGCCGCCGGTCTCGTCGCGATCGAGCTCTGGGCGCCGCACTCCACGACCGTCGAGCTCGTCAGGGAGGGGAAACGCCTGCCCATGGAGCCGACGGGACACGGGCACTTCACCGCGACCGTCGCCGACGGCACCAACTACCTTCTCAGCGTCGACGGCGGGCCGCCTCTCCCCGACCCGCGCAGCGCTTGGCAGCCCCAGGGCGTGCACGACGTCTCCCGGACGTTCGATGCCAAGGCATACCGGTGGCGCGACGAGGGCTGGGACGGCATCGACCTGTTGGGCTCGATCATGTACGAGATGCATGTCGGGACATTCACACCCGAGGGGACCCTGGACGCCGCCGCAGAGAGGCTCACGTACCTAGTAGAGCTCGGCGTCAACATCATAGAGCTCATGCCAGTGGCGTCCTTTCCCGGGAATCGCGGTTGGGGATACGACGGCGTCGGCCTGTATGCCGTTCACGATGCATACGGCGGGCCCGCCGCCCTCCAGAGGTTCGTCGACGCCGCCCATGCCCACGGGATCGGAGTGTGCCTCGATGTCGTATACAACCACCTTGGTCCCTCGGGCAACTACCTCGCCAACTTCGGGCCCTATTTCTCCGAGACCCACGCCACGCACTGGGGTGGCGCGGGACTGAACCTGGACGGTCCCGACTGCGGACCGGTGCGTGCCTTCGTGTTGGAGAACGCCGAGAGGTGGTTGCGGGACTTCCACATGGATGGGCTTCGCCTTGACGCGGTCCACGAGATCAGCGATGACGCACCGGTCCAAATCCTCGCGGACATGTCGAACCGGGTCGCCGTGCTGAGTGCCGAACTCGGTCGACGGTTCTTCCTCATGGTGGAGTCGGACCTCAACGACCCGGCCATGGTGACCCCTACCGCGGAGGCGGGGTTCGGCATGGACGCCCAGTGGGACGACGACGTCCACCACGCCCTTCACGCCTACCTGACGGGGGAGACATTCGGTTACTACAATGCGGACTTCGGGACGGCGGAGATGCTCGAGAAGGCACTGACGAAAGTGTTCGTCCACGACGGCACGTTCTCGACCTTCCGCGGCACCGTCTGGGGCAAACCCGTCGGTAACGACGTCGATCGCCGTCGGTTCGTGGTCTTCTCCCAGAATCACGACCAGGTCGGCAACCGCGCCCTCGGGGACAGGCCGGACGCAACGGTGCCTCCCGGAATCGTGGCCGGGGGCGCGGCGCTCCTCCTTCTCAGCCCGTACACCGTCATGCTCTTCCAGGGGCAGGAATGGGGGGCGCGCACCCCGTTCCAGTTCTTCACCGACCACGGCGGCGACATCGGCGATCTCGTGGCCGCGGGCCGGCGGGAAGAGTTCGCCGGGCACGGCTGGGAGGTCTTGTACGGCGGAGACTTCGAGGTGCCGAATCCCCAGGACGTCGCCACCTTCGAGAACTCCCGCCTGCGCTGGTCGGATCTCGAGCAGCCCGACCACCGGGCGATGCTCGCGTGGTATCGGGAGCTGATCGCCCTGCGGCGCGCCGAGTTCGGCGACGGCGCCGGTGACCAGACCGTGCACGTGGACCACGGGGACGGCTGGTTCCGCATGATCCGCGGCCCGCTCAGCGTGATCGTGTCGCGCGGGGAGGTCCGCGAGGTGCTCGAGCCCCCGGGCGCGCACCTCGTTCTCGCCTTCGGGACGGTCACCGTCGCTCCCGACGGCGTCGTCACGCTGGGTCCCGACGGCGTGGCCGTGCTCCGGAGGGCGGCCGGCTGAACCCTGTCCCCGGTCCACCTACGGGATGTACTGCTGTTCGATCGCGGTGATCGTGTCGTCGTCCGCGATCGTGAGCCAGTACGGGGTGGACAGGAGCACGGCGGCGTCCGGCCCGTTGATCGCGGCGACCCAATCCGCGAGCGGCATGTCCGGGCAGGTGAGGTCCTCGCAGGTCGCTCCGGTCACGTCCATCACCATCCGCACCATCGTGTCGTCCCGCACGGCGAACTCGCGGAGGCGTGAGCTGTGGTTGACGATGTAGAAGTCGTTCGGGGGCGGCCATTCGCCACCGTGGGCCTCGGCGGCGTCCTCGGCCTCCCCGTCCGACAGGAACAGGACGTAGTCCACCGTCAGGAACGTCTGCTCGCCGGCGGTCCGCACCCGGTCGACGAGCGCGACGTGGCGCGTACCCACCGCCGTCGGGCTGCCGTCGGGGGTCGGCGCGGCGGTGGCCGATGCCGTCCCGGTCGCGGCGGACGTGGTCGCCGATCCCTCGGACCGGGCGGGCTCGGGCACGCTGGCTGAACATGCCGCGAGTCCCGCGACCGCGGCGATCGCCGCGGCGCTGACAATTCGGGAGCTCATGCGGTCATTGTCGACCCGAGCAGTGGGCGGGGTGGGTGGAGTCGAGGACCGCACCGCGCGGCTAGAAACTCGTCTCGGTGCGCGCGGGGTAGATGCTCCGGAACGCGCGCACGTGGTTGACGCTCGCGGCGGCGCGGAAGAAGGTGCGCCGCGGGTTGGAGTCCGCGGGGTAGGCGAGCGGGTGGACGGTGCCGTGCGCCTTCTTCACCGCCGCGACGTCGGCGCGCAACTCAGCGTCGGCGACGTAGTGCCGGAAGAGTCCCATCGGGACGATGCGGAAGATGCCCTCCCGGGTGGTGTGCTGCGCAGAGCGCGCCACCCCGCGGCCGTCCTCCATCGCCACCTCCATCGGGTTGGTCCCCCCGATGTTGATGAAGTAGTTCGAGCGGCCGGCCCGCGGGTTGATGTCGAGCAGGTAGGGGCGCCCGGTCCTCGAGTCCACCTTCACGTCGACGGTGGCGAAGCCCCGGTACCCGATCGGCTGGAGCACCGACACCACCTTCTCCGCGACCTCCGGGTACCACCGCACCACCCCGATCGCCATGTTCCCGAGCAGGTTGGGGGTGTGGATCGCCAGCATCATGCGTGCCGTGGCCTGCAGGGTGGGCGTGCCGGTGTGGTCGAAGTACACGGTCGTGACGTAGCCGCAGGTGTCGTCCCCCGGGATGAGTTCCTGGAGCAGCATCTGGCCGCGGTACCCGGCGCCACTGATGGCCTCCAGGATCGGCTCGAGCGCACCCAGGTCCGCCACCACGTAGACCTTCAGCTTCCCGGGGAACTTCAGGGTCTCGTAGTCACCGCTGGTGGCGGGCTTCAGGATGTACGGGGCCTCGATCTCCGCGGCCACGGAGCGCCACGAGTCGAGGGAGGCGAAGTCGATGACGCGCTCGCGGGGGGTTTCGAGGCCGGAGGCCGCCGCGAGCGAGGCGAGGCGCGCCTTGTCCTCCACCGCGCGGACCGACTCGGCGGGGGGGACGAGCACGGTGAACCGTTCCTCGTGCCAGGCCCGGTGGGCGTCCACGTGGTCGACCTGGCTGTCGGAGTTCACGAGCAGCACGGGCTCCTCCCCTCGGGCGCGTGCCTCGGCGGACAGGCGGTCGAGCGCCGCCTCCTGGTCGGCGGCGGTCGCATGCGCGCCGAGGAGCACGGGGGTGAGGATCGCGGAGTCGTTGATGAAGCCACGCGGGAGCTTGCTGACGGTGTGGGAGTGGACGCCGTAGCGCTCGTGGAACGAGCGGGCCATGGAGTAGATGCCGAGGTCGGAGCCGACCAGGATCGGTGCCGGACGGGGGGCGTCAGCCATGGGGAATCCTCCGATCGCGGCCACCCGGCAAGTATACCGGCGCGCCACTCCCGCCTCGGCGGCGCTCCGTCCTAGCCTGATGGGGTGACAGCACCCATCCCCGACGACTTCGTGGAAGCGCTGACGAGCCTTCGTGGGCACCGCTTCCGCGGCGAGGTGCACCTCGAGGAGATCCCGGCGCCCACCCGCATCGCCCCGTTCGCCGTCGCCCTCAATGCCGAGGTGAACCCCACCCGCGATCCCGACGAGCTGCTCGGCCACGGCCGTTTCGTGGTGCTCTACGACCCCGAGGGGCAGGAGGCCTGGCACGGCGTGTTCCGGGTGATCGTGATGGCGAAGGCCGAGGTCGACCCCGAGATGGGGGTGGACCCGATGCTCGGTGAGGCCGGCTGGTCCTGGTTGATCGACTCGCTCGACGACGTCGGGGCGGGCTACCACCACCTCTCCGGCACCGTGACGCGCGTGCTGTCCGAGACGTTCGGCGGCCTGGTGCTGCAGTCGAACGGGACGGAGATGGAGGTGCGCGCGTCCTGGACGCCGAACACCCTGGACCTGGGGCCCCACCTGCAGGCGTGGGTCGGCATGCTGTGTGCCCTCTGCGGGCTGGTGCCGATCGAGGACGGGGTCTCCGCCCTCGGTCGGACGCTGCCGTGAGCGAGGCGGTGGAACCCGTGCCCACCAGCGGGGTGGAGCGGCTGGACGTCCCGCGCGAGGGTACGCCGCCCGTCGTCGGGTCGCGCGACGCCTTCCTGGAGGCGGTGGACCGGCTGGCGGCCGGGAGCGGCCCGTTCGCGATCGACTCGGAGCGCGCGTCCGGCTATCGCTACTCCCAGCGCGCCTACCTCATCCAGATCCGGCGCGAGGGCGCGGGCACGCACCTGATCGACCCGGTTGCGATCGACGACTTCGCCCCCCTCGCCGCCGTGCTACGGAGCGACGAGTGGATCCTGCACGCCGCCACCCAGGACCTCCCCTGCCTGGGCGAGCTCGGCCTGCGCCCCGCCCGGATCTTCGACACCGAACTCGCCGGGCGCCTCCTCGGCCGCCCACGGGTGGGGCTCGCCACGATGGTGGTCGAGGAGTTCGGCCTGGAGCTCGCGAAGGAGCACTCGGCGGCGGACTGGTCGGTGCGGCCGCTGCCCGAGAACTGGCTCACCTACGCCGCGCTGGACGTGGAGCTGCTCATCGAACTTCGCGGCAACCTCGCCGCCGAGCTGCGTGCAAAGGGCAAGGACGAGTGGGCCCGGCAGGAATTCGCGGCCGTGGTCGCCGCCCCGCCCCCGGTGGCGCACGCCGAGCCGTGGCGGCGCACATCGCACATCACCGACATCCACACGGCCCGGGGGCTGGCGGTGGTGCGCGAGTTGTGGACGGCGCGCGACGTCGTCGCCCGGGAGCTGGACATCGCACCCGGCCGCGTGCTGCACGACCGCGTGATCATCGCCGTCGCCGGCCGCCGCCCCCTCGAGTCCCCCCTCCCGGCCTTCCGCGAACTGCGCCGGCACGCACCCGAGGCGTGGGCGCAGGCCTACGAGCGCGCCCTGGACCTCGACGAGCCGGCGCTTCCGGCCAAGCGCGGCCCGGGACGCGGTGGCCTGCCGGACCCCCGCCAGTGGCAGCGGATCAACGCGCCGGCAGCCGTCCGGCTGGAGGCCGTCCGGACGGCCGTCCGTGCCACCGCCGAAACCCTCGAGCTGCCGCAGGAGAACCTCCTCTCGCCCGCCGTACAGCGGACGCTCGCCTGGAGCATCACCACATCGGACCCCACCGAGGTCGCCGCGATCCTGCGCCATGCCGGCGCGCGACCGTGGCAGATCGAGTTGGTCACGGAGCCGGTGCTCACCCTGCTCCCGGAGGACGCGGAGTCCTGACCGGTGGCAGCGTCCGTGCCAGGCGGATAGTCTGTGGTACCGCCAGTACCAGGTAACCCGGAGGGTCCGATGGAGAAGGTCACGCGCGCCGAGTTGAGCAGGACCACGTGCGGGGCGCACGAAGTCGCGGTGATCACCGTCAGCCGCGAGGACGGCTCGCCGGGCCCCGCCACCCTGGGTCCGCTGGGCCTCCGCAACCTGGCCGACGCCGTCGCCACGGCCAGTGGGTGGGGGGCGGCGGGCGAAGTCAGCGGGATCGTCCTGACGGGAGTGGACCGGACGTTCCTCGCCGGGGCGGACCTCACGTTGGTGCGGGGAACCCGGAATCCGGCGGACGGCCGGGCACTCGGGAACCTCGGTCACGCGGTGGTGTCCGCGCTCCTCGACGCTCCTGTCCCCACGGTCGCGCTGGTCAACGGCACCGCGCTCGGGGGCGGCCTCGAGCTGGCGCTTGCCTGTGACATGCGACTCGCCCACGCGGGGGCCCGGCCGCTCGGCCTGCCGGAGACGTACCTGGGCCTCATTCCCGGCTGGGGCGGTTGCTTCCTGCTCCCCCACCTCATCGGGCCCGGCCCTGCCGCCGAGGTGATCATCACCAACCCCGCGCACAACAACACCACCCTGTCCGCGGCGCAGGCCCTCGAACTGGGCGTCGTCGACCGCCTCTGGGAGGGGGACGACTTCCCCGCGGGCGAGATCGCGGACCTCCTCGACCACCCCGCGCGACCCCACGCGCCCGAGTCGTCCGACCCCGACGCCGAGGAGTGGGCAGCGGCACTCGCGCCCCACAAGGACCGCGTGCGCCGCGCCGCGCTGGGGGGCCGGCCCGCCCCCGAGAGGGCGCTTGAACTGCTGCGCGCCGCCCGGGACGCGGACCGGACCGTGGCCTTCGGCCGCGAGGACGAGGCGCTCGCGGACCTCGTCGCGTCGGACGCGCTGCACGACGGCCTGTACGCCGTCGAACTCCTGCGCCGCGCACGCCCACCGCGGGTGACCTCCCCCATCCGCCGGCTCGGTGTGATCGGCGGCGGTCTCATGGCCTCACAGCTCGCCACCCTGCTCGCGGCGCGGCTCGGCGTCCGTGTGGTGATGAAGGAGGTGGACGACGCCCGCTGCGAGCGCACCCGTGGCCTCCTCGCCCGTGAGCGGGAGTCACTCGGCGGCCGGCTCGCCCCCGCACAGCTGGAGGCCGTGGCCGCGGCCATCACCGTGGGGACGGACTACGAGGACTTCGGGGACGCGGACCTCGTGATCGAGGCCGTCTTCGAGGAGATGGGCGTGAAGCAGGCGGTGTTCGCCGAGGTGGAGCCCCACCTGCGGCCGGACGCGATCCTGGCCACCAACACCTCGGCGTTGTCCGTGACCGAGATGGGTTCGGTGCTGGCCCGGCCCGAGCGCCTGGTGGGGATCCACTTCTTCAACCCGGTGGCGGCGATGCCGCTCGTCGAGGTCGTCCACACCGCCCGCACGGACGACGACGTGCTCGACACCGCCCGTACGCTCGTCCACGCCGCCGGCAAGGTGACGGTGGACGTGGCCGACGCTCCCGGGTTCATCGTGAACCGGCTGCTCGTGCGGCTGTTGGGCGAGGTCCTGGGCGAGCTGGAGTCCGGGACGGACGTGGACGTCGCCGCCCGCGCGTTGGACCCGCTGGGCCTGCCGATGGGCCCGCTGCAGCTGCTCCAGCTGGTCGGGCCCGCCGTTGCCGCCCACGTGCTGCACACCCTGCGGCGTGCCCTCGGCGAGCGGTACCCGGAGAGCCCCGGGCTCGACGCGATCGTTGCGGACGGCGCCTCGTTCCTGCTCGGCCGGCCCTCCGCCGCAACACCACACGACCCCGCGATCGCCCGCTACTTCACGCCGTCCGATCCGGCGCCGTCAACGGCGGAGGTTGTGCTGCGGCGCGTCCAGCTCGCGCTCGCGGAGGAGATCCACCTCATGGTCGACGCGGGGGTGGCCGACGTGGACTCCGTCAACGTCGCGATGCTCGCGGGCGCCGGCTGGCCGGTGCACCGCGGCGGGATCACCCCCTACCTCGACGAGGTGGGGGCGTCCGAGGCGAGCGGCGGGCTGTTCCACCCGGACGGCATCTGAGGCGCCGCGTCGACGTCCGGGGCGAGCAGCGCGCCGGCAACCTGCCGCGCGATGTCGGCCGGGCGCAGGTGGAACTCCTCGACGAGTTCGTCGCGGCGCGCATGGTGGTGGAACGCCTGCGGGATGCCATGGGTCTGGACCGGCACGCGGATGTCGGCCTCGGCCAGCGCGTCGCGCAGCGCCGAACCCACCCCTCCGCTCACGAGCCCGTCCTCGATGTGGACCACGAGTTCGAACCGTGACGCCAGGTCCACGAGGGCGGGCGAGACCGGCAGTGCCCACCGTGGGTCCACCACGAGCGAGCCGATTCCCTGGGCGTCCAGCGCCCGCGAGACCTCGAGGGCGCAGCCGGCCATCGAGCCCACCCCGACCACCAGGACGGTGCGGTCGCCCGGATGGCGGCCGATGACGTCGATCCCCGAGATGGTCTCCAGTGCCGGCATGGGCTCCGGGATCGAGCCCTTGGGGTAGCGCACCACCGTGGGGCCATCGATGGCCACGGCCTCACGCAGTTCCGCGCGCAGCGTCTCCTCGTCGCGCGGGGCGGCGAGGCGCAGGTTGGGGACCGTGCGCATCAGCGCCATGTCCCACATGCCGTTGTGGCTGGCGCCGTCGTCCCCGGTGATCCCGGCCCGGTCCAGCACGAGAGTCACGGCCTGGTTGTGGAGGCCGACGTCCATGAGCACCTGGTCGTACCCGCGGTTCAGGAAGGTGGCGTAGAGCGCCACCACGGGATGCATGCCTGCGAAGGAGAGCCCGGCCGCGGAGGTGATGGCGTGCTGCTCGGCGATGCCGACGTCGAACACGCGGTCCGGGAACTCCTCGCTCAGGGGGCCGAGACCCACCGGCCGCAGCATGGCGGCCGTGATGGCCACGATGTCGTCCCGCTGCCGGGCGAGCTTCAGGATCTCCTGGGAGAACACGGAGGTCCAGCCGAAGCGGGCGGGTACCACCGGCAGGCCGGTCTCGGGATGGATCACGCCGACGGCGTGGAACCGGTCGGCGCTGTCGTCCAGGGCGGGCTGGTAGCCGCGGCCCTTCTCGGTGATGGCGTGCACGATCACGGGCCCGCCGTACGCCCGGGCCCGGGTGAGGGCGAACTCCATGGCCACGATGTCGTGGCCGTCCACCGGACCCATGTACTTGATGCCCAGGTCCTCGAACAGCCCCTGCGGCGCCAGCACGTCCTTCACGCCCTTCTTGACGCCGTGCAGCGCCTCGTAGGTCAGGCGGCCGGGCGCGCCGCTCCGGAGCAGCGTGCGCTTGCCCCAGTCGAGCACCTTCTCGTAGCCATGGTTGGTCCGCAACGCGTCCAGGTGGTGGGCGATGCCTCCCGTGGTGGGCGCATAGGAGCGGCCGTTGTCGTTGACAACGATCACGAGGTTGCGGTCCGGCCCTTCGGCGATGTTGTTGAGCGCCTCCCAGGCCATCCCGCCGGTCAGCGCCCCGTCGCCCACCACCACGACGACGTGCCGGTCCGTGCGGCCGCGCAGCAGGTTCGCACGGGCGATCCCGTCACCCCAGCTCAGCGCCGTGGAGGCGTGGGAGTTCTCGACGACGTCGTGCACCGACTCCGCGCGCGACGGGTAGCCGGAGAGCCCCCCGGACTTCCGCAACTGGCTGAAGTCCTGGCGACCGGTCAGGAGCTTGTGGACGTAGGCCTGGTGGCCGGTGTCGAAGACGATCCGGTCGCGCGGTGAGTCGAAGATCCGGTGGATCGCAATGGTCAGCTCCACCACGCCCAGGTTCGGGCCCAGGTGCCCACCCGTGCGCGCGACGTTCGCCACCAGGAACTCCCGGATCTCCTCCGCGAGTTGCACCAGTTCCTCCGTGACGAGTCCACGCAGGTCCCGCGGACGTGAGATGCGTTCAAGAATCGTCATGGAAACCCCCGTGGTTGGAAGTGCGCTCCCCCAACTTTACGACGCGCGCCCCCGATTGACACGGCCCAGCCACCCGTCCAGCCGATTAGGCTGCTCACATGGCCCCCACTCGAGCCCCCTTCGGATCATGGCTCTCCCCGCTCACCATCCAGGACATGACCGCGTCCGTGGTCCGGCTCTCGCCGCCCCGCGTCGACGGCGACTCGACGTACTGGAAGGAGACGGGGGGTGACGGCCGCGGCGTCGTCATGCGGGCGTGTGACGGGGAGTACGAGGCCGTCACCACGCTCTTCGAGGACGGCACCGCCGTCGACGTCGCCTCGCGGGTACACGAGTACGGCGGTCGCGACTTCGACGTCGCCGACGGCGTGTGCGTCTTCTCGGCGCGCGCGGACGACCGGCTGTGGGTGACGGTCCGCGGCGAGGACGGCTGGTCCGCCCCGCGGCCGGTGACCCCCGCCGACGGCGTCCGCCACGCCGACCTGACGATCGAGGACCACGCGGTCCTCGCCGTCGCCGAGGAACACGGCGCGGAGGTCCGCAACCGGCTGGTGCGGGTGGACATCACCTCACGCGAGGTGTCCGTGCTGCGCGACGCTGCCGACTTCGTCGCGAACCCCCGGGTGAATCCGTCCGGCACGGCGCTGGCCTGGTACGAGTGGAACCATCCCCACATGCCCTGGGACGAGGCCACGCTCATGGTCGCGGAACTGGACGGCGACCGCATCGGCGAGCCGCGCGCGGTCGCCGGTGGTGCGGGCGTGAGTGCGATCTCCCCGCTGTGGGCCGCCGACGACGAACTGCTCTTCGTCTCCGACCCGAGCGGCTGGTGGAACGTCCACCGCTGCTCCGACCCGCTCGGCGAGTGCCGGGTGCGCCCGCTGCACCCCACGGAGGCCGAGTTCGCGGCACCGCCGTGGACGTTCGACCACGCCCTCACCCTGCTCGACGAAGACCACGTGGTGTGCCGCTGGACTCGGTTCGGCCGCTGGTCGCTGGGTACGATGCGCATCTCCAACGGTGAGCTCGAGGAGTGGATCACCGGGCTCGAGGTCGCGAGTGAGGTGGCCGCAGGAGGCGGGCGTGTGGCGTTCATCGGCAACCACGCCGCCCGCCCCGCCGCGCTCGTGGAACTCGTCCTCGCGGAGGGCTCGGTCCGGGTACTGCGGGCCTCCTCGCCCACCACGCTCGCCGAGGCGTACGTCTCCGTGGCGGAGGCCGTGGACTGGGACGTCGACGACGACGCGAACCACGTCGCGGGCGGGGACGGGGTGGCGCACGGCTTCTTCCACCCCCCGGTGAACCCGGACTTCGAGGCACCCGAGGGTGAACTGCCCCCGCTCCTCGTGCTGGTCCACGGCGGTCCCACCTCCGCCACCACCGGCGCCTTCTCCCCCACCGTCCAGTTCTGGACCACCCGCGGTTTCGCGGTGCTGGACGTCAACCACCGCGGCTCCACCGGCTACGGACGTGGGTACCGTGAGGCGCTGAACGGCCGTTGGGGGGTGGTGGACATCGCCGACATCGCCGCGGGCGTCCGCGCCCTGGTGGAGCAGGGTCTGGTGGACGGCGAGCGCGTGGCCATCCGGGGCGGGAGCGCCGGCGGCTACAGCGTGTTGCGAGCACTGACGGCCACCGACGCCTTCACAGCGGGCACCAGCCGATACGGCATCGCGGACCTCGCGCTGCTGGCGCAGGACACCCACAAATTCGAGTCCCACTACACGGACACGCTCGTGGGCCCGTACCCGGAGGCGGCAGCCGTCTACCGGGAGCGCTCACCGCTGTTCCACCTCGACAGCCTCACCGCCCCGGTGCTGTTGCTGCAGGGCGAGGACGACGCCGTCGTCCCCCCGAACCAGGCGCGCGAGATGGCGCGGAGGATCGAGGCGGCGGGTGGCGACGTGGAGCTGGTGTTGTACCCCGGCGAGGGGCACGGCTTCCGCCGCGCGGAGACCACCCGGGACGCATTGGCGCGGGAGCTGGCCTTCTACGGGCGCGTGTTCGGGTTCACGCCGGCCGGGGACTAGTCGAAGGTCCGGACCACCGTCTGGAACAGGTCCCATCCGGTGGTGGCCTCCTCCACCACCATTAGGAAGGGCCGGTCCGCGACGAACACCACGTCGACCACGGGTGCGGCCGTGCCCGCCACGCCGATCTCCGTCACGGCCGCGGCGACGGTGCCCTGCTCACCCACGGTGATGGTGGCCTGCTGCACCGCCTGCCCCACGTGGAGCTCCTGCCCCGGGCCGATGCCCTCGAGCGCACCCGCCCCGGGATCGAAGATCGCCTGCACGCCGAGGGCCTTGAGGACTTCCGTCAGGTTGGTCGTGGAGTCCACCTCGAACCGCGGGAGTGAGAGCTGGACCTGGAGCGTCCCTGCCCGCTGCAGCCCGTCCTCGAGCGCCGCAAGGGTGGTGGCGGGAATGGCCGCCGGGTCCTCGCCCTCCGGGGGGAGGACGAGTCGCGCCACGGCGAAACCGTCACGGTACGGCAGTTCAACCGCTTGCCACCCGTCGGACTCGGCGTAGGCGAGGGGTTGCAGGGTTGTCATGAGGTCAACGGGCTGGACGCCTCGATCAGCCGTGGTGAACTCGCCCTCGCGGGTGGCGCCGGGGTCGAACTCCTGCTGCCACCGTGCGGCCAGGAGCACCGCGTCCTGCAGCACCAGCCGGAGGTCGCCGCTCGGGGTGATCGCGGATTTCTCGATGCGCCCGCCGGTGTGCTCGCGCACCCATACGTCCAGCACCTTCGTGCCGGCGTCGCTGCCCAGGTCGGCGACCTGGACCCCGGCGTCGTAGAACTCGGCCAGCCGCGCAAGATAGGCGGCCGTCACGTCCGCCTGGTCGTCCAGCACCACATTGTTGGCCACGTGGACCAGGGGGCTCTCCGGCAGGTCCTCGTCGTCCACGCTGCCGGGGTCGCCGTCGTATGCGGCCAGCACGCCGGCCAGGGCGTTGACCGCCTCGGTGCGCGCGTCACCCGAACTGCCCAACAACGCGTCCAGCTCCGCCGCCCCCACGTTCGTGGCGCCCTCGCCGAGCATCGCGAGCGCGATGACCGCCGACGCCGGCGAGATCACGAGGTTCTCCGCGGGGTCGGCAGCGGCGAGCAGGTCCAGCCCGAACGCGTCGGAGGCATCCACGACCGCCTGGACGTCCGGGGCGTCCCCCAGCGCCACCTGCCGGAACTCGACGTCGGCCCGCTGGTAGCCGGACGGCTCCCCGTCGCCGCCGTCGCCACCCCCGCACGCGGCGAGGGAGGACGCCAGGAAAGTGGCGGAAACAGCGACCAGGGTTCGCCTCATGGGCCGAGCGTACAACCCACTGTGATCAGTCGTTCACGAGCGAGCGCAGCACATACTGCAGGATGCCGCCGTTGCGGAAGTAGTCCGCCTCGCCGGGGGTGTCGATGCGCAGGCGTGCGTCGAACACCACGTCGGTCCCGTCGGCCCGGGTGGCCCGCACGTTGACGGTACGCGGCGTCACGCCGTCGTTGAGGGCCTCGACACCAGTGATGTCGAACGTCTCAGTGCCGTCCAGCCCGAGGGAGTCGGCGTTCTCGCCGTCCGGGAACTGCAGCGGAAGCACGCCCATCCCGATCAGGTTGGACCGGTGGATGCGCTCGAAGCTCTCGGTGATCACGGCCTTGACCCCGAGCAGTGCCGTGCCCTTCGCGGCCCAGTCGCGCGAGGACCCGGAGCCGTACTCCTTGCCACCGAGCACCACCAGCGGGATGCCGGCAGCCTGGTAGGCCTGCGAGGCGTCGTAGATGGACTCCGTCCCGCCGGTGAGGAGGTTGCGGGTGTAGCCGCCCTCGACGCCGTCGAGCAGCTGGTTCCGCAGCCGGATGTTGGCGAACGTGCCGCGAATCATCACCTCATGGTTCCCGCGGCGNGAGCCGTAGGAGTTGAAGTCGCGACGTTCCACCCCGTGCTCGGCGAGGTACCGGCCGGCCGGCGAATCCGGCTTGATCGACCCGGCCGGCGAGATGTGGTCGGTGGTCACCGAGTCGCCGAGCTTGGCAAGCACCCGCGCCCCGTGGATGTCGGACACCGGGGTGAGNTCCATCGACATGCCGTCGAAGTACGGCGGCTTGCGGACGTAGGTGGACGCGTCGTCCCACGCGAACGTGTCACCCACCGGCGTTGGTAGCGAGCGCCACCGCTCATCGCCCGCGAAGACGTCGGCGTAGTCGGATGTGAACATCGCCCGGTCGATGGTGGCCGTGATCGTCGCCTGGACATCCTGCGGGGACGGCCAGATGTCCTTCAGGAAGACGTCCACGCCATCCCGGTCCCGGCCCAGCGCCTCGGTCTCGAAGTCGAAGTTCATGGTCCCCGCCAGTGCGTAGGCGATGACCAGCGGTGGTGATGCCAAGTAGTTCATCTTGACGTCCGGGTTGATGCGGCCCTCGAAGTTGCGGTTGCCGGAGAGCACCGAGACGACGGCGAGGTCGTTCTCGTTGACGGCGGCGGACACCTCTGCGGGCAGCGGACCCGAGTTGCCGATGCAGGTGGTGCATCCGTAACCCACCAGGTGGTAACCGAGTGCCTCCAGGTAGGGCCACATGCCGGCCTTCTCGTAGTAGTCCGTGACCACCTTCGAGCCCGGCGCCATCGACGTCTTCACCCACGGCTTGACCTGCAGGCCCCGCTCCACCGCGTTCCTGGCCAGCAGGGCCGCCGCGAGCATGACGGAGGGGTTGGAGGTGTTGGTGCAGGACGTGATGGAGGCGATCACCACCGCGCCGTGGTCGATCTCCGTCACGGTGCCGTCGGCCATCGTGACGGCCACCTTCCGGCTGGGGAGCGTGGGTGCCGTGATGTGGTGCACCGCGTGCTCGCCGTCCTCCAGGTCCGAGTCGTGGGAGACGGGGTCGGACGCCGGGAAGCTGTCCGCGATGGCGTCGTCCAGGTGCGAGAACTCCACGTCCGCCACATGCGCGACGTAGTCCGGCAGCACCGTGGCGAACGCCTCCTTCGCGACCGAGAGCTCGATGCGATCCTGCGGGCGCTTGGGCCCGGCGATGGAGGGCACCACCGTGGAGAGGTCCAGCTCGAGGTACTCGGAGTACACGGCCTCGTGGGATGGGTCGTGCCACAGGCCCTGCTCCTTGGCATACGCCTCCACGAGAGCCACCTGGTCCTCGGAGCGCCCGGTGAGCCGCAGGTACTCGATGGTGACGTCGTCGATGGGGAACATGGCCGCGGTGGAGCCGAACTCGGGGCTCATGTTGCCGATGGTTGCGCGGTTCGCGAGCGGCACGGCGCCCACGCCGTCGCCGTAGAACTCGACGAACTTGCCCACCACGCCGTGCTTGCGGAGCATCTGCGTGATGGTGAGCACCACGTCGGTCGCGGTCGCGCCGGCGGGGATCTGGCCGGAGAGCCTGAGGCCCACCACCTTGGGGATCAGCATGGAGACGGGCTGGCCGAGCATGGCGGCTTCCGCCTCGATGCCGCCCACGCCCCACCCGAGCACGCCGAGGCCGTTGACCATGGTGGTGTGGGAGTCCGTGCCCACGCAGGTGTCCGGGTACGCCCTGAGCACGCCGTCGACCTCGCGGGTCATGACCACGTGGGCGAGGTACTCGATGTTCACCTGGTGCACGATTCCGGTGCCGGGCGGCACCACCTTGAAGTCGTTGAAGGCGGTCTGGCCCCAGCGGAGGAACTGGTAGCGCTCGCGGTTGCGCTCGTACTCGAGCTCCACGTTGCGCTCGAACGCGTCGGCGCGCCCGAAGACGTCGATGACCACGGAGTGGTCGATCACCAGTTCGGCGGGCGCCAGCGGGTTGATCCGGTTCGCGTCGCCACCCAACTCCGCAACGGCCTCACGCATGGTGGCGAGGTCCACCACGCAGGGGACGCCGGTGAAGTCCTGCATCACCACGCGGGCGGGGGTGAACTGGATCTCGGTGTCGGGTTCGGCGGCGGGGTCCCAGCTCGCGAGCGCNGCCACGTGGTCGGCGGTGACGTTGGNCCCGTCCTCGGTGCGCAGCAGGTTCTCGGCCAGCACCTTNAGCGAGTACGGCAGCTTCTCCAGTCCGGGCACGGCGTCCAGCCGGTTGATCCGGTAGCTGGTCCCACCCACCGTGAGCTGTGCCGCGGAATTGAAGCTGTCCATGGCTCTCCTTGGATTCGTCGTCGGTTGGTATCTCGACATCAAGATACTTGTCCCGGGGTGGCCTGTCCACCGGACACCCTCAGCCTAGTGAACCCGCCCGGGGCGCGTAGTCTCACGGACGCGGCGATCAACGCCGGGCGAGGCACACGACCGTCTCGACGTGGTGGGTGTGCGGGAACAGGTCGAACGCCTCCACGTGCTCCACCCGGTACTCGCCCAGGCACTCGGCGAGGTCGCGCGCGAGCGCGGCCGGGTCGCACGCCACGTAGACGATCCGTCCCGGGCCGCGCGCGAGGATCGCCCGCATCACGACGGTCCCGGCCCCGGTCCGCGGCGGGTCGAGCACGACGACGTCGACCGGCCCGTCGCCCACGGCCCGCACGTCCACGGTCCCGGCCCATGCCCGCACCTGCGGCCGGCCCGCGAGGTTCACGTTCGCGTNGTCGACCGCGGTCACCGAGCCCTCGACGGACACCACGGCGCCCGTCGGCCCGACGGCGTCGGCCAGCGGTGCCGTNAACAGCCCCGCCCCGGCGTACAGCTCGAGCACCGACTCGCCGCCCGTGAGCGCGGCGTCGCCCAACACCCGCTCCACGAGGACGCGCGGGGCGTCGCGGTGCACCTGCCAGAACCCGGCCGCGTCGACTACATACCGCAGCAGGTGGCCGCCGTGGCGCACCTCCTCGCGCACCCGCCGCAGCGCCGCGCGCCCCGGCGCGGACCGGACGGCGTCGCCGGTCACCACCACGGGGGGCGACGCGCTCGGGACCACCGCCGCGACAGTCTCGCCCGGGGCCCAGAGCCAGGCGTCTTCGAAGAGGCCGAGCCGGGCGAACTCCGGGACGGCGAGCGGCATGTCGTGGACCGCGACCGTCTCGTGGGATCGCGGCCGCCGCATGGCGAGCCGCCCCTTGTCGTCCGCCACGAACGAAACGCGGGTGCGGGTGCCGGTGGCGTACTCGCCGACGGCCCGCACCTCCACCGGCCCGAGCTCCTCGGCCAGCCGCTCCCCGCCGATGCGCCGGACGACGTCGCCGATCACGTTGCCCTTCCAGCGCCGCTGCGCGTCAGGCGCCACGTGCCCGAGGTCGACCCCGCCCACGCCGGCACGCCCGGCCTCGGGCCAGATGTGCGCCACCCTGTCCGGGGACGGGGTGACCACCTCGACGACGTCCGCGATCGAGTGGTGCGCGTTCTCCTGGGTGACGCGCGCCAGCACGCGCTCGCCCGGGATGCCACCGCGCACGAAGACCACCTTGCCCTCGGAGCGGGCCACACAGAAGCCGCCGTGCGCCTCGCGCAGCAGCTCGAGGTCGAGTGCCGCCGCGCTCACCCGGCCCGCGGATCGGGAACGGGAATGAGCGTCTCCGCGGCGCCCTGGTCGAGCTGGAAGGGCACCGACGCCATCACCACGCCCGGCATGAAGAGCAGGCGCCCCTTGAGGCGCAGCGCGCTCTGGTTGTGGAGCACCTGCTCCCACCAGTGCGTCACCACGTACTCGGGGATGAACACCACCACGAGGTCGCGCGGGGAGGAACGACGCAGCCCGCGGACGTATTCCACGATCGGGCGCGTGATCTCACGGAACGGCGAGGAGAGGATCGTCAGGGGCACCGGGACCAGGAACTCGTCCCACTGGGCGCGCAGTTCCACGACGTCGTCGTCGTTGATCGCCACGTGGACCGCCTCCAGGGTGTTCGGCCGGGTTGCGCGGGCATAGGCGATGGCGCGCAGCGCGGGCTGGTGGAGCTTGGAGACCAGGACGACGCCGTGGGTGCGGGACGGGAGCGCCCGCGCCTCCTGTGCGTCCTCCACCCTGAGCTTCCTCGAGAGGCGCTGGTAGTGGGTGTTGATGGCGAGCATCGTGAGGTAGAGGATCGCCATCAGCAGGAGGGTGATCCAGGCGCCCTGCACGGTCTTGGTGATGAGGACGATGACGAGCACGACGCCGGTCATCACGAACCCGACCGCGTTGACAACCCGGGAGCGCTGCATCCGGGCGCGGGCCTCCTTGCTGTACTCCGTCCGCAGGTTGCGGGTCCAGTGCCGGACCATCCCGAACTGCGAGGTCGTGAACGAGATGAAGACCCCGACGATGTAGAGCTGGATCAGCCGGGTGACCTGGGCGTCGAAGGCCACGATCAGCACCACCGCGCCGACTGTCAGCATCACGATGCCGTTGGAGTAGGCAAGCCGGTCGCCGCGTGTGTGCAGCTGACGCGGCAGGAACTCGTCCCGGGCCAGGATCGAACCCAGGACGGGGAAACCGTTGAACGCCGTGTTGGCGGCGAGGACGAGGATGAGCCCCGTCACCACCGTCACGAGGTAGAAGAGGATCGGGACGTCCGCGAAGATGGTCGCGGCGAGTTGGCCGATCACCGGGCTCTGGTGATACTCCTCGCCCACGGGCTGCCCGTCCAGCAGGAGCTGTTCCGCCGGGAACTCCACCAGCTTGACGCCGGTGAGTCGCGCCAGCACGACCACGCACATCATCATGCTCGCCGCGATCACGCCGAGCAGCAGCAGAGATGGAGACCGCCACGGTGAGGATGTAGTCCACCAGCAGTGCACTCGCGACGGCGAGTCCGGCCTTCTTGCCGAGGTTCTCGGATGCCACCTCGTAGTCCCCGCCGCCCGACGGGTAGGCGTGGACGTTCTGGCGGTACGAGGCGACGACCACCCCGAGCACCACCACCACCGTGAGGGCGACCCACGGAGAGATCGCGACGGCCGCGAAACCGGCGAACGCGAGCGTCAGGAGGATCTCGTCAGGGGCGTACGCCACGGACGAGAGCGCGTCGGAGGCGAACACCGGCAGTGCGATGCGTTTCGGCAGCAGGGTGTGACCGAGCATGTCCGACCGCATCGGCCGCCCGAGGACCAGCCGTTTGAGTCCATTGCCGATGTCCGTCACGATTACACATGCTAAGCCCGCACCTGCGGCATTGGAGCACCCCTTGGGGCGCGCGAGGGAGTACCGTCAGGCCTGTGCATTTCGTGATCATGGGCTGCGGCCGCGTCGGTGGCCTGCTGGCCGCCCAGCTCGACGAGTCGGGACACTCGGTCGCGGTGATCGACCAGGACCCCGACGCCTTCCGCCGCCTCCCCGCGGAGTTCTCCGGCCGGCGCATCACCGGCATGGGATTCGACCGCGACGCGCTCCTCCAGGCCGGCATCGAGGAGGCCTACGCGCTGGCCGCCGTCTCCAACGGTGACAACTCGAACATCCTCACCGCCCGGGTGGCGCGGGAGACCTTCGGGGTGAAGCACGTGGTGGCGCGCATCTACGACCCGCGCCGTGCCGAGGTGTACCAGCGGCTGGGGATCACCACCGTGGCAACGGTCCCCTGGACCGCCGACCAGTTCTTGCGCCGCCTGCTCCCCAAGGGCGCCCAGGTGGAGTACCGCGACGCGTCGGGCGCGGTGAGCCTGGCCAGCATCGACTACCACCCCCGTTGGATCGGCAGCACAGTGGGGCACCTCGAGGAAAGCGTCGGCGCCCGGATCGCCTATATCACGCGGTTCGGCAAGGGCATGGTCCCCACCGTCTCCACGGTGATCCAGGAGAACGACCTCGTGTACATCATGGCGATGAGCGAGGAGCTGCCCCGGCTGCAGCGCCGCTTCATGGCCGAGCCCGTGAAGGNGGACTGATGCGCATCCTGATCGCCGGGGCCGGGTCCGTGGGTCGCTCGATCGCCCGGGAGCTGCTCTCCCACGGCCACGAGGTCACCCTCGTCGACAAGCTGCCCGCTGCCATGAAGATCGCCTCCGTCGCCGACGCCGACTGGCTGCTGGCCGACGCCTGCGAGCCGTCCGCCCTCGCCGAGGCCGGGGTCGCCGAGTGCGACGTCGTCGTGGCGACGACGGGGGACGACAAGGCCAACCTGGTCATCTCCCTGATCGCCAAGACGGAGTTCGCGGTTCCGCGGGTGGTCGCGCGCGTCAACAACCCGAAGAACGAGTGGATGTTCGACCGCTCGTGGGGCGTCGACGTCCAGGTCTCGACGCCGCGGATCATGACCTCCCTCGTGGAGGAGGCCGTCAGCGTCGGCGACCTCGTGAAGATCTTCACCTTCCACCAGTCGGGCGCGTCGATCCACGAGATCACCCTGCCCGCGGACTCCCCCGCCATCGGGAAGCGGGTCGCCTCGATCAGGTGGCCGGGCTCGATCGTGCTCGCCGCCATCATCCGGGGTGACCGCCCGATCCCGCCCTCACCGGACGACACCCTCGAGGCGGGCGACGAGCTCCTGCTCGTCGTGGACGCTAGTGCCGAGGATTACCTGGGAGAGGTCCAGCAGCTCCTGGCACCCTGACCATCAGCCAGGTCACCCAGACGACGAGCGCGAACAGCGGGACGCCCATGAGCAGCTTCGCCGTTCCCAGCCACGCGACGTCGTCGGCCCGCAGCAGCGGGACCTGCACGAGCAGGCGCGCCGCGAACAGCCCGGCCCAGAGCCACGTCGCCAGGACGTAGCGCCGGGACATCGGCGAGGAGCGCCACCCCTCCCACTCGCCGCGGATGACCGCCACGATCGCACCGACGACCGGCCACCGCAGGACTATCGAGAGCAGGCACCCGAGCAGGTAGGCCCCGTTCACCCACAGGCCCCACTGGAAGAAGTCGGCCGCCTCACCCGACCGCCACGCCCACACCACCGAGATCGCCACACCGAACAGCCCGCTGAACGCCTGCGTGAGCGGCGTGCGCTGGACGAGCCGGGCGAGGACGGCCAGGACCGCGAGGCCACCGGCGGCGACGAGGGCGGGCAGCAGCTCGCCGGAGGCCAGGAACACCACGACGAAGACGAGTCCGGGGGCGATCGACTCCACGAGTCCGCGGGCCCCGCCCACGGCCTCCATGAAGTCGAACTCCTCGGCGGCGAGCTGGCCCACCCCCTTCGAGCCCACGGCGGGGACCTTCGGTCCGGGTGCGGGCCGGCCGGATTCCACGGACTCCTCGTCGGCCGTCACCGGGGCAGCAACCGGTAGACCGGGTTGTAGATGACCGGCAGACCGTTCTCCACGCCCACCACACCTTCGGCGGTGAGGCGACGGCCCGCCTCGATCCCCGGCACCTCCGTGCGACCGAGGAACACGAGGCCGATGGTTGCGCTGCCGTCGTTGAGGCGGGCGGTGAGCGCGGGTGTGGCGCCGCGGGGCTGGAAGGTGAGTGACACGATCTGGCCCGCCACGAGGGCGTGCTGGCGGGCCGCCAGCTCGCCGATCGGCGTAGCACCAAGGTGGGCGACGGCCGCGCGCCTGTCCTCCGCGACGAGGTCGTCGCGGCTGGTGAGGAAGCCCCCGAACAGCCTCATCGCGTCTCCGTGATCTCCGGGCCGCGGCGCAGGATGCCAAGCGGGTCGTCATCGGGTGCGGGCTCGGCCACCTCGGCGGTGCCCGGGAGCGTCAGTGTGAGGACCTCGCGTGGTGGCCGCGCCTGCGAGCCGCGCACCACGACGACGTCGCGCAGCACGCCCTCGAGGGGCGCCGCCTCGTCGGGGTCGAGGGCGGCCTTGCCGGAGAACGCGCCGCGGATCATCCAGCGCGGCCCGTCGACGCCCACGAACCGGACCGCGCGCATGCCCATCCCGCCCTGGGTCGTCACGGGGAGCTTCGCGATGAGCTCGCGGCCGAACTCCCCTGGGACGTCGTCACAGGTGCCACCGCGGTCCGTGACGGACTCGCTCAACTCGGGCCGCACCTCGTCCCAGAGCGATGCCGACCTGGGGGCGGCGAACACCTGCAGCTGCAGGGCCGAGCCGCCCTGGGTCATCGTCAGGGAGACAGGCGCACGGGTGCCACGGTCCAGCTCCACGCGGATCTGCATCCCCGGGCGGGCGGGTACCCGAACCGCGCCGAGGTCGATGCGGCCCTCGAGGTCCGGCTTGTCCTCCACGTCCCAAGGGCCGTGGGCGGACTCCGGCGTGGGCTCGGCCGGGGTCTCCTCCGGCTCGTCGCTCCGGCGCCGCGAGAACAGTCCCATGTGAATCCTCCATTCGTCGGCATAGGCACTGTACCGCGCGGCGCAACCGGCGACCGCAGCCACCGGATGTGCCGCCCGCGGCCCTTTCGTGCCAGAGTGGTGGCGTGCCCTACCGTGAACGAGTGCAGCCGTCCGCGCCCCTCCTCGCGCTGGCGGCGCTCGCCGGAGCGTCGTTCGGGTTGATCCTCGTCCCCTTGTCGGTCCCGGTTGCCGCGGTCGTGTCGACTCTGCTCGCCCTCGCGTGCGTGGCGTTCGCGCTGGTCGCGAGTCCCCTCATCGAGGTGGATGTGGCGGGGTTCCGCGCCGGACCCGCGCGCATCGAGGGCGAGTTCCTCGGCGCGGTCGAGACCCTCGACAAGGAGGCGATCCGCCGCGCGATGGGCGTGGACGCCGACGCGCGTGCCTACCTCTGCCACCGCGGGTATGCCGGTGGAGCGGTGAAGGTCACCAACGACGACCCGCGCGACCCCGCACCCTACTGGCTCGTGAGCTCGAACCGGCCCGACAGCCTCGCGCAGGCGCTGCGCACCCTCACCGCACCGGTGTGAGGCCGGCCAGGTCGAGCAGGAGGCCGGCTAGCTCGCGCACTCCGCGCACACGGGGTGGCCATCCACCTCGTAGGCGAGTTGCGAGCGATGGTGCACGAGGAAGCAGTTCCAGCACGTGAACTCGTCCGCCTGGCGCGGCAACACGCGCACGGAGAACTCCTCACCGGACAGGTCGGCGCCCGGGAGTTCGAACCCCTCGGCGGCCTCGGTCTCGTCCTCGTCCACGACCGCGGCGTTCTTCTCGGCGCGGCGGGCCTTCAGTTCCTCGATCGAGTCCTCGTTGAGGTCCTCTTCGTTCTTTCGAGGTGCGTCGTAATCGGTCGCCATGTCGGCGTCACGCTCCGGCTTCTTCTGCACTTGTCGGGGTCAAAGTGTCTGGAGTATACACAACACGGATGACGGGATTTCATTCCCGGCTCCCCTCCCCCGAGGTGAGCCCGGCCGCCTCCCGTGCTGCAGGATGACCACCGCACTTTACACCGCTGCACGGCCCGCGGGAACACATCCCGAACACCCGGCAAAGCGTTGTCCGTCACAGCCGCCCGGCTACGAGGCAAGGAGGGTGGCAAGCCGCCCCGCGAGTTCCTCGCTCGTCCCCCCATGGCCCGCCACGGTCATGTCGATGGACGCGCGCCGGCCGTCGAGGCCGTGGACGTGCCCGCCGCTCTCGGTGACCACGAGCCACCCCGCCGCCATGTCCCATGGGTTCAGCCCCTGCTCGAAGAACGCGTCGAGGGAACCCTCCGCCACCAGGCACAGGTCGACCGCCGCGGACCCCAGGCGGCGGATGTCCCGCACGTCCGGGAGCAGTCGGCTCACGACGGCGCCCTGTTCCCGGCGCCGCTCGGCGAGGTACGAGAACCCGGTTCCCACGAGGCACTTGGAGAGGGGCGTGCCGGGCCGCGCGGTGAGCCGTGTCCCGTCCCGGTGTGCCCCGCCGCCCCGGAGAGCGTGCCAGGTGTGGCCCAGTGCCGGCGCGCGGACAGCGCCGGCGAGGAGGTCCCACCCCGCGGGGTCCGGCGGCCCGGCGCACACCGCCACCGACACCGCGTAGAACGGCAGTCCGTACAGGTAGTTGACCGTGCCGTCCACCGGGTCGACGACCCACGTGAGTCCCGAGCTGCCGGGGCTGTCCTCGCCCTCCTCGCCCAGCACGGCGTCGTCGGGACGGGCGGCCGCGATGCGTGCCCGCAGCCACTCCTCCACCTCGCGGTCGACGGCGGTGACGATGTCGACGTCGGAGGACTTGGTCGCGGCCACCTCGACCCCCTCGACGCGGCGCGCGCGCGCGATCTCGCCCGCCTCGGTCGCGAGGGTGATACACAGGGCATGGAGCTCGTCGAGCAGGAGCGGCGTCACAGGCATGGGATCATTGTCTCGCACCTTCCGCCACACCGGCCCAATTGACCGCCGGGCAGGGGCGGAGGTGGCACGCTCGGTTGGGGATGCATGGGAGGTGTGATGGTCGAGCTGACATTGGTGGGGCTGCATCAGGACGGTGAGCGCCTCACCCTCACGGATTCGAGCGGGGCGACCTACACACTGGCCGTCACCGAGGAGCTGCGCGCCGCCGTGCGGCGGGACAGGCCGCTGATGGAGCAGATCCGCGCCTCGCAGCAGCCGGTCCGGCCCCGGGAGATCCAGGCGATGCTGCGCGCCGGCGCCACGGTCGAAGAGGTTGCCGGTGTGTCCGGTCTCCCCCTCGACCACGTCCAGCGCTATGAGGGACCGGTCCAGGCCGAGCAGGCGTGGGTGATCCAGCAGGCCCAAGGCTTCCCGGTGGGGCACCACTCCGACTCGCCCATCCTCGGTGACCTCGTGGTCAACCGCCTCGCAACCCGCAGGATCGCGGCCGACGACCTGGAGTGGGTGGCCACCCGGTCCGGCTCGTCCCCCTGGGAGGTGGCGGTCACCTTCCCCATCAAGCAGAAGAGGCTCGAGGCCCGCTGGGAGGTGGACCTGTCCGCCCGCACCCTGCGCGCACTCGACGACGAGTCGCGCTGGCTCTCCGAGACCGATTCGGCCTCACCCCGCGCGCGTCGCCACGCCCCGGCCGTCGCACTGCCCGCGGAGCGCGGCGAATTGCGTGTCTACAACGTCGAGGACGACGGGGACCTGGTCGAGGTGGCGACCTCGACACCCACGGACGACCTGCTCGCGACCCTGCAGTCCCACCGGGGCACCCGCCAGCAGGTCGAGGAACTTCCCCTCGAGGGCGACGAGGACCTGCTTGCGTCCCTGCGGGGCCAGGAGGACGTGCCGGGGGCCCACCCCGCGAAGTCCGACCCGACGGCCGCCACGGACGCCCGCATCCTGCCGCTACCGCGCCGTGCGGCGGAGACACCCCCGGATGTGACCGTGGACGAGCCGGCGCCCACCGAGCGGAGACCCCGCAAGCCGGGCAGGCGTTCGGTGCCGAGCTGGGACGAGATCGTCTTCGGCTCCCGCCCCGAGTAGGTGCGAAGGGGGCCCGGACGGGCTTCTCAGCTCCCGTTGGATTCGGGAAACGAGTCCTGCAGCGTCCACGGTGACAGTTCCGCCGCGTGCGCGACGGCGGCGGTCAGGCCCCGCAGGTGGTGGCGGCGGCACAGCACCTCGTAGGCCACCACGTCGGCGTTGACCGCTATGTCCCCCACCACCACCTGGTCGCCCACCGTCACCATCACCCCGCCGACGGTCCGGGCGTTGTGGGTCGCACGCTCGCCGCACCAGCACAGCGCCTCCACCTGCAGCCGTTCGATCCGGTCCGCCATCTCGATGAGACGGGCGGAGCCCGGGAAGAGCCGAGTGCGGAAGTCCGTGGTGATCCCGAAGGCGAACACGTCCACCCCGATCTCGTCCACCACCATGACGAGCTGGTCCACCTGCCCGGCCGAGAAGAACTGGGCCTCGTCGCAGATGAGGTAGTCGACGCGCTCACCCCGCGTGCGGCGCTCGGCGACCTCGACCCAGAAGTTCGTCCGGTCGGTCACCTCGATCGCGGCCACGGCGAGCCCGAGCCGGGACGAGAGCACCTCGGCGCCCGCGCGGTCGTTGCGCGTGTAGATCAGTCCGCGACGCCCCCGCGCGGCGTGGTTGTAGTCCATCTGGAGCGCGAGGGTGGATTTGCCGCAGTCCATGGTCCCGGTGAAGAACACGAGTGCCGCCATCAGGTGACCAACGTCATGATCGGCACCCTCATCTCGGCCGGCGTGAGCGAGCCGTGCACGCCCACCAGCGCCATCGACGCCGGGGTCTGGGTGCGGGAATCGACAACGACGGTGCGGCCGCGCATGAACACCACGACGTCCCCGATGACGGGGACGAAACGGGGGTCGAGGTCGCCGAACACCGCGAGCGCCTCGTCGCGGCCCACCACCCACGCCCGGTCGCCGAGGAAGTCGCGCCAGCGCGCGGCGACGCCGTCGTCACTGGTGTGCAGGTGCATGGCCCGTGGTTCGCCCGAGATGAGCTCCACGCCGCGCGCGAGCTCGGGAGTGCGGGCGGCGTCGAACGTCTCCGCCACGTCCACCATCCCGTGGTCCGCGGTGATCACCAGCAGGGTGCCGGCGGGCAGGGAGCGGGCGAGGCGGCGCAGCTCCCTGTCGGTCCGCGAGGCCTCCTCACCCCATTGCCATGAACCCCACCCGGACACATGGCCCACGTGGTCCACCTCGCCCCAGTAGAGATAGACGAGGTCAGCCCTCCCGGACCGGAGCTCGGCGATGGTGGCGTCCACGCGCGCGGAGAGGTTCTCGGCACTGAGGTCGCGACCACCACGGAACGCGGCGGTGTTCAGGCCCGAACCCACGAACCGCTGCGGGCCCACGATCGCGAGGCGCGCCGGCTCCCGCAGTTGCTCGGCCAGGGTGGGGCGGCGCTGCCACGACTCGACCGGCATGAAGTCCTGGTCCCAGCGGATGAGGTTCATCAGCCGCCCGCTCGCGGGCTCGCGGACCGTGTAGCCGAGCATCCCCGTGCGGCCCGGGCACTCCCCGGTGCCGATCGAGGTGATGGCGGCCGCGGTGGTGGAGGGCACCACGGTGTCCGCGACCAGCGCGTCAGGCCGTAACCCGCGGAGGAAGGGGAAGTGCCCGCTCCGCTCGGTGAGCTGCGCGTCGCCCAGGCCGTCCACCAGCACGACGCAGGTCCGGCGCGCGCGCGGCAACCCGAGCTCCGCGCGCCATTGTTCCCACGGCAGCCCGTCCCGGTTCGGCTCCAGGCCCGTGGCCGCCAGCGCCGCGCCGAGCACGGTCCGGACGGACGCTCGGCCCGGCTGGACGAACTCGGCAGGTGCGTTCATGCACCGAAGCTCTCGGCCACCGCGCGCGAGAGCTCCGAGGCGAACCTGGTCGCCTGCGCGAGGCTCGCCCGGCCGTCCGCTTCCGCGCTCACGCGCAGTACCAGGTCGTCCGCCGTGGTGTAGCCGGTGTACCCGTGGTCGGCTTCGCACTGCGGGTCGCCGCAGGTCGCCGGCTCGAGTTCGATACGGGCGACCGAACCCCAGTGGACCGAGATGGTGATCTCGTCCACGACGGCGTGGTCGATGGTCGCGGCCTCGCGCACGCCGTGGGAGAGTACCACCGAGGTGATCCGCCGCAGGGCGATTGCCTCCGTCGTCGCGATGGCCAGCGGGCGGCCGTCGGGGCCGGGCTCGTCGTCGATGTGCGCGCCGATCAGGCGCGTCGGCGTGAGGACGACGGCGGTGAGGTGGCGCCGGAGTTCGGTGGCGTCGAACGTGGTCTCGGGGTGAACGAGGTAGGAGGTGATCGCCTGGCCGCCGATGGCGATCTCGAGCACCCGCTCGACCAGGTCGGGGTAGTACCCTCCCCGTTGCAGGTCGCGGCGCAGCGCGGTGCGGAGCTTTTCGGACACGCTGCCCATTGTGGCATCACTCGACGCCCAGCGTGGGCAGGGTCCGGCGGGGGCCGTCCGCACGGGGCGCCGGCAGCAGCTCGACCACCACCCCGAGCGGGTGGGCACCCTCGTGCGAGACCACGACCGGATTCAGTTCGATCCGGCGGATCGACGGGAAGTCGTCCTTCAGGAGCGACACACGCCCGACCAGCTCTTCGAGCGCACGCGTGTCGAACGCCCGCAACCCGCGATACCCGCTGAGCCGCACTGACGCCTTCGGCGCATGCACGAGCCCGGTGACGTCGCGCCGCGAGAGCGGGGTGATCCGGTACGCGACATCGTCCAGGATCTCCACCGCGTCCCCTGCCAGCCCGAAACTCACCACGGGACCGTAGAGCGGGTCCTCCTCCGCGGCGAGCACGCAGGCCGGGCCGTTGGCGACCATGCGCTGCAGTTCCACCCCCAGGACGCCGAGGGACTGCACCTGGCGGACGGCGTGCGCGAGGTCCGCCTCGTCGTGCACGTCGAGGTGCACCCCCCCGAGGTCCATGCGGTGGCGCAGGACGGCGTCGGCCGCCTTGACCGCGAGGGGATAGCCCAGCCGGGAGGCCTCCACGAGCGCTTCCGCAAGCGTTGCCACGCGCACCACCGGCACGACCGCCACGCCGTAGTGGCCCAGCAGCTGGGCGGCCGCGTCCGGGTCGAGCCGGCGCCTGCCCGCGAGCGTGGCGATCAGCGCGCTCACCCGGGCCGGGGAGACGTCGTCCTCGGCGACGAGTGGCGAGTCGTCCCGCGGCCCGCGACCCGCCAGCCGGGCGACGACGTCGAGCGCGCGGCCCGCGTCGTCGAGTACCGCCACCCCGGCCAGGGCGCCGCCGCACTCCTCCCGGTCGGTGATCGCCAGCGCCCAGGGGGGACCCACCGCCCCCGGCTGCTCCCACGCCGCAGGCTCCCGCGCGTCCCCCGCGAGCGGGAGGTCGACGGCGATCCCCGTCACGGCGCCGTCGCCCGCGTCGTCGTCGAGCGGGATGAGGCCGCGCTCCAGTGCCGCCCGGCGCACGAACGCGCGCGCCGGGGCCGTGGTCGCGGCGACGGCGATGCGCCGGCCCGCGCCCTCGGGCAGCCGGGCCGCGACCTGGGCGATCGTGATGAGCTCGTCGTGGTCCACGGCCTCGATGACGCCGGCCTGGCGGAGCATGTCGGAGAGCACCGCGCGGGGCAGCGGCGAGGTGCGCACCACGTGGCCGGGGGGCGCGGCCTGACCGGTGGTGGAGCCGATGTGGCACACCACGGTGCAGGTTCGGGCGAGGTGGCGCGCGATCCGGGCAAACTTGCGCGGGTTCCCGATCGAGTCCAGCGCGAGGGCAACCACCCGCGTGGTGCCGTCCGACCCGAACCACTGCATGGCGTCGTTGCCCGAGACGTCGATGCGGTGGCCAGCGGAGATGAGGCTCGACACCGGCACCCCGCGCCGCACGAGGCGGTCGATGAGCGCCGCGCTGGAGCGCTCCCCTTGCGCGAAAACCCCGATGACGCCCCCACCCATCAGTTCGGGGACGAACGTGAGGTTGTCGCCCGCCGGCGTCAGCAGGCCGTATGACCCGGGACCGACGATGCGCATCCCGTCGCCCCGCGCGGCNGCGAGTGCGTCTGCGTGCCAGACCGGATCCGTCGAGTCCCGNCCGCTGATCACAACGGCGGCGCGCACTCCCGCGCNCCCGAGGTCCGCGAGCGTCGCCACGAGGGCGGCGTCGTCAACGGCGACCACGGCCAGAACGCGCCGGCCCGTGGCCTCGGGCGGGAGGGCGCCGGCCCAGGCGTGGCGCTCGCCGGGGGCCAGGAGGTCCAGGAGGGCGCCCGACCGGCCGGAGGCGACGGCGACCACGAACTCGGGCGTCATCAGGTCCCGCATGGAGCGGGATTCGGCATGCTGCTCGCGCGCCGTCATCACGCGCCAGGACTCCTCCGTGGTGGTGAGGTCGAAGGACACCTCCACGATCCCGTCCTCCAGACCGGCCGAGATCGAGTAGCCCGCCTCGCGGAACACCGAGAGCATCTTGCGGTTGGTCGGCAGCACCTCGGCGACGAACCGCGTGTAGCCCCGCTCACGGCCGGCGGCGGCGAGATGGTCGAGTAGCACCGAGCCCAGGCCCCGGCCCTGCTGGGAATCCGCGACGTAGAACGCGACCTCGGCGGTGGAGTGGTCGACGGCGTCGTAGCAGCCCATCGCGGAGAGCGGACCGTCCACGCCCTCGGTCACCACGAGCGCCACCCGCTCATGGTGGTCCACCGAGGTGAAGCGGCCCAGTTCCTGGTCGGAGAGGGCGCCGCGGTACCCGAAGAAGCGGAAGAAGCGGCTCTGCTCGGACTGGCCAAGGTGGAGGGCCTGCAGCCCCTCGGCGTCTCCCGGCACGATCGGGCGGACGTGCATGGTGGCGCCGTCACGGGCCACGATGTCCGCCTCCCAGTGCCGCGGGTAGGCGGGGCTGTCCGGCATGTGCCCAGCGTAACCCGTGGCGCGACTTCGGAATCCCCGGCGGGCCAGCGATAATCGCCGGTATGGCACCCAGGAGGACTCCCCCGGTCGACGAGCACATCGTGGACATCGACGTCTCGACCGAAATGGAGGGATCCTTCCTCGAGTATGCCTACTCGGTCATCTACGCACGTGCCCTGCCTGACGCGCGCGACGGGCTGAAGCCGGTGCAGCGCCGCATCCTGTTCCAGATGGACCAGATGGGGTTGCGGCCCGACCGGGGCCACGTGAAGTGCGCGCGCGTCGTCGGCGACGTCATGGGCAAGCTGCACCCCCACGGCGACGTCGCCATCTACGACGCGCTCGTGCGGATGGCGCAGCCCTTCTCCCTGCGGGTGCCGCTCGTGGACGGGCACGGCAACTTCGGGTCCCTCGACGACGGGCCGGCCGCCCCCCGCTACACCGAGGCCCGCCTGGCCGCGGCGGCGCTCGAGATGACCCGGTCGCTGGATGAGGACGTGGTGGACTTCGTCCCCAACTACGACTCCTCGCTGCAGCAGCCGTCCGTGCTGCCCTCCGCCATCCCGAACCTGCTCGTCAACGGCGCCCAGGGGATCGCGGTGGGGATGGCCACCAACATGCCGCCCCACAACCTGGTCGAGGTGGTGGCGGCCGCTCGGCACCTCATCGCCCACCCGTCCGCGACGCTGGAGGAACTGATCCGCTTCGTACCCGGGCCGGACCTCCCCTCGGGCGGGAAGATCATCGGGCTGGACGGGATCCGGGACGCCTACGCGACCGGCCGCGGCACCTTCAGGACCCGGGCACGCACCCGCATCGAGAGCATCTCGCCACGGAAACGTGCGATCGTCGTCACCGAACTGCCCTACCAGGTGGGCCCCGAGCGGGTCATCGACAAGATCAAGGACGCCGTCAACGCCAAGAAGGTGCAGGGCATCGCCGCCGTCACCGACCTCTCGGACCGCGAGAACGGCCTGCGCCTCGTCATCGAGGTGAAGAACGCGTTCAACGCCGAGGCGGTGTTGGAGGCCCTTCACCGCTACACGCCGCTCGAGGAGTCCTTCGGGATCAACAACGTCGCGCTCGTCGAGGGCAGGCCGCGCACGCTCGGACTGCGGGAACTGCTCGAGGTCTACGTCAACCACCGCCTCGAGGTTGTCACACGCCGTACGCGCCATCGCCTGGCCACCAGCCAGGAACGCCTCCACCTCGTGGAAGGCCTGCTCCTGGCGATCGCGGACATCGACGAGGTCATCCAGGTGATCCGCACGAGCGACAACGGCGAGCAGGCGCGCGTGCGCCTCATGCAGGTCTTCGAGCTCTCCGAGCGGCAGGCCGAATACATCCTGGAGCTGCGGTTGCGCCGCCTGACCAGGTTCTCCCGCATCGAGCTGGAGGGCGAGCAGGACGAACTCGCGAAGCGGATCGCCTCTTTGAGCGCCATCCTCGAGTCCGACGCCCAGTTGCGCACGGTGGTCAGCGACGAACTCGCGGCCGTGGCCGCCACCTTCGGCACCCCGCGCCGGACGGTCCTGCTGGAGGCATCCGGCACGACGACGTCGGCCGCTGCCCCCGCCGCCACGCGCACCGCGATCCCCCTGGAGGTGGCGGACGTGCCCTGCACCGTGATGCTCTCGGGCACCGACCTGCTGGCGCGCGTGGACGGCTCCATCACGCGAACGGGCCCGCGCCGNGCCCACGACGCCCTGCGCGCCGTCGTCACCACGACCACNCACGGCCACGTGGGGCTCGTGACCTCCTCCGGCCGCGTGGTTCGCGAGTCCGTGCTCGACATCCCCGCGCTCGCGCCCGTCGACGGGCCCCCCGGGCTGAGCGGCGGCAGCCCCGTCACCGAGATGGTGGCCCTCGCGGCCGGGGAGGACATCGTCGGCCTGGTGAACCTGGACCCGCAGGCTCCGCCGGTGGCGCTGGCGACCGCGGGGGGCGTGGTCAAGCGCCTCACCGTCGCGGACTTCCCCCAGAACAAGGACGCCTTCGAGCTGGTCTCCCTGAAGGAGGGCGACCGGGTCATCGGGTTGGCCGCGACCGCGGGCGAGGACGACCGCATCGTCCTCGTGACCTCGGCCGGCCAGGTGCTCCACTTCGCCGCATCCGCCGTCCGCCCCCAGGGCCGCGCCGCGGGAGGCATGGCCGGCGTGCGTCTCGACGACGCCGAACAGGTGGTCCACCTCGGCGTCGTCACACCCGCGGCGTCCGCCACGGCGGTGCTCGTCACCGTCGCGGGCACGTCCACCGCGCTGCCGGGGACGGTGCCCGGTTCGGCCAAGGTCACGCCGTTCCCGCTCTACCCCGGCAAGGGACGTGGGACCGGCGGTGTGCGGGCGCACCGGTTCACGCGCGGGGAGGACTGCCTGCAGCTCGCGTGGGTTGGCGAGGCGCCGCGCGCCGTCGGGAGTGCGGGACAGGCCATCGAGCTGCCGCCGCCTGACGAGCGCCGGGACGGCTCGGGCCGACCGCTCCCGAGCCCGATCACCGCGATCGGCTAGAGGTCTATCGCGTACATCACCGTGCGGTGCGTGGGCTCGAAACCGAGTTGTGTGTAGAGGTGCTGCGCCCCGGTGGGGTCGTCGATGTCCACGTCGATGCCCGCGTAGTCCATCCCGGACTCCTGGAAGGCCTTCATCGTCCTCGTCAGCAGTGACCGGGCCACGCCGCGGCGGCGCCACGGCGCGAGCACGCCGAGCGCCTCGACATAGCCCTCCCGCCAGCCAAGGGCCGGCCAGTCCTCCTCCCACCGGGAGGCCATGATGTAGCCGGCAACGCGTGCCCTGTCGCTGGAGCGGTCGAGGGCCACGAACGACCACTCGCGCACCACGTTCTCGAGGGTACGTTCCCACTGCTGGACCGTGAGTTCTGAGGATTCCCCGTAGTCCGCGAAGGCCTGGTTGTGCGCCCGGCGCACGGCGTCGTTCCAGAGTTCCCCCCACGGCTCGATCGCGAGATAGGGGCCGAGTGTGACGACCGGGATCTCCTCGGTGAGGTCGCGGCGCATCTGCGTGAACCAGCGGCGGGCCGTGAAGCCACTGCGCTCCAGGAGGTCGACCATGCCCACCACCGTCTCGTCCGCGAACTGTGCGATCTGCGCCTTCCCCTCGAGCCCGGACCTGGCCAGCAGGTGGCGGGCGATGTCCGACTGCCACGCCACGATGCTGGTTCCGAGGCTCTTGTCCCGCCACTCCGGGTGGACGGCGCCGGAACAGGTGGCGCGCACGATCGAGAGCTCTGTGAGCTGCACCCGCACGTACCCGTACGCCACCAGTGTCCCGGCGAGGTCGAAGGCGCCGTAGGCGCTGTGGGGGATGTCAGGTTCGAAGAGGTCGATGATCTCGGCCTCGGTGGTCCGGTACGGCGTCCGGTCGAAGTCCTCCGCCACCCGCTGGAGCTGGATGATCGACCCGGCGTCGGTCTCGTGGAGGGGCCGCCACCGCGCCTGTCCGGCGGGGATCCGGAGGTGGGCGGGTGGCGCCACCCGCGTGGCGAGGGGCTCGGTGTCCCCGGAGGGGCGTTGCCCGCCGTCCTGGGGATCCCCGGAGGCGCGCGAGAGGTCGAGGAAGTTCATGGCAGCTCGATGCTGTAGAGGAGGTCCACGCCCGCCGGCTCGCACCCCGTGTCCTGGAGGCTCCGCCGCCAGCGGGCGGCGGTGGCGGGGGTGGTGCGGATCATCGCACGGTGCAGGCCCGCGGCGCCCATCGCGTCGAACGTGGACGTGAGCAGGTACGAGGCGACGACGTCGTCGTGCGGCTCGAGGAGCAGCGTGTGCACCCATCCCACGGGTTCACCGGTGAGGTCTCGTGACGTGTGGGCGAGGATCGCACCGCCGAGGGTCGCGCCGTGCAGCGCCATCCGGGAGACCGCCGGGTCGCACGTCCGCGCCAGCTCCTCGACCGCCAGGGCGCCGGCGAGGAACCCGAGGGGGTCGGAGGTGTCCAGCGCCCCGAGCGCGGCGATCGCCGCGGCGTCGGCGGCGAGGATCGGGCGGGTCACCCAGCCCGAGGGGCGCGGTGCCGCCTCACCCGCCGAAGCAGGAGTCAGCGCACGGGAGTGCAGCTCGATGCGGGCGTGGCAGCTGAAGCCGGCGGCTGTGTAGAGGCGGCGGCGGTCCACGAGGTGCGCCGAGATCGGCACGCCGATGGTGGCCGGACGCTCCTCCTGCCCGGCGAGGAACGCCATCCCCCACCGGTCCTGCCACCCGAGGACGGCGCGCCCGACGCCGCGCCCCCGCCACGCCGGGTCGATGGCGCCACGCAGCGCGACGTCGTTGCGCCCGGGTCCGCGCACCATCCGCACGCTCGCGCAGGCGCGCAACTCGCCCCGGGAGTCCCGGCCGACCATCGCGACGTGTTCGCGGGCGGCCGGGAGGTAGGTGCGCTCGATGAGGGACCGGGGCAGTCGCACGGGGACGCCGTCGACATCCTCACAGCGCCGGCTGAGGGCCTCCAGTTCGTCGAGCAGGTCGCCCTGGACGGGCGACCACGAGAGACCCAGGTGCGCTCCGGGGACGCCGCCGAGGGCGTCGTTGGGGCGAACGTCCGAAGGGATCACACCCCCGATCCTACGGTCACCCTCCCCCGGGTGCCGAAACCGCTCAGGCGTCTATGTTGTCGCGGTCCACCCGCTGCGCGCCCGCCACGATGAAGTCCTTGCGGGGCGCGACGTCGTTGCCCATCAGGAGCTCGAAGATCGACTCGGCCTGCACCATCGCCCGCTCGTCCGCTGCCGTGATGCGCCGCAGGGTCCGGTGAGCCGGGTCCATCGTGGTCTCGGCGAGCTGCTGGGCGTCCATCTCCCCGAGGCCCTTGTAGCGCTGGATGGGGTCCTTGTGGCGCCGGCCCTGCTTCTCAAGCTGTGCGAGCACCCGGTGCAGCTCCGCCTCGGAGTAGGTGTAGATGACGTCGCCGGCCCTCCGCCCGGCGGCGGAGACCTCAACCCGGTGCAGCGGCGGCACGGCCGCGAACACGCGTCCGGTCTCAATGAGGGGGCGCATGTACCGGAAGAAGAACGTCAGGAGCAGTGTGCGGATGTGCGCGCCGTCCACGTCGGCGTCCGTCATCAGGACGACCTTGCCGTACCGGACCTGGTCGATGTCGAAGGTGCGCCCCGATCCGGCGCCGATCACCTGGATGATCGAGGCGCACTCCATGTTCTTCAGCATGTCCGTGGGAGAGGTCTTCTGGACGTTCAGGATCTTGCCGCGGATCGGCAGCAGCGCCTGGAACTCGGAGTTGCGGGCGTCCTTGGCGGTGCCGAGCGCGCTCTGGCCCTCGACGATGAACAGCTCCGACCGCTCCACGTCGTCGCTGCGGCAGTCGGAGAGCTTCGCGGGGAGCGAGGATGTCTCAAGCGCGTTCTTGCGCCGCGAGATCTCCTTGTGCATGCGGGCGGAGACGCGGGCGCGCATCTCCCCCACGACCTTCTCGAGCAGCAGCGCCGCCTGGGCCTTCTCCTGCCGGCGCGTTGAGTTGAGCAACTCCTCGAGCTCCTGCTCCACCACCCGCGCGACCACACCGCGGACGGGCGCCGTCCCCAGCACCTCCTTGGTCTGGCCCTCGAACTGCGGTTCGGGGAAGCGGACGGTCACCACGGCCGTCAGTCCCGCGAGCACGTCGTCCTTCTCGATGCGGGGATCCTTCGCCGTCACCTTCAGGCGCCGCGCGCTCGCCTCCACGTTGCGGCGCAGCGTCTTCAGCAGCGCCTGCTCGAAGCCGGCAAGGTGCGATCCGCCCTTGGGCGTGGCGATGATGTTGGCGAACGTGCGCACCGTGGTGTCGAAGCCGGTCCCCCAGCGCACCGCGATGTCGACGTGGCACTCCCGCTCCACCTCCTTGGGCCGCAGGTGCCCCTGGGCATCGAGTTGCTGCACCGACTCCATGAACGTCCCGCTGCCGGCGAGCCGCCAGATGTCGGTCACCGGCGGGTCGGGAGCGAGGAAGTCGGCGAAGTCCACCACCCCGCCGTCGTGGCGGAACTCCTCGGTCCGGGGTTCGGCGCCGTCGATCCCGCGGCTGTCCGTGATGCGCAGCAGCAGGCCGGGCACGAGGAAGGAGGTCTGGCGCGCCCGCTCGACGACGTCGTCGTACGCGAATCCCGCCGAGGTGGGGAAGATCTGGCGGTCGGCCCAGTAGCGCACCCGCGATCCGGTCCGTCCCCGGGGCACCCGGCCCACCACCTCGAGCCGGGAGGAATTCGTGAACGGGCTGAACGGGGAGGTTGGCGAGATCCCGGCGGCGTCGTCGTACGTGCCGGGCTCGCCCCGGTGGAAGGTCATCCGATGGGTCTTGCCGCCGCGGTCCACCTCGACGTCCAGCCGCTCGGAGAGCGCGTTGACCACGGAGGCACCGACGCCGTGCAACCCACCCGACGCCGCGTACGACCCCCCGCCGAACTTGCCCCCGGCGTGCAGCTTGGTGAACACCACCTCGACGCCCGACAGCCCGGCGGACTCGACGGTGTCGACCGGGATCCCACGGCCGTCGTCGCGGACCTCGACGGAAGAGTCCGGGTGGAGGATCACCTCGATCGTCTTCGCGTGGCCTTCCAGTGCCTCGTCGACGGCGTTGTCGATGATCTCCCAGAGGCAGTGCATGAGGCCCCGGGAATCGGTGGACCCGATGTACATCCCCGGGCGTTTACGCACGGCCTCGAGGCCTTCGAGGACCGAGAGGTGGCGGGCCGTGTAATCCGACGGGCTGGAAGCTGACACGACCCAAATCCTACGTTCTGGCGCTGACAGCATCCCGCAGGCGGCGCGGAGCTGTGAGACTGCGGACATACGCCACCAGCGAAAGTGGGACCCCGGGGGAAATGGATGTCAGTGGGGCGTGGTTACATGCTGGTGTGAGCACATCAATCGAAGTCCCCGTCCTCACCGCACAGGACCGCTGCGACGCCTGTGGGGCGCAAGCCTACGTCCGCGTGGAACTGGATGCCGGTGAGCTCCTGTTCTGCGCCCACCACGCCCGCAAGCACGCCGACGCCCTCGCTCGCGTCGCCACGACGATCCACGACGAGACCGCACGCCTGGCTGCTGCCAACTGACTGGGGCCATCCGGTTCCCCGCCGACAACAGACCGACAGCATACCAAGGACCCCGCCGGCCACGCCGGCGGGGTCCTTCATCGTCACGTGGGGCGCGAGCCGCGATCACCCGTCAGTCGAGGTAGTCCCTCAGGACCTGCGACCGCGACGGGTGGCGCAGCTTGGACATCGTCTTCGACTCGATCTGGCGGATCCGCTCGCGCGTGACCCCATACACCTTNCCGATCTCGTCAAGGGTCTTGGGCTGGCCGTCGGTGAGCCCGAACCGCATGGACACGACCCCGGCCTCACGCTCCGAGAGCGTGTCCAGCACCTGGTGGAGCTGCTCCTGCAGGAGCGTGAAGCTCACGGCGTCGGCCGGCACGATCGCCTCGGAGTCCTCGATCAGGTCACCGAACTCGCTGTCGCCGTCCTCGCCCAGCGGGGTGTGCAGCGAGATGGGTTCGCGCCCGTACTTCTGGACCTCGACCACCTTCTCCGGGGTCATGTCCAGCTCGCGCGCGAGCTCCTCGGGGGTGGGTTCACGGCCGAGGTCCTGCAGCATCTGGCGCTGCACCCGGGCCAGCTTGTTGATGACCTCCACCATGTGCACCGGGATGCGGATGGTGCGCGCCTGGTCCGCCATCGCCCGGGTGATCGCCTGCCGGATCCACCACGTCGCATAGGTGGAGAACTTGTACCCCTTGGTGTAGTCGAACTTCTCCACCGCGCGGATCAGGCCCAGGTTGCCCTCCTGGATCAGGTCCAGGAACAACATCCCCCGCCCGGTGTACCGCTTCGCCAGCGACACCACCAGCCGCAGGTTCGCCTCCAGCAGGTGGTCCTTCGCATTGCGCCCGTCCTGCGCGATCCACTGCAGTTCCCGCATCGCCTTGCGGTCCATGGACTCGCCCTCCTTGGCGAGCATCTCCTCCGCGAACAGGCCGGCCTCGATCCGCTTGGCCAGGTCCACCTCCTGCTCAGCGTTCAGCAGGGCCACCTTGCCGATCTGCTTCAGGTAGTCCTTCACCGGGTCGGCCGTGGCGCCCGCTGTCACCACCTGCTGCACCGGGGCGTCGTCGTCGTCCGAGAACGACACCACGAACCCCGACTCCGGGCTCGCGTCGGCGTCCTCCTTCGCCTGTGCCCGCGAGGACCGTCGCGCCGTCCGGCGGCGCGCGGACACCGCGGTCTCGTCGTCGGCGGACTCCTCCTCCGTTTCGTCCTCCTCGTCGTCCTCCTCGACGACCGCGGCCCCGTGCTCCACCTCCACGATCGTCTCGACCTCGACGCCCTCCACGACGACGAGCACCTCCACGTCCTCGACCAGCACTTCCTCGTCCACCAGCAGTTCGGCGTCCGGTTCGGCGGCGCTGTGCGACTCGAGGTCCTCGTCCGCGACGAGGGGAGTCGCCTCGACAACCGCGGGGACCTTCGCCCGGGAGCGGGAGGTCCGCGGCGCCGTGGTCCGCGCGGCGGGATCCTTCACGGCCGTCGCGCGCGTCCGTCGCGTGGCCGGCGGCGTGGTCACGGCGACGGCCGGCGCGGGCTCGACGACGGCCGGCACCTCGACGGAGCCCACAGCCGACTGCCCGGGGGCTTCCATCCCGGCTTCCAGGACTGCGACGTCACCGGGCACGGCGACATCCTTGGTCTTGCGGCGTGATGTGGTCTTCCCGGTCGGGGTAGAGGACACGGAGCACCCTTCGGATGGAGGATATGGAGCTGGCTACGGCTGCGCCGATGCCCAACAATTATAAGCCGACCGGGCGAACGATCGATAACGCCGCCCCGGGGCGGGGCGAGGGTTCACCCTCTCTCAACCCCCGCACCGGGCCGCTCTATTCCCCGTTTGCCGAATCCGCCTGTTGCGCGAACGCCGCGGGATCGGGGCAGGTGCACACGAGGTGGCGATCCCCCCACGCGCCGTCGATGCGGCGGACCGGGGGCCAGTACTTGCCGTCCGCACCGGCGGGGAACACGGCCCGGTGCCGCGAGTAGGGGTGCTCCCACTCCCCCGCGATCGACTCCGCGGTGTGCGGCGCGCCGACGAGAGGGTTGTCGGTGGCCGGCCACAGGCCGTCGGCCACGGCCTGCATCTCGTGGAAGATCGCGTTCATGGCGTCGCAGAAGCGGTCGAGTTCTCCCTGGTCCTCCGACTCGGTGGGCTCCACCATCAGGGTGCCGGACACCGGGAAGGACATCGTCGGGGCGTGGAAACCGTAGTCGATCAGCCGCTTTGCGACGTCGTCCACCGTGACCCCGGTCTTCGCCCGCAACTCGCGCAGGTCCACGATGCACTCGTGGGCCACGAGCCCTCCGCGGCCCCGGTAGAGGATCGGGAAGTTGTCCGACAGCCGGACGGCAACGTAGTTGGCGGCGAGCACCGCGCCGGCGGTCGCCTCCCGCAGGCCGGTGGCACCGAGGAGGCGGATGTAGGCCCACGAGATCGGCAGGATGGAGGCGGAGCCGTGCGGCGCCGCGCTGACCGCCCCGTCGGCGCGGCCGCCGAACGGGTCGAGGGGGTGCCCGGGCAGGAACGGGGCGAGGTGCGCCCGCGCCACCACCGGCCCGACTCCGGGTCCGCCGCCCCCGTGCGGGATCGCGAACGTCTTGTGCAGGTTGAGGTGGGAGACGTCGCCGCCGAACACCCCTGGGCGCGCCACCCCCACGAGGGCATTGAGGTTGGCGCCGTCGATGTAGACCTGCCCGCCGGCGTCGTGGACGATCGCGCAGATCTCGGTGACGGCCTCCTCGTATACGCCGTGGGTGGACGGGTAGGTGATCATGATTGCGGCGAGGTCGTGCCGGTGTTCGTCCGCGAGGCGGCGCAGGTCTCCCACGTCCACGTTCCCGTCCGTGTCACACGCCACGACGACAACCCTCAGCCCGGCCAGGACGGCCGAGGCGGCGTTGGTGCCGTGGGCGGACGACGGGATCAGGCAGACGTTTCGCCCCTCCTCACCGATGGAATGGTGGTACTCGCGGATTGCGAGCAGTCCCGAGAGCTCGCCCTGCGAGCCGGCGTTCGGCTGGAGACTCGCGGCGTCGTACCCGGTCGCGGCGAGGAGCCAGGCTTCGAGCTGGCCGATCAGGTCACCGTAGCCCGCCACGTCGCCGGCCGGCGCGAACGGGTGGATCCGCGCGAATCCGGGCGAGGTTATCGCCGCCATCTCCACCGCGGAGTTGAGTTTCATGGTGCACGAGCCGAGTGGGATCATCCCGCGGTCGAGCGCGAAGTCCTTGTCGGAGAGCCGGCGCAGATACCGCATCATCGCCGTCTCGGAGCGGTGGGAGTGGAAGGTGGGGTGCGTGAGGTAGGAACTCGCCCGCGCCATGTCCGCCGGGATCCCGACCGGGTCGGGGCGGGCGCCGCCCCCGGTACCGTGGCCGGCGAGGGAGTCGGCGACGGCGTCGAGGACAGCCGGGGTGGTGCACTCGTCCACACTGAGCCGGATCGTCCGGGCGTCCTCGCGCCAGGCGGTGACGTTCCGCTCCAGCAGGGCGGCGACGGCGGCGTCGGCGTCGTCGACCTCGACGGTCAGGGTGTCGAAGAAGGTCGCGTTGGTGACGGTGACACCGGCATCGGCGAGTCGGCGGTGGAGTGCCGCCGTGAGGTCGTGGACGCGGCGCGCGATGGCGCGCAAGCCCTCGGGTCCGTGCCACACGGCGTACATGGAGGCCATGACCGCGAGGAGCACCTGCGCGGTGCAGATGTTGGAGGTGGCCTTCTCGCGGCGGATGTGCTGCTCGCGGGTCTGCAGCGCGAGCCGGAAGGCGGGCGCGCCGTCGGCGTCACGCGAGACGCCCACGAGCCGGCCGGGCAGCTGACGGGTCAGCCCGTCCGTGACCGACAGGTATCCGGCGTGCGGTCCGCCGAAACCCATGGGAACGCCGAACCGCTGGGTGGTCCCCGCGGCGATGTCCGCCCCGAGCTCCCCGGCGGACGCGACGAGGGCAGTGGCGAGAAGGTCGCCCACCACCGTCACGAGGGCGCCCGCTTCGTGGGCCGCCACCACAAGCCCGGTCACCGAGCCCCGGTCGAGAACGCGACCACTGGCCCCGGGCACCTGGATGGCGACGCCGAAGACGCCGGACAGGTCCGGGATCCCGGCGGCCGGGTCGAAGGCCACGAGTTCGATTCCCACGGCGGCGGCCCTCGTTCGCAGCACGGCGAGGGTCTGCGCGAAGGTGTCCCTGTCCACGAGGAACCGTGACCCCCGGATCCGGCTCGCCCGGCGCGAGAGCAGCATCGCCTCCGCAACCGCGGTCGCCTCGTCCAGCATGGACGCCCCCGCGACAGGGAGCCCGGTCAGGTCTCCGACCATCGTCTGGAAGTTCAGCAGGGCCTCAAGCCGCCCCTGGGAGATTTCCGGCTGATATGGCGTGTAGGCGGTGTACCAGGCGGGGTTCTCGAGGACGTTCCGCGAGATCACAGCCGGTGTGACAGTGTCGTAGTAGCCCTGCCCGATCATCGAGGTGCGCACCGTGTTGCGTGCCGCAATCCCCGCCAGTTCGGCGAGGACCTCTTCCTCCGCCGCGCCCGCCGGCAGTCCCGCCGGTGGGGCGTCCTCTCGGATGGGG
>JGI24133J20442_1000016_pt1 | contig 43753 bp, 38 predicted proteins | sample BarGraNGADG00311_2_FD_20442 | JGI IMG/M metagenome (IMG submission 20442)
GAATAATCAAACTCCAATAAATCATTATCGGTTATATTTGTTTTACAATTATCAAGAGGTTTCTTTTTAGCATCATCAACTTTTCCACAATATGATTTAACAGCCTGATAATCCTTCAACTTATTAAAATCTTTCAGTTCATATAGCAACCACGTACATTTATCTTCAGGACATTCTATAAACAGATCAACAATATATACTCGATCTGTTTGCAAATCCATAACAAATAGATACACGTAACATTTACTATAATAAGCATCCAGCAATTTTACTTGTTGTACAATGGTATCTGAGCACTTTGGTGTCGTTGAGGCAATTATATATTGCTTTCCTTTACTGATGATCTTATGGGGTGTCTGTATGCATTCAGAATTTATGTAATGACTATACGCACCAATAGTATGATAAACATTATCAAGACCATGGATGGTCGAGTCAATGGGATGTAAATCTTGTAGTTTCATATAATTCGGACAATCTATTAATATAATGTAATGTACACATAATCAGGCATATCCACCGTAACCCCCCGTATAAGATACCCCCGTCCCCCTATGCCATTTCTGGGCGTGGGTGCTACGTCAATAAATACTCAGGTTAGAAAAATATTCTGAAAATATTTTTATTTTCAATGAAATGGTCGGTATACAAAAAAAATTATAAAATTTTATAATATGGGGACATATTGAGTGCAACTTGACCCAAACTCTTATAAATTTCTGGACAAAAATTTTAATTCCTATGAAGTCCGAAGTCTTCAGAAAATAAAAAGTCTTAGAAATTTTACAAAAAAAATATATTTATTTGCTAATAAGGTAAAAAGTCTATATATTTAAAGTCTTGTTATTAAAAGAGTTAGCAATAAGGGGAAACTTAAACTATTTTTAATTAAAAACATTACTTTTTGCAACGTTTAATTAGAATATGGTTAGAAGAAAACTGTAATCATAAAAATACGAAAGGCAACTATCATATATTCAGATAATTGCCTTTGTTATTTTTTGTTAGTGGGGTGGAAGATGGGGCTCGAACCCACGACCTTCGGAACCACAATCCGACGTTCTAACCGACTGAACTACATCCACCGTTTCTAGGAGTGCAAAATAAGGTCAAAATTTCTATTTCGCAAAATTTTAAATTTATTTTCTCATACTGAAGTCAATTACTATCTTTGGATAGTTCAAAAAAAAATGAACTTTCCTGTNCAATTTCTNACCCTTANAATTGTTATCAGGAGGTANTTGTAAAAGATCTTTNAGGTTTGAAAANNATAAAATTTATAGATAACATATCAGGACTGCAACTTTTCCAGTTGATGAANCCGGTTATCTTCCTTATTATCAGTNTCGTTTTTACCAAAAGCAATCTTACACATCTTACACGTTCTGCAATTGGTCAATGGGAAATGTTCATGTTCATCGCCGGGTTAATAACCTTTTGGTGGGTAACCGGCATTATTCAGTCACTTTTGCCTCTTTATAACAGGAATCGAACTTACCGGAAAATTGGCGAAAACGGCACTGTAAAATCCCCCGAAATATTTAACGCTTTTCTCTTATTATGTTTTTTCAGCATGTTGATTTTTTCACTTGGTCATGCCTTAAAAAATAATTTTTCGGTTTTCCATTTTTCAGGCAATGTTCCATATATTAATCTCTTATTGCTGTATATTCTCTTAAGCAGTCCGGTTTGCCTGATCGAATATATTTATCTTCTGAACAACAGATCATACCGTATTTTTCAATATGGCCTTTATACATTTACGGCACAACTGATCTTCATCGTTACTCCATTATTATTTGGCAAGGACATTATCTGGTCAATTTACGGATTGCTTGCAATAACCGGATTCAGATGGATCTGGTTGATTATACTGTTAAGACGTTACACCGAAATAAAGATATCGGTGAAGTTCATGAAGGAACATCTTTACCTGGGTATCCCTTTAATATTAACATCACTGATCAGTGGTTCGCCACAATATATCGATGGGGTTATCATATCGGCATATTATAAGGACCCTGCAATATTTGCCTGGTTTCGCTATGGCGCCAAAGAGTTTCCGCTTGTACTAATGATGGCAACCGGACTCAGCAATGCCATGCTGCCTGAATTTTCAACCCGGGAGAGGATGAGAGAATCTCTCGCAAAAATAAGAATTAAGTCAGAGCAAATCATGCACATCTTGTTCCCGATTACGATGATTATGATGCTTTTTTCAAAATGGATCTATCCAAGGTTATTCAACTATGATTTTCAAAAAAGCGCCGACATATTTCTTATTTATTCTTTATTGATTATTCCGCGACTTGTCTTTCCACAGACGGTAATTGTTGGCAGGAAAAAAACTCATATTACACTTATTGTTGCTGCCCTGGAGCTGGTATTGAATGTCACATTAAGCCTTTTGATGCTAAAATGGGGATATAAACTGGTGGGAGTGGCCCTTTCAACATTTATTGTTTACACATTAGAAAAAATATTCCTTGCCGGATACCTGTGGGTCAAAATGGATATCAAGCCAGCTGAATACATTCCTGTCAGAACTTATGCAATTTACTCTGTTATTATTGCAATCCTTTTCGTTCTCATCGACCACGGAATAATTTATATACATTAAAAAGACAAAAGACAAAAGTAAAAAGTAAAAAAGGGAATAAGTGACCGAAATAAAAGGTTACTAATTACTCTCAAAGAGTGAAAATTGTTTCGCCTTGAGGGATTGTGGGCGAGTATCCTTACCTTATAAAAATCTGTTTATATTTGCATCCTGTACCGATAAACTTTTCGACTTCATCGGCAGGTAGCCGGTTCTCATATAATTAAATTCATGAAGGTAGTTGAGGTCACAAAAAAACAAGATAAAAAGGAATTTATAGATTTTCCAAAAGAATTATATAAAACAGACCCTTATTGGATATGCCAGCTTGATTCAGCTATCGAATCTGTTTTTGATCCATCAAAGAATCATACTTTTAAACACGGGGAGGCAATCCGTTGGATCCTGAAAAATGATAATGATCAGACAATTGGAAGAATTGCAGCTTTCATTGATCAGGTAAGATCAGCTGCAAACAGACAACCCACAGGAGGTATTGGTTTTTTTGAGGTTGTTGAAAGCAAAGAAGCTGCATTTATTTTATTCAATCTGGCAAAGGAGTGGCACTCTTCGCATGGAATGGAGGCTATGGATGGTCCGATAAACTTCGGTGAAAACGACAACAACTGGGGATTGCTGGTAGATGGATTCATGCAACAGGGTTTCGGAATGCCTTATCATAAAAAGTATTACAGGGACTTTTTTGAGGAGTACGGTTTTAAAGATTATTTTGAACAATTCTCCTACCACAGGGAAATAAGAGGAATAGATAAAAAGATTGTTAAGTTTCCTGAACGGATCATGAAAATTGCCGAGTGGCTCTCAAGAAGGCCAGGCTATTCTTTTCAACATTTTGAATTCAGGAAAAAAGAAAAATTTGTGAAGGATATTGTCGAAATTTACAATTCGACATGGTCGGTATTTAAAGAAGATTTCACCCCTCTTGATCCGGCCTTTCTGGAAGAATCACTAGAAAAGGCAAAATTAGTTATCGATGAAAAACTCATATGGTTTGCATATTTTAATGATAGACCTATTGCTTTTTTTGTCCTTTTTCCAGATCTGAATCAGATACTTAAGCATTTTAAAGGGAAACTGTCAATTTGGAATCTGATGAGATTTGCATATTTTAAAGCGACACACAAAATGGACAGAATGCGGGCTATTGTAGGTGGTGTTCATCCTACCTATCAGAACAGCGGAGTAGAATCTGCGATCTTTTTACAACTTTATAAAGTATTCATCAAGAAACCATGGTTTACGGAACTGGAACTTTCATGGGTAGGTGATTTTAATCCCAAAATGATTGCAATTTATGAAGCTATTGGTGCAAAAAAGACTAAAACGCACATTACTTACAGGTACATGATCAATCCTGAACTTACCTTCATCAGATATAAAGACGAAATGTCAGATAAACAATGAATTAAACGGGAAATTTCATAACATGATCAATAATTTTGCAATTACTTTTGCATTTTAAAGAATGTTAATTAATTTTGCAAGCCCTAAATAGGGGGAATTTAATTGATTAATCAGGTAAAAAAATATTGAGCAATGAAAAATGGTATTCATCCAAGTAACTACAGGTTTGTAGTTTTTCAGGATATGTCAAACGGAACTTCTTTTCTGAGTAAATCAACAGCACCCTCCAGAGAGAACATTAAATGGGAAGATGGGAATGAATATCCACTTATTAAGCTTGAGATTTCAAATACATCTCATCCCTTCTATACAGGTAAAATGAAACTTGTTGATACAGCCGGTAGAGTTGATAAATTTATGAACCGTTACAAGGATCATATCGGGAAAAAGAAATAACTGTAAGATTAAATATTTTAATGTAGGGACATGCCATGGTATGTCCCTTTTTTAATTATCTTAATACTGTGGCACAATCATTGCATTGCTCAATTTCACATAAGTTGTAAAAATATTATGTAATTTTGGCACTTTATTGAAAGACAAAAGACAAAAGGACAAAGATAAAAGTGGTAATACTGTGTACCGTAAACCGTATAATAGTTAGGAGTAAAATACCAGATGGAAAGGAAATTCAGGAAAAGTGCAAACGAGATATTACTTCCGGATATTCTTGATGGAGAGGGAGATATTATACCCATTATCGCCGACGGTGACGATGGTGAACTGGAGGATGTAGAGGTTCCGGAAGCTATTCCCATCCTATCGCTAAGAAATACAGTGCTTTTTCCTGGAGTGGTTCTTCCGATTTCGATAGGTCGCCCAAAATCAATCCAATTGATTAAGGATGCATACCGCAACAACAAAATAGTTGGGACTGTTGCACAAAAGGACCCTGATATTGAAAATCCTGAATTTCAGGATCTTCACACTGTGGGCACAATTGGTCAGATAGTTAAGCTTCTTGAGATGCCCGATGGATCAACTACCGCAATTATCCAGGGACGAAAAAGAATGGTGTTGCAGGAACTTATCTCCGATGATCCCTACTTTATTGCCAAGGTAAAGACTATACCTGAAACAAAACCGGAAACCATGAGTAAGGATTTTGACGCTATTGTCGGATCCCTGAAAGATTTGTCCCTTAAAATAATTAAAATCAATCCGAATATAAGTCCTGAAGCTTCATTTGCCATAAAAAATATTGAGAATCATACATACCTTATAAATTTCATCTGCTCCAATACCGATATAAAGGTTCAGGATAAACAAAAGCTCCTTGAAATTAACACCTTGCGCGACAGAGGTTTTATGTTGCTTGAGTTTCTTGTTCAGGAGATTCAGGTTCTGGAACTTAAAAATGAATTGCAGTCAAAGGTCAAGAGTGACCTTGATCAGCAACAAAGAGAATTTCTGCTTCATCAGCAGATGAAGACCATCCAGAATGAACTTGGAGGAAACCCCATTGAAAAAGAGATTGAAGAGTATAGCAAAAAAGCTGAAACCAAAAAGTGGAATAGTGAAGTCAAAAAGGTATTCGATAAGGAACTGGATAAACTACACCGGCTGAACCCTGCTGCAGCTGAGTATTCTGTTCAGGTAAACTATATTCAAACCCTTCTTGATCTGCCATGGGACTTTTATACTCCGGATAACCTCGATCTTAATAATGCCCGGCATGTTCTTGACTGGGATCATTTTGGACTCGATGAGGTTAAAGAAAGAATCCTTGAACACCTTGCGGTGCTTAAACTTAAAGGTGATCTGAAATCCCCTATTCTCTGCCTTTACGGCCCTCCGGGTGTTGGGAAAACATCTCTTGGCAGGTCCGTAGCTAAAGCGCTTGACAGGAAGTATGTCAGAATGTCACTTGGCGGATTGCATGATGAAGCAGAAATAAGAGGCCATCGAAAAACCTATATTGGTGCTATGCCCGGAAGAATAATCCAGAATATTAAAAGAGCTGGTTCCTCAAATCCTGTTTTTATTCTTGACGAAATTGACAAGGTCGGACAGGATTTCAGAGGTGACCCCTCTTCAGCCCTTCTGGAGGTACTTGATCCGGAACAGAATAGCACTTTTTTTGACAACTTCCTTGAAATGGAATACGATCTGTCGAAAGTGTTATTTATTGCTACTGCCAATAATCTTGCTACAATCAGTCCGGCTCTGAGAGACAGAATGGAACTGATTGAAATAACAGGTTACCTGGTTGAGGAAAAACTTGAGATCGCAAAACGGCATCTGTTCCCGAAACAGCTTGAAAATCATGGTGTAAAATCTGATCAAATATCCATTGACAATAAGGTGATGGAGATGCTTATTGAAAAATATACCAGAGAATCAGGAGTACGTGAACTTGATAAACGCCTGGCAAAAATTGTGAGGGTAACTGCAAAAAACATAGCATCTGATACGAAGTACGATACAGCACTTTCACAATCAGTACTCATAGAAATGCTCGGCCCGCCAAAATATACCCGTGATCTCTATTCAGGAAATGATCAGGCAGGCGTTGTTACAGGCCTTGCCTGGACAGCTGCCGGAGGAGAGATCCTGTTTGTTGAAACCAGCCTGAGTAAGGGTACAGGAAAGCTTACTCTAACCGGGAATCTTGGAGAGGTTATGAAAGAATCGGCAATAATAGCACTTGAGTATCTGAAATCAAACGCAGAAATGCTTGAGTTGCCGGATAATTTCTCAGAAAACTGGAATATTCATATACATGTGCCGGAGGGAGCAATACCAAAAGACGGACCATCTGCCGGAATTACCATGGCAACTTCCATAGCATCTGCTTTCACTCAGCGAAAAGTAAAAAAATACCTCGCAATGACAGGTGAAATAACCCTTAGAGGAAAAGTTCTTCCTGTTGGCGGGATAAAGGAAAAAATCCTTGCGGCAAAGCGGGCAAGTATAAAGGAGATAATTATATCGGAAGAGAACAGGAAAGATGTTGAAGACATCAAGGAGATTTATATCAGGGGATTAAAATTCCAGTATGTGGAGACAATAATGGGTGTTCTTGAGCTTGCTTTGCTACGACAGAAGGTTAAGAATCCAAAAAAAATATCATTTGAATGAAGAAGATAGCTGTTTTTCCCGGATCATTTGACCCTTTCACTATCGGACATGAAGCAATCATCAGGCGGGCAATGAGCCTGTTTGATNAGATCATTATAGCCGTCGGTGCAAATGCATTGAAAAAGAACTTTTATTCTCTTGATACAAGAAAAGAGATGATTATCAAGATCTTCAGGAATGAACAAAAAGTAAGAGTAGATCATTATGAGGGACTTACAGTCGATTATTGTAAAAAAAACGGAGCACGTTTTCTTCTGCGCGGGCTCAGGACATCATCTGATTTTGAGTTTGAGAGAGCAATAGGCCAGGTAAATAAATCAATGGAACCAGACATCGAATCGGTATTCCTTCTTACCGCTCCTGAACATTCTTTTATTAATTCCGGTATCGTCAGGGATATTATAAAAAACGGAGGCGACGCCTCCAAGTTCGTACCTGCAGCAATAAATCTTAAAGATTATAAAGGGATTGAGGAACAAGAAATCATCCCCTTAAAATTGAACAGTTGATAAGATCCATCAGTGACAGCCATGCACTGCTTTTAATAGAATTTAATTCATCGGGGAAAAGCCATTCAACTTTTGTAATACCCTCTGATTTCTGAGGTTCTGTAATCATCTTCCCGTCGTATTTCATAAGATACCAGCTCGTTTTCTTAAGATAAGAAATTCCTTCCCAGGTATATGTATGATAACTCGGACATATAGGCTTTATGATTGAATGCCCTGTGATCCCGCATTCTTCATTTACTTCTCTTAAAGCACATGCCTCCGGTTCTTCACCCTGCTCAATATGTCCTTTTGGTAGATCGAGCTTTCCTTTCTTTTCAATAAAAAGATATCTGCCGGAGGCGTGTTTTACTAACCCACCGGCAGCGCCTACTTCTGTAAAATAGATTCTGAAGATCTTCCAGATATGTTTAATATCAGGCCCATAAATATTAATGGCGGAGTTGCTCTTGTCCGATTGAAATTCGGCTACAATTTTATAAAGTTCGTCTGTGTCATGGAATTTATGGAATAAGCCGTATTTTTGTAACCGGTCAGGTTCAGGACTTATCATTATAAATCTGTTTTCGAAATGAACTTTATAACAATTCATATGGGGAATTATGCAAAAATAACAGCTGAAAATCTTTTACAAATTAAAGCAATTAAATTGCAACCGTCAAATCCTTTTACATGGGCCTCGGGATGGAAGTCACCAATATATTGTGATAATCGCAAAACTCTTTCGTTCCCGGAAGTAAGGTCTTTTATCCGCGATTCATTTGCTGAATTGATAAAAGATCTCTATCCGGAGGTAGAAATGATCGCAGGTGTTGCAACAGGTGCAATTGCCCATGGAGCTCTGGTCGCTGATAAACTTGGATTACCATTTATTTATGTCAGATCGGGCGCAAAAGAACATGGACTAGGAAACCAGATCGAAGGGTATTTTGAAAAAGGACAAAAGGTTGTAGTCATTGAGGATCTGATATCTACAGGTGGCAGCAGCCTGAATGCCGTAAGCGCACTCAGGGAAGCGGGTTGCGATGTTATGGGTATGGTCGCAATATTCACCTACGAATTTAAAAAAGCCACTGATGCATTCGCTTCTGAAAATTGCAGACTGAATACTTTAAGCAACTATTCAGAATTAATTGATACAGCTCTGAAAACAGGTTTTATTGGTCAGACAGAAGTTGAAACTTTGAAAAAATGGAGAGTTGATCCTTCAACCTGGGGAACTGTAAAGTAATTTTAATGACCTGAATGGGCACATGAGAAAATTTCCCCTGCTATTTGGGAATTATATCCCGCTCCGGGAAACAGAACACTCCTGTTTGGGAAAAATTTCATGAACCATTCATCAGGCATATTCTAACTTGTAACATTATTACCTAATTCTTCGGATCGGCTTTTCACTTTCGGGAATTGGAAAATTGAATTTGAAATAAAATAAAATTAACATGCCAGAAATTCAATTTCTTTTCAAAAAACTATTTGTAATTCTATTTGCAGTGTTTTTGTCTACTAACTCAATCGCGCAAGCCAAAAAGAAAACTGAAGTTTTTCGTCCGATTAGTATGAGTCCGTTTTCTGATAGTTCCCACCACTGGTATGACATTCACGATGACAGTAATATAGTCAATCCTGTAGTGAATCAACCCATATACAAAGAAACAGAAATTACTAAGATTGCAGATAACATACTTATTTTCCAACGCAATAATGGAGGATGGCCCAAAAACTACGATATGCAGGCTATCTTAACCATTAAGCAGGTGGATAGTCTGGTGAGAACCAAAAACAAGCTCAACACCACTTTCGATAATTCTACGACCTATACCCATATTAAATATCTGGCCCAGGTTTATACAATTACCAAAATCGAAAAATACAGAGATGCCTGTCTGAAGGGAATAAATTTTACAATCAGTGCACAATTCCCAAATGGAGGCTGGCCTCAGTATTTCCCTCTTGAAAATAATTACAGCAGGAGAATAACTTTTAACGACGGTGCATACTGTGGAATAATGGAAATGCTAAAGAAAATTATTGAAAACGATCCGGACTTTTCGTTCATCGGAAACGAAGTCAGGGAAAAGATTAAACTTGTTTTTGAAAAAGGATTGGACTGCATCCTAAAAACCCAGATTGTTGATAACGGCAGACTTACTGCATGGTGCCAGCAACACGATGAAATTGATCTTAAGCCGGCGTGGGCAAGGGCTTATGAACCCCCAAGCATATGTAATGGAGAGAGTGCACTAGTAGTATTACTCCTGATGAGTATTGATAATCCCGGTGAAAGAATCATTAATTCGGTCCAAAGTGCTGTGAAATGGTTCAATGACTCAAAAATATATAATACAAAAGTGGAAACAGTTTCGGCTCCCCCTGAAAAGTCACAATGGAAAACAACCACATATGACAGGGTTGTCGTATTTGATTCGCTTGCTCCGCCAATCTGGACCCGCTATTATGAACTCGGAACAGAAAAACCTCTGTTTTGCGATCGCAACAGCAAGTTTCTCTATTCCATGGCTGAAGTAAGTCGCGAGCGACGAAGCGGTTATGGCTGGTACACTTATGCACCTCAGGAAGTATTGGATAAATATCCCAAATGGCAAAAAAAATGGTCACCCGACAAGAGGTAATGCGGATAAAGATTGGTTCACACTTTACTATAGAAGTAATTATTCAACCCGCCAGCGGCGGAAATTTCGAACAGCGCTTTCTTCATTGCGGTGAAGTGCAGGGAGACCGGGTTATGTTTGAATTGCGATCTACTCTCACCAATTGGCACTTTAATGCGTTTATCAAAGCAGGAGATAGTCAACAGGAAAACTTCTTGGTAGACTGAAATTGCAAAAAACTGACCAATGTACACCCCGGTGTTCAGAATATATTAAATTAACCATTAAATACTTAATCAAATAGATTACATCTGTGAAAATCATAAAGACCTGTACCTCTATTGCTTTGTTTGCCTTAATTGCAAACCAGAATTCATGGGCCCAGAATACCAAACTGGTCCAGGAAGCTGAGCAGTCGATGCTTCGCTCAACCCGATACATGGTTGAAAAAGTAAGTACTAACGGAGGGTACGTGTGGTATTATCTGCCCGATTTCTCAAGGCGTTGGGGTGAAATGGAAGCTTATAAAACAATGATATGTTTAATCCTGGAACTGTCAGCATGGGAAATCTGTTCCTTGAAGCTTATCAGGCCACTGGTAACGAATACTACTATCAGGCAGCTGAAAAGGTAGGTTCCGCTTTAAATATGGGGTCAATGTTCCGAGGGGGGTGGAACTATATGATTGATTTTGCAGGCGACAGGTCGCTTAAGCAATGGTATAATACGATCGGTAAAAATGGATGGCGCCTCAAAGAATTTCAACACTACTACGGAAATTCAACATTTGATGATGATGTTACCATTAATGCTGCCCTTTTTCTTTTAAAAATGTACCTTGAAAAATTAGATCCTGTGCGGAAACCATCTCTGGATAAATCCATCAACAGGAGAAATACTCTGTTCCAAAGTCCGGATTGCCGGGAATACTGCAACTTCAGTCGACGCTCCTTTTGAAGGCGAATCTGTTGCATGGTTATGCAAATAGTAATATTTATCATAATAACCCATAAAATTATGCCAGTCAACAAAGAGAATTTAATCATCCCTGAAAAAGTAAAAGAGGGATTTAGCAGAAGAATAAACCACCTTGATAACCTGATGGTAGTTGTATGCGACTTTACAAATGGACCAATGCCAAAACCAGATCCTCCCCATTCCCATCCACATGAACAGATAACATATGTTGCTGAAGGTGAACTATTTTTATTTCTTGGAGAGGAAAAACACCACCTCGCTCCGGGAGATATTTTTTTGGTTCCTCCTGATTTACCTCACAGTATTAAGACAATCAGCACCCATGTGAGACTAATTGATTGCTTTAGCCCCATACGAGAGGATTTTTTAAAGGAAAAAAGCTGATTAATTTTAAAATCTGCTTTTTTATTGAAGCCTGTCGGGCAAAGCCCCGGACAAGCCTTTAGATTCATTGTGAAAATAAACAGATCTTCAGGAATTATAGTAACTTTATTTATTCGTATTAGTATATTTTGATTATTAATATATAATGACCGATCTATCATATTTTGAAAGCAGGACCGGAAGGCTTGCATGCAATGCTGAGGAGGTTTTTACTTTTGTAACCGATATCAGGAATTTCGAAAGATTTATCCCTGGCGGGATTATCAGTAACTGGAATGCTGAAAAGGAGTCCTGCAGTTTCAGTGTATCAATACTGGGAACTGTAACAGTCAGACTTTCTGAAAAAGAGAGGTTTACTAAAGTTGTTTTTAGCGGTGATGCTTTGAAGAAAAATGATTTTTTGCTGACCCTGAACATTACAGATAATGTTGGTGATCATGCTGAAGTAAGGATATTGCTGAATGCCGAACTTAACCCAATGATGAAGATGATGGCGGGTAAACCCATCAAACAGTTTCTTGAAAGGCTAATAAATGAAATGGAAGACTTCAGGGATTGGAAAAGCACTAGGGAATAAATTCAGTTTCCTTAAAAGAATATTCACTTATTTCCCCGTTTTGCCTCTCAATAATTAACCTGCCGTAATCGCCGACAGTCAAAACTCGTCCCCTATACAGGCCATTTTTATCTCTGAATTCATGCCACCTGTTCAATCGGTAAAGTTTTGAAACATACTCCTTCTTTATCTGTCCGTAGTTTCCTCCTATCAATTGCTTATACCTTTTATCCAGATCAGATGCCAGTTTCTCAAGAGAGGAAGGAAGGTCATAATTTACACCGGTTAATTGATTCAGAGAAACCGGATTGGGGGCGTTGCTTAAGAACCTTTGCTGATTAATATTAAGACCTATACCTGCTACTGTAGATTCAATCTGATTACCTGTCAGGGAGCTTTCTAACAGAAGACCTGCTATTTTGTCATTGTTTACCCAAATGTCATTGGGCCATTTTATTGAACATTCAGGAATAAATCTCATCAAAAAGTCGCAAACTCCGAGAGAGATTACCATTGAAATAAGGAACTGATCTTCCGGCTTTATAAATGAAGGATAAAGTATAATGCTGATTAATAAGTTCTTACCATCCTCGCTTTCCCATTTGTTTCCTGAATATCCTTTGCCTGCAGATTGATAATTTGTATATAATATTGTTCCCTCCGGCAGTTTGCTCTTTTTCATAAGGTCAAAGGTATGAGCATTTGTTGATGGCAGGTTTTGAAAAAACAATAAATTTGAACCTATTATCATGATTAGTAATGATTTAATGAAATATAGTTCATTTTATTGAACGGTTTTTTCCTGACAGTTAAGATTGGCATTGAAATTGCAAAAGAGCAATACAGTAACAAAAATACAGATTAAAGTGGTACTTTTGCGACTTAATTTCAAACTGATAAGTATTGATGAAGAAAAAATCTGACGGAGCTGAGGTCCTTTTAGAGAGTGTATTAAAAGGGATTTTTGAAAAGAAAGGGCAAAATGTTCTGAAAATTGATTTAAGGAAACTTGAAAACAGAATTACAGATTATTTTGTGATTTGTCATGCCTCTTCAGGCACTCAGGTTAGTGCTATTTGTGATTCGGTTGATGACACAGTTAGAAAGGAAGCAGCGGAAAAACCATTGCATGTAGAAGGGCTTGACAATTGTTTCTGGGTACTTCTCGATTATGGCAATGTAGTCGTTCATATTTTTCTTGAGGAGTACAGGACTTTTTACAGCCTTGAATCACTCTGGGCAGATGCAGCAATTGAACTAATTGAAGATAAAATACAGTAAGTTAAATATATATGGCAGAAAATACTAATAATAATCAAGTGCCGGGGAAAAAACCTGATAAGAATGCAAAACCACGTTTTAATACCAACTGGATTTTTGCTGTTCTTGCTTTGTCATTGATTATTTTTTCGTTTTTCAACAACGGAAAAGCAGTACAACAAACAACAACAAGTGAAATAAAAGCAATGATCGCAAATCGCGATATTGAAAAAATAACTGTGGTTAATAAGGATCAGGCCGAAATATACCTTAAAAAGGAGGCGCTGGAATCAGGAAGATATCCAAAGCTGGCAAAACCAGGAACTGGTTTTGGTATATCCTTACCCAAACCTAATTTTACTTACAATATAGGTGATATCAGCAGTTTTGAACCTTTCATTATAGAGGCTCAGAAAACTGCAGGTTACACTGAGAAGGAACTTATTTATCCTGATTATCAAACACGTAAAAACTGGTTTGGCGATATACTCTCATGGTTGTTACTTCCGGTATTGTTAATTGCTTTCTGGCTGTTTATGATGAAACGGATGTCAGGAGGCGGGGCAGGTGGCGCCGGTGGTATTTTCAGTGTTGGTAAATCACGTGCGCAGATATTTGATAAGGATACAAATGTTAAATTAAATTTCAACGATGTCGCTGGTCTTGAAGAGGCCAAGACAGAAGTAATGGAGATTGTTGATTTTCTTAAGAATCCAAAGAAATATACGAACCTTGGAGGTAAAATTCCTAAAGGTGCCCTGCTGATAGGTCCTCCGGGAACAGGTAAAACTATGCTTGCAAAAGCTGTTGCGGGAGAAGCAAACGTACCATTCTTTTCTATTTCCGGTTCGGATTTTGTGGAAATGTTTGTTGGGGTTGGTGCATCAAGAGTAAGAGATCTTTTCAAGCAGGCAAAGGAAAAGGCACCCTGTATTGTCTTTATTGATGAAATAGATGCAGTGGGTAGAGCTAGAGGACGTAATGCTAATTTCGGATCAAATGACGAAAGAGAAAATACTTTAAACCAGCTTCTTACTGAGATGGATGGTTTCGGTACAAACATGGGAGTGATAATCCTTGCTGCCACAAACAGAGCAGATATTCTTGACAGGGCACTGATGCGTGCCGGTCGCTTTGACCGTCAGATCCATGTGGAACTTCCTGATATCATTGAAAGGGAAGCTATATTTAAAGTTCACCTTCGTCCGATTAAACTTGAAAAAAATTTTGATGTAGGATTCATGGCCAAACAGACACCTGGCTTTTCAGGTGCTGATATTGCTAATGTCTGTAATGAAGCTGCCCTTATCGCAGCAAGGAAAAATAAAACTGTTGTTGAAAAGCAGGATTTTTTCGATGCTATCGATCGTATTGTTGGTGGTCTGGAAAGAAAAACCAAAATCATTTCACCCGGGGAGAAGAAAACAATTGCGTATCATGAAGCCGGACATGCTACAGTCAGCTGGATGCTTGAACATGCCAGCCCGCTGCTGAAAGTGACCATTATACCACGTGGAAGGGCTCTTGGAGCAGCATGGTATCTTCCTGAAGAAAGGCAGCTTACGACTCGTGAGCAGATCCTGGATGAAATGGCATATGCCCTTGGAGGGAGAGCTGCTGAAGAACTCATCTTCGGAAAAATTTCGACAGGGGCACTTAATGACCTTGAGAAAATTACCAAACAGGCCTATGCAATGGTTTCTTTTTTCGGAATGAGTGATAAGGTTGGTAATATAAGTTTCTACGATTCATCAGGGCAATCTGATTTTGGCTTCACAAAACCATATAGTGAGAAAACGGCAGAACTTATAGATGAGGAGGTTAACCTTATAATTGCAGAATCGTATGTGAGGGCAAAAGAGGTTCTTAAAAATAATATGAAAGGACTGACAGAGCTTGCCGAACTGCTTCTTGAAAAAGAAGTTATATTCAGTGAAGATCTTGAAAGGATCTTTGGTAAGAGAAAAGCTGACTTATTGAAGGAAGAAAAAGAGGCTGAAGCCAAATTGGCCCTTTCAGCCAATAAGGAAGAAAAAACCAGGGAAGATAAAAAAGGTAAAAAATCAGTAAAATCACCCTCCGAGAAAACAAAAGTCAAAACTGAGAAAAAAGAAGCTGTCACAGAAAAGGCAATTACAAAAAAAACTGTGAAAAAGCCAAAGTCAAAAAATAAGGAATAATATACTGAAGTTTTGAATACTTTATTCAGACGGACCTTAACCGGAGCATGGATTGTAATATTCGTAATGGGAGGTTTTTGGCTTCATCCTGTCTCCTTTTTTCTTACCGGACTGGTAATGCTTATTGGTACACAGTATGAATATTACCTGATGATCAGGAATACTGGTGTGAGGCCGCAATTAGTTCCGGGTATTATTACAGGAATCACTGCATATGTTATTTCAACTTTGATTGCTTCGGGTCTGATTCCGAAGAATTCATTCCTTATTCTTATCCCAATGATGCTGATAATAATGGTTGCCGAGTTATACAGAAAACAGGATAGACCATTTGATTCGCTGGCACATACGTTTTTTTCGGTACTCTATACTGCCCTTCCGTTTTCGATGTTCCCGTTTTCAGCATTCTCGAGAACAGGACTTAATTCATTACTTCCTCATGACAACATCATTTTCTCACCCGGAATAGTCATTGGCTTTTTTATCCTTATATGGGCAAATGACACAGGTGCATATCTTACAGGTTTGTCCTTAGGCCGTCACAAATTGATGGAGCGTATCTCACCCAAAAAAACATGGGAAGGATTCATTGGAGGTATCATTATAGCTTCGCTCACGGCCTGGTTTCTTTCAGGTTGGCTGGGTGTTGTTGATAAAACACATTGGGTAATTATTGCAGCAATCGTCTCTATAGCAGGGACATACGGAGACCTGGTTGAGTCAATGCTCAAAAGAAGCGTTGGAGTAAAGGATTCTGGAAAAATAATGCCGGGTCATGGTGGCTTTCTCGATCGCTTCGACAGTGCAATTATATCTTTCCCACTGGTATATCTTTTTATATCACTTTTTGGTTGATTGGCTGTACTTGATTAGTTTTGTGCAAATATTATTAAGATGAGGATTTATATTCATAAGGAGGGTTACAAGTTATTGGCAATAGGTTTGATAACATTGGTGATTCTGAATATTGTTGTGAATATTATATGGGCAAATCTGGGAATTGTGAAATGGGCCTTTTTCATCTGTTCATTTATACTTTACATTTTTTTGCTCTTTTTCTTCAGGCTTCCAGTAAGAAACTTTGAAACTGATCCGGGACTTATTTATGCACCGGCTGATGGGAAAGTTGTAGTTATTGAAGAGACAATGGAAAATGAGTATTTTAAGGATATGCGTCTGCAGGTTTCGATTTTTATGTCCCCTTTTAATATGCATAGTAACAGATATCCTGTTTCAGGAAAGGTAAAATACGTATGTTATCATTCAGGTCAGAATATGGTAGCATGGCATCCTAAATCTTCTGAACTGAACGAGAGGAGTACAATTGTTATAGAGACGAAAGAGGGCACGAAGGTAATGGTAAGGCAGATAGCAGGGGCAGTGGCCCGGAGGATAGTTACTTATGCAAAAGAGAATTTGGATGTTCTCCAGGGCGATGAACTTGGGTTTATCAAGTTTGGATCGAGAGTCGATATATTCTTACCATTAGGCACTGAAGTTGAAATTCCGATCCTCCAGCAGGTGAAGGCAAATAAGAGTATTATTGCCAAAATCTGAAAATGATTGAAAATATGAATAAAGCTGATGATAAAATTATAGACATCACCCGTGATGTCAAGTGGATAGGTGTGCTGGATTATGATATCAGGACCTTCGATATAGTAATGCATACCGATCACGGTACAACTTATAACTCGTATTTTATTAATGCAGAGAAGAAAACAATAGTTGAGGTTGCCAAAGAAAAATTCAGGGAAACATATCTTCGCAAACTAAAAGCAGTTACTAATCCCGAAGAGATTCAGTATATTATTCTGGATCATACTGAACCTGACCATTCTGGTAGTCTGAGGGATCTTCTTGAGCTGGCACCTTCAGCTATAGTAGTTGGCAGTGGAAATGCAATAAGGTACCTGGAAGATATTGTTAATATCCCATTTAAATCTCTGATAGTAAAAGATGGCGACATACTTGACCTGGGGAACAAAACCCTCCGGTTTCTATCGGCTCCGAACCTCCATTGGCCAGATTCGATTTTAACCCTGCTGGTGGAAGACAAGGTATTGTTTACATGTGATGTATTCGGGGCCCATTATTGTTCTCCCCAAATGTACAGTGACTTTGGCGCACAGTATACAGAAGCTTTTAAATACTACTTTGACATCATCATGAGACCATTCAGCAGGTTTATGCTGAAAGCCATTGAAAAGGTAAAACCTCTTGAGCTTGATTTCATTTGCCCTGGACATGGACCGATTCATAAGGAGAACATCAGAAAAGCTCTTGATCTTTCTGAAAAACTGGCAGGCAACTATATGAAGATTGTGTCTGAAAACAATAAGATGACTATTCTGATCGCTTATGTTTCGGCTTATGGTTACACCAAAGATGCTGCTCATTTTATTGCAGACGGTATACTTGAGACTGAAGGTATTACCGTGGATATTACAGACATTGAAAATATTACACTGGAAGAGCTGGAATCAAAGTTAATAAAGTCAGACGGGTTACTTGTTGGCTCACCAACAATCAATCAGAATACATTGCTTCCGGTATATAAGTTATTCGCACTTATCAATCCGATACGGGACAAAGGTAAATTAGGTGGTGCATTCGGATCCTACGGATGGAGCGGAGAGTCACCAAACCTGATCCTCGAAAACCTTCGTATGCTTAAGCTGAAAATATTTGAAGAAACAGCAGCATTTAAATTTTCTGCAGATAACAACAAAAAAGAAAATTTAATAGAATTCGGAAGGAATTTTGCTCAGAGATATATTCAGGAATGTGGCCACATAAAAAATCCCGGCAATTAGCCGGGATTCTTTTTTTAATTGATTATGAAATTTCAATCGTTCTTGTGATTTTGGTTTTCTCCTCATCCTGTTTTGGAAGCGATACTGAAAGAACTCCATCTTTGTAATTTGCTTCTATTTTTTCCCTGTTCACGTTTTCAGGGATATAGAAACTTCTTGAGAATGCCGAAAAGCTGAATTCTTTTCTTCTGTATCCATCTTTGCTTTCCTCTGATTCATTTTTAGTATCATATGATACTGCCAGAACATCCTCATTGATATCAATTTTCAGATCTTTCTTGTCAATCCCCGGAGCTGCGAGGTCAAGAATATAATTCTTTTCATCTTCCCTTATGTTAACAGCCGGCGTTGAGCTGGTCCTGTTTGATTGTACAGGGAAAAAATCATCTTCAAAAAAATTCGGCATGAAAAATGGCCTGAAACTTCTTCTTGTAATTGTTGGTAACATAGCTTTGTCCTCCTATAATTTTAGTTTAACATTTTATCGTTTCAGCAATATATTTTCAAACTTCGTTCCAAATTAATTAAAATGACATAATGGCACACAATGATAAATTATTACAGACAATATGGCAGTTGTGCGATTTAAAGTGCCGGGGCACAATTTTTAGCGAATTCCAAAAATTTCGATTAGGTTTGTAAGAAGAATTGTCTATTTGAATGACCGCAACGTTAAGAAACATTCTTATCTTTTTTGGAGTTTTGCTCCTTTTAGCCTGTGCATGGTATTTCAGGAATATAGTGGTTTATATATTGGTGTCAGGTGTACTCTCTATTGTTGGGAGACCCCTTGTTGATCTGTTTTGCAGAATCAGAATAAAAAAATGGTCTTTCCCCCGTTCCCTGAGTGCCCTTATCACACTGGCTATAATCTGGGGACTCATTATTCTGTTTTTTATTATTTTCGTCCCTCTTGTGACCAGACAGATTGATTCTTTTTCAACGATCGACAGCGGAAAAATTGTTCAGATTGTCTCAGTTCCAATTAATAAAGTTGAAAATCTTTTCAGAGCATTTAACAAGGATATTACGAAAGAACTTTCTATTCAGGATTTTATACAAGGAAAGGTTGCTGGAGTTTTGAATATTAACATGATACAAAATTTTATTGGTTCACTTATCAGTATTCTTGGTAATGTCCTGATTGCAGTATTTTCTATCACATTTATTACTTTTTTCTTTCTTAAAGACCAGCTGTTATTTTTCGAATCCATATTAATGTGGGTGCCGGATAAATATGTCGATAATGTGACCAGGGCATTGTATTCGGTTAAAAGACTTCTCACAAGGTATTTCATTGGTATTGTGATACAGAGCACCTGCATAATGATACTTATTACTATTGGAATGACAATTGCAGGCATTGATTTTCAACAGGCTCTGGTAATGGGACTTATCCTCGGAATTTTAAATGTTATCCCCTACGTTGGTCCGTGGATTGGTTTGTTCATAGCAATTATAATGGGTGTTGCTTCGCACATTAATCAGGATTTTCCCACTGTTGTGATACCTCTCGTTACATATATGATAATCGTTGAAGCTATAACGCATTTAATTGATAATGTTTTATTTCAGCCTGTTATCTTTTCCAATAGTGTTAAAGCTCATCCTCTTGAAATCTTTATTGTTGTACTTGCTGCCGGATTTGCTGCCGGAGTACCCGGAATGATATTGGGAATACCCGCTTATACTGTCCTTAGGGTTTTTGCCCGGGAATTCTTTTACAATTTTAAGGCAGTACAGAAGATCACTTCCAGCCTTTCCACAGAAAATTTTAGAAATAAACATCAGATGCCACTTCATACAGATGAAGAGCCGGGGATTAAATAGATTATTTTTCGAATACATGTAATTCAGCTTAATTAAAAATACTTTCCTCTGAAATAATAACCGGAAAAATGAGACCACACTTTTCTATATTATACCGATTATTTAAATTCTATTATGACGGATTCAGGAATATATCCGATTGGGGAAGAAAAGTCTGGATTATAATCATCATTAAACTTTTTATTATGTTCGTTATATTAAGAATCTTCTTCTTTCAGGATTTTCTTCATAAGAATTACGCAAATGACAAGCAAAGAAGTGAACATGTCATGGATCAATTAATAAATTCATCTGATAAACATGATTGAAAATATTGATTTAGACCTGGTCGACTGGTCAAGAGCTCAGTTTGCCCTGACCGCTATTTATCACTGGCTATTTGTACCTCTTACTCTTGGGTTATCCTTTATACTGGCAATAATGGAGACAATCTATGTCAGAACCGGTAAAGAGGAATGGAAACGTATTACACAGTTCTGGATGACTCTTTTTGGTATAAACTTCGCGATTGGTATTGCAACAGGCATTATTCTTGAATTTGAGTTCGGAACTAACTGGTCAAACTACTCCTGGTTCGTTGGAGATATTTTCGGTGCACCTCTTGCGATGGAAGCTATTCTGGCTTTCTTCCTTGAATCGACATTCGTTGCAGTAATGTTTTTCGGGTGGAATAAAGTGAGTAAAAAGTATCACATGGTTTCAACCTGGCTGGTTGCTATTGGAGCCAGTCTCTCAGCCCTCTGGATTCTGGTTGCAAATGCATGGATGCAAAATCCTGTCGGGATGATGTTTAATCCTGATACTGCAAGAAATGAAATGGTTAACTTCTGGGCGATTCTCTTTAATCAGGTTGCTGTCGACAAATTCTTACATACTATTTCATCCGGATTTCTTCTTGCATCAATGTTTGTACTTGGCATAAGTGCCTGGTTCCTGTTAAGGAAAAGGGAAGACCTTCTGGCTAAGAGAAGCATACTTGTTGCCGGCGTTTTCGGACTTTTATCTTCTCTTTTAGTCGCTTTCACAGGAGATGGATCTGCAAGAAGAGTATCTAAAGTGCAGCCTGTTAAATTTGCGTCAATGGAAGCACTTTATGAAGGTAAAAATAATGCCGGGCTGATAGCTTTCGGAATACTAAAAGACACTAATAAGAAAATCGGGGAAAAAAGTGTCAAAGAATTTGCATTCAAAATTGAAATACCCGGGTTACTTTCAGTTCTTACCGGGGGTGACAAAGATGCATATGTTCAGGGACTTGCAGATCATATGTTTGGTAATGAGAAATTGGGTATAATTTCTGTCCCTGATAAGATACAAAGGGGCATCGTTGCAAGGGATGCTCTTACATCTTATAAAAGAGCAAAACTGATTAATGATACGGCTCAGATAGAGGCTTTAAAAGGAGTTTTCAATGACAAAGACTTCCATAACAAATATTTCAGATATTTCGGTTATGCTTCTATTAATAAGCCTGAAGATGTAATCCCGGATGTGACAATCTCGTTTTATTCATTTCATTTTATGGTTATACTTGGTTTTCTGTTTATAATGATTTTTTCTGCAGCACTTTATTTACTCTTCAGGGGGACAATTGCGGATAAAAGATGGTTTTTGTGGATTGCATTGCTTTCAATACCTCTGCCTTACGTTGCAGGCGAGCTGGGTTGGATACTTACGGAGGTGGGCCGGCAACCCTGGATAATTCAGGATATGATGACTGTGTCAAAAGCTGTTTCACAGATCAGTACAGGATCGGTGATTACAACATTCATTCTTTTTGCGGTTCTATTCACCGGATTGCTCATTTCAGAGATATCAATTATGGTTAAACAAATTAAAACAGGACCCAAACATTAGGAGGACAAGCTTATGACCTTTACGATTTCTCATTTGTTTCTGCAACACTACTGGTGGATTATTATCTCTCTTCTGGCAAGCTTTCTGGTCTTTCTGATGTTTGTTCAGGGAGGACAATCGTTGATATATTCACTTCCACAGAATAACCTTCAAAAGAAAATGATTGTAAATTCATTGGGGCGGAAGTGGGAATTCACCTTCACAACGCTTGTAACATTTGGCGGCGCTTTTTTTGCCTCCTTCCCGCTTTTCTATGCAACAAGTTTTGGCGGTGCATACTGGGTTTGGATAGCAATATTGTTCAGTTTTACCATACAGGCTATTGCCTATGAGTTCAGATCAAAGCCAAATAATGTTTTCGGACAGAAAACTTTCGATCTCTTCCTGTTTTTGAATGGTTCTCTTGGCCCATTTTTAATAGGGGTGGCGGTTGCTACTTTTTTCACAGGTGCAATGTTCAGCCTGAACCGTATGAATCAGGTACATTGGGCAACTCCATGGTATGGCCTTGAAGCTTTATTGAATGTGAGAAACCTTGCACTTGGTTTTGCAGTATTATTCATTGCGAGAATTAATGGGCTGTTATATATAATCAATAGTGTTGACGATGAGAGTCTGATCAAAAGATCTGTTAAAAGATTAATTACAAATTCCATCCCTTTTCTGATCTTCTTCCTGTATTTTATCGTTTCGCTGCTCGTTTCAAAAGGATTTGCAGTTGACTCAGTTACAGGTAATATTATTATTGAGAAGTTTAAATATTTGCATAATTTCGTTGAGATGCCGGTTGTTCTGGTACTTTTTTTAGCAGGAGTAATTGGTGTTTTATCTGGTATCGGGATTACAATACTAAAGAAGAGTGTAACAGGCATATGGTTTTCCGGGGCAGGAACTATACTTTCAGTATTCTCACTGTTTCTGATAGCCGGTTTTAATGGAACCTCATTTTATCCCTCTATCTATGACCTGCAAAGCTCATTAACAATCAGGAATGCCTCTTCGAGTCTGTTCACCCTGAAAACAATGATGTATGTCTCATTTATTATGCCTTTTGTTATTGCATATATATGGTATGCATGGAAAGCAATAAATAGAACTAAGATCACCGAAGGGGAGATGAACTCAGACGGACATGCATATTAATATAAGACATTTAGACAATTTGAAATGTATATAAGTGAAATTCTTCAATACCTCATCTGGCCGGGCTTTATTTTATTAAGCTGGTTTGTCGTAAGAATTGTTTTATCAGCTTACGAAAAGAAATTTCCTGAAAAGGAATAGGTGATCAAAAAATCAGGTACGTTTGTAACCCGAAACGATTATTATCTCAATGGAATTTCCATCATTAAAATCGTGGTTTAAGGAGGATGTNAATTATCCTTTTATCATTGCCGGACCATGCAGTGCTGAGAGTGAGGATCAGATTTTATCTACTGCCTCTTATCTCAGGTCTACAGGTAAGGTGAATCTTTTCCGGTCAGGCGTTTGGAAGCCAAGAACCCGTCCCGGGGCTTTTAGCGGAATTGGTGTAAAAGCATTGAAATGGCTCCAGAAAGTTCAGTCGGTGTACAACCTGAGAGTGACAGTGGAAGTTGCCTCTCCGAAGCATGTAGAAGCCTGTCTGAAACATGGAGTTGATGTGTTATGGCTTGGAGCAAGAACTGTTTCAAATCCTTTTTCTGTTGAAGAGCTTTCCGAAGCGCTGAAGGGCGTAGATATTCCGGTGCTAATAAAAAATCCATTGAGCCCTGATATAGATCTCTGGCAGGGAGCAATTGAAAGGATCTATAAAGCAGGCGTTAAAAGGATAGCTGCAGTGCATCGTGGTTTTTCGCCATTTGAAAGAACGTTGTATCGTAATATGCCAAAATGGGAAATTCCTATTGAATTACGACAACGGATAAGGAACCTTCCTATTATATGCGATCCAAGTCACATATCCGGTAGAGCAGATCTGGTCACAGAAATATCTCAGAAAGCTCTTGATCTGACTATGAGCGGATTGATGATTGAGGTACATCCTCATCCATCAGAAGCTTTGAGCGATTCAGCCCAGCAATTGAATTTTGATCAGTTCACATCCCTGATGGAGACTCTGATTATCCGAAAGCCCACAATTGATGATAAAGGGTTCCTGAATCAACTTGAAGAACTTCGTAATCAGATAGATTCAATTGATTTTCAGTTAATTGAACTGGTTGCTTCCAGAATGAATATCTCGGGGAAAATGGGGGAATACAAATTCAAAAATAATGTTGCCGTACTTCAGATGGAACGCTGGCTGGAAATTCTGCGTACCCGCATAGAACATGGTACTTTACTCAATCTGGAACCAGCTTTTATTGAAAGGGTGATGACGCTTATCCACCAGGAATCAATCCGTATTCAGTCAGCAATACTTGACAATTTTAAAACAACCGGAGATCACTGGTCAGAAGAGCAGTGATAATGCTGAAGCAATTATATACAGAGGTATTATTAAAGGGAACGCATTTATCCTGAATATCGCAAAAACAATTAGTACCATTCCAACCAGAATATATCTTCCTTCATTTCCTTTAAACTTCAGGTTTGCGACCTTCAGAGATAGTAGTGGTATCCTGCTGACCATTAAGAGGGATAAAATGATAGTAAAAAGTATTAGCAAAAAAGCAGAGCTGGTAAAGGAGTTAAAAATCAACGATTGTGAATTATGTCCGGCAATAACAACTGAAATCACTGCAAGAGCATTTGCAGGAATAGGTAATCCTTTAAACGTGTTAGCCTGGGTTGAGTCAACATTAAAAACTGCGAGTCGCAAAGCTCCACATACCGGCATTATTGCAGGTATAATCATTAAGATTATGAATTTTAAAACCTCAGAATTTAAAACAGGTGAAGAACTTAATGAAAGAGTATCATTAAGAAGGTGATAAATTATTAATCCGGGTGCAACGCCAAAACTTACAACATCGGCAAGACTATCGAGCTCTTTGCCTATTGTGGAATATGCTTTCAGTAAGCGGGCAGAAAAACCATCAAGGAAGTCGAAAATCATAGCGGCAAGTATTAACCATGAAGCTGTAATAATGTTTCCGTTTGCTGCAAAAATAATTGCTACAAATCCTGATAACAGATTGAGTGATGTTATGATGTTTGGAATATGTTTCATTTTGAATTGAGATATTTGAATCCTGAAGGGGAGTAAATTTAAGAAAATCTTCTCTTTTATTATTAGATTTGCATCAATTAACAAAAATTGAATGATTGACTTCACAAATGTAAAGATTGCGATTGATTTTGATGGAACAATAGTTGAACACGAGTATCCGAAAATCGGTAAAGAGAAACTATTTGCCTTTCAGACGCTTAAGGAACTGGAAAAACTGGGAGTAAGGCTCATCCTCTGGACATTCCGGACAGGAAAAGAACTTGATGATGCTGTTAATTATTGCAGGTTGAACGGAATTGAATTTTATGCAGTTAACAAGAACTATCCTGAAGAGGTTTTTGATGAAACAGTAAGCCGGAAGATAGATGCTGACATTTATATTGATGATAAAAACATTGGTGGTTTTCCGGGGTGGAGCGGTGTATGGCAGATACTGATCCCCTATGATCTTCTTCAGCAGGAGGCTGAGAAAAGAATATCATCAGGACGAAAGAATATTTTTAAGCGATTATTTACCCGGATAACAAAGACAGATGAAAACTGATTATCCCCGATATATTATTTCCTTTTCAGTATTACTGCTTTTAACATGGATACTTTCATGTTCAGGACGGCCGGGTAAAAAGAGTGTCGCAGGGATACAACCTGCAACGGTTTTAAATGAAGAGGTTTCTTCAAAACTTATTAAAATTATTTCGCCTGATGAAAATGCAGGTTTTAAGCTCCACGATCCTCTTAAAGTGGTTCTGTCCCTTGAAGATAAGAAAAAAGTACCGGATTCTGTAGCAGTTTATTTTAATGGTACTGCCGTAACAACTATTAAATCAGAGCCATGGGAGTATTCTATCCCCTCCATGTTTACCATAACTACCGGGAGAAAATCATTAAAAGTTACAGCATTTAAAGGAGGAAAACCTCAGAATACTATTATCCGGTTTATAATAATATTTTCAGATGTGATCCCTGCAAAAAATGGTTATAAAGTGATTCATACATATCTTCACAACAGGGATGCATTTACCCAGGGGCTTGTTTATGATAACGGGGAATTATATGAAGGTACAGGGCAGGAGACTGGTTCTACTTTAAGGGAAGTTGAACTTGAGACTGGTAAGGTTATCAGGCAGCATAATCTTGATAATTCTTTGTTTGGTGAAGGAATAACACTTTATCACGACCGGATTTACCAGGTGACCTGGCAAAATAAGGTTGGATTTGTGTACAATAAATCGGATTTTAAATTGATTAATAAAATTTATTATCCCACACAGGGTTGGGGTTTGACAACAATGGATGACAAGATTGTAATGAGCGATGGTACAAACATTCTCTATTTCTTTGAACCGGAGATGTTTACAGTTGTTTCAAGAATTGAAGTATATGATAATGAGAAGAAGGTTGACCAGCTTAATGAGCTTGAATATATCAATGGTGAGATCTGGGCAAATATCTGGATGACTGATCTTATTGCAAGAATTGATCCGGTGAGTGGTAAAGTTCTGGCTTATATTGATTTGAATGGTATTTTACCCAAATCGGACCGCAATGAAGAAACAGACGTGTTAAATGGTATCGCTTACGATAAAATTGGTAAAAAAATCTTTGTTACCGGAAAAAGGTGGCCCAAACTTTTCGAGATAAAAGTTATCGAATAATTTTAGTTCCATAAACAATATTAATACCTTCGGGTATAATACTGAATTCTGCAGGGGTCTGACCAAGAGATTCCCCGTCAGCCTCAGCATACATTACAGAATCTGAACTGACTTTTATGTTTTTACACTTATAACCGTCAATCTTTGGATGCTGAAGTATTGTACCATCATAAAGGATCTTCAGATTTCTTATTATTTCAAACTTTCCCATCCCGTTTATTATGGTCACATCAAGCAGCCCGTCATCAGGTAAGGCCCTGGGAGTCTGTCTCATACCTCCTCCGCAATAACGGCCATTCCCAACATTCAGTGAGAAAATATCTGCTCTGATCTTTTCGCCATCTATAATGATCTCTGCCTTGGTGTTTTTGTATGAAATAAGACTCATGAGCAGGTTATAGAAATATATCAATTTACCGCTATGGCCTCTGTCTTTCTGATAGTTGGTCCTTTTCACAACAACCGATTCAAATCCAAGTCCGGCGATATTTATGAAATATCTTTCCTTTTTCTCCAATCCATTATAGAAGCTTACAAGGCCAACATCATGAAGCATCAGTTTATTTTCACAGATAATGCTTATTGCTTTCTTATAATCAAGAGGAATCCCAAACATCCGGCCCCAATCATTTCCTGTTCCGACAGGTATAAGTGCCAGGGAAATATCGGTTGTCGGACAAACCTTGCTTAAAAAGACACCGTTAACAACTTCATTCAGAGTCCCGTCACCACCTACCGTTATAATTTTCCTGTAACCTGCAGCAATGCCTTCAAGTGTAAAGCTTATTGCATGAGTTTTACGTTCAGTGAATTTTACAGTAAAAGGTAAAGACTCATTTTTTAGAAGAACAGAAATCTTATCCCAGTCTTTTTTACCTTTTCCATTTCCGGCATTCGGGTTAACAATGACCAGCCATTCTTCCCGGTTTGAATTTTGATTCATCTGACGATTTGGTTAATTGGCAGGCAAAGATGGAAATAAATAGATTAAATTTAAAAAATACTACTTAATATCATCTTAATGATCTCTTTGTGAAGCAAACTAATTCTAAATCTCATGAGAAAATGCAGTGTCACCAAAATTAGCTAAAGAGATAAATGCTCACAAAATCAAGGAGATACGTTTTATTAAGAAATGCCCTTATGTTAATAAGATGTTGAAAACCCCGAAAAAAATGTTTACAATTACATCTTTTACTGCCGGTAGCTGAAGTGCATAAATAGTAAATTTGAAGCTCAAAATATAACTCAAATAACTAAAGGAACAGATGGGAAGGATTATAGCTATAGCAAACCAGAAGGGCGGTGTTGGGAAGACGACAACAGCAATAAACCTGGCGGCAAGTCTTGCTGCACTCGAAAAAAAGGTGCTGATTGTTGACGGAGACCCTCAGGCAAATGCAACTTCAGGGATTGGAATTGACACGCGACAGATAAGATGCACTATTTATGATTGCCTTATCGACGGGAAAGAGCCCGGAGAAGCATTGCTCAGTTGCGAGGTTGAGAACCTTTCAATAATACCTTCAAATATTGACCTTGTAGGGGCAGAAATTGAAATGCTTGACAGACCTGAAAGGGAAAAAATTCTTAAGGTGGTCCTTAAAAAGATCCAGGGTGATTATGATTATGTACTGATTGACTGTTCGCCTTCACTGGGCCTGCTTACTGTTAATGCCCTCACTGCATCAGATTCGGTAATAATACCGGTTCAGTGTGAATATTTTGCATTGGAAGGACTAGGGAAACTTCTTAATACGATAAAAATTATTCAGAATAATCTTAATCCCGAACTTGAGATTGAAGGTTTTCTACTTACAATGTATGATTCCCGGCTCAGATTATCAAATCAGGTTGCAGATGAAGTAAATAAACATTTCCAGCAAATGGTTTTCAAAACAATAATCCAGAGAAATGTTAAGCTTTCCGAAGCTCCAAGTTTTGGTCAGCCCGCTATTCTCTATGATGCCGATTCAAGAGGTACGGTTAATTATCTTAACCTGGCAAAGGAGCTGATTGAGAAACAGGAAGAAAGAGCTAAAAAGTAAATACTGGACTTTTCAATTACCGGATATAGAAATGAATATGATAAAGAAAAATGCTTTGGGAAGAGGTCTTGGTGCATTGATAGATGGTGTGGAAAAAGAGGTCCTTGAGAAAAAAGTGGAAGCAAACCTTGATATCTCAGTCGATTCGATTGAAGCTAACCCTTTTCAACCAAGAACAAGCTTTGATGAACAGGCACTTGAAGAACTTTCAACTTCAATTAAGAAACTTGGTATAGTACAACCACTTACAGTACGTGAGATTGGTACCGGCCGATTCCAGCTTATCGCCGGAGAGAGAAGACTCAGGGCCGCCCGTCTGGCAGGACTTACTCATGTTCCTGCTTTCATCAGAACGGCAGACGATCAGGCGATGCTTGAACTGGCGCTCGTTGAAAACATTCAGCGTGAAGATCTTGATGCTGTAGAGGTGGCAATTAGTTTCCAAAGGCTGATCGAGGAATGTAAACTCACCCAGGAACAATTAAGCGACAGAGTAGGCAAACAAAGATCAACTGTGGCAAATTATCTCCGGCTTCTTAAACTGCCTGCTGAAATCCAGCTGGGCATAAAGAACAAACAACTGATGATGGGCCATGCACGTACACTTGTTAATATTGAAGATCCGAAAAAACAAATAAATGTCTATTATAAAATCATCGATGGTGAACTCTCTGTGCGTCAGGCAGAAGAGCTGGTCAGACAACTGCAATCTGAAAAAAGCAAAGATCCCGGGAAGATTGAAAAGAAGAGGAAACTGAATGATGATTTTACACAACTTTCGGACCATCTAAATAAGATATTTTCGACCAGGGTAAACTTCAGAATAAACGAAAACGGAAAGGGTAAGATCGTGATCCCATTTGAAACCCCGGATGAGATGGAACGCATTTTAGGAGTATTTGACCGTCTGAACTCCTGAAAATAATTATCTTTATCGCGCCGTTTTACTGGTTTTAGAATATAAAGACCGGTTTGTGTTTATTTTGAAGACTTTTCACAAAATACTGATTATAATTATCCTGCAATCGTTTTGTTTACAGCAGAACATGTTTGCTCAGGACACACTTGCTGTTGCCAAACCTTTAAGGCACAGGTTTAAACCTGAGACACTTAAGGCAACAATGATGGCTGTATCCTTCCCTGGTCTGGGTCAGATTTACAACAGGAAATTCTGGAAAATTCCTGTAGTTTATGTGGGTTTCGGAGCTTTGGTCTATTCTGCCGGATTCAATTCAAAGAATTATACATTGTATCTGAAAGCATATCAGGATTTTACAGATAATATAAAATCAACGAACAGTTACCTGAAGGTTATTTCGCCCAAGGTCCCTCAGAGTTCATATGACAAAGTCGTATATCCCAATCCTGGCAATTCTGAATTAGTATCTTCATATAATTATTATAAGGATGCAATGCTCCGGATGGTAGATTATTATAAAAGATACCGGGATCTTTCGTATATTGGCATCGCCGGATGGTATCTTATTTCGATTCTTGATGCAAATGTTGATGCCAGCCTTTTTAACTATGATATAAGTCCTAATCTTGATATTGCAGTCGCCCCGATGCAATTATCGCTACCTGGAGGGTTTGTCGGGGCAGGGTTAAATGTGAGCGTGAAAGTAACTTTTTGAAATAATTATTTAATATGAAAATTACAGCAGTACTAATAACATTTTTCATTGCAGTTCTGAATGCCAGCGCAGCATCAGAGTCAGACACTATCATTATTAAATCAGACAATAGTAGTGAAAGAATTGCCCGGGATCTTGATAGCCTGGTCAATACGTGGTATGTTAAAATAGCTATCAAGAATAACCTGAAGGAATATCTGGGTGACTCTATAGGATTACAGTGTCCTGATACAGTGTACGAAAGCAGGTTGAATAAAATTAACTCCATAATCAGACTGCCTTTCAATAATATCATCCGGAATCACATTGAGGTTTATACTATAAGGCAAAGGGAAAAATTCAGCGCAGTTCTGGGGCTGAGAGATTACTATTTCCCCATGATCGAAGATGTATTCGACTCCTATGGGCTTCCGGCTGAACTAAAATATATGGCTGTGATAGAATCGGCTCTCAATCCGAATGTTGTAAACGGACGTTCAGGAGCTACCGGTTTGTGGCAGTTCATGTACAGTACCGGCCGAATGTACGGGCTTATCATAAACTCTGTTGTAGATGAACGGAGAGACCCTGTAAAGGCAACCCATGCTGCTGCAAGATTTATTAAAGACCTCTATAGTATTTATAATGACTGGGTCCTGGTTATTGCTGCGTATAACTGTGGTCCCGGAAATGTAAATAAGGCAATTAAAAGATCAGGTAATAAGAAGGATTATTGGGACATATATTACAAGTTACCCAGGGAAACCAGAGGATATATTCCTCAGTATATTGCTGCAAATTATGCAGTAACCTACTATGCCGAGCATAACATACAGCCATTACCTCTAAATATTCCTGTTGCTACCGACACTATTATGGTTAATAAGGATATTCATCTGGTACAGATCTCTGAAGTGATGAGGATTCCATTGGGAGAGCTCAAGGCACTCAACCCACAATATAAGACGGGCTTTGTCCCCGGATCTTCAAAACCACAGGTTCTTACTTTGCCAATGAACCATCTGGGAGATTTTATTGATTTGAATGATACAATAAGACAATACAAATCAGATGTTTATTTAAATAAATCAACCCGTATTGCCGAACCATCGCGCTCTTCTTATATGCCCACTGATATAAAAGGCAAAACAAAACTGATTTATACGGTCAAGGATGGTGATAACATAGGATTCATATCGGAGTGGTATAAAGTAGGGCTATCAGATCTCAGGAACTGGAATAATATTTACCGAAACACAATCAGGGTAGGACAGAAACTGGTGGTTTACGTTGATCTTTCAAAAACTGAATACTTTTCGAAGATCAATATAATGTCACTTGCAGATAAACAGGCAATGGTAGGAAAAGCGGCAACATCCAATTCCCAGACGCTGGCTACAATGGCTCCTGTTGAAACTGATGGTGAGTTTATTACTTATACAGTTCGTAATGGAGATACAATATGGGATATTGTAAAAATGTTCGATAATGTTACTACAACCCAGGTACTTGCTTTGAATAACCTCTCTGATGCAGGTAAGATAAAGATTGGGCAGAAGCTGAAGATCAAGAAAAAGGACTGATTCTGTTTTAATATATGCGCCCTCTAAGGTCATTCCTGTTGTTACTGATCTTTCTGGCCTGTTTCACCGGTCTTCATTATATAATTCCAGCAAAGCAACTGTTTCCTTCTATTTACGAATTTATTCCGGCTGAATTTTTAAGTGATTTAATATCAGAAAGTAAGAGTCCGGATATAATTCAAAATTATCCGTCAGATACTGTTAAATTAATCGTTGCAGATACTCTTGCAGCAATCGATTCGTTTCCTGCAATTCCTGAAAATCTGTCAGTCAATCCTTTGGAGAAGATTCTTGATTCTCTCAGGTTTTCAAAAGGACAGGTGAGAGTGATTTATTATGGGGATTCACAAATTGAAGGTGACCGGATCACTTCTTACCTCCGTCAGACATTAAGAAAGGGTCGGGGAGGAACAGGCCCCGGACTGTTTTTGCCTCTGATACCCGTAATGTACACTAAATCATTCTGGTTACGATCATCGTCAAACTGGAAAAGGTATAATTATCTTTCTTATAAAAGTGGTGAGATTTCGCACCGGAACTTTGGTCCTTTTATGGCTATTTGTCGTTATTTGCCTGAAGGAGAAACTACATCTGAGCCCGTAAAGGCCTTTGTCAGGATCAGACCGTCAAAAGTTGCTGACAGTGCCTCAGCTCAGTATGATAATCTACGGATATTTTATGGAAACACACAAGGTACTGTAAATATTGTAGTTAGAGCTGACGGTAAAGAACTATTTACTGATACCTTAATGAGGGGAGGAGGTTACAATGAGGTCAAATGCCCGTTAATTGGAGCAAGAGATATTCTGATCGAATTTGAAGGTAAGGTAAGCCCTGATATTTATGGTATCAGTATTGAAAGTGAAAATGGTGTTATTGTAGATAATATACCTCAACGTGGAAGTGCGGGACTCGAATTTACTATGGTTGGCAGGGATAACCTCAGGAAATCGTATGAAAAGCTATCTCCCGACCTGTTCATTCTGCATTATGGTCTGAACATTGTAAAGAATGTGAGAAACGATTATTCATATTATCAGAAAGGATTGGTCAGGCAGATCTCGCTTCTTAAGGAAATTTCACCTCAAACCCCGATATTAGTTATTGGTGTTACAGATATGGCAGTAAATGAGGGTAATAGTATACAATCCTACAGGAATATTCCTGCAATAATTGATGCTCAGAAACAAGCCACCCTTAAGGCTGAGGTGACTTTCTGGGATTCATACAGGGCTATGGGTGGCAAATCGTCGATCATTAAATGGGCAGATAAGAAACCTCCTCTTGCCCAGAAAGACTTCATTCACTTTACATATACTGGAGCAGATACACTGGCAGGTATGCTGGTGTCTTCCTTATTTGTAAAACCGGGCATTGATACCAATAAACTGGCAAGGGATACGGTGCCCAAAGCCTATGTCCCGATAGCGCCGATGGTCATTATAGATAATAATCAATCTGATACGGGGGAAAAAAGCCTTATTGAGACTTTAGTAAAATCTGTCTTAAATTATAACCCTGATAAAGCGTTTGTTTTTACATCACCTGCCTTCTGGATATTCTTTCTTTTTGTACTGGCCGGGTATAGCCTTGTATATAAGAAATTGATGATAAGAAATGTGTATCTGTTTTTGATAAGCCTCTTCTTTTATTATAAAGCAGGCGGATTGTTTTTATTTATCCTGATTTTTGTAACTGTAATTGATTATACCTGCGGATTATTGATCTATAAATCCAGGGGAACTGCCGGGCGAAGGTTTTTTGTTCTTCTAAGCATAATCTCAAATCTCGGGCTTCTTGGTTATTTTAAATATACAGGATTTATTATCAGCTCGATAAATGAGTTATTCGGAACACAGTTCAGAGTTTATGACCTTCTTTCAGGTTTTTCAAATTCAATTCTAGGAACATCCTTTGATATCAGCTATATAATACTTCCAGTCGGTATATCCTTTTTTACTTTTCAATCGCTTAGCTATACATTTGATATTTACAGGAAAAAAATGGAGCCGGTCAGGAATATTGTCGATTTTGGCTTTTATGTTTCCTTCTTTCCTCATCTTGTTGCGGGACCCATTGTAAGAGCCTCTGTTTTTATTCCTCAGATATATCAGGAGTTTAAGCTTTCAAGGCATGAATTCAGCCATGCACTTTATATGATCTCAAAGGGATTAATTAAAAAAATTATTATCTCCAATTTCATTGCAATTAATCTTGTTGATCGTGTTTTTGATGCCCCGGCAATTTATTCCGGGTTCGAAAATTTACTTGCAATATACGGATATGGTCTGCAGATTTACTGTGATTTTTCGGGTTATACTGATATTGCAATAGGGGTAGCATTGATTCTTGGATTCAGATTACCTGTAAACTTTAACTCACCCTATAAGGCAAGGAGCATAACAGATTTCTGGAAGAGATGGCATATTTCGCTATCACAGTGGCTACGTGATTATCTATATATTTCATTAGGTGGAAACAGGAAGGGGAAATTCCGTACCTATATAAACCTGATGATCACCATGCTTCTGGGTGGATTGTGGCATGGTGCTTCTTTAAAATTTATTATTTGGGGAGGTCTGCACGGCTTTGGGCTGGTTATTAATAAGATATGGAGTTCCATTTTTAAAAGGCAGGTTAGGAGAAGCTGGATTGGACGGGCGTTTAGTATTTTTATTACCTTTCAGTTTGTAAGCTTTTGCTGGATCTTTTTCAGAGCCTCCGATCTGGATAGCGTGAAGATTATGTTAAAACAGATACTTGAGAATTTTTCTCCGGGATCATATATGACAGTTCTCCCTGCCTATAGCAGCGCCCTTTTATTAATGGCTGTGGCTTATATAATTCATTTTCTGCCGGAAAGAACAAAAGAATCATACAGGGGATTATTTATTAAAATCCCGATTGTTGCTCAGCTTGGGGTAATTATGCTGGTTGCAATACTGCTATTTCAGATGAGGACTACGGAAGTAATACCGTTTATATACTTCAGATTCTGAATTTGACTCTTGAATATTATAAATAAGTATTCTGGATTTTTTCTCCTTTTACAAACGGCGTGATAGCCCGGTTGTAAATACCCTGTACATAAGCGATTGCCATACCATAGTTGGTAACCGGCACTCCGGCTTTAATTGCTGACTCTAACCTGTTATGAAGCTGTTTCCTGGTTATCATGCAGCCACCACATTGTATTACAAGCGAGTAGTCAGTAATGGGTCTGGGCAGCGTATCAAGTCCTGCAACAACATCGTATTCAATCTTTTTGCCGGTAAAATTGGTTATCCACCGGGGAATTTTAGTTCTTCCTATATCATCGCAGGAGACATGATGAGTACATGATTCAAGAAGAAGCACCCTGTCACCGTCTTTTAATCCGGATATCTTAGGGGTACCTTTGAGGTAGTTATCAAAATCACCTTTGAAACGGGCAAGCATAATACTAAAGCTTGTCAGCGGAATATCTTTCGGAATGGATGCATCGGCTTTTACAAATACCTGCGAATCAGTAATTGCCAGAGCAGGTATTATCTTGGTTTTTTTCAGGAAAGCATCAACCTCTCTCTCTTTTAAGACTATGGCAACGGCTTCATTGTCAAGAATATCTCTGATGGCCTGCATTTGGGGAAGAATGAGCCTTCCGGCAGGAGCTTCAATATCGATAGGGGTAATGAGAATTACAATATCACCATAGCTGATGAGGTCACCAAGAAGAGTCGGATTTTTATATGAGTGTTCGGGAATTGTGTCACGGATGAGGCTTATAAGCGCCTCATAATTTCTTTTATCGGTTGATGAAAATTCAAAGAGCGAAGTCCCTGTAATTGATAATATCTTCTGTTTAAACTCAGCTTCAGGCTCCTGGATATCAGATTTACTATGTATTACAATAAATGGAAGATCTTGATCAGTAAACTTTTTCAAAAGTTCATCTTCAAATTTCCCCCATGAATTCTCAGTAACGACAAGCAGGGCCAGATCAATAGTTTCAAGGGTACGGATCGTCCGGTCCACTCTTTTCTGTCCAAGTTCACCGGAGTCATCTATACCTGCAGTATCAATTAGGATCACAGGACCAAAACCTGTGATCTCAAATGATTTTTTAACGGGGTCGGTTGTGGTACCTGCATGGTCGGATACTATGGCTATTTCCTGACCTGCCAGGCAGTTGATCAGGCTGCTTTTACCATTATTGCGACGACCATAAATACCTATGTGAGGTTTTGACTCTCTTCCCTTTGAAATCATTCCTGGAAATTTGCTGCAAAATTAGCAATTTTTTCGTCATATAGAGACTCCCAATTTGGGCGTCTCTACGATGAATGCGGATTGGTTTCAAAGATCATCCAGTGAAAAGCCCAGTTTTAGCAGATTTCCCGGTTCCAGAATGGATCGAAGTTTTGTTTCATCAATCAACTTCAGGATGTTGTTGGCCTCAAAGATATCAATCCTCTTATCTTTCATCAGTTTGGCGAGTTCAGCTGCCTTATGGTATCCAATATAAGGACTTAAAGCAGCCGTAACCGATGGACTATATATAACAGCTTCATATCCGGCTGTTTCATTTATAATCAATCCAGTGAACAGGTTGTTTAATAAGGTTACATTACACGAGATAAGCAGATTAATGCTTTCAATAATTGAGCAACCGATAACCGGAAGATATGCATTTAGTTCAAGTGAACCCTGGCCGCTGAGCGAAGAGATAAGTACATCATTTGAATATATTTTATGTGCTGAGGAGATGACAAATTCCGGTATTACAGGATTAATCTTCCCCGGCATTATTGAGCTTCCAACCTGCCGGGAAGGGATTGCAAGGATCTTTTCTCCGACCAGGTCCGAAGAAAGAATCCGGAAGTCCGAAGACATTTTTTCAAGATTTACTGCATGCGCCTTCAGAGTAGCATGGATCTCAACCCATTTGTCCATATTGGATGTAGCGTCTGACAGGTTTTCACTATGTGCAAGAGGCAGTCCTGTCAGATTCCGCAATTCGGGGACAACTTCCATAATGAAAAACCGTGGTAATGATAGTCCTGTACCTGTTGCTCCACCACCAAGATTGACCTGTTTGATTCTTTCGGAGCATTTTGACACTCTCCACCAGTCGCGTGAAAGGGCTTCATTGTAAGTACTGAAGAGTACTCCGAATGAAGAAGGGACGGCTACCTGCATCTGAGTATATCCCGGACGAAGCTTCTCCCTGTATTTTTTCTCAAACTCTTCCACCTTCTGCCGAAGCATATTTATTCTTTCCTCGAGGGATTGTAAAAGGTTCATTACAGCAACAGTGAGAGCTGTTGGAATCACATCGTTTGTTGACTGATAAATATTGACATCTTCAGTTGGATCAATATGATTATATTCACCGCATTTCTTTCCGGTTTTAAGCAGTGCAGCATTGGCTATGATTTCATTGATATTCATGTTTATGCTTGTGCCGGCTCCTCCCTGTACAGCAGGAATAATAAAATTTTCAAAATGGTCACCGGCAGACAGTTCTTTTGCAGCTGAACTCAGTGCATTTAGGATCTCGTCGCTTAAAATTTTAAATGGAAGATCTTTCCCGAGTTTTTCCGCAGCAGCTGTCCGGAATTTTCTATAGGTGTTATAACAGGCTAGTTTTGTGATGCCAACTGCCTTGTACCATTCAACAGGAAACGGAGAGTTGCCTGGAAAATTTTCTTTAGCTCTTTCCGAATGGATGCCATACAATGCTTCGGATGGTATCTGTTTTTCGCCAAGAGCATCTTTTTCAGTACGGTACATAATAAAAAATTATCTTTTTTCTTTGTTTTCTGCCCCCTACCCCCTAAAGGGGGTTTAAATCCATCTTGATTCTTAGCCCCCCTTTAGGGGGTTGGGGGGCAAAATATCCACAGTGGGTCCACAGAGTTATATATTACTGCCGGAAACAGGCAATGCATAGGATTGTACGTCTTTTCCGCCAATTTCATTCGGGCAGAGGATTATCAGTCTTTCAAGCACATTCCTGAACTCCCTTATATTTCCGGTCCACTGGATTTTCTGAAGTTCTTTAATAGCCTCTTTCGTAATAATCTTTTTACTCATTCCGTATTCGTTACAGATTAAGGTATTAAAATGTTCTGCGAGAAGGGGGATATCGTCTTCTCTTTCATTAAGTGCAGGAACATGGATCAGTATAACACTCAGCCTGTGGTACAGATCCTCACGGAATCCGTTATTTTCGATCTCCTTTTTAATGTTCTTATTAGTTGCAGTGATTACCCGAACATTGACATGAATATCTTTATCTGAGCCTACCCTTGTAATCTTATTTTCCTGAAGAGCTCTCAAAACTTTTGCCTGTGCCGACAGGCTCATATCGCCTATCTCATCAAGAAAAAGAGTTCCTCCGTTTGCCTGTTCAAACTTACCAATCCTTTGTTTGATAGCTGAAGTGAATGAGCCTTTTTCATGACCAAAAAGTTCACTTTCAATAAGTTCTGATGGGATTGCTGCGCAATTGACTTCAATAAAAGGACCTTTAGCCCTATTGCTTTTCTCATGTATCTGATGAGCTACCAATTCTTTCCCGGTTCCATTGGATCCTGTTATAAGCACTCTTGCTTCAGTAGGAGCAACCCTGTCGATCATACTTTTGACCTTTTCAATAGCCTCCGATTCACCAACAATCTCATACATCTTGCTCACCTTGTTTTTAAGGACCTGAGTCTGGGTGATAAGAGTTGATTTATCCATTGCATTACGGATCGTAATGAGGAGTCTGTTAAGGTCAAGAGGCTTTTCGAGAAAATCGTATGCTCCTTTTTTTATTGCTTCAACAGCTGTATCGATATTTCCGTGACCGGAGATCATTATAACAGGAGTGTCAGATGATGTCTCTGAAATCTTGCTAAGGACCTCGATGCCATCCATCTTAGCCATCTTGATATCGCAGAGAACTATGTCGTATGAATTGGCAGAAAACATTTCAAGCCCTTTGGGTCCGTCTTCTGCAAGGTCAACTTCATGTTTTTCATATTCAAGCACCTCCTTCAGAGTATTCCGGATTGCCTTTTCATCATCAATGACTAATATTTTAGACATTTACTTTTGTCTTTTTACTTTTGTCTTTTGTCTTTACCCACTGTACCTTAGCCACTTCCACATCTCTTTCCATGAGGTTTTCTTTCCATACATAAGGATACCTGTCCGGTAAACCTTAGCTGCCATCCATACAAATGCGCCAAATGTTACCACCATTAATACCATTGAAACGCCTATCTGCCAGTATGGAACACCAAAAGGAATACGGGCCATCATAACGATAGGAGAAGTGAGGGGGATCATTGAACACCAGAATGATAGAGAACTTTCAGGGTTTTGCATCGTTCCCATTGCCACCATGAGTGCAAGTATAATGGGTATAGTTACCGGAAGCATGAATTGTTGTGTTTCGGTTTCGTTATCAACCGCCGATCCAATTGCAGCGAATACAGAGGCATAGAGAAGATAGCCTGTTACAAAATAAAAGATAAAACAGACTATTATCAAACCCCATGGCTGATTCATTGCACTGTCGAACAGCCTGGAGAATTCTGCAAGCTGGGGTGACATCTCTGTAGTTTGGGTTGTTGTTGCTGCGTCCTGCTGATTCCCTGACATTAGATTCTGCGGCATTGATTGTGAGATCTCTGCAACATTTGATTTCGGGAGAAGAGTGGTTTTCAGAACCGTAACAATTCCAACAGTAAGGAAGATCCAGATAAAGAATTGCGTGAGTCCGACAAGGGCAATACCTATAATTTTCCCCATCATCAGCTGTATCGGTTTCACGGATGAGATTATAACCTCGACAACCCTGCTTGTTTTTTCCTCTATCACTCCTCTCATAACCTGGGCTCCGAAAATGAAAACCAGCATATACATCAGAAAACCAAATAAGTATGCCAGAGCCATTGCAATACCAGTGCTTGTCTTTTTAACCACACCTGATGAATCGATCTTTATTGTCTGAACAGATACATTTGTCTCGACGTTTTTCATTATTTCGTCAAGATTTTCAATCTTGTACGCCAACAACTTTTGCTTCTCGATCTCCTTTTTCAGGGAATTTTCAATATGCTGAAGGAGTCCAATAGCTGGTTGTTGCTTTGAAATAAGTTGAACGGCATTTGGGGTATTTACCAGCTCAGGTGAAATATAGAGAATCCCATAATACCCTTCCTTCTCAAATGTCTTTTTAAAGTCTTCAACTTTAGTGTTTTCAAGATACACAAATTCGGCATCCTTTGTGTTTTTAATAACACCTTTAAAAAGATCGGAGCTATCTTCGATTACTGCTATCTTTTTAAATTCACCACCCTGGCTCATCATTATGAGAGTGGGTACAGTAATTATAGCTGCCATGAGAAGAGGTGCAAGAATGGTCATTATTATGAATGATTTTTTTCTTACCCTTGTTATATATTCTCTTTTAATAATTACGGATATTTTGTTCATAATAGGAAGGTTTCGATGTTAATAACAGGTTTTAATTACGGGCTTCAATTACTCTGATAAAAATCTCATTCATTGAAGGAAGAGCCGGGTTAAAAGAGATTATTTTGCCCGATTTCATAAGATTTTGCAGGATATCATTTGTGGAAATATCGCTGGTAGTCTTTAGCCGGATTATACTTTTCTTACTGTCTGTCTGCTGATTCAGAATATTGTAATGACCATTCCCTTCTATTTTTACATTACCGTCAAATACAAGATCATATTCGTTGGCAGCCCATTTACTACGTATCTCATTAACACTTCCTTCAAGAATTGTTTTTGCCTTGTCAATAAGAGTTATATTATCACATAGCTCTTCAACGGATTCCATGTTATGAGTTGAAAAAATAATTGTAGCTCCTCTTTCACGCAGGAACAGTATTTCATTTTTTATAATTTTAGTATTCAGGGGGTCAAATCCTGTGAATGGTTCGTCAAAAATCAAAAGTTTGGGTTCGTGAAGGATTGTTGTCACAAACTGGACTTTCTGTTGCATCCCCTTTGATAGTTCTTCAACTTTTTTGCCCCACCAGTCAATAATATCGAGTTTTTTAAACCAGTATTTAAGTCTTTTCATCGCTTCCGCTTTTGAAAGTCCTTTGAGCTGGGCAAAATACAAGGCCTGTTCACCGACCTTCATTTTTTTATACAAACCTCTTTCCTCAGGAAGATAGCCAATTACCTGAACATCAGAAGGTATCAGCTTCTTACCATTAAGGAATAATTCGCCGGAATCTGGTCCGGTAATCTGATTGATGATCCTTATAAGTGTGGTTTTTCCGGCGCCATTAGGTCCCAGCAGTCCGTATATGCATTGTTCCGGAACAGACATGCTTACATTATCGAGCGCCAGCTTGTCGCCGTATTGTTTTGTGACATTCTTTGCTTCAAAAAGTGCCATAAGGAATTAATATTAAAATATTTTAATAGACGTGTAAATATAAAAAAAATCTCTTTGATCCTACTCGAAGTACCCTCTCATCCTTTCGAAAAAGCCCTTATCGTTTTTGTCGGGATTGGGTACGAATGTGTCAGAGTCCTTAAACTTCTCAAATATCTTCATCTCTTCCTTGTTCATGCTTTTGGGTATCCAGACATTCACATTAACCAGAAGATCTCCACGACCATATCCATTGACTTCGGGTAATCCTTTTCCGCGGAGACGTAAAATTTTTCCAGGCTGGGTGCCAGGTTCTATTTTTATTTTTACGTTATTATCGACGGTAGGTACTTCAACATGTGTGCCAAGCACAGCATCCGGGATGCTTATAAAGAGATTAAAGATCAGATCATTACCTTCTCTTATCAGGTCGGGATGCTCTTCTTCGTCAATTACTACCAGAAGGTCTCCATTAACTCCGCCTCTCCGGGGAGAGTTTCCTTTACCTCCAACAGTCATCTGCATTCCTTTACCAACACCGGCAGGGATATTGATTTTGATGATCTCTTCTTTCTGTACGATCCCTTCTCCATAACAGGTAGTACATTTTTTGGTAATAGATTTGCCTTCTCCGCCGCATGAGGGGCAGACAGATGTTGTCTGCATCTGGCCTAGCATAGTATTGGTCAGTCTGGTGACTTGACCTGATCCGTGACATGTTGAACATGTTGATAGACTTGATGCATCGGCTGCTCCTGTACCTCCGCAGGTGTCACATGTATCGTATTTGTTGACTTTGATTTTCTTTTCAGCTCCCGCTGCAATTTCCTGAAGCGTCAGTTTAACCTTGACTCTGAGATTACTACCCTTATTCACCCTGTGTCCTCGTCTGCCACCACCACCAAATGCACCAAATCCGCCAAAAGCATCACCGAAAATATCGCCAAATGATGAGAAAATATCATCCATTGTCATTCCCTGACCTCCGAAACCATTCCCGCCACTTCCCATTCCTGCATGTCCATAGCGATCGTAACGGGCTTTTTTTTCATCATTACTTAAAACCTCATAAGCTTCAGCAGCTTCCTTGAAATTTTCTTCTGATTTCTTATCTCCCGGATTCTTATCGGGGTGATACTTTAAAGCCTGTTTCCTATATGCTTTTTTTATCTGCTCCTTTGTGGCCTCTTTTGATAATCCAAGCACTTCATAATAATCTCTTTTTCCCATTCCTCCAGATTTTTATTTTATTCAGCCACTTTCCCTGATTTCGGATTCATATATAGAATTTATTCGCCGACAACCACTTTCGCAAATCTNAAAACTTTATCCTGCAGATAATAACCCTTTAATAATACATCTACCACTTTCCCCTTTTTTTCATCCTCTGCGACAGGAGTTTTTGCGACAGCCTCATGAAGATCAACATTAAAATTACTGTTCATTGATTCAATTTCTTTTACCCCATTTTGTTTAAGAAATTCGCTGAACTTACCATAGATAATATAAATGCCATCTTTCATTGCAGCATAATCAGATGCTGTATCCATGTGTTTCAGGGCTCTATCAAAATCGTCCATTATTGGGATGATACTAATGAGCAGGTTTTCACTGGCATATTTCGATAATTCCATTTTCTCCCGAAGTGTTCTTTTCCTGTAATTATCAAATTCAGCTGAAAGACGAATATACTTATCCTGCACTTCTGCCAGTTTTTCTTCAAGAGCTTTAACCTCGGGGACAACTTTGTCAGAAGCAGTGCTTTCTTCTGCTATACCATCAGATGAATGTTCTGTTGATCTTTCTGAATCGGAATTCTCAGATTTTTCCTTGTTATTATTATTGGGATTATTAGTATTTTCTTTATTTTCAGTTGTTTTGTCAATATAATCCTGGATAGCCTCCTCCTGATCCTTCATCTTTTTTTTCATCATCACTCACTGTATTTCATTTTCATATCATTGATTAACAAATTGCCTGCCAACCTCGTTGATTTGACAAATTGGCAGGGAAATTAGGATAAAGGGACTGAGAGACTAAGAGACTGAGAGACGTGGAGATTTAATGACTAAAACGTACTTGCTCAAACTCCCTAAGTCCCTAACTCCCTTAGTCCCTAAGTCTCTAAGTCTCTTAGTCTCTCAGTCTCTTAGTCTTTGTTATGGTACTCGTTGAATATCTGCACCTATTGCATTGAGCCGTTTATCAATATTCTGATATCCCCG
>JGI24133J20442_1000021_pt1 | contig 39104 bp, 34 predicted proteins | sample BarGraNGADG00311_2_FD_20442 | JGI IMG/M metagenome (IMG submission 20442)
CAAATAAATTTGAAGAGGATGGAATCCTTTTTGAAGAGCCATCTGAATATCTTTTCAGTTTTAATAATCCTTTAGGTGCCTGTCCTCTTTGTGAAGGATACGGTAAAATTATCGGTATTGATGAAAACCTCGTTATACCTAACCGGAACCTTTCAGTTTATGAGGATGCAATTGTTTGCTGGAAGGGTGAAACAATGAGAAAATGGAAAGAGAGACTGATTACCAATGCAGGATTATTTGATTTTCCAATACATAAACCAGTTTATCTGCTTACTGATGAACAGAAGGAACTTCTCTGGAAGGGAAACAAGTATTTCTATGGGATAAATCGTTTTTTCCAACATCTCGAAGAGAAAAAGTATAAAATCCAGTATCGTGTATTGTTGAGCCGATATCGTGGAAAAACAGTATGTCCCGAATGTAAAGGATCGAGATTGCGCAAAGAGGCAGGCTATGTTAAGATTGCTGGCAAAACGATCCAGGAACTGGTAACGATACCAGTTGGAAATTTATATGATGTGATTTCCTCACTCGATCTCAATGAAACAGATGCAAATATTGCCGAACGGCTGATCAAAGAGATCACCGTACGTTTAAAGTTCCTGATTGATGTTGGTATTCCATATCTTACACTTGACAGGCTCTCATCAACATTATCAGGAGGAGAATCCCAGAGAATAAATCTGTCAACATCTCTGGGAAGCAATCTTGTCGGCTCAATGTATATTCTTGACGAACCCAGTATAGGTCTTCATCCGCGGGACACGAACCTTTTGATAAAAGTTTTGAAAGAGCTCAGGGACCTTGGCAATTCGGTTCTGGTTGTTGAGCATGAAGAAGAAATAATAAGAGCTGCAGATGAGATAATTGATATGGGGCCTGAGGCCGGGCGGTTTGGTGGAGAGGTAGTTTATCAGGGAGGACTTGATCTGACAACGTCAAACAAATCTCTTACAGCTGGTTATCTGAGTGGAAGATTAACAGTGCCGGTCCCCCATATAAGAAGAAAATGGAACAGTTATATCGAGGTTCAGGGAGCAAGAGAGAACAACCTGAAAGGAATTGATGTGAAGTTTCCGCTTCATACCATAACTGCAGTAACAGGCGTTAGCGGATCAGGGAAATCAAGTCTAGTTTCAGATATACTTTATAAAGTCTTATCAAACAGGATNAATGGGAACAACTTTAAACCTGGTCAGTTCAGAGANATAGCCGGTGATATATCAGGGCTTTCAGGTATTGAGCTTGTTGATCAGAATCCGATTGGAAGATCGAGCAGATCAAATCCNGTCACCTACCTNAAAGCTTATGATGAAATCCGTAAACTNTATTCNGAGCTTCAAGCTTCGGTTCAGAATAATTACAAAGCTTCGCATTTCTCTTTTAATATTGAAGGNGGGAGATGTGAAGAGTGCCAGGGTGAAGGGATAATAAGAGTAGAAATGCAGTTTATGGCTGATGTTGAACTGACGTGTGAAAGCTGCAAAGGAATGAGGTTCAGGAAGGATATTCTCGAAGTCAGATATCATGGNAAAAACATTTATGATATGCTTGAGATGACTATTGATGANGCAATTAATTTTTTTAACACATATCCCGGAAAGAATGAAAAGAGAATCATCGAAAAGCTGAAACCCCTTTCAGATGTNGGACTTGGGTATATAAAAATGGGACAATCATCCAGTACTTTGTCGGGAGGTGAAAGCCAGAGAGTAAAACTGGCCTATTTTCTTAGTCAGGAACGTGGTTCCGGACATATACTATTCATTTTTGACGAACCTACCACAGGTTTGCATTTTCATGATATCAACAAACTTCTAAAATCAATAAATGCCCTTGTCGAACACGGACATTCAGTAATACTTATTGAACATAACCAGGAGGTGATAAAAAGTTCCGACTGGGTTATTGATCTGGGACCTGAAGGTGGTGAAGACGGGGGCCGGGTTGTTTTCGAAGGACGTCCTGAAGAACTTGCAAAATGTAAAGAATCGTACACGGGTAGATATCTCGCACCGAAACTAAAACAAACACGTAAAAATACATAGGGACGTGTTGCACCACGTCCCTACGAACAAATTTTATATGATGTGATTTATTTTTTTATTTTAAAACCGAACATTATTGCTACACAACCACTAGCCGGTGTTTCCCCTGGCTTATTAAATGAATTAACCTTCACAACCAGTTTAAGCTGCTGACTCGACTGCAGTTTGAAATCCCAAGTTTTTGCAAAGTTTGCATCCTTATTGGAATAAAGCACATTTTTATTTGCATCAAGTACCCTGAATTCTATAGCAGGAAGTTTATCTTCCCCNCAAACNGAGACTCTGTATTCCATATCAGAGTAAAATGTTTTATATANTTCAGCCTCTTCACCTTCAACAAGTATTGCAGCATGATAGTTCCCATCATGTGTATAGGCTCCCAATTCAGGGATGCAAATCTTTTTAGCGAAGGCCTTGCATTGAGCATCTACAGTTGATGTAGTTGTAATTATCAACAATGCCAGTATCGGAATTAATCTAAATATTCTCATGGGATTAGTTATTTACGAATGTCTTTCTAATATCTGAAACTGTTATCGACAATTCTTTGAATACTTCAGGTGTCATATCTGTCTTGATTTCTGATTTGAGAACTGTGGTATTTGATGTCTTGTCAAACTCAGGTCTTATTTTTGATGTTGTGATTTTAATTTTGTCGAAAACCACTTTCAGCTTTCTTACCTGAACAATGAGGTCATCTACAGCCGGATTGCCTTTGCTGCTCTCAAGTAAATTAATCAGTATATCAATTGAAAGTTTCTGATCAATAATTCTTCCAACAAGCTTGTTGCCATTAAACTCTTTCATATCAACAAGTTGCGTAGAAATATATAACCCCTCGAACCATCCTCCTACAAGTACCATTGCTGCTATAGCAGGTTGACCATTATCAGAGAGATATGAATTAGAGTTCATGAACGTCTCGCTTACAACCTCCATAATGACTTCAATGTTATTAATATTTTCCTCTAGTTTATCAATTTGTGATTGTTCAATTGCCTTGAGTATCCCCAGTCCGTCAGCCATCTTCTTGGCAGCGTTCATGTAGTCAATAATAAGTTGTGTCTGTTCATATAAGCTGGCAAAACTTAAATCGCAGGTATAGATCCCCAGATTAAGAGCCATGCTTTTATTCGTTACGTAACTATTGACATTACCTACCGGATTGAGCAGAACCTCATCAAACCTTGCACCAGCCGATTTGATAAGCATAGCTGATTCAAGTGGTGATGGCAGTGCATTAAATATTTTTTCAGCCTGTTTTATATCTTCTACAACTGCAGTATTATCTTTTGGAACACTTACTGTTACAGTTTCTTTAGGTGCTTTGGTACTTCCAGATTTACAGCCGAAAAGCAGACTGCTAAACAGAAAAACTACCAGTATTTTTGAACAAATTCCAAATTTTTTAGTCATGATGTAAATATTTAATTGTCAAACCTAATTCACGACTAAATTACTATAATATTTTTATTTTTCAAAAACAGCTTTAACTAATTGTTGGGATTTCTAACTTTGCTCCAAATTATCTTAGAATGATAAGATCGGAGAAGAAGCTGAAAGGATTTGCTGAAATACTTAAAAAAGATAATACTTTATTAATTGTTGAAGCAATTGAATTGCTTCGATTGGAAAAGCCCATTGAAGGTGTAGTTGGCTTACTTACAGCATTTTATGACCAGTCTGACGAATTTACAGTAAGAAAAACTATCTCGGGTTTTTTGAATGATCTCAAGGATCAGAGCGTCTGTGAGGAGATGATCAAAGAAATCAGGAAAAAATGGAAAGCAGATACAATCAGTATGTTAGTGTCATCATGCTGGCAGTCGGGTCTCGACTATTCACAATATTCTCTTGATCTGGTAAAAATATTTTTAAAAGGAGATTATGTAACTGCAATAGAATGTCTTACGGTGATCGAAGAGTCAGTCGATGAATTAAGCAGTGCCAGAAAATCTGAAATTATTAAGATTCTGGAGGAAAGCCCTGTTTCGGAAATTAACGAAAAAAAGGGGCTGACCATTGAATTAATTTCGATCCTTGAAAGATGAAAGGGTCTTATCTTTCTCCAAAAATTAAGCTGCCGATTCTGATAATTGTGCTACCTTCTTCAAGTGCTATTTTATAATCGCCTGACATGCCCATAGAAATCTCCGTAAAAAAAGCACTTGAATTGAAAAAATCGCTTTTAAGTGAATGAAAACAATCTTTCAGATAACCAAACTCATTTCTGACCTGATGATTATCTGACGTAAAAGTAGCCATTCCCATCACACCACAAATCCTTATATTTTTCAAATTCAATGCATTATCTGATTTTAAGTTCTCACACAGCTCCAACATGGTAAATCCAAATTTTGTCTGTTCAGTTGCTATATGAATCTGTAAAAGACAATCTATCACCCTTCCAATTTTAGAAGCTTCGGAGTTTATGGTATTCAATAGTTTGTAAGAATCAACCGATTGTATCATACGTATAAAAGGCACGACAGATTTTACCTTATTGCTCTGGAGATGTCCGATGAGATGCCATTCAATATCATTTGGAAGAAGATCTTTTTTGTTCAGGAGCTCCTGAACCCTGTTTTCCCCAAAATATCTCTGACCGCTATTATAGGCATCAATGATATCGCTTACCGGTTTTGTTTTTGATACCGCAACAAGCTTTACATCAGAAGGAAGCTGCTGCTTAAGAATTGAAATATTTTCTGTTATAGATGACATAGTTAAGCTATAGTAAACTATAAAAATAGTAAAAAGCCAAATCCATTAAACAGGAAGAACACAAGGATTTTTGCCCCCCTGCTCCTGCCAAGGCGAGATTAATGCTCTGGATATATTTGAATGAATAACAACGAACAATCGAATGTTGAATTAAGAATTTTTTAAAACTTCTGACTTCGCTGATCGTTTGTTCTTCATTTTTACTTCTCTTTTCAGTCAAGAAGGTGAATAACCAGGCCACTTCTGAGTTTTGGTTCGAACCATGTTGATTTAGGAGGCATTATATTACCTGAATCAGCAATTGTAATTAGTTGATTCATTGATACCGGATAAAGTGCGAATGCAACTTTCATTTCCCCGCTATCAACCCTTTTCTTTAATTCGCCCAGACCGCGAATTCCTCCTATAAAATCAATGCGTTTGGATCTTCTGAGATCCTGAATGTCGAGTACAGGACTAAGTATCTGATTTGTAAGTATTGTCACATCGAGGACACCTATCGGATCATTATCATCATAGGTACCCGGTTTTGCAGTAAGGCTGAACCATTTCCGATTGAGATANATTGAGAAATTATGGAGCTTTTTAGGTTTGTAGGTTCTACTGCCCTTCTCCTCAATAACAAAGCCATTGCCTAGTCTGGTAATCAGTTCCTCAGGGGTGAGCCCATTCAGGTCTTTTATAGTTCTGTTATAGTCAATTATCTGTAACTGATTGGCAGGGAAATGTACTGCAAGGAAGAAGTTATATTCTTCGGTCCCCTTATGTGAAGGATTCTTCTCCCGCTTTTCTTTCCCTACAAGTGCTGCCGCTGCGGTCCTGTGATGACCATCAGCAACATAGGTATAAGGAACCTTTTCAGCAAACAGTTTTTCAATCAGTTTATTTGTTTCTTTTTTCTTAATAACCCAGAAATGGTGTCCAAACCCGTCCTCAGCAACGAAATCATATTCAGGTTTTTCCGTTCTGACTATTGTATCAACAATCTCATCAATCTCTTTAACAGCAGGATACGTAAAAAACACGGGTTCAATATTGGCATTATTGACCCTTACATGTACCATCCGGTCCTGCTCTTTATCGGGTCGGGTAAGTTCATGCTTTTTAATCATACCATTAAGATAATCGTCAACTGATGCGCACCCTACAATTCCATACTGTGTTCGCTCATTCATAGTCTGGGCATAAATATAAAAACGGGGAGTTGCATCCTGAACCAGCCATCCGTTTTTTTGCCATATTCTGAAGTTCTCAACCGATTTGTCATATACTTTATCCGAGTGGGTATCGGTACCTGCCTGAAGGTCGATTTCTGATCTGGTTATATGAAGAAGTGAGCACTCTTTCCCCTTCGCCATCTTTCGGGCTTCCTCTGTGTTCATTACATCATATGGCAGACATGCCAGATCTTTAGCGAGAGAAAGAGGAGGTCTTAATCCCCTGAAAGGTTTAAAAACTGCCATTTATCATAACATATTAAGTACTATTTGTTTACTCTGAATTTTTCGTTCCCCGTATTGAAAAAGTCGACTATCTGCCTGGCAGCAGCAAGGCATGCATAAAGATTAGCTTCCTCTGTATTGGCTCCCATTTTCTTTTCAGTAAATATAAAGCGCCCCTTATATTTTTCTTTGAAAGTGGCTATACAATCAGGTGCCACATCAGCAAGATACCGAAAATCTGGTCGTTCTTCAAATATTTTAAGAAGTGCTTCCTCGTCAATAACCTCTTTTCTTGCCGTATTAACAAGAACTGCATTCTTCGGCATTCTCTTCAACAGGTCATAACCAATTGATTTATTTGTTTTTTCATTGGATGGCATGTGCAGAGAAATATACTGGCATTTGGAATACAACTCATCCGTTGTATTACAGACTTTAACGCCATACTTCTTAATATCTTTTTCTATAACGAAGGGATCAAAAGTGTAAACATCCATCCCAAATCCTTTTGCTATTTCCGCAACATGTTTTCCAACATATCCGAAGGCATGAATTCCAAGTGACTTACTTCTGAGCTCAGTTCCTGATTTTCCGTTGAATTCGCCGCGAGCCAGAGAAAGCATCAGAGCAAATGCCAGTTCAGCCACAGCATTTGCATTTTGACCCGGCGTGTTCATTACTACCACATTGTGAGCAGTGCTTGCAGCCAGATCAATGTTATCATAACCGGCACCTGCGCGGACAACGATTTTAAGTTTTTTTGCCTCATCAAGTACCTCTGCTGTAACAAGATCGCTTCGGATTATCAGGGCCTCAACATCCGCAACAGCATTGATCAGATCCGATTGGTTCTTATAGTTTTCGAGTAACACCAGTTCGTAACCTGCAGCCTCCGTAACCAGTTTAATCTGGTTAACCGCAACAGGAGCAAAAGCTTTTTCTGTAGCTACAAGTACTTTCATATTAACTTTTAGATTCAAACTCCTTCATTGCACTTACAAGAGCTTCAACGCTTTCTTTAGGAAGAGCATTATAGGTTGAAGCACGGAATCCACCTACTGAACGGTGACCTTCAATCCCAAGCATACCCTGCGATTTGGCAAACTCGGCAAATGGTTTTTCAAGTTCTTTATATCCGGGAGCCATAACAAAACAGATATTCATAAGAGACCTGTCTTCCGGATCAGGAATCGTAGGAACAAATAACTTGTTTCTGTCAATCTCATCATAAAGGATTTTTGCTTTTTCAATATTCTTCTTCTGTATAGCTCTTACACCTCCGAGGTTTTTAAGCCAGGTGAGAGTCTGCTGCGCTGCAAATACTGCAAATACCGGAGGAGTATTGAACATTGTCTCGCCTTTTATATGTACCCGATAGTCGAGCATAGATGGTATCGGACGGGTTACTTTACCAAGTACATCTTCCTTTACGATAACAAAAGTGACACCAGCCGGAGCAAGGTTCTTCTGGGCACCACCATAAATAATCGAATATTTTGAAACATCAACGGGCCTGCTGAAAATATCAGATGACATATCTGCAACCAGAGGCATTTTTACATCAAGATCTTTTTTAAGCTCTGTTCCGTAAATTGTATTGTTGGTTGTAACATGAAAATAATCAGCATCGGAAGGAATAACATAATTTTTTGGAATATAGTTGAATAATTTATCTTTTGATGATGCAACTTCCACAACCTCACCGAAAAGTTTTGCTTCTTTAATGGCCTTGCTGGCCCACTCACCAGTATTTAAATAAGCAGCTTTCCTGTTCAGCATATTCATCGGGACCATTGCAAACTGCAAGCTGGCGCCACCGCCAAGAAACAAAACCTGATATCCTGAAGGGATTTCGAGCAATTCCTTAAAAAGTGCAATTGTGTCGTTCACGCAGGCAACAAATTCCTTGCTTCGGTGAGAGATTTCAAGAACAGACAATCCTGAACCTGCAAAATCTTTTATTCCTTCAATTGTTTTATCAATTGTATATTGTGGAAGAATCGAAGGACCGGCATAAAAATTGTGTTTTTTCATAAATGACTTTTTATTATTAATGGATAATCCGGAATCTGAATTTTCTACAAAAATATATAAATAATTACGAGTAACAATTTTCACAATAGTTAACATTCAAGTAACCGAAGGAGATTCCTCATTCCGTCATTTAAGGATCTCCATCCCGACAAGAACTCCATTTTTTATTACAGGAATTTTATCTGTAAAGTCAGGTGTAAGGCAGAAGCCAATACAGTCATCGAGTTTTTTATCTCTTAACCGGGTTCTCTGGGCAGCCTTTTCAATATAACCGGGAAGATCATTACGAGCAAGCAACCATAGATCAATCGCAGCATGAGTTGAATCACAAATAGTTACGTAAAAACTACTTTTCATAAGCTTTTCAGCAATTGCTCCGGCACATAAAGTATCTTCGATATTAAATCTGTTTTTCCATCCTGCACAAAGCAAAAGGACATTCCTATCCTGCTTTAAAAGCCAACGGGTGAGAGCTCCTAAATTAAGGAACGATCCAATTACTGTCATATAAGCCGGCGAGGCAAGATTAATTATTCCGGTACCATTTGTTGTACTATATACAATTGTTTTGCCAGTTACTTTTTCTTTTGTGAAATTAAACGGAGAGTTTCCGAAATCGGCAAAATCCAGAACGAATCCGTCACGTTCGGCAGCTACAAGATAACCTCTGGACTTATATTTTTTTGCTTCGGCTACTTCCGCAACAGGTATAATTGATTCTGCTCCATTGGCAAAAGCTGTACAGATTGCTGATGATGCACGAAGTATATCAATAATTACTACAATTGAATCAGTATGTCCTTCGACTTCGAACAAAGCTGGCGAAAAACATGTCTCAAGTTTTCTTTTACTCATATCCTATAAATCGGCAGGTCTACAATTTTTGCCTTAAGATCTTTGTTCCTTATCCTTATAAATATTTCAGTACCGGTTTCCCAGAAACCTTTCCTGAGATATGCCATACCGATACCCTGTTTCATCATCGGCGACATGGTTCCCGATGTTACTTCTCCAATTATTTCTCCTTTAGCATTTACTACTTCATAATGCTGGCGGGGTATCCCCCTGTCGATCATCACAAAACCTTTGAGCTTCTTTTCCACACCCTCCGTCTTCTGCTTTAATAACAAAGCTTTATCAATAAAATCCTTCCCTCCGGTAAATTTAGTTATCCAACTTAATCCTGCTTCGATTGGCGAGGTCTGATCATTGATATCATTCCCATAAAGACAAAAGCCCATTTCAAGACGTAATGTATCACGTGCACCCAGACCGATAGGTTTGATATCAAATTCCTTACCAGCTTCAAATACTGCTTTCCAGAGCCTGGGGCCATCTTCATTTTTAACATATAGCTCGCATCCGCCTGCTCCGGTATAACCTGTAGTAGAGAATATTACATCATTGATTCCTGCAAAATCGAGAACTTTGAATGTATAATATTCCATATTTTCCACAGGCGTTTGGGTGAGCTTTTGCATAGCTTTAAGGGCTAAAGGTCCCTGTACAGCGAGCTGGGCTATGCTATCCGAGGCATTAATAAGTTCTTTACCTGCTTTAAGACCGAACCGTTCTGCATTCTGAATACACCAATTCCAGTCTTTCCCGATATTTGCTGCATTTACTACAAGAAGGTACTTCTCAGGATTATATCTGTAAACCAGAAGATCATCCACAATTCCGCCCCTCCCATTGGGGAAACATGAGTATTGTATCTTCCCGTCATTAAGGGCAGAAACATCATTCGAAGTTATATATTGAAGAAATTTCAGAGCTTCCGGACCTGTGATCCAGAATTCGCCCATGTGCGAAACGTCGAAAACTCCTACTCTCTCCCTTACAGCGATATGTTCCCCGGTAATACCGGAATATTCCACAGGCATATTGTATCCGGCAAATGGAACCATTTTGGCTCCTGCCTCCAAGTGAAATTGTATAAAAGCAGTATTTTTCATTTAAATCTGATATTAATCAATATAAAAAGCAACCACGCTTAATCTGTGATCTATTCAAAATCCATCCGGATAATACAGTACAGGACGAAAGTCCGTTCAGGAGGACAATTTGGACAAGTAAGTGAATTCTTTCCTTAAAAAAACTGACGATTATCAGAATTCAAGGATTTTAAATTCAACCCTTCTGTTTTTAGTACGTCCCTGAGAAGTGGAATTGTCAGAAATTGGTTGCAGAGAACCGTATCCTTTGAATTCCATGCGCGATCTGTCGACACCTTGCTGAACCAGATAATCAACAACGGCCTTTGCTCTTGCTTCAGACAGTTTAAAGTTAAGAGGTTCGCTTCCAGTTTTATCGGTGTGTCCTGATATTTCAATTTTCATCTGAGCATTATTTTTCATAATATTAAACAGACGATTGAGTTCGGTATATGAACTGGCTGTAATTACAGATTTACCGGTTTCAAACAGGATATTATTAAGAACGACTTTCTTCCCGATCTTAACTTTAATCAATTCGACATTAAGATTATAAACTTCTTTTGACCAGTTATCAGGAACATCAATACGTTTCATATCCGATAAAAATCCGATGGCCCGCAGATCAACCATATAAGTTTTTTTTGCCGGCAATCTGACCTTGTAACTACCGTCAATATCTGAGCTCGCAGTTGTTGCCACAGTTGCATTGGTGACAATATCAACTAAATCAATTTTTGCCAACACAGGTTCACCTGTTTCCGAATCTTTTACTTTTCCTATAAGGTATAACAGATCATTTACAGACTCCTGCTTAACGACTGGTGGTGCAACCTCTTTTATAACCAAAACAGTATCCCTGATAATAACCGTATCAGGTTTAGGTGCAGGGGGCGGGGGTACAATTATTTTTACAGGAGGTAATATCCTTCCCTCGTAGATATCTAATCCACCTATACCGCCTGTACGGTTCGAAACAAAATAAAATGCACTATCATTCACAGGTGAAGGGTAATAATATAAATCATCCCAGGTAGTATTAAGAGGATAACCAGCGTTCTTCACATTATCCCAATCACCCGACTTGTTTTTAATACTGTAAAAGATATCAAATCCTCCTATTGAGTTGTGACCTTTGGAACTGAACCACAGAGTATCTCCTGTTTTTGAAAATCTCACCGACTCCTCATCGTAAATTGTATTAATTACTGAACCTGCATTCTGGGGTTTTGACCACTTACGGTCGCTGATCTTTTTTATATAAAAGATGTCTTTCCCGCCAATGCTGCCTTTACTGTTATCTGAAACGTAATAAATCTCTTTTCCGGAAGGGCTTATTGTAAAAGATGTTTCTGATCCCCGTGTGTTGATGTCGAACGGGATCTGTTCAGGTTTTTTCCATACACCGTTTTTGTTTTTTGCAACCTTTATATCTCCATTGTTTTCATAACCTGTATAAACATATAGAAGGTCGTTGGTTGAATTTACATAAAGTGGTGCTTCACAATACTTTGTAGTAAGATCATTCCCAACCGAAATAGCCGGTTCCCAGGAACCATTGTTTGAGCGGGAAGTAAAGATATTTTCGTCAAATTTCGTATCAGAATGTCGTTTACCGGATTTGGGAAGTTCCCGCCGTGAGGCAAAATAAATTGTTTTCCCATCAGCAGTGAAAATTTCCGAATAGTCATCAGAACCGGAGTTTATATTGGGTCCGGCATTATCTATCGAGATTCTCATTGTATCCCTTGTTACAACCAAAGCAGAATTACACTCATCAATGCATTTTCTTGCTATCAGAATATTCTTTTGAGACTTCTTTCCGGAAGCACTCAGGTAAACGGTAAATTTTTTAATTGCTTCAGAGAATCTGCCTGAATACTGCAGTGCACGTCCGGTAAGTAGAAGAACATCTTCCGCTACATCATTTTTCAATTCAAAAGCTTTCAGGAAAAAACCGGCAGCTTCTTCTTTTTTATCTGAAAAAAGAGCTGAGACACCGGTTTTATAATTCAATTCAGAATTTGAACTGTTATATACGAGTGCCTGTAAATATTCATTATAAGCATCATTGTACCAGATACCTTTTTCTTCAAAGAAAGTATTTCCGTAAATGACATGTTTCCAGGCTTCTTCAAAACCTGATTTGCTGTTCTTAAATTCCTTACGTCGGATCGATACATCTGTCTGACCTTCTAATACCAAGGAACTCAGAAGGAATATCGCTATTAAGGAACTGAGAGTATATCGCATAACATCCGGTTTTTGTAGCCATAAAAGTAGCACTTATTTCCTTTATCCAAAAAACCTTCTTTATGAATATGAAGAAAAACTACTCCCTGTCACAATAAAAAATTACTATATTTGTTTTATATTCATTCTATACTGATTTTAGAATTTATCTCTATTTAAATAATGGACTACAAATTCATAAAGACTGATTATCTTGATTCTGTGTCAGGAGGAGATCGTGAGATAATATATGAAATAGTTGCCATGTTTAAGGAGCAGTCGGTTGAGATATATAATCAGATGAAATCACTTTTGGCAGAAAAAAATTATACCTCTCTGGGACTGCTCGCCCACAAAGCGAAATCCTCAGTAGCCATTATGGGAATGAATAATCTGGCAGAAATGTTAAAGGCATTTGAGCTTCAGGCAAAGGAGGGAAAAGAATCTCATTTATATGAATCCTACTTAACCAGATTCAAGAGTGATACGGAAGAAGCTGTGAAGGAGCTTGAGGATCTGATCAATAACAGGTTAAACAGGAATTGAATGCTCAATTTTGAAAAAAAGGATAAAATAGATATTATATCCTTCTCCGTCAATAAGATCAATGCTCTGATCACTGATGATATAAGGGAAGGTATTATTAAAGTATTTGATGTTTCAAACTCGAAAGTGATAATTGATCTTAAAGGTGTTGAATACGTTGATAGTTCAGGATTTGGCTGTTTTCTTGCAGTGATGAAAGCTGCCAGGAATAATTATGGAGTTCTGAAATTTGCAAATCCGGAGCCAAGAGTTTCTGAATTATTCGAGACACTAAATCTTCATACCGTATTTCAGATATACACTGATATTGATTCTTGTCTAAGGTCGTTCAGTTGATTCTATACACTATTCAACGCCCCCTGCTGAAAGAGAGATGACCACCCCTGGTATCTATTTCTATTATGCCCTCTTTTGAAACCTTTCCACCGATAATCTCTTTGGATAATTCATTTATTATCTCTTTTTGAATTAATCTCTTAACAGGTCTTGCTCCCAGCTGAGGATCATAACCCTTTTCAGTCAGCCAGTCAATAGCACTTTCTTTAACCACAATTCTCAGGTTAATATCCGCGAGCATTTTTTCAATAAGGTGGAGCTGTATTTTCACAATCTCTTTTATCTGAGCTTTACTTAAAGGTCGGAACATTACAATTTCATCGACTCTGTTAAGGAACTCTGGTTTAAGTGTACGTCTCAATAATGTAAGTATCTCTTTTCTGAGAAGATCCTCTTCCTTTTCCGGTAAATTGTTGTTCCATTTGTCCATTCTGTCTCTGATGATATCTGATCCCAGATTTGATGTCATGATAATAATGACGTTCCTGAAATTTACGGTGCGGCCTTTATTGTCTGTAAGTCTTCCCTCATCAAGAACCTGTAGCAGCAGGTTAAACAGATCAGGATGAGCCTTTTCAATTTCATCAAGAAGCACAACAGAATATGGTTTATGTCTGACAGCCTCAGTAAGTTGTCCTCCTTCTTCATAGCCAATGTAACCAGGAGGTGCACCTATAAGTCGCGATACAGAATGTCTCTCCTGATATTCCGACATATCGATCCGCGTCAGCAGGTTCTCATCATTAAACAGGAAACCAGCAAGGGCCCTTGCCAGCTCAGTTTTTCCAACCCCGGTGGTTCCTATAAAAATAAATGAACCTAAGGGTTTTTTCTGATCCTGAAGTCCGGCTCTTGATCTACGTACAGCATCCGCAACTGCGGTAATGGCTTCATCCTGCCCGACTACCCTTTTATGTAATTCATCTTCAAGCCTTAATAGTTTCTCCTTTTCACTTTCGAGCATCTTTGATACAGGAATGCCGGTCCATTTAGATACTATGGCTGCAATATCTTCCGATCGAACCTCTTCCTGAATCAGCGAACCTTTGCTTCTTCTCTTTTCAATAAGATTCTTCAGTTCTGATATTTCCTTTTCAAGTTCAGTAATTCTACCATACCTTATTTCTGCCACTCTTCCATAGTCACCGCTTCTTTCTGCCTGTTCTGCTTCAATCCGCAGAGATTCAACATTTTCTTTTTTGGTCTGCACCTTATCGATCATCTCTTTCTCGGACTTCCAACTTGCTATCAGTTCATCCCTTTTTGATTGCATATCAGCAAGTTCACGTGAAATTTCTTCAGCTTTGACAGTATCTCCATCCCTCCTGACAGCCTCTCTTTCAATTTCAAGTCGTGTGATAGTTCTTTCTGCCTCATCAATGGCTTCAGGTACTGAATTCATTTCAAGCCGCAGTTTAGATGCAGCTTCATCAATAAGGTCAATTGCTTTATCGGGTAAAAACCTGTCAGTTATGTACCTTGTTGACAGATCGACTGCTGAAATGATTGCTTCATCCCTAATAATAACTTTATGATGTGTTTCATATTTCTCACGGATACCCCGAAGTATCGAGATAGAATCTGTTCTGTCAGGTTCTTCAACCATCACTACCTGGAATCGTCTTTCAAGTGCTTTATCTTTTTCAAAATATTTCTGATATTCGCTTAAAGTTGTTGCCCCGATGGCTCTGAGTTCGCCCCTTGCAAGAGCAGGCTTCAGGATATTGGCTGCATCCATTGCACCTTCCGATTTACCAGCACCTACAAGAGTATGAATTTCATCGATAAAGAGCACAATCTCGCCGTTCGAGCCAATAACTTCATTAACAACCGATTTTAATCTCTCTTCAAACTCTCCTTTATATTTTGCCCCTGCAATCAGGGCTCCCATATCGAGCGAGTAAATAATCTTGGATTTAATATCTTCCGGAACATCTCCCCTTATTATCCTGTGAGCCAGTCCTTCTGCTATAGCTGTTTTACCTACTCCCGGTTCACCGATCAACAGTGGATTATTTTTTGTTCGCCGGGTAAGTATCTGCAGTATTCGTCTAATCTCTTCATCTCTACCGATAACGGGATCGAGTTTCCCCGATCTTGCTCTTTCATTAAGATTGATTGCGTACCTGTTTAGTGAATTAAATGTCTCTTCTGAGGTCTGGTTTTGAACCGTTGCTCCCTTCCGAAGTTCCTTAACAGCTGCCAGCAGTTCTTTCATAGATACTCCATGAGCCTTAAGAATATGTGCCGTTCTGTCATCAGTATCAAGTATACCCATCAGTAAATGTTCAGAGGAAACAAATTTGTCTTTCATACGCACTGCATGATCATTAGCCTTCCGAAAAGCTTCTGATACTAATGATGATACGTAGGAATCTGCTCCTGAAACCTTTGGATATGAATCAATAAGTACATCGGTCTCTTTTGTCAGGGATAAGATGTTTACGCCCATCTTCCCAAAAAGGAAATTCGTAATACTCTCTGCCTCGCTCATAACTCCTTTGAGGATATGAGCACATTCAACAGCCTGCTGCCCCTTTGCATTAGCGATATCGAATGCCTTCTGAACTGATTCCTGAGCCTTTAATGTGAAATTATTTAAATTCATATTGTTGTATTTTATTACAGGTTAGCAAATTTTCTGCCATATATGATCAAACATGAATAATTGTCGTTTTGACATCTAATTATCAACTAATTGTGTCAAACTGGCAATACTCAACATTATGCGCTATCTTTGTCATAAATTCTGAATTATGAGCAAAGTTTTGTGGAAACCCGGAACAATGATTTATCCCTTACCGGCAGTAATGGTCAGTTGCGGATCAATACCTGAAGAGTATAATATTATTACAATTTCATGGACAGGTACAATCTGTACAGATCCGGCAATGTGTTATATTTCGATCAGGCCGGAACGTCATTCCTATGAAATTATAAAAAGAAATGGCGAGTTTGTAATCAACTTAACTACAAAATCACTTGCATTTGTCACTGATTGGTGTGGTGTGAAATCGGGGAAAAAACATGAAAAGTTCTCAGAAATGGGGTTGACACCTGTTCCTGCCTCAAAAATTAAAGCACCTTTAATTAAAGAATCACCTGTGAATATTGAATGTATTGTTAAGGAGATTAAAGAACTTGGTTCGCACCATATGTTCATATCAGAGGTGGTTGCCGTAAATGCTGATGAAAAATATATTGATAAAAACACCGGTCTTTTCAGATTAAATGATGCAGAACCAATCTGCTATTCACATGGAAAATACTATGAAACAGGAAAGCTGATCGGCAAATTTGGTTTTTCAGTGGAGAAGAAAAACAAGAAGAAATAAAACTATTTTTAGTACACGATCAAATCCAATGCTCCTTCCTTTTCTATTTTGAACCCATCCCCCATCCTCTTCCCTTATTGTTTAACAGGGCCGAGCGTTAATAAATAGCCCGGTAGTCTATTTTAGCGAAGTAGCCAGCCTGCAGGGAAGGGACAGAAAAAAACATTAATTAGGATTCCTTGCAGCAAATAACTAATTTCATATCTTCAAGGTCGGAATTATAAAGTGACTTTTTATGAGTGAGAAGATCTTAGAAACACTGATGCAGTTGTTTGCTATAATTGCCAAACCTCAAAGTAACGACGATGAGAGAAGAGGTGTTGTTGAGGTTTTTCTCAAACGTCTGCTCAATCAGGAACTGGTTAAGAAATACCTCTCCACTTATAATGAAAAATATGAGGAAGCCCGCAAAAAGCTTGAAAAAAGTAATGCCGAAAGACGCGAGGGAGCTATCGCTATAAGGATCAGAAAGCTGTGCAAGGAGATAAACGAACAGGGGCAGCTCGATCAGGAACAGAGAATAGTTGTAGTCGTTCAGGTACTTGAATTTTGCAAATCGGGAGGGCAGAAAGTAAGTCCGCTTGAATTAGGTTTTGTCAGCACTCTGGCAGAAGGTTTAAATATTACCACAAAGGAATATGAATTCATTGAGAGATTTGTTCTCAATTCCTTTAATGATATTCCTGCTATTTCTGATCTGTTGGTGATTAATGGTATAAAAAACTTTGAACACAAAGAAACAAAACACGCTTATAAGGATTTACTTAAAGGGCACATCTGGATACTATATGTTCCATCGGTAAATAAATACTTTGTCAGGTTTGTCGGTTCCGGAGAGCTTTCAATGAACAGTCAGTTACTTCAGGAGGATAAAGTCTATCCTTTCAGTCAGGGATCGTCAATTAAAGGATATAAAATAACCCCTATTTATTACTGGGATGTTACGATGCAATTCCTGAAGGAGGAATTTAAATCATCGAGGGTAGTATATGAAGTTAATAATGTTGAATACCGGTTCAAAAGCGGAAAGGTGGGTATTCATCATATGAGTTTCAATGAAGAATCGGGAAGGATGGTGGGGATAATGGGTGCCAGCGGAGCAGGAAAATCGACACTTATGGGTGTCCTGAATGGCACAAGTGATCCATCTGACGGGGAAGTGCTTATTAATGGAATAAGTATACACAAGGATAAGGAAAAAATCAAAGGACTTATCGGATATGTTTCACAGGATGATTTGCTTATTGAAGAGCTTACTGTTTTNGAAAATCTGTACTACAATGCCAAACTTTGCTTTGATAATTTANCTGAAGAAGAAATCNTCANCAGAGTGGATAGTGTGCTGAAGAATCTGGGACTTTATGAAATAAGAAATATCCAGGTTGGCAGTCCACTCAACAAAAAAATAAGCGGAGGACAAAGAAAGAGACTCAACATCTCTCTGGAGCTGATCCGCGAACCTGCCATAATGTTCCTTGACGAACCAACTTCGGGTTTATCATCGCGCGACTCTGAAAATATTCTTGACCTGTTAAAGGAACTGGCGCGAAAGGGTAAACTTCTGTTCATTGTTATCCATCAGCCATCTTCTGAGATATTTAAGATGTTTGATAAGCTTATTATACTTGATACCGGCGGATACCTTATATATAATGGCAACCCTGTTGACTCTATCGAGTATTTCAAAAGAAAAATTGAACAGGCAAATTATAACGAAAGTGAGTGCTATGTTTGTGGTAATGTCAATCCTGAACAGATTTTCAATATTGTTGAGACGAAAGTATTTACTGAAAGCGGGCAACCTACTGATACACGAAGGATTTCGCCGGCAGACTGGAGTACCCTTTATAAAGATGAAAAGAAAGAAGATAAACTGGAACCAGGCAGTTCAATACCCGAGATAAATTTCAAAACTCCAAACAAACTAAAACAGTTTATTGTTTTTGCCAAACGTGATGTACTTTCAAAAGTTGCCGATACACAATATCTTCTTATTACACTTTTAGAGGCACCTGTACTTGCATTTTTTCTTGCCTTTCTAATCAGGTATTTTGATGAAAGCATAAAGAATCCTCATTATACCCTATATGATAACAGCAATCTTCCCATCTATATTTTCATGTCGGTAATAGTAGCTATCTTCATGGGTCTCACTGTGAGCGCAGAAGAGATAATAAAAGACCGGAAAATTCTTAAAAGGGAGGCATTCCTAAATCTGAGCTGGAATAGTTATCTTATGTCAAAAGTGTTTGTTCTGTTTGCTATATCCGCAGTACAGGCATTCACTTTTGTGCTTCTTGGAAACAGTATTACCGAGATCAAAGGAATGATGTTTGAGTACTGGCTAATTCTTTTTTCCTGCTGGGCAGGCGCAAACATGCTGGGATTGGTAATATCCGACAGCTTTAAAACTGTGGTAACTATTTATATATTAATACCTTTCCTTGTCATTCCACAAATTATCTTAAGCGGTGTTATGGTGAAGTTCGAAAAGCTGAATCCTAATATATCCTCTCCGGTTTCAATTCCGATTTATGGTGAGTTCATAACTGCACGTTGGGGTTATGAGGCCCTTGCGGTTAAACAGTTTAAATATAACAAATATGAACTACCCTTTTATTCTTATGAAAAGGACATGAGTAAAGCAGTATTTAAGAAAGATTACTGGAATACTGAGATTAAGGGTAAAGTTGATGATATTATAAATAATCTCAGCAAAGGTGTGAGAGATAATGAGTTCAACGATAACCTTCTTCTCGTTTCTAACGAAATAAAAAAGCAGCTTGCCTTAACACCGGAAATCAAATTTGAATATACCGAGCAGCTTACGCCCGACAAGATTACTCAGGAAATAGCTTCAGCGGCCATCAATTATATTGAAGCAATAAGAAAACTATATGTAAATATTTACAATGATGCCAGCAACCGGAAAGAGGCACTAAAATCAAGACTTGCCGGAGAAAATCTCCAAAAATTCCTTAAGCTCAGGGATGATTATTTTAATAAATCGCTTGAAGAGTTTGTTAAGGACAAGAATGAAACAACAAAAACCATTATTTACAAGGGCGAATTGATTCAGAAACTCGATCCTATTTTCATGGATTCAAAGCACAAACTGATCAGAGCACATTTTTATGCACCTGAAAAACAGATTTTCGGAGTGAGAGTTGATACTTACATAGTTAATGTTATCGTTCTCTGGCTAATGACAATTCTTCTTTACCTGATTCTCTATTTCAGATTGCTTAAAAAACTTCTCGATTCGGGAGAAGCTGTTTTCGGGAAGAAGAAGAAAAACAGTGATTAGGTTATATAGTATAAAACAATAGGAATCTCTTAATAACAGGTACTCAGAAATTGCTTATTCAACAATCTCAATCATTTTAAACGGAACTCTGATAATTGATTCATAATCCTCTCCTGCTTCGAGCATATCTTCATCATCTTCTTCATAGTACCAGTTTACTTCAACCTCGTTTTTAGCTCTGTGTATTGCTTCGAGTTTCTTGAATACATCGAGGATACACTTTGACGAACTGGTGTTGAAATATTCCAGACGGATATTCACTACAGTTTTTGAAAGTGGAGACTCCTTATAAGTATCGAGCCAGTCAACTAAAGGTTTGTAGAATTCTACCGAGTTTTCCGGAATAGAACGTCCTTTTATTTCAAATACGCCTTCTGCAGAATCAAATTTTACTGTAGGAGTTTTGGCGGTTCCTTCGATGATGATCGGTTCCATATTTATCAGATTTAAAAGTTGTGTTAATTCTTTTCGTCCACTAAAATATCGAGATAAAAAAATGAATAATAATTATTATATTTTATGAATGAGTATTCAAGCCTGTTTCCGGTTTTCCTTGCTATATCGACGAGCCCGAGTCCACCTCCGCCTTTGGCGGATATCCTTTGGTGGTTCAGAATAAACTTATATAATTCCTTAATCTCCTCATGGCTTGACCTGTTTATACGTTTTATTTTCTCTTCGAGCTTCTCAATGTTTTCGACATGTACAAAGTTTCCTGTAATAATTCTATACCCGTCGTCAACCTTTTTCACTACNAGCANGCCAAACCTTTCAGATGTCTGATCCTCAAAGTCATCGGGAACTTTGTCAACATGATGATAAAGATTCTGAAGGCTTTCGACCAGAACATTATAGACTTTTTTCCTGAGTTTAGATTGTTCATTAACCTCAACCATCTTATCCTCAACAGAGTCAAGAACATGGTTTATGACATCAGAATCAACATTACCTTTATAGTAAAGGATTGTATTCCTGGTCGGCTGGTCTGAAAAGTAATTCTCTATATTAAAGCTCATTTAAGCTTCATTTAAGATATGGTCAAGTTTTTCCAATAACAAATATAATAAAAATATAAAGTTACCAAATTATAACTTGCCCACTTTCAGGTTTTTTAAATATTGACTATATATTTTGATAAAAGTAACCAATTGTTGTGATCAACGCAATTAAAAAGGTGATTTCAGACCTTCTCCCTCTTTTTTGTTCCCTGGTACATCTCATATTTGAGGAGAATGCATTCTAAAGCTCCATTGAAAAGTGTGTGCTTTTCCTTAGGTTTCAAGCCAACATGTTTAAGTGATTCTTTGTTTGAGGTAATCAACCAGACTGTAGTTCCCGGAAAATTATGCTTTAGCGTTGTCCCGATCATTCCATATAGCTGATCAATTTCTAAAGGCTGAAGTCTTTCACCATAGGGTGGATTTAGAAACACATATCCCTTATTATCAATAGATTTAAGATTTTTAAAATCTGATATCTCAAGTGATATGACATCACTTAATCCTGCTGCTTCAACATTGGTTCTGGCATATTGTAAGGTCTGTTCCGAAATATCACTCCCAATTATTTTTACACCAGAAGGTCCAATCTTACCATCACATTCGAGTTTAATCTTTTCGAACATATCTGCATCAAAATCTTTCCATCGCTGAAATCCAAAATATTTCCGGAATTTTCCCGGAGGAATTTTACAGGCAATCAATCCCGCCTCGATAGGTATTGTACCGGAACCACACATCGGATCAGTTAATGTCGCAGTTGCGTTCCATCCCGATAAAAGTATTATACCGGCTGCAAGAACCTCATTAAGGGGAGCAAATGCATGCTCCTGCCTGTAGCCGCGTTTAAACAATGGCACCACAGAGGAGTCAAGAGAGATAGTTACAAGGTCATTGCTTATATGAAGATTAATGAGAATCCGCGGATCATTTGTGTCAACNGAAGGTCGCCGTCCTNTCTTTTTCCTGAATGNATCGGCNATAGNATCCTTGAGAATAAGTCCGGCATATCCCGTATGACCAAAATGNGGAGAATTAATAACAGGAACGATGGAAAAGGTATCATCGGGATCCATAAATTTNTCCCATTCAATCTTCGAACCGCCGTTGTAAAGATCCTCTTTTGATCTTATCCTGAATTCCGCTACAGGCATGAGTACCGACAATGCAGTTCTTAAACAGTAATTTACACAGTATAAAAGACTAATATCACCATTAAACATTACTGCGCGGTTTGCAGTATGTACATCAGTGGCACCCAGATTTATAAGCTCTTCGGCAAGAACCTTCTCAAGGCCGTAAAGAGTTTTTGCTACAAATCTCATTATGATATTATTGACTCCAGTTTACTGATTGCCAAGTATTGAGTTATAGCTCCTGGTATCTGAAATAATCTTCAGTGCTTTATCTATTACTTTATCGTTTTCGTTTATTATCTCAAAATATTCACTGGTCTTCCAGATATTTGTTGCAATCAGTCCTTTTAAAATTAGCAGGATTTCATTTTTCGATTTATTGAACTGCTCTTCATTAAATTTTACTCCTTCAGCTTCTCCTTTTGCAATGAAAGATTTAATATCATCATCACTGATCTCAAATTTTTTCTTAAAGTCATCGAATGATTTATACTTTAAATTAAGCAAGGATCTGTTTTTATCGTAATATTCAAGAGTAAAAGAATTCAGAACATTTTTTGCATAGAGTTTGTTAAAATAAAGAGAATTATATGAGGTATCAGCGGACACAAAAACATCCGGCATTATTCCTCCTCCTCCGTATACAACACGTTTGTTAACCAATGTTTTATACTTCAGTGAATCGGGCAAACGGATACTATCGGCTGACAAAAGCTCGCCATCGGTAAATCTTTTATAAAAATTCTCCATGTATTTGTCGTAACCCTCTTTGTATGGTCTTTGTATTGACCGGCCTGTAGGAGTGTAATAACGGGCTATTGTTAGTCGTATCATAGAGCCATCCGTAAGGTAGAATCCATTCTGGACCAGGCCTTTACCAAAGGTCCTTCTGCCCATTATAACTCCGCGGTCCCAATCCTGTAAAGCTCCGGCCAGGATCTCACTGGCTGATGCAGATCCCTCATCTGTGAGAACAACAATCCGTGCCGAAGAAAGAGATCCCTTACCATTAGAGTTAAAATCCTGCCTTGGACTTTTTCTTCCGGACATATAAAGGAGAAGTTTCTGATCTGAAAAGAATTTATCAGCCAGTTGTGTTGCTGCAAGCATAACACCACCACCGTTTCCTCTTAAATCGATAACAAGATTTTTCATGCCATTTTTTATAAGAACGGCAACTGCATCTGAAAATTCTTTTTCGGTAGTTGTGGCAAATTTATTCAGTCTGATATATCCGGTCTCTTTATCAAGCATATATGAGGCGTCGAGACTATAGATAGGTATCTTATCACGTACAATAGTGAATTCGAGGATCTCTTTTTCTCCTCTTCTAAATACCGTAACGGTCACTTTTGTTCCTTTCGGTCCCATTAACCTGCTGCGGACACCTGATGTGGAAATTTTTATTCCGGTAACCTTTTCCTGGTTTATAGTAAGAATTCTGTCGCCTGCCCTTATTCCTACTTTTTCTGATGGTCCTCCTGTAATCGGTTCAATAATTATAATTGAGTCACGAAGCAGATTAAACTGGACACCAATTCCTTCAAAATTGCCATTTAGAGGCTCATTCATATCTTTTACATCTTTTGCGGATATATAAGTCGAATGTGGATCAAGATTTTTCAGTACTTCAACTATTGCTTTTTCCGTCAGGATATCAAGATTAACTGTATCAACATAAAATGCATCAATCAGATTCAGAGTTCTTCCGAACTTAAAAGTTCCATCGTTTAATACCTGTGATGATGCTGTTAATGTAAACAGGAATAATGAAACTGATAAAACAGCTATGTTTAATGTTTTTCTCTTCATACTTTTATTTTCAATACTATATTATATTTCAACAATTTAAATGCCCGAAAGTTCTTGATAAATACATGTTAAGAACACACCTTATCCCTCCCATCGTTTTATTGCCCCCCAACCCCCCTAAAGGGGGGCTAATTCCTTATATACTATAAAATTTATTTTTGTCCTTTTTACTTTTATCTTTTGTCTTTTATCTTTTGTCTTTAATCTTAAACTATTCCCATTCAATAGTAGAAGGAGGTTTAGAGCTAATATCATAAACAACCCTGTTAATTCCCTTTACCTTATTAATAATTTCATTAGATATAAAACCGAGAAACTCATATGGAAGATGAGACCAATCTGCTGTCATACCATCAGTTGAACCTACTGCCCTGAGAACAACAGCATTTTCATATGTCCGTTCATCGCCCATCACGCCAACCGATTGGACAGGAAGAAGAATTACGCCGGCCTGCCATACTGAATCGTATAATCCATATTTTTTAAGACCTTCAATAAAAATATCATCAGCTTCCTTAAGAATCTCAAGCTTTTCGCGAGACATCTTACCGAGTAGACGGATTGCTAATCCCGGACCGGGGAAAGGGTGTCGTTTAAGGATAAAATCGGGAAGAGAAAGAGCTTTTCCTACCTTTCGTACCTCATCCTTAAAAAGCAGACGGAGTGGTTCAACTACCTNTAGATGCATCTTTTCCGGCAGGCCTCCCACATTATGATGCGACTTAATTGTGGCTGAAGGACCNTTAACTGAAACAGATTCTATCACATCGGGATATATAGTTCCCTGNGCAAGCCATTTAACATCTTTAACTTTTTTTGCNTCAGAATCAAATACATCGATGAAAACACGNCCTATAATCTTCCGTTTGGTTTCAGGATCACTAACACCTTCCAGCTGATCAAGAAATCTNTCGCATGCATCGACTCCAACAACATTAAGGCCTGATCCGATGTATGATTCAAGAACTTTATTAAATTCATTCTTCCTGAGTAATCCGTTATCAACAAAAATGCAGGTAAGGTTTTTACCGATTGCTTTGTTTAAAAGAAATGCTGTGACAGAAGAGTCTACACCCCCTGAAAGACCAAGGATTACCTTATCATCACCCAATTGATCTTTCAGATTTTTGACAGTTGACCCNATAAATGAATCGGGAGTCCAGTTCTGAGCGCATCCGCAGATCNCGATCACAAAATTTTTAAGTATCCGGGTCCCCTCAGTTGTATGATATACTTCGGGATGGAACTGTATTCCCCATGTACTTTCGCCCTTTATGTGATATGCCCCTGCTTTTACATCAACTGTTGATCCTGTTATCTCATATCCTGCAGGTATTTCTGCAATNGTATCAGCATGAGACATCCAGACCTGAGTACCTTGGNTAATATCTGTAAAAAGAGGATCATTACTATTAATAAAGACAAGATTGGCTCTGCCATATTCACGAATACCTGAAGGCAAAACTTCTCCTCCATAATTTTGAACGAGGTACTGGGCTCCATAACAAACACCAAGCAATGGAATGATTCCTTTTATCTTCGAAAGGTCGGGAGTGGGTGCGACCTTGTCACGAACGGAAAATGGACTTCCAGAGAGTATAACACCTTTAACATTTTCATCAGGAGCAGGAAAATGATTGAATGGATATATTTCACAATATACATTAAGCTCTCGTATTCTCCTGGCTATAAGTTGAGTATACTGAGATCCAAAATCGAGTATTAAGATCTTTTCCTGCAAGTTCTTCTTCTTTTGAATAATTTTTCTTTGTGGTGTTAAAATTGGTCGCAAAGATAATTATTCTTTACTAAAGTTCAGAAATATTCCCTACTTCAAAACTCTTGCCATCGATAGCCGGATAAGTTTCAGGGAATATTGTTCTGGCCTCCTCAACAAGAGGTAAGACTTCTTTATATCGTGCGGAGAAATGACCTATGAGAAGAGTACCGGCTCCTGCATCAAGTGCGGTTTTTGCAGCATCAAGTGTTGTTGAGTGTCCGGTGATCGCAGCAAGTTCTTCTTTGCTTTTATCGAAAGTTGCTTCGTGGTACAACAGGTTCACACCTTTAACGAAGGAAGCCAGCCGTTTGAAGTATTTTGTATCGCTACAATAGGCATAAGATAAGGGTTCTGATGGAGGAAGTGTTATGTCCTCATTTCTTATTACGACTCCATCGGTAGTAATGAAATCCTCTCCTTTTTTAATTGCAGGAATTCTGACATGTGGAATATTGTATCTGTCGATACATTCTTTGATAATATTCCTTTCGGATATTTTTTCCCTGAAGAGAAATCCGTAGGATGGAATCCTATGCTGAAGGGGAAAGGATGTTACTGTAATATATTTATCGTCGAGTATCTTCATCGGGTCTTTACCTGAAAGAGGTATAAAATCAACTTCGTAGCTTAGACGGATATCAAAATCATTGAGATGTGAAATCAGAATACTCTGGTAATTTTCAGGAGCATAAAGATGAATTGGATTTTCCCTCCCCATCAGGCTGAAGGTTGACAATAATCCATAAAGCCCGAAGACATGATCGCCGTGAAGATGACTTATGAAGATATGATTTATTTTTGCAAATCTGATCCTTGTTTTCCTTAGTTGCATCTGTGTTCCTTCACCACAGTCTATTAAAAATAAACGCTCATGTGCAGTCAGCACATGAGCGGAGGGATATCTTCCTGATGTAGGCAATGCAGAACTAGAACCAAGTATAGTCAGTTTCATCGCGTTCTGCAAAGCGATATGCTTTAAGATATCATCTTTTCAGCATCTTCAACCGTTCCGGTTATTGTAAGAACAGTATCGAGCTGAGAAATGGTGATAAGTCGTTCAACAGCTTCATTAAGTCCGCAAAGAACGAAAGTACCACCTGCATTTTTACATAATCGGTTTGCTACCAATATGGCACTTAAGCCAGAAGAGTCGCAATATTGACATTTTTCCAGATCGAGGATGATATTCTTTTCACCCTTTCCAGAGACAAGTACAAGTTCCGACTTAAGTGCCGGAGCAATGTGGGTATCAAGTTTTTCCGACTGTATCTGAATAACAGTGCTGTTATTCCGGCTCTCAATATTAAAATCCATAGTGTTAAATTTTGATAGCCTAAATTTAATTAATTTTTCGATTTCTTGGAAGCTTTATTCTCTTTTTCTTCCATTTCTTCTTTTAAAGCAGCCAGCTGAGAGATATCACCCAGTGTGGTTTTTTCAGAACTGGATTTCTGTTTCCGTGCGGTTTTCTTTGGTGCAGCAGGTTCTGATTTCTTTACAGGAGCCTCAGCAGCTTTCTTTTCGTCTTCAAATACTCTGCTGTGTGATACAATGATTTTTTTTGCTGATTTGTTAAATTCAATTACTTTGAACATCAGTTTTTCATCAACTTTAGCCATCAAACCGTCTTCTTTTACGAGATGTTTTGGAGTAACAAATCCTTCAACACCATAAGGAAGAGCAATAACAGCACCTTTGTCAAATACTTCAACAACTGTACCTTCATGTACTGAATCCATTGTAAAGAGATTCTCGAATACATCCCATGGATTCTCTTCAAGTTGCTTGTGACCAAGACTCAGACGTCTGTTTTCTTTGTCAATTTCCAGTACAACTACCTCAATATCGGCATCAATTGCTGTAAATTCGGCGGGATGTTTAATTTTCTTAGTCCACGACAAATCAGAAATATGAATAAGTCCGTCAACTCCCTCTTCAATTTCAACAAATACCCCGAAATTGGTAAAGTTTCTGACTTTTGCAGTATGTTTTGAACCGACTGTATATTTCTCATCAATATTCTGCCAAGGATCGGCCTTGAGTTGTTTGATACCGAGTGACATTTTTCTCTCATTCCGGTCGAGTGTCAGAATTACTGCTTCAATTTCGTCACCTACTTTCAGGAACTCCTGGGCACTTCGCAGATGCTGTGACCATGACATTTCGGAAACATGTATCAGCCCTTCAACACCTGGAGCAATTTCAACAAATGCACCATAGTCAGCCATAACAACAACTTTCCCTTTTACCTTATCGCCAATATTCATGTTCGGGTCAACAGAATCCCATGGATGGGAAGTCAACTGTTTAAGACCAAGAGCAATTCTCTTCTTGTCGTCATCAAAATCGAGAATTACGACGTTAAGTTTCTGATCGAGTTGTACGATCTCTTCCGGGTGATTAACCCTACCCCATGAAAGATCGGTTATATGAATAAGGCCATCTACACCACCAAGGTCGATAAAGACGCCATAAGATGTTATATTTTTAACAGTTCCTTCAAGAACCTGTCCTTTTTCAAGTTTTGCAATGATCTCTTTCTTCTGTTGCTCCAGTTCAGCTTCGATAAGAGCTTTGTGTGAAACAACTACGTTTTTGAACTCCTGATTGATTTTTACAACCTTGAATTCCATCGTTTTACCTACAAAGACATCATAGTCGCGAATAGGTTTGACATCGATCTGTGATCCTGGGAGGAAAGCTTCAATACCAAAAACATCCACAATCATTCCACCTTTTGTGCGGCATTTTATGTACCCTGTTATGATTTCGTCTTTTTCAAGTGACGCATTAACCCTGTCCCAGGAATTAATTGCACGGGCTTTCTTATGAGAAAGGAGGAGTTGACCTTTTTTATCTTCCTGACTTTCAACATATACCTCAACTTTGTCTCCGACTTTCAAATTTGGATTATAACGGAATTCATTTAAACTTACAACGCCTTCCGATTTGTATCCTATATTTATTACGACTTCGCGAAGTGTCATTTGAATTACCGTACCGATTACCACTTCGTCAACTGCCACAGTTGAAAGTGTTTCATCATAGAGGGATTCATACTCCTTATATTTTGGCGAATTACGAAGTTCTTCACTCTCGAAGTTGTCCCAGTCAAAATCTTCAGCTGAAGCGGTACTTCTTGATTCAGCTTTTACTTTAATTTCATTCCCCGGTTCTGGTTCCGGTTCTGTTTCCGGTTCTGTTTGTGCCTTTTTTGATCTCTTTTCTTTCTTTGGTTCTGCATCGAATCCGTAATCTTCAGCCTTAACAGATTCGATTACTTCTTCCACCTTAGGAAGCTCTTCTGCAGTAACAACAGTGACCTCTTCCGGAGTTAAGATCTCAGTTTCAACAACTGGTTTTTCTTTTTTTTCCTTTGTTCTTGCTCTTTTTGTTGCTTTTACGGGAGCATCGTTTTTTTCAACAACCTCCTTTTTGGTTGTTTTCTTCTTGATTTCAGTCATAATTTTAAATTAAAAGAACTAATAATTAATAAGTTAGACATTATTTTGTATGAAAAATTGGTTGCAAAGATATGATATTTTTCAAAATCCTCACAATATAGTTGTATAAATTCATCAGACATCAGACATCAGGCATCAGGCGTCAGGCGTCAGTGGATTGCATAAATGCAATAAAGGATAACCTGTTGCCTGTTGCCTGTTGCCCCATAACCTGTAACCTTTCGTTCCATTCCATAAATTTTAGTATTTGACTTGTTATATTATCTTTGTGTAAACTATGAAGTTTTAAACCAAAATATCATGTGATTTATGAGAATTATCGTTGTCGGCTCTGGTTACGTTGGTTTGGTAACAGGTGCCTGTTTTGCCGAGAGTGGTGTCAATGTAACTTGTGTTGATATAGATAATAAAAAAATACAACAACTTAAGGATGGGGCCATTCCGATCTACGAACCCGGACTCGAAGGAATGGTCAGAAGCAATATTGAAAAAAAGCGGCTTTCGTTTTCGACCGAAATAAAAGATGGGATCGATGGATCAGAAGTAATTTTTGTGGCGGTCGGGACACCTCCCGGGGAAGATGGTTCGGCCGATCTTAAACATGTACTTAATGTTGCAAAAGATATTGGAGGCGTAATAACAAAACACATAGTTGTAGTAACAAAAAGTACTGTACCGGTTGGAACATCAGAAAAAATCCGTAGTACCATTCAGGCTGAACTTGATAAACGAAGAATATCGGTTCCGTTCGATATGGCTTCTAATCCCGAGTTTCTGAAAGAAGGTGCCGCAATCGATGATTTTCTGAAACCCGAAAGGATTGTTATAGGAATAGATAATGAAAGGACCAGAGAGATAATGACCAGGTTATATATGCCATTTGTTCTGAATAATCACCCGATCCTCTTCATGGATATTGCTTCTGCAGAGATTACAAAATATGCGGCTAACGCAATGCTTGCCACTCGCATCAGTTTCATAAATGAGATAGCAAATTTATGCGACATTTTAGGTGCTGATATCAACAACGTACGAAAAGGAATAGGGAGTGATTCCCGTATAGGCAGCAAGTTTATTTATCCGGGTAGCGGATATGGAGGTTCCTGTTTTCCAAAGGATGTGAAAGCCATTATCAGAACTGCTAAAGATTATGGTTATGAGCTTAATGTGATCAGTGCGGTTGAGAAAGCTAATGAATATCAGAAAAACGTCATTTTTGATAAGATGTTTAAATTCTTTGATGCCAATCTGAAAAACAGGATAATTGGAATTTGGGGATTATCGTTCAAACCAAAGACGGATGATATAAGAGAAGCATCTTCGATCATACTGATAGAGAAACTTCTTGAGGCCGGTGCCAGAATAAAAGCTTACGATCCGGCAGCAATAAACGAGACAAAAAAACAGCTTGGAAACACTATTGAATATTCAAATGATCCGTATGAAGCCCTGATCAATGTTGATGCAGTCGCACTAATGACGGAATGGTCGGAATTTCATCTTCCTGATTTTAATAGGATGGCCGAACTGATGAAAGGAAAGGTCATTTTTGACGGCAGAAATATTTATGACCCGGCCGAACTCAGAAGACTTGGATTCGTATACTTCGGAATAGGCAGAAGATAGACGTGAGGCATGAGGCGTGAGGGATTTCCTGAAGCCTGAAGCCTGACGCCAACAAAATAAAAGATAGAGAGTATATTTAATGTATTAAGAATTACTCAATCAGGATATTATGAAAGGAATAATACTAGCAGGAGGTTCCGGGACAAGGCTTTATCCGATAACAAGCGCTATTTCGAAACAAATGTTGCCGGTTTATGATAAACCGATGATTTATTATCCGTTATCGGTTTTGATGCTGGCAGGTATCAGAGAAATATTGATAATATCCACGCCCAGGGACCTTTCAGGATTTCAAAACCTTCTTGGTGATGGCAAATCGTTGGGATTAAATTTCAGTTACAAGGAACAACCCTCACCCGACGGACTGGCTCAGGCATTTATACTGGGTGAGGAGTTTATCGGTAACGAAATGATATGTATGATCCTTGGGGATAATATCTTTTACGGACACGGTTTTGGTGAAGCCCTCCTGAAAACTGCAAAAATGAAGAAAGGAGCCTGTATTTTTGGTTATTATGTCACCGATCCTGAACGTTACGGTGTTGTTGAATTTGATAAGAATCAAAAAGTTCTGAGCATCGAAGAGAAGCCGGTACAACCTAAATCAAACTATGCAGTTACCGGTTTGTATTTTTATGATAATACAGTTGTAAAAAAAGCAAAAGCACTCAAACCCTCTCCGCGCGGAGAACTTGAAATAACTGATCTGAACAGGTTATACCTGGAAGAAGGTACCCTTGAAATAAAACTCATGGGAAGAGGAATGGCATGGCTGGATACTGGAACATACGAAAGTTTATTACAGGCCGCAAATTTTATTGCTACACTTGAACAGAGACAAGGATTAAAAGCTTCGTGCATTGAGGAGATAGCTTTTAAAAGAGGGTTCATAAATAAAAGTCAACTCCTGGATTTGGCACAACCGATAATTAATAGCCAGTATGGGAAATACCTTCTAAGGATAGCCAGTGAAGAAATTTATACATTTGAAGGATTAAAATAATCAGTTTGATAAAATGAAAATCGTTGAAACAGGGTTCAGAGGACTTATTGTAATCAAGCCCACAATACATACTGATACGCGAGGCTATTTTTTTGAAAGCTATAACCAGTTTGAAATGAAGGAAGCAGGTATCAGCTTTTCTCCTTTACAGGATAACGAGTCAAAATCCCTTAAGGGAGTAATCAGAGGTTTGCATTATCAGTTGAAACCCCATCCGCAGACAAAACTCATCAGAGTGGTGCTGGGAAAGATTTTCGATGTTGCTCTTGATATACGCTGCGATTCTCTGACTTTTGGAAAATGGTTTGGCATTGAGCTTGATTCTGAAAATAAAGATCAGCTTTTAATACCTCATGGATTTGCTCATGGATTTTCAGTTCTCAGCGAGATTGCTGTGATACAATATAAATGTGATTCATTTTATAATGCTCAATATGAGAGGGGGATAAACATTAACGATCCTTCACTTGATATATATTGGAAATTAGGTACAACTATTCCGGTTATCAGCGAAAAAGACCTTGCACAACCAAATATGAAAGACGCTGAGTTCAACTTTTAAAAAAAAGTATCAGACATGGCCATCATTCTAATTACAGGAGCTAAAGGTCAACTCGGCAACGAGCTAAAAGTTGTTTCAAAAAACTTCTACGGATATGATTTTATTTTTACTGATATAGATATACTCGACATAACCAGCCAGGACCAAACTTCAGAATTCATTAAAAAAGTGAATCCTGACTGGATAATCAACTGTGCAGCTTATAATCTTGTCGATAAAGCAGAAACTGAGCCTGATCAGGCTTTACTAATAAACGGAAAGGCTGTTAAAAACATAACAGAAGTTATCAGAGGATCAGAATGCAAATTCATCCATTTGTCATCAGATTATGTATATGACGGGAAATCAAATGTCCCGTACAACGAGAATATACAGGCAAATCCTTTGTCAGCCTATGGCAGATCAAAACTGGAAGGTGAAAAATATGCCTTGCTTCACCAGGGATCAATGATCATAAGGACATCGTGGTTATATTCTTCATTTGGAAATAATTTTGTTAAAACTATTCTCAGACACGCATCTGAGAGTGGATCCTTAAAAGTCGTTTTTGACCAGACAGGAACGCCCACCTATGCAGCCGATCTTGCTGAAGCAATAATGAGCATAGTTTCAGGAGTAATAAGGAACCAGATTGCTTTGAATTCAGGCATATATAATTATTCGAACGAAGGTGTTTGTACCTGGTACGATTTTGCCAGTGAAATAGTTAAAGAAGCAGGACTGACGTGCAATGTACTTCCTGTGCTTACAAAAGATTACAAACAAACTGCACAGAGACCTGCATATTCTGTGATGGACAAAAGTAAAATAAAGGACAATTATGGTCTTTCAATCCCCTACTGGAGGACCAGCCTTCTTAAATGTATGAAACTGTTAAAATAATACGATAAGATATGTTATCAATAGCCGAGATAAGAACCAAAGCCGGAAACTGGCTTGGCAAAGAGTTCAATGATGAGACCCGGAAAGAGGTTAGTGAAATGCTAGAAAAAGACGAGAAGAAGCTTATTGATGCATTTTATCAGGATCTCGAATTTGGCACAGGCGGCCTGAGAGGCATTATGGGTGCAGGCACTAACAGGATGAATATTTACACTCTGGGCATGGCTACTCAGGGTTTGTCAAATTATATTATCAAACAGTGCGGTAATAAAGGGGTAAAAGTGGCAATAGCTCATGATTGCCGCAACAACAGCCGTTACTTTGCAGAAACAACTGCGAATATTTTCTCAGCAAACGGCTTTGATGTTTATCTCTTTGAATCATTGCGACCAACACCGGAACTCTCATTCGCTATCCGTCATTATAAATGTCAGAGTGGCGTTGTTATAACTGCTTCACATAACCCACCCGAGTATAACGGGTATAAAGCTTACTGGAACGATGGAGGTCAGGTTGTAGCCCCTCATGATGACGGGATCACTGATGAAGTGCGTAAAATAACTTCCGTGGATGAAATAAAATTTAATGGTAAAAAGGAAAGGATAAAAACCATTGGAAAAGAAACAGATGATCTGTTTCTTGAAGCAGTACATAAAATGGGTCTTAATCCGGAGGTAATAAAAAAATTTTGCAATATTCCGATAGTCTATACTCCTATTCATGGAACAGGTATTACTTTGGTGCCGCCTGCTTTGAAGATGTTTGGATTTAAAAACATTATCAGTGTACCAGAACAAGATGTAGTTGATGGTAATTTTCCAACAGTCAAATCGCCTAATCCTGAAGAACCTGACGCTCTTAAAATGGCTATTAAAAAAGCAATTGAAACAGATGCCGAACTCGTTATGGCTACTGATCCTGATGCTGACAGAATTGGACTTGCAGTAAAAAACAAAAAAGGAGAATTCATACTTCTTAATGGTAATCAGACCGGGGTTATTCTGATCTGGTATATCCTTTCTCAATTTAAAGAGAAAAAAAAATACAAGGGAAACGAGTATATCATTAAAACTATTGTTACCTCCGATCTGATCGAGAGGATAGCTGAAGGTTATAATGTTGAATATTTCAATGTTTTAACCGGGTTCAAATTCTTCGCCGACCTGATCAGGGAAAAGGAAGGAACTAAAAAATATATCGGAGGTGGCGAAGAGAGTTATGGGTTTTTACCCGGTGATTATGTAAGGGATAAAGACGCTGTTGGATCCTGTGCCCTTGCAGCTGAGGCTACAGCATGGTCAAAAAGTAAGGGTATGTCGCTTTTTGAACTCCTTCTTGATATTTATGTAAAATTTGGTTTCTACAAGGAAAAGCTTATAAATATTGTCAGAAAAGGGAAAGAGGGCGCTGATGAGATCAAAGCAATGATGACAACCTACAGGAACAATCCTCCTGAAAAGATCAATAATAGCAAAGTGATAAAGGTAAACGACTACGAAACTCAGATCTCAAACGATATTCTTAAAAGCACAAAAACAAAGATCAACCTGGTCAAATCAGATGTCCTACAGTTTTTTCTTGAAGACGGATCAAAAATCTCAATCCGTCCTTCAGGTACGGAACCTAAGATTAAATTCTATTTCAGCGTTAACACCAGACTCGCTTCATCAGATAAATTTGAAGAAACTGAGAAGATTCTTGATGATCGTATTAAAGATATTGTTAATGATATGAAGCTCATATAGTACTTTTATAACCACCGAGAACACGGAGGAACACGGAATAGAAAAGAGCAAAATCCGTGTAACTCCGTGAAATCCGTGGTTATTGGATTTAATTTATTCTTATTCCCCGATAATTTTAACAAGTACCCGTTTTCGTCTTTTCCCATCAAATTCCCCATAGAATATCTGTTCCCACGGACCAAAATCAAGTTGTCCATTGGTTACGGCAACGACCGCTTCCCTGCCCATTAAAGTACGTTTGATATGGGCATCAGCATTATCCTCAAATCCGTTGTGCCTGTACTGTGAATAAGGCTTTTCCGGTGCAAGTTTTTCCAACCACACCTCAAAATCATGGTGCAGACCTGATTCATCATCATTGATAAAAACGGAAGCGCTGATATGCATTGCATTAACGAGGATGAGTCCTTCTTTAATACCTGAATCGTTTAAACACTTTTCAACTTGTCCTGTAATATTTACAAAGGCTCTCCGGGTAGGTATTTCGAACCAAAGTTCTTTACGATATGATTTCATGTCAACATTTATTTTTCATTTTCCAACCTTCTGTTTTTAATAATATTTGCCAGGTAGAGAATTAATGACATTATACAGACTCCGGTGATGACACCGATAGCGAACGATAACATTACCAGGAATCCCGGAGTCACTGCAAAAAACAGTAATCCTGAAATTATTAAGCATATCAGAACTCCTAAAAATGATGCAATGATTATAATTCTTTTATCTTTCATGATGTAAGATTTTAAAGAACTAAGATATTAATAATTAATATATTCACCCCATACTGAGCATTGATTTTAAAACAGCAACAAATATTTCGGTGCTCTGCACCTCAGATTACTCTTATAAACTTCATTTCTACAAATATTTCGCAGCTCTGCTGCTATATGCTAACCAAATCTGAATATTTAAATTATTGATTTTTCTACAAATATTTCGCAAGGCTGCTACTATGCGCTAACCAAACCTGGCTGATATGTATAAAACCGTTAGGTGCAGAGCACCGAAATATTTGTAGAAGAATGCTTGTGTCAGAGATTATAGGTGCAGAGCACCGAAATATTAAATTTTTAAGTTTTAAACTAGCGCCCGTAGCCTTTAGAATCAAGGTGAAACAAAAAAATCTTCCGAGAAATTCACCAGATACACCTTATCAGTCGACCTGGTGAGAGCAGTATAAAACCAACGCAGGTAGTCGATAGTAATTTCGTTCCTGTTGAACATACCCTGATCGATAAAGACCCTCTCCCACTGTCCTCCCTGTGCTTTATGGCAGGTTACCGCATATGCAAATTTAATCTGAAGAGCATTAAAATAAGGATTACTTTTCACAGCTTCAAATTGTTTCCTCCTGGTTTTAATACTTATATAATCAGCCAAAATGTTCTGGTATAGCTCTTTATTTTTATCTGACGGCAATGCAGGTGTATCAAGATGAAGCACATCCATCATAACCTTGGCTTCAATTTCAAGATTATAATCAGGAAACTTCAGAACCATATCTGCAAAACGGAATCCGTATCGTTCCTCGTACTTTTTTATTTTTCTCACTTCAGCAATATCACCATTGGCAATAAATCCTGCACCCTCCTCATCTTCCTCAATGATGGAGTAGTTATTTTTCACCACCATTACCATATCGCCCGGACTTATCTCCTCTTCCCTGAAAAAGATCCTGTTCCGGATCCCCTGATTGTATCTGTTCGCCTGTTTATTTGAATTGACAACAATTATTGTTCCTTCCATTCCGCATGTTCCATAGGCTGTTGATATCTCATCAATCAGCTCCTCACCGGTTATTCTGAGAGTATCTTTATAGTTGAGACAATCAATTGAAGGATGAACAAGGTCACTCTCGGCAACCTGGAGCCGGACACGGGTAGCGTTCATAAGAACTCCCGATGTTTCGCTCTGCCGTACTACCTGTTTCAGTTCACAAGAGATAACTCCAAACCCATATTTACCGAGTGAAGTTGGATCGAGAGCCGGGCTTAAAGTCGATCCTACCGGCGGAAGCTGGGCTGTATCTCCGACCAGAATCAGTTTGCATTCCGTACCTGAATAGACATATTCAATGAGATCATCAAGAAGCCTGCCACTACCAAATAATGATGAATCTCCGGAAATATTTGATACCATTGAGGCTTCATCAACGATAAAAAAAGTATCCTTATGAAGATTTCTATCCAGAGAAAAGCTGCCGACTCCATCCCTGGATGATTTCTGTCTGTATATCTTTTTATGAATAGTAAAGGCTTGCCTGCCGGCATAAGAAGAGAGAACTTTAGCCGCTCTTCCGGTAGGAGCAAGAAGTACAGACCGCATCCTCAACAGATCAAGAGTTTTTACTATAGAACTTATAACACTTGTTTTTCCGGTACCTGCATACCCGGTCATCAGGAAAATTACATCATTATTATTATCGCAAATATATCCGGCGATTTTTTTTAATGCCGATGACTGATCATCAGTAGGAGAATTTCCCAGATTCTTACACAGATTATTATATATAATGGTGTCACGCATGAGTATTTAGCAGAATCACAAACTGCTGCTTGAAAATTTTTCCTATTTTTGTTTGTAAACTTAACTAATCCTGATAACATTAAGAAATGCCTTTTCTGGAACTCTTTGATGAGACACTCGATATAAACTCCACGGAAAACTACGTGCTTTCTGTTCAGATGAGCCCTGACGGATTATCTTTTTGCATTCTTGACTCCATCAGGAATAAGTATATTCTTATAAGGTCATTTGTGGCAGAGGATAATAAGTATTTTAATACCGAAAAAATAACTGAACTGTTTAGCAAAGATGATTTTCTGACCAGGCACTACAAAAAAGTCAATTTTGTTTTACCCTCACGTAAGTTTACACTTGTTCCGGCGCCGCTTTATGACCCGGGTAAAAAAGATGAGTATTTCACATTTAATCACACTCTGGAAGAAGGTAATATAGTTATGGTAAATAAGGTGATTGAACCTGACGCATTTATTGTGTTCTCGGTATCGAAACCAATCATCGAGATTCTTAATAATTTTTACCCAGGCATATATCCCTATCACCACATTAAATTATTACTGGATCATACCTCGTCATGCAGGAAAAGTGTAAACGGGAATTATATACATATTCATATTGAAAGGGACTTTTTCAATCTTATTATCTTTAACAACAATGTACTGGAATTTTGTAACTCATTTTCTTACAGAAATATCTCAGACATGCTCTATTATGTTCTGAACGTTTTTAAAAAACTGGATATAAAACAGGAAGAGACAATATATTTAAGCGGTCTGACTGAAAAATACGATGATCTTTCATCCACCTTCTCCTTATATATAAGACATATAAAATTTGCTGAACCTTCTGGCAATTTCACCTTCAGCTATGTTTTTAATGATACAGAACTTCACCGCTTTCTTAATTTATTCAGCGTCATAAATTGCGAATAATCGGTGGTAAATACAAAGGCAGAAGGATTAATCCCCCTGGTGATTTCAGTGCGAGACCTACTACTGATTTTGCCCGGGAGGGTTTGTTCAATATTCTGAATAACAGGGTTGATTTTGAAACTATAAATGTATTGGATCTTTTCTCCGGGACTGGCAGCATAAGCTTTGAATTTGCATCACGGGGAGCAGTTTCGGTACATCTTGTAGAAAAAGATTTTAAACACATTTCAGGAATCAAAAAAATATTAAAGGAACTGGATCTTGAAAATGTAAAGCCAATTCATATAGATGTGAAGGCTTATCTGAAGACCTGTTCAGTTAAATATGATATTGTATTTGCAGATCCCCCATATGAACTTTCATGGCTGAAAGAGTTACCTGACCTTGTAACGAAGTCAGGGATAATTGAAGAAGATGGATTTTTTGTACTTGAGCATCCAAGGGATTTAAGTTTTGCCGGTCATGAATTATTTTTTGAACACAGGAATTACGGTGGGGTGAATTTCAGTTTCTTCAAATCATTATCTATATGATTAACTGCTGATTATAATATCTATTAAAATGCACCGTTGAATAAAAAAACAGATAATAATCTCAGAAAATATTTTGCGGAGTTAAAAATTAGCTTAATTTTGCAACTCGTTTTACAATTGGTGCGGTAGTTCAGTTGGTTAGAATAACGGCCTGTCACGCCGTGGGT
>JGI24133J20442_1000022_pt1 | contig 37379 bp, 27 predicted proteins | sample BarGraNGADG00311_2_FD_20442 | JGI IMG/M metagenome (IMG submission 20442)
AAATGACCTTATTCCCGGAATGAAATTTATAAGTCCGGATGACGGGAATCTGTCCGATCAGACAGTTTTGAAAGTTGAGCTTCCGAAATCTGCTTTACCAGGTGATACTGTTTTTATAAATATAAGCTTTAATACAAAGCTCCCGTCTAAGATAAGGAGAACCGGCTACACTGATAATTTCTATTTTGTTGCACAATGGTTTCCAAAATTCGGTGTTTATGAACCTGCAGGTATGCGTTATGCAACAAAAGGAGGATGGAACTGTCACCAGTTTCATTCTGACTCTGAATTCTATTCCAACCATAGTGTCTATAACGTAAAAATTACTCTTCCAAAGGAATATGTTGTCGGGGCCGGAGGACTTCAAACAGATGAATCTGATTCTGATGAAGGTGGAAAATACAAAACAATTACTTATCGTGCAGAAGATATTGTGGATTTTGCATGGACAGCATGGCCTGGGTATGCTGTTTTTACCGATCAGTGGGAGCATGTAAAAATCACGCTTCTTTTACCAAATGAGAGGATAGAACAGGTTGAAAGACAATTTACTGCAGTAAAAAATGCGCTTGAATACCTGACTAAAAATGTAGGTCCTTACCCATGGCCACACCTTACTATCGTCGATCCTCCGGCAAAGGGCAGCGGATCAGGAGGTATGGAATACACTACTCTATTTACCTCCGCCTCTTCCTACATGATACCACAATCAATACATATGCCGGAAATGGTAACAGTCCATGAATTCGGTCACGCCTATTTTATGGGAATTCTGGCTAGTAACGAATTTGAGGAACCATGGCTTGATGAGGGGGTAAATTCCTTTTGGGAAGAGAGGATTATGGATCATTATTATGGTGAAAATTCAGGAATGATAAACCATCCTTTTCTTAAGATTGCGGATAAATCTCTGGGAAGGTTATCCTACGTTCATTCAGGTGGCAGACAAGCTATAAGTAATAAAGAATTTTCGTGGAACTATCCCCATGGAACCTATGGAATGATGTCGTATAATAAAACTGCTACCTGGCTTTATACACTTATGGGGATAATAGGTGAGGAGACAACAAATGAAATCTTCAGGGAATATTATAAAAAATGGGCTTTCAGACACCCTTCGGGTAGAGATTTTGTAAATATTGTAAATGAAGTGGTTACAAAAATATATGGAAACAAATTCGGTCCTGATATGAACTGGTTTTTTGACCAGACTTTATATGGTACCGGAATTTGCGATTATAAGGTAGCCAGTATCTATAATAACAAACCTGAAATCTCAAAGGATAAAATCACGGGAAGCGATTCCCTTAATAATAGATTGACCGTAAATGACTCGCTTAAAAAATCGGTGGTGGAACTTGAAAGAGCCGGAGAGGTGATGCTTCCGGTTGATGTACTTGTGCACTTTAACAATGGCGATGAAGTTCTTGAATCGTGGGATGGGAAGAGCAGGTTTAAAGATTTTGTCTACACAGGAAACCGTATGATCGAGTGGGTTAAAATAGATCCCGAATTCAAGATCAGAATGGATGTTAATTACATCAATAATTCAATGACGCTCCATCCTGATCAGGTCCCTCTTCGTAGCTTAACCGATAAGTTAATATCATTCATGCAGTTTTTCATAAATTTTGTATCATTATAGATTAATCGTTTATGAAGATAATCATCACTATAAAAGCCGGCCTGTTACGTTCATCGAACTCATGGAAAGGTATTCTGATAATATGGTTATGCTCCCTTTTACTTGTCAGCCTGGTGGCAATTCCATTGAAAGGGGCATTAAAATCAGGATTTGGGAACAGCATGATAACTGAATTACTAAAAAATGGAATCAATGTTGAAGTATTTGCAGACCTGGGTGCAAATTTCAGAAGCATCTTTTCCTCTTTTTCAAGTGGTCTGTTTATGTCAGTACTTGTTGGATTTCTTATAAACTCGTTTCTTTCCGGGGGATTATTCAACAGCCTGAAAGGATTATCGGAAAAGTTTTCTGCTACTGAATTTTTCAGAGCTTCTGCAAAAAACTTCTGGTCATTTTTGATAATCACATTTATTATCAGCATAATTATTTTATTACTTATAATAATTATTATAGTTATTCCGATAGCGATTGTAAGTCAGAATGAGGTAACATCAGAAGGTGCTGCTTTCAGAACCGGTATCATCTTAACTTCAATATTTCTTCTCTTCCTGCCAATACTGTTACTTGTTGCAGACTATGCGAGAGCATGGCAGGTTGATCATGAGAAAAATTCAGGATTCAAAGCAATAGGTTTTGGATTCAGCAGGACATTCAGGACTTTCATTTCATCTTATTCCTTAATGTTAATATTAATGATAATTCAGATATTGTACGGATGGCTTGTTTTAAACATTATAAGCGGTATAAAGCCAGTTACCGGAGGAGGCGTCTTTCTGCTTTTCATCCTTTCGCAGTTACTTTTCATTATTAAAATACTGCTAAAAGGATGGAGATATGGAAGTATAACTAAGTTGATGGAGATAAATTCAATCATTCTCACATCGGCTTCTCCGGATCAAACGGCACGATGATCCTTACACCATCGGGGTTAGCTTTATTATTAATTACATAAGGATGTAATCAACTTTATTAAATTTCTTTAGTTTATATTTTGTATTTCGGGGAAATATGTAACTTGATAGGTGAGAATTGATTAATAATTCATCAAAACATATCTGATAATTAATCTGAATAAAAACTTAAAGCTATGGAAAAACTCATTTCATGTTGCGGACTAAATTGCTCCACCTGTGATGCAAGAATTGCAACAATTAATAACGATGATGAACTCAGAAAAGCGACTGCGGAAAAATGGAAAACAATATATAATGTACCTGATATGTCGCCGGATATGATAAATTGCACCGGATGCAGGGAGGAAGGGGTGAAGTTAGGGCACTGGAGCATGTGCCAGATCAGAAACTGTGCGAAATTAAAAGGTTTTGAAACCTGCGGGGAGTGCAACGATCTGGAAACATGCAGTATAGTGTCGGTTGTTCTTAAGAATGTCCCTGATGCGCTTTCAAATCTGAAGAACCTGAATTAACTGACTTGTAGAGTCGCCCAACTTGGGCGTCACTACAATAGAATTTTGATTCAGATTAATATTAAAAAGTATCTTATGAAATCGGTTCTTTTTTTCCTGGCATTAGCCTTTTGCAACTGTGTTTTATCTCAGAAACCTGAAGATGCGATGGTTTTGATACCAACCGGTGAATTTACTATGGGTAAGAATACAACCGGTCCCTCTGACTGGCAACCGGGACATAAAATTAAGATCAATTCATTTTATATAGATAAACATGAGGTTACTAATCAGCAATATCACGATTTCTGTATTGCCACCAATAACCCTTTACCTCAATTCTGGGGTATCATGGAATTCAGAAGTGGTACCGAATTCCCTGATTATCCTGTAGTCGGTGTAAGTTATTTTGAGGCTGACAAGTATGCACGATGGTCTGGTAAACGTCTGCCGACGGAAGCTGAATGGGAATATGCTGCAAGAGGAGGAATGATCGGAAAAAACTTTCCTTTTGGCGACCAGATCGACTCGACCAAAGTTAATTACGGAAGAAAAAACAAGGGAATTCTTAAAGTCGGATCCTTTCCGCCGAATGGATACGGATTGTATGACATTACAGGCAATGTTTGGGAATGGACTTCTGATTTCTATTCCGATGATTATTATGCTGTTTCCCCCGCTGAAAACCCTAAAGGACCTGAAAGAGGGAGGTTCAAGGTGATACGGGGAGGAAGCTGGCACTCCGGGGCTATGTGTGTACAGACATATTACAGGAATGGATTATCTCCCAGCTGGGTCGATTTTGCAGTTGGTTTCCGATGTGTAAAAGATATGAAATGATATGAGAAATTTTTGTAATAGTTTAATTATTTATCAAATATAAAGAATCATGACAGAAAAAGAGACCATTCTGCTCTCCGATAAGGAGATCTTTCCGACTGATGAATATATCTTTTCAATTATTGGTGAAAAGAAAATCCTGTGGCAGAGTATTATGGATCATATGATCAGTAATAATAAAGACTCTTCAGAGGAATGGAATTTTTATAATGATGGCAAAAGATGGTTGTTTAAGATGGTACTAAAGAAGAAAACCATTTTCTGGGCAGCGATATTAGCCGATACATTCAGGATTACATTTTACTTTGGAAATAAGGCGGAACCTTTTATTGAAGCCAGCGATCTGCCTCAAATTATGAAAGATGATTTCAGAACAGCTAAAAGATATGGATTGATCAGGCCTGTTTCATTTAAGATTTTAAACAAAACTGATGTTGAGAACGTTCATAAACTGATTGCTATTAAGCTCAAAATTAAGTAGTAAATCGACACTATTATGGAAAACAATTTTTATCAGTTTACTGCGAAATCACTTCAGGGTAAAGAGATCAGCATGGACACTTATAAGGGCAAAGTGGTGCTGGTGGTAAATACAGCAAGCAAATGCGGACTTACACCTCAATATGAAGGATTGGAAAATCTTTACAAAGAATTTAAGGATCGGGAGCTTGTAATTCTTGGATTCCCGTGTAACCAGTTCGGAAATCAGGAACCCGGAACTGAAAAGGAGATATCGGAAGGATGCCTCATAAATTACGGAGTTACGTTTCCCATGTTTTCTAAAATTGAAGTTAATGGCAAGAATGCTCATCCAATCTATAAATACCTGACAGGTAAGCTTCCGGGCCTTCTTGGCAGGAAAATAAAATGGAACTTCACCAAATTTCTTATCGATCGCAACGGACTGCCGGTAAATAGATTTGCACCGACAACTATACCTGAAAAACTGGCTAATGATATTGAGAAACTATTAAAACAGACTCAGCCAACTAATTCTTAATAACAGTTATTGAATGAAACTGTATGGAATAATAAAACTGTTTTTTCTTTTAGTTCTGTTTTCTTTATCGGTTCCCCTGTTTTCTCAAAATCTGGATATCCGCATTCTCAGATCAATTAATTCCTCCCGGTCGCTTCCTTCTGACAGGTTTTTTCAATTTGTTTCCAATTCAAATGCATATTTTGTAATCGGAATACCTGCGACTATAGGAACTATTAGTCTTATTAAACATGATGATCAGTTATTTAGAAACACTTGTGTAACGGTTGCAACCCTTGCAATAGCTTTAGGGATCACAGAAATTATGAAGTATTCAATAAACCGCGACCGCCCTTTTAAAACATATCCTGATATTTCCAGAAAATCAGATGTGAGGAGTCCATCCTTCCCTTCGGGCCATACCTCCAGTTCATTCGCTCTGGCGACCTCATTAAGTCTTTCCTATCCAAAATGGTACATAATAGTTTCCAGCTATACCTGGGCAGGCACTGTTGCTTTTTCCCGGATGGATCTGGGGGTCCATTATCCTTCTGATGTTCTGGCAGGAGCAATAGTTGGAGCCGGAAGCGCATGGCTCACCCACTTCGTCAATAAAAAACTGATTATTAAAGCGCAGAAGAAATAATACCATTGCTCCGTTGTGCCTTTTCACCGTTGATCCGTTCCATATACGTATAAATACCCCATATAAATAGGTTTTAAGCTTCTTTCCCTCTCTCCGAATACGAGTTACCTTTGTATTAATCTTTTAACATTATCACTCAAAGCAGGCTGATGGGAAAGTTGTATGATTTATTACTGGAAGATGTCAGGTTTGAAGAGGGCCTTAATGCTTGTATGAATTGTGGAGTCTGTACTGCTATTTGTCCGGCTGCCGAGTTTTATATTTACGATCCCAGGAAAATAGTTGATGAGGTTCAGACAAAGGATGATGATAAGATAACTGAACTTTTGAAATCGGAAACAATCTGGTATTGTGGTGAATGTATGTCGTGCAAGACCCGATGTCCCCGTGGAAATGCACCCGGCCTGATAATAATGGCTTTGCGATCTCTTTCTCAGGATCTTGGTTTTTTTACTGAATCCGAAAAGGGAAGACAGCAACTTGCCCTGAAAAGGACAGTCGGGAACTGGATGATCACTTATGGTTATTGTCTCTATCTTGAAGGAGTAGGTACATCTATGCATCCTGAACAGGGACCCGTATGGGACTGGATTCAGGAAAACTGGAGTGCTTTGTTCAAGAAAATGGGAGGCAATTATAAGGGTGACGGTCCTGGAATCCTCAGGAGAATACCTGAAGAGGCGATGGATGAAATCAGGGAGATTTTTAAAGTTACCGGGGGAATGAAAAGATTTGAAAATATTGAAGAATTTTCAAAGAAAAAGGCAAAAGAATTAAATATGCAACTGGATGAAGGCATTGAAAATGAATACTTCCAGCACATTTATAAAACTAACAATGGTTGTCACACACGATAATATTTTCAAAATATGATGCCTGACGGGAAAAAAGCCATTTGGAATGATTATCAGAAGGATATAGCTGATGACAATTATTATTATGTCAGGAGCTGTGTAAGACAGAATTTCTTTCCCGGATCGGAAACTGCTTTCCTTAAAATCATGCGTGAGGAACTTAACAAGAATGTTTATGAACATCCTTGTCATACATCATGCTCAGGAATAGGTTATCATAGTGATATAGTACCTGTTGAGACTACCATGACTGTTGTAGCTCGTCAGTTTTCATTAATGACTGAAGCAGGTTATGAAAACCTTCTGCCATCTTGCATTACCTCTTTCGGATTATACACTGAAATTCTCGATACGTGGCATCATTTCCCGGAAGTTGAAGAAAAAGTGAGGCGACAACTTAGAAAGGCAACCGGCAGGGAATTTATAAAACCAAAAAACCTTGCTCATGCAAGTGATGTGATCTATAAATACCGTAAAGAGATTGCTGCAAAAGCGAAGTACAGGCTTATAAACAAGAATACAGGAGAACCCCTGAAAGTTGTTGATCATATCGGATGTCACTACGCCAAGATGTTCCCTTCCAAAGGAGTTGGCGGTGCAGAATATCCGTATGTACTTGCCGGGATGATAGAAGAATGGGGTGGCCAGGTGATCGATTATCCTGAAAGAAGGCACTGCTGCGGCTTTGGTTTCAGGCAATATCTTGTTCAGGCAAACAGAGGATTCTCAGTTGCATGTTCAAAAGAAAAATTTGAATCAATGATGCCGTTTAAACCGGATATGATCATTACAAACTGCCCCGGTTGCCCTATGTTCCTCGACAGATGGCAGTACGTTATAAATGAAATGGAAGGCAAGAAATATGGTCAGAATGGGGAAGGAATTCCTGTTTTTACATATGAAGAGGTGGCAGGACTAGTTCTTGGTTATGATCCATGGCAGTTGGGACTTCAGATGCATCAGACGGATTGCGAACCGGTTCTCGATAAAATAGGAATTGAATATTCCCCGGAAGATAAATACAACCTTGAAATAATACCTTCATTTTCAGAAAGTCACAATTTAATAAATGTCTCTTTGTAAATGAGTAAACATGTCGTTGTAATAGGTGGTGGTGTGGCAGGACTTGAAGTTGCAGGTCAGCTGTCAAAAGTTGGAATTGAGGTCAGTCTCATTGAGAAGGAAAGCAATACAGGAGGACACCTGAATAAATGGTTTAAACTCTTTCCCGACAGGAGGAAGAGCACTGAGGTTAAGGATTACCTTGATATATTGACTCTGAATCGTGGGATTAAGCTACTGACTAATACAACGATAGAAAAGTTTAACAGGAGCAGGAACAGTTTTTCGATTATTACTAATGAAGGAAAAGAGCTTACAGCTGAAGCAATTATTGTAGCCACGGGTTTTGACCTGTTTAAAAGTGTAAGGAAAGAGGAGTACGGTTATGGCATTTACAATAATGTAATTACCTCTGCTGATCTTGAGGAAATGTTCAGGAAAGGAGCGATTGTTTTAACTGACGGGAGAGTTCCTGAAACAATAGGAATCGTACATTGTGTAGGATCGCGGGATGAAAAGGTAGGCAACTTTTATTGTTCCAAATTGTGTTGTGTAACTGCAGTTAAGCAGGCTATTGAAATCAGGGAACAACTTCCTGATTCAAAGGTATTTTGCTTTTATATGGATATGAGGATGGGTGGAGCTTTTTATGAAGAACTTTATCGTGAAGCACAGGAAAAATGGGGTGTGAACTTTATAAGAGGTAAAGTGTCAGAAGCAAGCGAAACTATAGAAAACAAGCTGTTGATAAAGGTTGAAGATACACTGGCAGGCAGACCGCTTAAAATGAAGGTTGATATGCTTGTACTTATGGCAGGAATGGAAATGTCGGAGGGTGGAAAAAAAATTGCCGGTATGGGAGGTCTTAAGACAGGTGAAAACAGGTTCTTTGCAGCAGTCGATAATCATACAGGCAGTAACATAAGCAATGTTGAAGGGGTTTTCTACGCAGGTACATGTACCGCACCAATGAATATTACCGAAACAATTTCACATGCCCGTGCAGCTGTTATAGAAGTAATGGATTACCTTAAAGATGGTAAAAAATAATATGGGAAAATTCGGTTTTACAATATCAAAAGGCCGGCAGATCGACTATGACTCCAATGACAGAGGTATAGCTGCGTATATCTTTGAAAAAGAACCCAGTTTCCGGCTTTGCATTGAATGTGGCGGGTGCTCAGCAACATGTACCACGGGTAATCTGACAAGTTTCAGTCTCAGAGAGCTTCATATACTTATTAAACGAGGCGAAAATGATCAGGTGCGCCAAACTATAAAGAAGTGCATGCTCTGCGGAAAATGTACATTGGTTTGTCCGCGTGGTGTAAATACAAGGAATATTGTGGTTCTGGCAAAACAAGCATTCAAAAAAGCTGATGAATATGCAATTTGATCCTTTTGTAATACCATTTAATATCGGATTGTACTTCATACTCATATATGTTGTAACAAGAAGTGTATTATGGTTCCGCGATTTGTCAAGGCCAGATAAACTGCGGTTGCAGCGTGGATTCTTCGGGAATGCTTTTCCTCTCAGTCTTAAAGAGATATTTATGGAGAGTCTGATACACAGGAAGATATTAAAGACGAACCTCCGTTTGGGATATATGCATATGAGCCTGGCTTTAGGCTGGTTTCTGCTAATTTTATTTGGAACAATTGAAGCCGATATTTTCGGAGCCAGACATCTGAATGCTCCATATAAAGCAATCTTTTTCAGATTTTTCAATCCCGATCATGGACGGATGGGCTTTGAGGCTGCTTACTCGTTTTTAATGGATCTGTTACTTGCATTTATCCTTTCAGGTTTATTGCTTGCGATTATAAAAAGGTTCTATTCCCGGATTGTCGGATTGAAGAAGACTACCAGTCTGAAAATAACCGATAAGATTGCCCTTACTTCCTTATGGCTTATATTCCCCAGTCGCCTGTTGGCAGAAAGCTTTACGAGCGGAGCTTATGGTACCGGCAGTTTTCTTACCGGATCGCTTGGATCGTGGTTTGCAACTTTTCTTCCGGTACAGGAAATGGCTTATCCATTCTGGTGGCTTTATTCTCTCTCTTTGGGAACCTTTTTTATTCTTCTTCCAATTACAAGATATATGCATATCCCCACAGAATTATTCCTGATTTTTATGAGAAATTCAGGAATAAAGACAGGAGATAAAGCAGGTACTTATTCAGAGGTACAAACTTACTCATGTTCTTCTTGTGGAATATGTATTGATGCATGTCAGCTTAATTTTTCTGCAGGGATTACAAATATTCAGTCAGCATACCTGATGAAGGCCATTCGCAATAATGATGACGTTTCCGAAATAGCTGATAACTGTCTTATGTGTGGCAGATGTGATCAGAAATGTCCTGTCGGATTAGAACTTACCCCTATAAGAATGATCCAGAGAAGGGGAGGGGAAGCGGAAAATGATATAAGGAACATATACAAAGGATATTTTCGCAGCAGGCAGACTATTATTCCGGATAAACTGAACGGTTCTTCAAATTATGATTTTCTTCATGAAAATGAACCGGGAAAAGCAGATGTATTGTTTTTTGCCGGGTGCATGACTCATCTGACCCCAACTATCAAGAATTCAATGATAAAAATTCTTGACGCTTCAGGGGCGAAATACAGTTTTATTGATGAACAGGGAGGTGTCTGCTGTGGACGACCGTTAATGCTTGCCGGACAGGATAAGGAAGCCAGGGAACTCATAAACTATAATTCCCAGATGATCTGGAAATCAGGTGCCCATACACTTGTTACCTCATGTCCGATCTGTTATAAAGTGTTCAGAGAGAGTTATTATCTTGATGTGGAGGTGCTTCATCACACTCAATTCATTAAAAGATTGATTGACGAAGGTTCATTAAAGATGAATTTCTTACGTAAAAAGGTTGTTTATCATTCGCCATGTGAACTGGGACGGGGATCAGGTGTTTATAATGACCCAAAAGAGGTTCTCAGTCATGTTTCACGACTTGAGAAAAGTAAATTCGAAGATGAAAATTCTCTTTGTTGCGGAGGAAGTCTCGCTAACATGAAAGTAAGTTCCGGGAATAAAAAGAAAATAGCATTCGATGCCGCCTTAGAACTGACAAAAGGAAAACCTGATATTCTGGCAACAGCCTGCCCTCTTTGTAAAAAAACTTTCTCGGCAGTAACTGAAACGAAAGTGGCAGATATTTCTGAAATTGTTGCTGAAGCCATAATTCAGCCTTCTGTAAAAAAAAATATCAGTAACCGGGTCTTTTCACTAAAAGAGACAGCAGATATTTAGAGTTCGCTTAGGTCAAAAGCGCTCCATTAAATTATTTATTTTTTTTTACCATTTTAAACAATTTATATACTGAAATTGTTAATCACACGTTATAAATACAAGTAATGAACTAAAACAAAATTTTGAAAAATGGGTAAAAGAACTTATGGATTGCTGATTTTGATAGGGATAGCGTTATTCTATTCATGTAACAGTATTAGCGATAAGAAAGATACAAAATATAAAATTGTTCAGAATAAGATATTGCAGGAGAAAGACGGTACCATTTCATTGAAAGTTGAAAAGGCAGATTGTTATCAGGATATGGTCAATCCTTCAAGTAACACAGCAGAATGGAATGTAGTTGTTTCCAAATCAGGACGTTTTAATGTATGGTTATCAAGTGCTACCAAGGATACAACCGATCTTCAATATAATAATTCAGTAAGGCTGAGTATACTTGATAACAGGCTTGAGGCGCGGCCGGCATGTGACAAAATAATACTTAACTCAAGTGATGTTACATATCCGTATTTCAGGGCTGATTCATTTATGGGGTCACTTTATATACAGGATACGGGACTTTACAATATACAGGTAATCAGTGAAAAAATCCTTCCTAAGGATTCTGGTAAGAGTGAATCCTCAGTAAGTGAAAGTTCAAAACTTTTATCAGTTTTTTTAACCCCGATTACGCGTTGATTTTGTTTTAATCCATTCCCTTGCATTGACAAATGCTTTCATCCAGGGAGTAACGTCATCATTTTTTCTATCCGCTGGATAATAACCGCATTGCCATGGGAAATAAGCCCGTTCCAGGTGAGGCATCATAACAAGGTGACGGCCGTCTTCTGAACACAAACCGGCAACATCGAAATCTGATCCGTTCGGATTCGCCGGATAGGTATGTCTGCTGAATTTTAAAGGTATCTGATACTTATTTTCAGGATAGGGCAGACTGAATTGTCCTTCTGCGTGAGCAACCCATATTCCAAGTTCCATATCTGTCATATTACCAAGCATCACTGAATTATTCGCCAGAATCTTCACACCCAAAAATCCTGATTCAAATTTGTTTGATTTATTAAGGTGCAGTTTTGGTTTTTCTTTATGTTCGGAGTAAATAAGACCCAGTTCAACCATCAGCTGACATCCATTACAGACACCCAGCGATAAAGTATCACTTCTTTTATAAAATTTATCGAGGGCAGTACCCGCTTTTTCATTATATCTGAATGCCCCTGCCCAACCCTTTGCAGATCCTAACACATCGGAATTGGAAAAGCCTCCGACAAATACTATCATACTGATCTCCTCAAGTGTCTCTCTTCCGGATATGAGGTCGGTCATATGGACATCCTTGACATCGAAACCTGCCAGGTAAAGAGCATAAGCCATCTCCCTGTCACCATTAACACCCTTTTCCCTGATTATTGCAGCCCTGATTCCTGATTTTTTTCTTCTTTCCGGTGTTATCCCAAGCGATTTAAAGGTTCCTGCAAAATCAGACGTTTTGATATTCAATACATGATTTTTATAATTCACAAAACGTTCAAGTGCGTGTTCAGCTCCGCATTGGCGACGATCCAGAAGATATGAAGTATGAAACCATTTATCACGAAGCTTATCAATGTCGAATGTTATTACATTATTATTGTTTGTCACGAACAATGTTCTCTCATTGACCGGGTGACCAATAGAGAAATAAGAGATCCCGTTTTCCAGAAGTATTTCAGCCGCTTCGTCCTCATCCTTCACCTGAATTATGACTCCCGGATTCTGACTGAAAAGTATTTTAACGATATCATCTTCATCAATAGCTGAAAGATTGACAGTTATTCCACCGCTCATGTTTGAGAAGCACATTTCTAAAAGGGTTGTTAGCATTCCACCTGCAGAAATATCATGACCCGAAAGTATTTTACCTTTTAGTATAAGATCCTGAATTGTATCAAAAACCTCTTTAAAATATGCAGGGTCCCTTACAGTTGGAACTTCATCGCCAAGGCTGTTAAGAACCTGGGCAAAGCTGCTGCCTCCCGGCTTAAGGTCATCGCGACTCATGTCAATATAGATAAGACTCGTATACGGGTCGTTCACAATAACAGGTTCAACAATTTTCCTGATGTCATAAATTTCAGCTGAAGCAGATATTATAACTGTACCTGGTGAATATACAACCTGATCGTTATATTTCTGAGTCATGGAGAGGCTATCTTTTCCGGTTGGAATGTTGATGCCAAGAGCAATCGCAAAATCGCTTGCAGCCTTTACAGCAGAATAAAGCCTTGAGTCTTCACCCGGATTTTTACAGGGCCACATCCAATTGGCCGACAGGGAAACACTTTTAAGCCTGTCTGGAAGCGGTGCCCAGATAATATTTGTAAGAGCCTCTGCAATAGATAGTACTGAACCTGCTTCAGGGTCAACAAGTCCTGCAGCAGGAGCATGCCCGATAGAGGTTGCCATTCCTTTTTTACCCCTGTAGTCAAGAGTGATGGCTCCAAGATTATTCAAGGGTAACTGGAGAGGGCCGGCGCATTGTTGTTTAGCAAGTCTTCCGGTGACTGACCTGTCAACTTTATTTGTAAGCCAGTCCTTGCAGGCAACCTCCTCAATCTGCAAAACCAGCTCTGCATATTTCTCTATTTCTTCAACTGAATATTCTACCTTCCTGTACTTATTCTCAATAGTTACGTCATTCATTATTGTTTTTGGAGGGTCACCAAAAAGTGAAGCGAGTGCTAAGTCAATAGGTTTTTCTCCGGTAACCGGATTTTCAAGAGTAAATTGCATATCACCCGTTACTCTGCCGATAATATAGATAGGTGCCCTTTCTCTTTCAGCAATCTTTCTCAGAGTATCAACATCAATTTTTTTCAATACCAACCCCATCCGTTCCTGGGATTCATTGCCGATTATCTCTCTGGCTGAAAGTGTAGGGTCGCCGACAGGTAGTTTGCTGATATCAATTTTGCCTCCTGCAGCTTCAACAAGTTCAGAAAGACAATTAAGATGCCCGCCTGCTCCATGATCATGGATTGAAACGATGGGATTATTTTCAGATTCACTCAGGGCCCTGATGGCATTATAGACTCTTTTTTGCATCTCGGGATTGGCCCTCTGAACGGCATTTAATTCTATCGAGCTGTCGAAATTCCCCGTATCAACTGATGAAACGGCACCTCCTCCCATTCCTATCCTGTAGTTATCACCTCCTAACAACACAATGAGGTCATCCTTCTCAGGAATGTTTTTCTCGCTGTCCTTCTTTTTGCCAATACCAATTCCACCGGCCAGCATTATAACTTTATCATAACCGAACTTTTTAAGATTCTCAAAATGTTCGAAGGTAAAAACTGATCCACAAATAAGTGGCTGCCCGAATTTATTTCCAAAATCACTTGCCCCATTTGACGCTTTAATTAAAATATCTTCAGGTGTCTGATAAAGCCATGGCCTTTCCTGTGTGGCTTTTTCCCATGGACGGTCTCCGTCAGGACGAGGATAAGACGTCATGTAAACTGCGGTCCCGGCTATGGGGAAAGCTCCTTTGCCGCCTGCAATCCGATCCCTTATCTCACCACCTGTACCGGTTGAAGCTCCATTGAATGGTTCAACGGTGGTTGGAAAATTATGTGTTTCAGCTTTCAGTGAAAGGACAGATTCATAGTCTGTAACATTAAAATAATCAGGCTTGTCCTGGGTGGCAGGAGCAAACTGCTCAACAACCGGGCCCTGTACAAATGCACAATTATCTTTATATGCTGAAACAACCCCGTTATGATTGGTTTTTGTAGTTGACTTAATCATCTGAAAAAGAGTTTCCTTTTGTTCTTCACCTGAAAGTACAAATGTTCCATTGAAGATTTTATGCCGGCAATGTTCAGAGTTAACCTGTGAGAAACCAAATACTTCACTATCAGTTAATTTCCGGCCAATTGACTTGCTTAATTTATCAAGATATGCAACTTCTTCATCATTGAGTGCTAGTCCCTCTTTTCGATTATATTGTTTTATATCGTCTATGTAAAATACGGGATCAGGAAGTTTGTCGATGGTGAAGATGCTCTGATCCAGTCCTTTGTACAGCGACTGAAGCATCGGATCGTAATGTGGCTTTTTGGAATTCGCTGAATGAAACTCTTCGATTCTCTTTATTCCGGCGATCCCCATATTCTGAGTGATCTCTACAGCATTTGTACTCCATGGAGTAATCATTTCTTTTCTTGGTCCAACAAAGCTTCCTTCAATTCTGTCTTTTGTAAGGATGCTGGCTTCACCAAATAGCCAGGAGAGTTTTTCAATATCTTTTTCAGGTAGTTTATCCGGGGTGCCGACTGCGATTAGATTTTTGGAAATACATTCAAAAAAGAGAATCATATTATGAACATTAATGTATTGATATATAATAAAATAGAGTTAAAATATTATCTGAAGATAGCTCTGTAAAGATAGTATTTATTTTTTAGTTTCCCGATTCCTGATTACCGGTTACTGCTGCGTCGATGCAGATTTCGTTTTCAAATTTTCTGATTACAAAGTACTATTCAGGAATCCCAACATAGTTATTTGAAAAAGTTAAAGAAAATTAAAACGATGAACCTAATACCGGAATTGTTTGTTATAACTCTATTAAACGATAATTAATTATTTATGATCCCAAATATATATAATGACCGAGCCAGGTCACTGATCCGGATTGAGAATAATGTTAAATTTAAATTTCCAGTTAAAATGAATTTTTGCAGAAGCTATAATGCTATGCGTTATATTATTGTATTGTTTTTTATACTGGGGTTGCTTGCATGCAAGCGAAAAGCACAAATACAAAAAGAAAAACCGCCTGTAACAGTGGACGTTATAATTGCAGAAAAGGTAAATTTCCCTTCAAGTATTGAAGTGAATGGAGTTTCTCTTTCTGAGGAGATGATAGAATTGCATCCTGAAATAAGCGGACGGCTCACTTATTTAAATATTCCTGATGGTGCCACAATTAAAGAAGGTACTGTTCTGGCTAAAATCAATGATGCTGATCTCCAGGCTCAGCTGGAACAACAAAAAGTACAGTTAGATCTGGCAAACAAGACAGAGAACCGTTTGAAAGAATTATTAGCCGTAAATGGTGTTAATCAGTCAGATTATGATGCAGCTCTGAGCCAGGTCAATACAATTAATGCAAATATAAAAGTGCTTAATGCACAGATTGATAAAACAGTTGTCAGAGCTCCTTTCAGCGGAAAATTAGGCTTACGTATGGTAAGCCCCGGAGCTTATGTTACACCTCAGACTTTAATAGGTACTCTGGAACAATCTGACAAAATAAAAATAGATTTTACAGTACCATCCTCTTATGCAAACCTTGTTGACGTTGGAAATACAGTATTTGTCCAGACAAATGAATCGGATGAAAAACTGATCGCTGTGATCAGTGCAATAGAGCCTCAAATCAATGTTAGTACAAGAAATATAACAGTGAGAGCAAGGTTAAAGAGCGGTACCATCAGTCCGGGTGCATTCGTTAAAGTATTACTGAATAAGAAAGAGGCTGGTATTGCAGTACCTTCAAATGCGCTTATTCCCGATGCCAGTTCCAATCAGGTAATTGTTATAAAGAATTTGAAAGCTGTTTTTAAGAATGTTGAGACCGGGATCAGAGCAGCTGATGTTGTTGAACTATTAAGTGGTGTAAATCCGGGAGACACAATTGTTGTGAGCGGTGTACTGTTTGTAAGACCAAACGCACTCGTGAAAATTCGAAAAATAAGGACACAATTAATTGAAAACACGCTGGATTCTAATCTGGTTGTAAAATGAATATTTCAGAATTATCCCTTAAAAGACCCGTACTCGCTACAGTAATGAGTCTGTTTATTATCCTTTTCGGGGTGATTGGATATTATTTCCTGGGTGTTCGTGAGTATCCCGCTATTGATCCGCCTGTAATTTCAGTCTCAACTTCATACATTGGTGCAAGTGCAGATATTATTGAAAGTCAGATTACCGAACCACTCGAAAAAGCCATAAATGGGATCCCCGGGATTCGTACAATCTCTTCATCAAGTTTAGTAGGCAGCAGTAACATTTCTGTCGAATTTAATCTTGGTTCAGACCTCGAAACTGCTGCAAACGATGTACGTGATAAAGTTGGCCAGGCTGCACGAAATCTGCCCCAGGATATTGACGCACCACCTGTCGTAACAAAATCAGACGCTAACAGCGATTTTATTATTCTGGTAACTGTTCAGAGTCCGAGTAAAGGATTACTTGAATTAAGCGATTACGCGGAAAATGTCCTCCAGAATAAATTTCAAACCATACCCGAGGTCAGCGCTGTAAACATCGCCGGACAAAAACGGCCATCTATGCGAATTTGGGTTGATCCCGATAAAATGAATTCTTTTAACGTGGCTTTTAATGATCTTACCAGCGTACTGCAAAATGAAAACGTGCAAATACCTTCCGGTAAAATTTACGGAACAAAGACAGAATTGACTATCAATACATTAGGCAGATTAAGTACCGAACAGGAATTCAGAGATCTGATTCTTCGTGAAGATTCAAAAGGAATTGTCAGGTTGAGTGATGTAGCGAAAGTTGAACTGGGCCCAGAGCAATATGAGCAAAGTTTTCGCTTAAACGGAGTAAGTGCCGTAGGTATACTTATAGTTCCTCAACCAGGAGCAAATTATATAAATATATCCAATGAGTTTAATAAACGGCTTGAAGAAGTTAAGAAATCACAGGAAGGGGGAGACATTATTTTTACAACACTTATTGATAATACAAGAAACGTCAGGAAATCGTTAACTGAAGTCAAGCAAACATTAATTATTGCAATATCCTTAGTCATTCTGGTTATCTTTTTATTTTTCAGAAGCTGGTTGATTGCTATTCGTCCGCTTATTGATATTCCGATATCCTTGATTTCGACATTCTTTATAATGTACCTTTTTGGATTTTCAATAAATATTCTCACCCTTCTCGCAATTGTGCTTGCAACGGGACTTGTAGTTGACGATGGGATTGTTGTCACTGAAAATATATTCAGGAAATTTGAAAGAGGAATGCCTATCCGGCAGGCTGCAATGGAAGGTAGCAAAGAGATATTTTTTGTTGTATTATCGACTTCAATTACATTGGCTATTGTGTTTCTGCCGGTTGTGTTTCTTCAGGGCTTCGTAGGTAGTTTATTTCGTGAATTCGGAATTGTACTTGCAGGAGCTGTTTTAGTTTCATCATTTGTATCACTTACAATCACACCCGTTTTAAATGTTTTGCTGAACAGAAAAAAAACCAAACACGGATGGTTCTATGTTAAAACAGAGCCCTTCTTTAATAATTTTGAAAATGGATATAAAAATCTGTTGCAGCACTTTATAAACAGGCGTTGGATAGCCTGGGGTATTGTAGCTATATGTCTGTGTATTATTTTTTTCATAGGAAGATCAATGCAAAGTGAAATTGCACCTATTGAAGACAAGAGTATGATTCGCCTTCAGATGACCGGTCCGGAAGGAACAAGTTATACACAGATGATAAAAACAACTTCGGAACTTGAAAGCTATCTTATTGATTCTATCCCTGAACGTGATTTTACCTTTTTCTCGGTGCCCGGATTTGGAGGCACAGGAGTTAATAGTGCAGCAGGAAGGTTGGGACTTGTACCTGCATCTGAAAGAACAAGGAGCCAGACAGAAATTGCTAATGAGCTGATAAAAAAAGTAGCCAGGTTTAACGATGCCCGAATATTTCCAGTGGAAGAACAAACGATAGCCGTTGGGTTGGCATCCAGGGGAGCGCTCCCCGTGCAATTTGTTATACAAAACCTGGATTTTGATAAATTGAAAAAAGTTATTCCAAAATTTCTGGATGCAGCAAGAAACGATAAAACATTTCAAAATGTTGATGTAAACCTGAAATTTAATAAACCGGAGGATGATCTTTATGTTGACAGGATTAAGGCACGCGAATTGGGCCTTACAGTGAAAGATATAAATGACGTTCTTCTTAGTGCCTTCAGTGGCAGACGTTTGGATTATTTCATCATGAATGGAAAACAATACCAGATAATTACACAGGTCAAATTAAACGACAGGCAGGTACCTGCCGATATTTTAAAATTATATGTGCGTAATAGTAGTGGAGTATATATTTCACTTGCCAATGTTCTGAAAATTGTAAACAATGCCATTCCCCCGACTCTTTATCATTTCAACCGTTATAAGTCGGCAACATTTTCAGCTTCCCTGGCAAGCGGTAAAACAATAGGTGATGGTGTAAAATCAATGCAGTTGATTGCCAAAAACTTATTGGACGAAAGTTTTCAGACTTCATTGGCAGGACCATCACGCGATTACTCGGAAAGTTCTTCAAATACGGCCTTCGCTTTTATTCTGGCACTAATATTGATTTACCTGGTATTGTCAGCTCAATTTGAAAGTTTTAAAGATCCTTTTACCATTATGCTCACAGTACCGCTTGCAATTGCGGGCGCTGTTTTAACCTTATGGATATTTGGACAAACATTGAACATTTTTTCAGAAATTGGGATGATTATGCTGATAGGATTAGTAACCAAGAATGGAATACTGATTGTTGAGTTTGCAAATAAGAAAAGAGACCAGGGGATAGCTTTACGCCAGGCGGTTATTGAAGCTGCCACACAACGTTTGCGTCCGATCCTCATGACAAGTCTTGCAACATCATTGGGAGCATTACCTATTGCTCTTAGCCTTGGTTCCGCTGCCACGAGCCGTATCCCTTTAGGTGTGGTTGTGGTTGGTGGTCTGTTATTTTCTTTGGTTCTTACATTATTTGTAATCCCGTCTGTTTATACCTATATCTCAGGCAAACGTAATATAAGTAATGACGTGGTTGAAAAAACTGTCCCGTAAATTTTAATTGTGAATCTTCATGAAAAAAGGGTTATTATATATTTTATTATTGCTTCCATATATCATTGAGGCACAGGTACCACTTACCCTTACCAGTGCCATTGATACTGCTCTTAAAAATAATTTCGATATTCAGATCGCAAGAAATTATACTGAAATAAGTAAGATCAATAATTCATATGGTGTCGCCGGAGGATTGCCATCAGTTAACGCTTCTGCCGGTGATAATAATTCTCTCATAGACCTTAAGCAGAAGACCAGCAGCGGTATCAATATCAGCCAGAATAATGTAAAGACCAGTTCATATAATGCCGGCGTAACAGCAAGCATGATCCTGTTTAACGGATTTAAAATTATAGCTACCAAGGGAAGACTAAACCTTCTCCAAATGCAAAGTGAATTGCAACTTAATCTGCAGATACAAAACACTATAGCAGATGTAATGTTAAATTATTATGATATTCTCAGGCAACAAAGCTTCCTGAACATTATTCAAAGTTCTCTTGATGTTTCTTCAAAGAAATTAGATATTGTAAATGAAAGATTTAAGGTTGGCATGGCTAATGAGGCTGACCTTTTACAGGCTCAGATGGACCTTAATCTTGCAGAACAAAACCTGAAGGGCCAGCAGCTGGTCATTGAACAGGACAAGATAAGTTTATTGCAGCTGATTGGCGTAAAGCAATTTTACCCAACTACAATCCGCGACACAATTTTAGTTGATAAAAATATACAGAAGGATTCTATTATTAATTATCTGGAAAATAATCCGCAATATCTCTCAGCGGAGCAACAAATTATGATTAACAAACAAATTGTTAAAGAGCAACGGGCGCAACGCTTACCTTCAGTCCGGATCAGTACAGGCTATAATCTGACATACAGCAGCAGCACTGCAGGGTTTAATTTGTTCACCCAGAATTTTGGACCAACGGTAGGGGCCACTTTGCAAATCCCAATTTTTAATGGAAATATTTACCGGACCCAGCAACATGTTGCTTTATATAATGTTGACATTGCCAGGTTACAAAAAGAAAGTTTGCTAAATTCTCTTAAAGCTGATGCAACAAAAACCTACCAGTCATATGAAACCACACTTCAGCAATTGGCTTCACAACAAAAGAGTTATGAAGATGCACAGAAGTTAGTAAATATTGTTATTCAAAGATTCCGCTTAAACCAGGCAACAATTCTGGATGTCAAAGCTGCGCAGGATAGTTTTGAGTCTGCAGGATATATGTTCATGAATTTGCAGTATGCAGCTAAAATTGCAGAAATTGAGTTAAAAAGATTGATTTATCAGTTAAGATATTAATGAACCGATCATTTAAGCCCGCTTCTTCTGAGCAGAGCATCTATTGAAGGTTCTTTACCTCTGAACCTGACATAAAGATNATGTGGTTTTTCAGTTCCTCCTTTTTCAAGAATGTTTTTCCTGAATGATGCAGCCGTTTCCTTGTTGAAAATACCTGTTTCGGTGAAATAGCTGAAAGCGTCGGCATCAAGTACTTCAGCCCATTTATATCCGTAATATCCTGCTGCATATCCGCCTCCGAAAATGTGCCCAAAAGAAGCGCTCATATTTAGTCCGTCAATAACAGGGAATAATTCAGTTTTTGCCATAGCCGCAGATTCGAAATCAGAGATATTTATATTAATGTGATCTGTTATTATATGCCAAGCCATATCGAGGAAACCAAAACCCAGTTGCCTGTAGCAGCTATATCCTTCATTAAATATCGAAGCTTCTTTGATCTTATTTATAATCTCAACAGGTATTTTTTCACCACTGAGATAGTGGGTGGCCCAGGTATCAAGCCATTCTTTCTCGAAGGCAAAATTTTCCATGAACTGAGAAGGTAATTCCACAAAATCACGGGCAACATTAGTACCTGAAAGACTCTCATAGGTGCACTTGGTGAGCATCCCATGCAGTGCGTGTCCGAATTCATGAAGAAAAGTGGTCAGCTCATTGAATAAGAGGAGAGATGGCCTCGTCTCTGATGGTCTTGTAAAGTTTGCAACTATTGATATCAAAGGTCTGACATCATTCCCGTTCTCATTTTTCTGATCCCTGTAACTGGTCATCCAGGCTCCTCCGTTCTTCCCCGGACGCGGATGGTAATCGATATAAAGAATTGAAAGAAAAGTATTTTCCTGGTCATACACCTCGAATGTCTTTACTTCAGGATGGTAGACGGGAATCGTTTTGTTTTCCGAAAACCTGATTCCGTAAAGTTTGCCGGCAAGACCAAAAATTGCATTCTCAACTTTTTCAAGACTAAAATATGGTTTAAGAATTTCGTCGTTAAAATCATAAANTTTTTTCTTAAGTTTTTCGGAATAATATCCCCAGTCATACCTTTCGATTGCACCTTTATGTCCCAGGCTTTCTGCAAAACTACTGATATGCTCGAGGTCCCTTAATGCGGCAGGTTTTGATGCCTGATAAAGTTCTTCCAGAAATATTTCGACTTTCTCCGGGGTATCAGCCATACGGTCACCTAATATCATTTCAGCAAAGTTTCTGAATCCCAACATACTGGCTATTTCCAGACGAAGGTCTGCAATCTTCAGAGCATTTTCACTGTTATCATATTCGTTGCCTCTGAAAGCACGAGAAGAATATGCTTTGAGCATCTTCTCACGAAGCGCTCTTTTTTCAGAGTATTGCATGAAGGGTACATAGCTTGGGAAATGGAGGGTGAATACCCATCCTTCTTTTTTTCTTCTGCCAGCTTCCATGGAAGCCATTTCAAGCAAATTTTCAGGAAGTCCGGCAAGATCATCATTATCAGTTAGATGAAGCTCAAAAGAATTTGTCTCTTCAAGGACATTTTCTTCAAATTTAAGTGATAGCGTTGCAAGTTCTTCAGATATTTCCCTGAACCGTTTTCTTTCTACTTCTTTTAATGCTGCTCCGCCAAGTAAAAAATTTCTGAATTTTCTCTCTGAAAGAATTTTTTGTTCTGTGTTGAGTCCTGAAATCTTCCTTGATTCGTAAACAATTTTAATTTTTTCAAAAAGCTTTTCATTAAGGGTAATATCATTGGAGAAGCGGGTGAGAAGTGGTGACACTTCCTGTGCAGTTTGCTGAAGAGCTTTATTGGTTTCAGCGCTATTCAGGTTAAAGAGAATTGAGCTGATTCTGCCGAGTGTTTCCCCGGCCCTGTCAAGTGCTGCCATTGTGTTTTCGAAATCGGGCAATTCATTATTATCTGTTATAATTTTTATTTCTTCCAGAGCAGAGCTAATAGCCTTTTCTACTGCAGGCTTGAAATGAATAGTTTCAATTAGGTGGAAGGGAGGAGTCCCAAATGGAGTTTTCCAGTTTTGTAGAAGTGGATTGTTCATTGCATGGTTTTTAACCTAACAAAGCAACTCAAAGTATTACAACATTTAGATTATTAATCTACATCTTTTTCATCACTCACGGCGCCTGTAAATTTTGAAGGGTAAGGCGCATCCCCTTTTGCAGCAAACCAGAGAATCCTGTTAAGAAGATCATCATTACCTGAGTCAACTCCATCGAATTCAGGAAGCATACTTTTTTTTGCATAGTATAACTCATTACCTGTTAATGATAATATCTGCGGATTCATTTCATCAATTGGAATATTATTAGGAAGGGCCTGATAAAGAGTTTTGTCGGGTTTGGTTCCAAAACAATCTGCCATAGGATTCGCTATTGCATCCTGGATATTCATTGGCGGTAATCCCAGTATCTGTTCAATGGTCCGTACCATGGAGGGTTGGGTATAATAAGTATGGATGGTCTTTTTTAACCTTGAGTAGGGACTGATAACCATAGCAACCGTCCTGTAAGCTGATACATGATCCCATCCGCCCTGCGAGTCGTCCTCAACAACAAAAATAACTGTATTTTCCCAGAATCTGCTTTTTGTAAAAGCCTCAACAATCCGCCCTAATGCAAAATCATTGTCTGCTACCATGGCCCTCGGAGTTGGACTTCCGGGTCTGATTCCTGCAGTATGGTCGTTTGGCAATGCCATAACGATCAATTCAGGAAACTGATCACCTGGCATTGTTTCATAGTCATTTAATTCTTTAATGAATGCATCAGCCCGCATTGTATCAGAAAATTCGTGGTTGCCGTATGAAGGATATGTCTGGCTGAGAATTTTACTTACAGGATCAATTGTGGTGTGATTAGTGAACTCAACTTTTTCCCCGTTTTTATATTTTTTATAAATATCTGCCCATTTAAGTTTATTATCAAGTACCGGAACAGACGCTTCACCATATATACGAACTGACTTATTATGGCTGGTTGCATTATCCCACAGGAATCCGGTAGGAGCATATACCAGGGCATCGGTTTGTACATGGGCATAGCTTCTGAACCAGGCTCTCATGTTCTTTTCAATATAATCGGTGACAATTGAAGCATCTGTCCACTGATGTCCTTCTGCTGAACATTTTCCTGAAACATAGAAATTATCAAGAAGCATAAACTCTTCCGATAGCTTGTGGGTGTTTGGAGTAATTTCAGATCCATAAATGCATAGACCAGGATCCCCATCTCCCTGTTTCATATCGCCAAGAACCTGGTCATAGGTCCTGTTCTCCTTTATAATATAAACCACATGTTTAAATAGTGAAGGTTCACCTATTCTTTCCGGTACCGGTTTTGGCTGAATTGATTCCCTTGGTTTTTCCCTGGCAATTGTTGCTCTCGAAAGGTTATTTACAGCAATAACAGTATCGGTATAGGCTTTAAGATCTTTGCTGCCCGGAATACGGATCACCGATATTGAGGCCATCATCTTATGAGAGTTATAGAAAGTGTTTGATGTGTTTTCATTGCTTAATCCTATTCTGGCACCTGCAGCTTCAAGATTACAGACATACAAATATCCTGTCTTGAGGATGCAGATTGCTGAAGGATAGCCTCCGGTAGGAATAAATCCGGTTACTATACTTTCATCTTTAGAAGCCTTGACAGTTGCATTCTTTCCGAGTTCAATGACAGCAATTGCATTATCCATTCCATTTGCTACATAGAGAATTTTTCCATCTGGTGAAAGACACAGGCCGTTGGGAGAATCACCAAAAAACGGATTTATCTCTGGCTGCAATCTTACGCTGATTGTTTCAGAAATCTCATCCGTTGAAGTGTTTATAACACTCACATTGTCACTGTTAGAATTTGTTATATACACATATTTCCCTGATTTATCGCTACTAATTTCATTTGGATGAAGGCCAACAATCACCTCTTTGATTATCCTACCATTTGAAGGATTAATTACCGTAACACTGCCTTCCCTGGTAGCGCCACCTGCTGTTTTGTTATCAACTCTTGCAAGGCCCCATGGTACTCCTGCAACATTTTTGTCACCGGCTTCGGGATTTCTCCCGGCCCAGTTGGTTACATACAATTTACCTGACGCCATAGTCATCCCGTATGGAGCGACACCAGGATCAACGGTCCAGATTGTGTCACCGGAAATGAAGTCCTGTTTTATAACCTTATTGTTCCCGTTCAGGACAACGTACAAGTATTCCTTTAATGATTCTTTTTTTATCAGAATTTCATTTGGCAGAGCTAATTTAGAGGGTGGTTGAGCTTTGTATTCAAGCATTCTTCCGAATCTGGCTTTTGTTCCATCCCATAGGGCTGATACAACAAATGAACGGTTGTTTCTTCCTATAGAGCTCCAGTATATTTCCAGTCCTTTTTCCCCTTTATGCCAGATGATCCCAGAATAAGTGTTCATTCCTCCCATGAGATCTGCATGAGTGTTATTGGCAAGAATGAATTTTACCTTTTTATCTGCGGTGCCGATAATTACAATGCTATATCGTTCTTCTACCACAAGCCATTTGCCATCAGGCGACAAGGAAGCATCAAGGGAATGGTTTTCCAATGTCTTATCTCCGAAATATATCTGCAGGCCTGCTGGTTGAATTATCCTGTTATAAGGAAGGATGACCTGCCGGGGGTTTGTCAGACCAGGATCAGTTATTACCTGCGACTGACTAGTAAGGCATAATAATGCTAATACTGAAAAAAGAATATACCTCATTTTCATAAGTACTTAAATAATATTTTAAAAAGGCTGTCCAATATTGAGACAGCCTTTTTTAAAGTTTATTTTTAGAATGGCAGATCGCTCAATTCATCGTTCTCAGGTGGGATATCCTCCAGGGTTGCATGTGGCTGAACGTTTTGGTCCCGGCTGGCGGAGGATGTTTTTTCTATTTTCCAGGCATCAAGATTGGTAAAGTAATTAATCTTACCGTCACGTTCCCATTTATTACCTTTGAGATTGAACCATATTTTAACATCTTCATTGAGAAACGATTCGTTAATAAGTTCGCACTTATCCTGTATCAGCTGGAATTTTATATAGTCTATAAACACAGCTGCGCCTCCTGTCTCCTTTTTCTCGATGACAAACTCACGTTTCTTAAATTTGTCGCTTACCTGATTTACAGGAGAGATGTCAATTACTTTACCTGTGATTTCAAATGCCATTTCAATTTATTCTTCGTGAACAATTATTTTTTCAATTTTGTCGCCCTGACGTATTTTATCAATTACATCCAGTCCTTCAAACACTTTTCCAAAGCAAGTATGTTGCCTGTCGAGGTGTTTTGTATTGGTACGGCTGTGGCAGATAAAAAACTGTGATCCACCGGTATTTCTTCCGGCATGGGCCATGGAAAGAACTCCTCTGTCATGGTACTGATTATCACCGGTCAGTTCGCATTTAATCGTATAACCCGGACCACCGGTTCCGACTCTTGGATTGCTCATATCTCTGGAAAGAGGACAGCCCCCCTGTATAACAAAATCCGGAATAACCCTGTGAAAAGCAAGTCCGTCATAGAACCCTTTTTTTGCAAGTGTGATGAAGTTTTCCACAGTACCCGGAGCATCAGCTTCAAAGAAACTGACCTTCATTGTACCTTTGGGAGTCTGTATTTCTGCCGTAGTCATGTTACTTTACGATTTCGAGAAGTTCAACTTCGAAAACAAGTGTTGAAAAAGGTTTAATAACTTCACCTGCACCATTAGCTCCGTAAGCGATTGTTGATGGAAGAAAAAGTTTAAATTTTGAACCAACAGGCATCAGCTGTAAAGCCTCTGTCCACCCCGGAATAACACCTGATACAGGAAAGGTTGCGGGTTCGTTCCTTTTAACTGAAGAGTCAAATTCGGTACCATCAATGAGAGTTCCTACATAATTAACTTTTACCGTATTTTGAGCAGTTGGTTTTGGACCTGTTCCCATTTTCATTACCTCATATTGCAGACCGCTTGCGGTAGTGGTTACTCCGGCTTTTTCCTTATTTTTGGACAGAAATGCCTCATTCTGTTCGATATAATCTTTAAATTTCACCTTATCAAGTTCTGCCTTTTTTGATGCTTTTAAAGCTTCACGCTTATTGATAACCGACATTATATATGTACGGGCAATTTCGTCTGCCATCAATGGTTTTCCCGCTTTTGCATCAATCATTGCTTTTGCCTGCATCATCGGATCTAAAATAAGACTATCTGACATCAGGACGTTATAATTTACAATACCGAAAGCATAGGATAGTGAATCTTCTTTACTTTTAAGTTTTGCATTTTTTAGAGAACTCTTTCCGCAAGAGCCAAGCATTAAGGCTATTACGCCGATCATTACAATTAATCCCTTGATTTTCATACGATATATTTTTAATTTTTAAATTTCCGCTAAGATAATACTTTAGGGAAAGCAAAAAGACCATCGAAAAATAAATTTTTAAAATTTCACTGCACTGATCATCTGTCTTTTTCCCGGGGGGCCCGGTAGAAGGGTAACATCAAATCCACAAGCTTTTAGATTTCTTTTAACTTCACCTTTGGCTGAATATGTGACCAGGATACCATTTTTATTAGTGACAGCTGCAATCCGGTTAAAGATTTCCCTTGTCCACATTTCAGGTTGTTTATCAGGCCCGAATGCATCAAAGTATATTAAATCATATCTGCCTGATGGAGATCTGGCAGTAAAATCTGTTTCAATTTTTTCCAGGTTGAAATTCTTACAGATATTCACTTTGATATTCCATGAAGCTGAATGGATCAGATGAAAAATATTTCCGGCATTTTCGCCTGTATAATCGTTATAATTAAGGGACTTGATAATCTTTTTATCAAGTGGATACTTTTCTACAGCGGTGTAGTTGACTTCTTTATTTCCCGGTATGCTTCTTATGGCTGTCAGAAGTGCATTAAGCCCGGTGCCGAAACCAACCTCAAAAATATTAAGCGGATCAGCTTTACAAACTTCAAATCCGTTTTTTATAAATATATATGTTGATTCCTGAATGGCACCATGTATTGAATGGTAGTGCTCATCCAGATCGGGAACATAAATAGTATGTGAACCGTCACCGGTTTTTATTATCTGATACAATTAACTGGTTTTAAATGTTATTAAGTTGCTTGTTGCTTTGTTATGTGCTTGTTATTAAAAAAATTCATAAGTTGATTCAAAGTTACTTTTATCTTTTTACTTTTGTCTTTTGTCTTTGTATTAATATGTTTCAAAATCTGAGTTACTTTTTTTTTAAAATATTAATTTCCTTGCCATGAAAACAACACAATCAAGAAGGGATTTCCTGAGATTATCTGCCACAGGTGCTTTAGGAGCAATTGTTCTTTCCGCGTGTTCAAAAAGAACAGTTGGGAAATCCCTTTCCCGGCCAGTTGTAGCGGATCCCAAATCTTTCGGCATCGGGCTGCAGCTATATACAATCCGAGAAGCCATGGGAAAAGATGCTCCGGGCTCATTGAAAATGGTTTCTGATATCGGATATAAATATCTGGAACTTGCCGATTATAAAAACGGCAAATTTTATGGCTATTTACCCGCCGAATTTAAAAAACTGGTAAATGACCTTGGTATGGAAATACTTAGCAGTCATGCCGGAGTAAGTCCGAAAGGGATCACAGATGATGAAGCCAAAAAAATGGCAGAAGATCATGCAAAACTTGGTACTAAGTATTGCATGCAGCCATTCATTGATGAAGGAGACCGCAAAACTGTTGCAGGTTATCAGAAAATGGTGGCTGAATGGAATAAAGTCGGCAGGATTATGAAAGAAACCGGTATCCAGTACGGATACCATAACCATAATTTTGAATTCGATACGGTTGAAGGCAAGGTGCCCTATTTCGATATCTTTTTAGCAGAGATGGATAAAGACCTCATGACGATGGAACTTGATCTTTTCTGGACAATTAAAGCCGGACAAAACCCGGTTGAGCTTTTCAAAAAGTATCCTGGCAGGTTCCAGCTTTTCCATATGAAAGACATGTATACCAAAGAGGCACCATTCTTCAAAACTGCAAGCAAAGATTTTGCTCCGGTTGGCGCCGGAGTGATAGATTTCAGGGAAATTCTTGCTGCTAAAAATATTGCAGGCATGAAATACATGATAGTTGAACAGGACAGCACTAAGGATGGGAAACCATTTGATGCTATCCAGACGAGCATAACTAACTTAATAACAAAAATCTTAGTATAAAAAGAAGCTTGTTGCTCCAGCATAACACGACAGAATATCAAGTCGGGTTTTTTATTGAGTGTCATCTAAAAGCCTAAACGATCAATTGCAAATAACAACTCTGGAATTTAGATTCATTAATTTAATAATTATATTTGTGCATTACTTAAAAAATGCCAGGCTTTTTAAATGATAATCAGGATTGTCAGAAATTTCGGTGTTTTATTATTATTANTTGCTGCACTGGCATTAGTTGGTCATATGATTATTCCACATGATCATCATTTGGTTGAATCAGATGCCCTTCAGGAAGGTACCTGTCCGGTTCCAAATAATACTACGAATCACAATACCGGTCTCCCTTTTCATTGTCATGCCTTTAATGACCTGGCTTCAGAAAAGGCTATTTCGTATGTTATTATAAGGAATACCCAGAGCAGGGACTTTGTGACGAGCTACGTTTTTGATTTAGCTGTAACAGACCTGCAATTATCCTGTTCAAGGTTTTTCGAGGTCCTTAAACTGCCTATAAATTCATTCATTCTGGAATATTCTTCTCTCAGGGCTCCTCCATCAATTTGCTAATACCTGCTTTTTTTATCCCTCCAAAGAGGTTGTTAAAAAGTCCTTTTTGTGTCTTTGTGCGAAGTAAAACACAAAGTACACAAAGGAAAAAGTCAAATACACATAGTTAGTCCCAACTTTTATTATTCTCAAAATAATGATTAACAAGATCATCTCCTTTTCAGTCAAAAACAAATTCATTATCGGATTATTCATTCTGGCTCTCATTGGATGGGGAACTTACTCCTTATCCAGATTGCCGATTGATGCCATACCAGATATTACGAATAACCAGGTACAGGTTATTTCACTTGCTCCTTCATTAGCGGTTCAGGAAGTTGAAAGTTTCATAACAGCACCAATTGAGGTTGCTGTAGCCAATATTCCTGACATCATTGAACTTCGGTCTATCTCAAGGTTGGGGCTGTCTGTTATTACTGTTGTTTTTGAAGATGGTGTTGACATTTATTGGGCAAGACAACAATTAAGTGAGCGATTAAAAGAAGCCGAAGAAGCTATTCCGTCAGGTCTTGCACAGATATCACTTGCTCCTATCTCGACAGGATTAGGGGAAATATATCAATATCGTCTCGCTGTGAAAAAAGGTCACGAAAAAGAGTTTAATCCAATGGAACTCAGAACTCTTCAGGATTGGGTTGTACGTCGGGAAATGCTTGGAACAACTGGTGTGGCAGATATTAATAGTTATGGCGGTTTCGTAAAACAATATGAAATAGCTGTAAATCCTGAAAGACTTAGGGGGATGAATCTGACCTTGACAGATATTTTTACTGCACTTGAAAAAAATAATGAAAATACCGGGAGTGCTTATATTGATAAAAACCCGACAGCATATTTTATCAGGGGTATTGGTTTAGTTAAATCTCTTGAAGATATTGAAAGGATTGTTCTTAAAACCACCAATTCAGGAGTTCCTGTACTTATGAGGGATATTGCAACAGTACAGTTTGGCAGTGCTACCAGATATGGTGCTTTTGTTGTTGATACAACAGAAGCTGTTGGTGGTGTGGTAATGATGCTAAAAGGAGCAAATGCTCATCAGGTTATTGAGAATGTTGAAGTACGTATCGAATCAATCCAGAAATCGTTACCACCAGAAGTAACGATTGAACCCTTCCTAAATCGTTCTGATCTTGTCGGCCGTGCTATTGGAACAGTATCCAGAAACCTCATTGAGGGTGCATTAATAGTAATCTTCATTCTGGTTTTATTGCTGGGTAATATGCGGGCCGGATTAATTGTAGCTTCAGTTATTCCACTTTCAATGCTTTTCGCTGTTTCAATGATGAGAATATTTGGAGTATCAGGTAACCTGATGAGTCTCGGGGCAATTGACTTCGGACTAATAGTTGACGGTGCAGTAATTATTGTTGAAAGTGTCGTTCACCGGATTTCAATGAGCAAACATCACCATCCGGGTGTTACAAGGTTGAACCAGGATCAGATGGATGAAAACGTTCTTGATTCTGCAAAACGGATGATGAGTTCGGCAACTTTCGGACAGATAATAATATTGATCGTTTATCTGCCAATTATGGCGCTTGTTGGTATCGAGGGAAAAATGTTCCGTCCAATGGCACAGGTTGTTACTTTTGCGCTGATTGGTGCTGCAATTCTTTCGCTCACTTATGTTCCCATGGCTTCTGCATTATTCCTGAGTAAGAATACCAGCCACAAACCAAATTTTTCTGACCGTTTAATGGATTGGATCCGTAAAGCATTTAATCCTGCAATTGCTTTTGCGCTGAAAAGAAAACTTCTGGTTTCTGCTTCAGCGATTGTTTTGTTCCTGTTCAGTATGTTTTTATTCAGCCGTTTGGGAGGTGAATTTATTCCTCAGCTTGAAGAGGGCGACCTTGCCTCAAGTGTTATAACTCTTCAGGGTGGATCATTGACCAACACTGTGAATGATGTTATTAAAGCAAATAAAATTTTGCTTGAAAACTTCCCGGAAATCAAACATGCTGTATGTAAAATTGGAGCCGGTGAAATCCCCACAGACCCCACTCCCATGGAGACAGGTGATTATGTCATTACACTTAAGGATAAAAGCGAATGGGTTTCGGCAACTACGCGAGAGGAACTTGTGACTAAAATGGAAGAAAAACTAATACCATTGGCCGGTGTTAAATTTGAATTTCAGCAACCCATAGCAATGCGCTTCAATGAATTAATGACCGGATCTAAACAGGACATAGCCATTAAAATATTTGGAGATGACCTGATAATACTGGCTGAAAAAGCTGCCGATGTCGAAAAGGTAATTAAGACTGTCGCAGGCGTTCAGGATATTAATGTTGAAAAAGTTACAGGTTTGGCTCAGATTCAGGTTGAGTATAATCGTGATCGACTTGCTCAGTATGGGTTATCCATAGATGATGTCAACAGCATACTACGTGCTGCTTTTGCAGGTAGCCAGGCGGGTGTAGTTTATGATGAAGAAAAGCGGTTTGGATTGGTAGTTCGTCTTGACAAAGATTACAGGCAAAGCCTTGATGATGTAAAAAATCTCACTGTTGCTCTTCCGGACGGACATCAGATACCATTTGAGCAAGTCGCCGAAATTTCAGTTAAATCAGGTCCGGCGCAGGTTTCGAGAGAAAATACAAAGCGAAGAATAACAATCGGATTCAATGTTCGTAACCGTGATGTTCAAAGTGTAATAGATGATGTGACAGGTCAGATAGATCAGAAGATTCAATTGCCTACCGGTTATTACATTTCTTACGGAGGTCAGTTTAAGAACCTTGAAGCAGCACAGAAAAGACTTGCTATAGCTGTTCCGGTAGCACTTCTCTTAATATTTGTTTTGCTGTACTTCACTTTTAACTCAGCAAAACAATCCATTCTGATATTTACAGCTGTTCCCATGTCAGCAATTGGAGGTGTATTCGCACTGTGGATACGCGGCATGAATTTTTCAATATCTGCCGGTGTTGGATTCATTGCATTGTTCGGAGTAGCAGTCCTAAATGGAATTGTCCTGATTGCGGAGTTTAACCGGCTGGAAAAGGAAGGTATAACAGACATTACTGAACGCGTACTAAAAGGTTTACATAATCGCCTGCGTTCTGTCATTTTGACGGGAGCTGCTCCAGCTTTGGGATTTTTGCCAATGGTCATTTCAACTTCTGCAGGAGCAGAAGTGCAAAAACCGCTGGCTACTGTTGTTATTGGGGGACTTATTACTGCCACTCTCCTTACTTTGATAATTCTTCCGGTATTTTACATCTTTTTTTCTACAACTAAATTCAATTTCAGATTTAAAGGTGGATCAGTTAAAAAACTTGCAATTATTATTCTATTGTTTGGGGCCACGTCAATTTTAAATAATGTAAATGGACAACAACCAAGGATAATTAATTTACAAGATGCAATTCAGACGGCATTAGACAGTAATCTCTCTGTTAAATCAGCTGCTTTATCAATTGATGTACAAAAGGCGCTTAAGGGTACCTCGCTTGATCTTCCCAAAACTGTTATTGATGGTCAGTATGGCCAGTTCAATTCATATACAAACGATAATAGTTTTACAATTTCTCAATCTTTTTCATTCCCAACAGTTTATATTAATCGTTCGAAACTGGCAAATGCTAATATCAAAAGCAGTGAATTACAGTTCATGGTTTCTCAACTTGAAATAGCCACTCAGGTTAAACAGGTTTACTGGCAATATGTCTTCCTGATCTCAAAGCAAAAATTGCTGATCTACCAGGATAGTCTTTATTCAGGCTTTTTACGTGCAGCGGAATTAAGAGCAAAATCCGGAGAAACAAACCGCCTCGAAATGATCACTGCCCGCTCACAAAGCCTTGAAATAAAAAACCAGTTGTACCAGGTAACTTCCGATATCGCAATAAGTGGTCGTAAACTTATGGTCTTACTGAATAGCAAAACGGTTTTAATACCCTCAGTTACAGAAGTGCATCGGATAGATTTTGCACTTAATTCTGACAGCATATCAGTTATACAGAATCCATACCTGGGTTACATAAAGCAACAGGTAAAGGTTTCTCAGATTGAGAAAAACCTTGAGCGAAATCAGATGTTGCCTGATCTAANCATTGGCTACTTCAGTCAGACAATTATTGGTACCCAGGATGTTAACGGTGTATCNCGGAATTTCGGACAAGGCTTTAGGTTCACCGGTGTTCAGGCTGGTATATCTGTTCCATTGTGGATTACTCCTTACACTTCAAGGGCAAAGGCAGCGAGAATATCGGAAAACATTGCACGGACAAACGCTGAAAATTATGACAAATCACTTACCGGCAGTTATCAGTCATTGCTTGATGAGTATAGTAAATACACTTCAAGTGTCGATTATTATGAAAAACAAGCTGTNCCTGAAGCCGACATAATAATTGACCAGGCAACCCGAAGTTATAAAGCTGGTGCCCTGGACTATCTTGATTATGTTCTNACTTTGAACAGAGCATTGGCAATCAGGCAGAACTATCTTGAGGCACTCAACAGCTTCAACCAGACTATNATTTCAATTGAATATATAACAGGTAAAATATTTTAAACTATAAATAACATGACAAAAGTAAGTATCAGATTATCAATAATTATTTTGGGTCTTATTGTATCCTTAAACTCTTGTAATAATAGAGATAGTAAGCCTGTTGCAGACCCTAAAGCAGTGGAAGTTGTTCCGGATAATATAGTTGAATTACGTGATGATCAGATTAAACTTGCTGGCATTCAGACCGGTTCAATAGAGATGCGATCAGTCAGTAACACTCTTAAAGTAAATGGGATTATTTCTGTCGCTCCACAGAACCAGGCTACAGTTTGTATGCCTCTGGGAGGTTTTATTAAAAGTACTACTCTGTTGCCGGGCAATGCTGTAACCAGAGGTCAAACTCTGGCAGTTATCGAAAATCAGGATTTCGTTGATATTCAACAAAATTATATTGAAGCAAAAAATAAGTTGGTATATGCTGAAGCAGAATATAACCGTCATACAGATTTATACAAAGACGATGTCTACTCAGAGAAAAATGTACAACAGGTTACAGTAGATTATAAAAACCTGAAGGCATCGATAAGATCTCTTGAACAGAAACTTTTACTAATAGGAATCAATCCGGGTCAACTAAACGAGGACAACATCAGCAACACAGTAAACCTTGTATCCCCCATTAAAGGATTTCTGAAGGCGGTGAATGTAAATATCGGGAAATTTGTTTCGTCAACCGATGTTCTGTTCGAAATTGTCAACAGCGATAAACTCTTTCTTGAACTGACACTGTTTGAAAAGGATGTAGATAAAGTTGCTTTAGGTCAGAAAATAAAGTTCTTCATTAACAATGAAACTGAAGTGCATGAAGCTATTATCTCCCAAACAGGGAAATCAGTTAGTGATGATAAAACATTCAGAGTATATGGCACTGTCACCAGTTCCTGTAAAAATGTATTGCCCGGAATGTATGTGAATGCATTAATTGAAGAATCAGATATAAAAGTAACAGCGCTTCCTTCAGCAGCTGTCGTAAGTTTTGATGACAAGGACTATATTTTTATCTTTGAAAAAAATAAGGAAGAAGCCGGTAAGGCTATGTCAGAATATCAGATCATTGAGGTTAAAAAAGGTGTTACTTCATCAGGCTATACAGAAATTACTCTTCCCGATGGTTTCGATTTCAATACTGCAAAAGTTGTTATAAAAGGAGCATATAATCTTCTCTCGGCAAAGAAAAACGCAGGTGAGATGGCTTGCTAATGTAGACCTGCGCCCTGTGGTTCGTGCCCTGTGTCCTGTGGCCTGCGCCATTACCAGTTCGAATCATACCACGATCTAACGTCTGTGACTTGCATTCCTGCATTAAGAGCAGCTTCGATACCTAAGTCCCCATCTTCAAAGACCTCAATGAATTCAGGTTCAATATTCATAATGGCTGCACATTTGATGAAAGTTTCAGGATGTGGTTTGAAATTTTCCACGTCGTTAGCAGTAATAACAATATCAAAATACTTTCTGAGATCAGTAATATCAAGTGTGCGTTCAACAGCTTCCCTGTGGCCTCCGGTTCCAACAGCCATTGGGAGTATACCAAAATATTTCTTCACTATTTCAACTACCGGAAGGATAGGTTTGACAAGATGCTGGTCTTTGTAGAATTCAATAAGTTTTTCATTCATTATCTGATCTCTGGTTACATTCCCGTCAAGGTTACATTTTTTAAGAATCTCATCTGCTATTATCCAGCCAGGTGTTCCGGTATGTTTTCTCAGAAAATCTTTATCTATATCACAACCAAATTTCTGGCAGGCATGCCGCCATCCCTTAAAGTGATATGGCATTGTATCGGCGAGTGTTCCATCGAGATCAAAAATTAGCCCTTTAATACCAGGTTTAATGTCGTATAGCATTTTTAATATTTATTGCGGCAAAGGTAAAAATAAAAATGAATGATGGAAATCCAGCTTAAGATACCATCGGCCCACCACCAACTTTACCGGAAAATCAGCAGGAATGTGGCCGGAAAATGTTACCTTGCAATCTTGGTAAAAAAGTTACTTAATATTTTTCTGCAATATATTGCGTTCCGGCCGGCATCAGGCATTTTAAAAGCTAACGATGGATATCAGGAATACATTTAAAAATATAAAAACTAGTGATACTATTCAGTCTCCGGTTCTCCTTTTATTTGTAATTATCATTTCAATAATCGTTAGCGATATACTGGTTGAGGCTTTAATAAAGGTATTCCCATCGATGGTAGTATGGGGCAGATTGTTGCTCGATTCAATCCTGCTTTCGGTACTTCTATTCCCTATTCTGTATTTCTTTGCATTCAGGCCATTAACGCTAATCATATCCGAGCTTCAGATTGAAAAAGAGAAAGTCAGAAAGAGTGAAGAAAAATTCAGTAAAGCTTCCAGAACCAGCCCTGATTTAATAAATATCTCCAGATTGTCCGACGGAATGATAATATCTGTTAATGAAGCATTCACTAAAATTTTGGGATTTACAGAGGCAGAAGCGGTTGGGAAAACTTCAATAGAGTTGAATTTATGGGCAGACGAGAAAAACCGTAAAATTATCGTGAAGGAGCTTCAGGAAAGTGGCAGAGTGGATAATTTTGAAACCATTTTTCTGAAAAAGGATGGTAATATTGTTAATGTGTTAATGTCCGCCTCATTAATTGATCTGGGCGGAGTAAATCATATTCTCACTGTTACCAAGGATATTTCACTTCGTAAACGGGTTGAAGAGAAACTTGCAAGGGAGCAATTCCTGGTTAATGCCCTTATGGATAACCTTACTGATCATATATATTTCAAAGACCGGGAAAGCCGCTTTCTCAGGGTTAATAAGGGTCAGTCTGTATCTCTTGGTTTGAATGATCCTGCGAGTGCAGTCGGCAAGACTGACTTTGACTTTTTTACAGATGAACACGCAAAACAGGCTTATGAGGATGAACAGAATATCATCCGGACCGGGGAACCTTTAAATATTGAAGAAAAGGAAACACATCCTTATGGCACCGATACCTGGGTTTCTACGGTAAAAATGCCTTTAAATAATGAAATAAGTGTGTCAGCTGATTTTAATAGTGAACGTTTTATCGAAGCTAAAATAAGTGATTCTGGAATTGGGATGACCCATGAGATGAGAGACAAATTGTTTCTCTTGAATGAGAAGACCAGACGGGAAGGAACAGAAGGTGAACCAAGCACAGGC
>JGI24133J20442_1000023_pt1 | contig 36930 bp, 36 predicted proteins | sample BarGraNGADG00311_2_FD_20442 | JGI IMG/M metagenome (IMG submission 20442)
TGGAAACAAGCGCATTTCCTCCCCAGACTTTTTCTTTTAATACAGTTTCAAACCTAAACGGATATAATTCTGACATAAAATATATTTAAAATTCATAATCATTAACTGCCTTGATCTTCTCAATTTCTGATCCTTTTTTGATGACTTCCTTATGTTCCTCACTTTCCTGATATTTCTGCAGATCCTCTTTGTTACTGAAGACCGAATCAATAGCAAATCAGATAATTTAAAGAAAACTATATGTTTTATCATTGAAGAAAGTTTAAAGTGCCTAAAGTGCCTAAAGTGACTAAAATGCCTGGAGTTATTATTACTATAGTTGATCTCATTTTTTTACTTTAGGCACTTCAAATTTTAGGCACTCCAAACTTTTCTTTTACTTTTGATAATTAATTGCCAAAATTATATAATTATGTTGATAGTAGGAATAGCAGGTGGCACGGGTTCGGGAAAAACTACTGTAGTTAAAAAAGTCATGGAAGTATTTCCTAATGACGAGGTTATCGTTATACCTCAGGATTCCTATTACAAAGATAATGCTGATATATCATTAGAAGAGAGACAAAAAATAAATTTTGATCACCCCGATTCAGTCGAATGGCGATTGCTCATAGATCATCTGAAACATCTTAAAAAGGGAATGTCTGTTGAGATGCCTATCTATTCCTACCTGACCTGTCTGAGAGCAAAAGAGACGATTACTATCAAACCTGCCAGAGTTGTACTGGTTGAAGGGATCCTGATTCTGACTGATGCGGGATTACGCAATATGCTGGACATTAAGGTATATGTCGATGCCGATGCCGACGACAGGCTCGGACGCGTGATAAACAGAGATATTATTGAACGCGGTCGTTCAGTACTGAAGGTGCTTGAAAGATACCACGATACGGTAAAACCTTCGCATCTTCAGTTTATCGAACCTTCAAAAAGGTATGCAGATATTATTATACCACGGGGGGGTGAGAACCAGGTTGGAATTGAGGTGCTGATTTCAATAATTGAAAAGCATTTGTTAAAGAATAAATCATAAAACTATGCTCGATAATATCAAAGTTGAAGATGTTATGTTTCTCGATATTGAAACTGTCCCGGAATCATCTTCCTATGAACTTCTAAATCCGGTAAAGCAGAGTCTCTGGGATAAAAAATCCAGACAGTTCAGGTCTCCTGATCAAACTGCTCCGGATGTTTATGAACGCGCCGGTATTTATTCCGAATTCGGAAAAATTATTTGTATTTCAGTAGGGCTTATCAGGGAAAAGAATCCTTTCAGTTTAAGACTGAAATCATTCTATGGTAAAGAAGAGAAAATTCTGCTTTCCGAGTTTTCTGCTATGCTAACGAAATTCTCCAAAAATAAGCAGGGATCTCTTATCTGTGCACATAACGGGAAAGAATTTGACTTCCCATATATTGCGAGGAGAATGATTATTAACGAACTTGTTATCCCTGAGATCCTCGATAATGCCGGGAAGAAACCATGGGAGATTAAATTACTGGATACTATGGACCTGTGGAAGTTTGGGGATTATAAAAACTATACATCACTCGATCTGCTTACCTCAGTACTCGGAATTCCAACACCGAAGGATGATATTGACGGGAGCAAGGTTGCAGGTATATTTTATATAGAGGACGATATTGAAAGGATTGTTCGTTATTGCGAAAAAGATGTTCTGGCAATCGCCAGGGTCCTCTTGCGGTTTATGAACCTGCCGGGGATTGAAGAAGACAAAATAGAAGTAGTAGAGTAACGGCTAAAATTAGATATCAGGTAATAGCTTTTTAAGATTCTTTATTACCTCATCAGGCTTATCGACATGGATCCAGTGGCCGGCACCCGGGACTTCAATAATTTCTGCTGCCGGAAATACTTTATAGATATCACTGTAATCACCCGAAGGAATGTAATCAGAATCACCGCCTTTCAGAAAGATTACCGGGAAGCCTGAAATCTGCCGGTTGAAATCACTCTCGCGTTTAATGCCTTCCATAATTTTATCAAGATTCCTGAGCAATACAGCGGCGTTTAGTTTCCAGCTAAACCAGTTTTCATCAGTCCTCTGGAGATTCTTAAGAATAAGGCCTCTGATCTTTTCGGAAGTAATCTTTTCCTTCAGGATTATTTCTGCATCAGAGCGGGTAGAAATATTCTTCAGATCAATTGACAGAATTGCATTCAGAAGTGTAAAATGCTGAGAATATATTGAATGGCTGTTCGTTTCATCGGTGAAAGGTGAGATGTCTGCTATAAGTAATCCGAAAAGCATTTCCGGCCATTTGAGAGCAAAGGAAATAGCTGTTTTCCCACCCATGCTATGCCCTGCCAGAAAAATTTTTTTAAGTTTTAAATCATTCACAAGCTCATACAAATCATCACTCATCGAGTCATAATCGTGAATCTTACTATGTGGAGACTGTCCGTGGTTGCGCTGGTCAGGAAGATAAACGGTGAAGCTGTCGCTCAGATGTTTCGCAATTGTTACCCAGTTGTCGGATGATCCGTACAGTCCATGAAGAATTACCAGAGGCGGGCCATTGCCATATTTTCTGAAGAAGAGTTTCATCACCCGGGTAGTTATACTAATTGTCGCTTATACATCTGGATGGTATTCTCGAGTCCCAGATAAAGGGCATCCGAAATGAGTGCATGGCCAATTGATACTTCCGCAATCCAGGGTATGCTCTGATGGAAATACCTGAGATTATCGAGGTTCAGATCATGCCCGGCATTTATCGCTAATCCGTTGTTCCTGCCAATTTCTGCCGCCTTTATGAAGGGTTCGACGGCTTCTATGGCATTCTTATTAAAATTTGTAGCATAGGGCTCAGTGTAAAGCTCAATTCTTTCGGTTCCCGTTAATGAAGCATTTTCGATATTAACGGGGTCAGTGTCAACAAAAAGAGATGTTCTGATGCCTTTTTTCATGAATTCGGAAACAATGTCAGTAAGAAAGATCCTGTATTTCAGTGTATCCCAGCCGGCATTTGAAGTAATTGCATCATGAGGGTCAGGTACAAGGGTAACCTGATTGGGTCTGACGGAAAGCACAAGAGTGATAAATTCTTCGGATGGATAACCTTCAATATTAAATTCAGTTGTGATCAGTGGTTTGATCTCCAGGACATCACTATATCTGATATGTCTTTCATCGGGACGCGGATGAACTGTAATACCATCGGCTCCAAAAAGCTGGCAGTTAATTGCTGCCGTCAGGACATTTGGAACATTTCCTCCCCGGGCATTTCTCAGAGTTGCAATCTTATTGATATTAACACTTAACTTTGTCATTATAATAAAAGTAAGTTTTATACGTATTTAATTGTGGGGCAAAATTACAATAACTGGCTTTTTTTTTACTATTTTAGTTGAAAATAAATGATTGCATGGTTGCCAAAGACTTAATATCCGAAGTTATACCTTCCCTCAAGACATCCGATTTGGGGCAGACTGCGTTAAACTGGATGGAGATATTCAGAGTATCGCACCTGCCGATAGTAAATAACCTGGATTTTCTTGGTCTCATTTCAGATACTGATATATATGATATGAATCAACCTGAAGAACCAATTGGGAATCATGCTCTTACATTATTCAAACCATATGTCGACGGCGAACAGCATATTTTCGAAGTTATTGGTCTTGCTTCCCGTTTAAAACTGTCAGTTATCCCCGTTCTTGACAGTAAAGACCATTTTATGGGGGTAATAACAACCAGCGACCTTCTAAGACATATAGCAGGCATATCATCAATGGATCAGCCGGGAGCCATAATTGTTCTTGAACTTATTGAAAGGGATTACTCACTTTCTCAGATCGCTCAGATTGTGGAAAGTAACAATGTTAAGGTTCTGAGCATGTATATTACTTCCCCACCGGAATCAACTAAGCTGGAGGTAACCCTTAAAGTGAACACAGGAGATCTGGTTTCTGTTATAAAAACATTTGAGCGTTATAACTATGACATTAAAACCTGGGTAACAACTAATGATTCGATGGACAATTTCTATTCTGAAAGATTTGACCTTCTGATGAAATACCTTAATATCTGAAAAATGCTGGAGAGGGTAGCTATATATTTCAAAGATAATAACTCAAAGACCAGAGAGGGAGTTGATCAGCTGGTTAAGGAGTTTTACAGGCGGGGAATCAAGATACAGATCTTTCAGAAATCAATAAATCAACGTATTGATCCTGGTTGGGAATTAATTGAAAAGCATGGCGATTTTTCGTTTAGTTCAGAATTGCCAGATCTGGTATTGAGTGTTGGCGGCGATGGTACTTTTCTTGAAACAGTACTCAAAGTTAAAAACATGGGGATACCGATTGCAGGTGTTAACACAGGAAGGATGGGTTTTCTGGCAAATATATCCGCCGATGAAATAGGACATTCAATAGAAATGTTATGCAAGAATGAATATGAAATCATTGAAAGATGTCTTCTGGAAATTTCGAAACCAGCTGGCTTATTCGAGGGCAATTCTTCTTCAGCCCTGAACGAAATTACCATTCAGAAAGCTGATCTGAGTATGATAAGCATAAGTGTATTTGTTGATGAAACACACTTAAACACATATTGGGCTGACGGATTGATTGTTTCTACTGCAACCGGTTCAACTGCTTATAACCTTAGTGTTGGGGGACCTATATTATCACCTGAGGATGAGAGTATCATAATTTCCCCAATTTCCCCTCATAATCTTACTATCAGACCAATTATTCTCTCGGGTGAGGGCAGGATCAGAATGGTAATAGAAGGCAGGAGCAATGAATATCTTGCAACATGCGACTTTCAGTCAAAAAGATTGCCATTCAGCCAGGAGATCGATATTGTGAGAGCTCCTCAAAAAATAAAGACGGTAATGTTAAATGGAAGAGATTTTTACAGTACACTCAGAAATAAATTAATGTGGGGCGCCGACCGCAGAAATTGAGATAATAAATGGGATGAAAGTTTCCTTCCGGTATATTAAAACACTCATCCCATTCCTGCCGGTATCGGGTGGATAGGATTGGGAGTTAAAGAATTATAAATACTTTGTGTGATAGAAGAATAGCGCATAATTTATTATATTTACAATTGATTATTATATTTGTGCATGTAATAAAATTGAAATTCTTATGAAACGGTCCGTTTTAACATTATTGCTTCCTTTGTTTCATAGTTTCATTAACTGAAGGTCAGATTTGGAAGCTGAAAAGATATGAGGCAGTTGTAGGATTGGGACCTTCATTCTTCTTTGGTGATATCGGAGGGTATTCACAGACTAAAAACATTCTCGGGTTAAGGGACATAACTATATTACAGACCAGATTCAATTTCAATGCTAATTTAAAATACAGGCTTACACAGGATATAAACTTAAGGTTTAGTCTTACTACTGGGTTACTGAATGCAACAGACGTGAGAGGGTCAAATGAAAACAGAGGATTTGGGGCCTCCACTTTTATAATAGAACCTGCACTTATCGGGGAATATTATTTTATTAAGAATAAGGCTGAAAACAGCTATCTGTTTGCAAAAGGCAAAAATACCGGTTTTATAGGATTGATTAAGTCACTCGACATTTATGCCTTTACCGGAATAGGCGGACTTGGTTATTCGATCAAAGGAAATCAAAAGCTTGTGAATTATGGAATTAATCCCGGAGGATTTGCTGCTGTTATCCCGGTTGGCATAGGGAGCACACTTATATATTCGCCCAATTTTAATTTTGGAGTTGAATTAAGCGGCAGATATTCTTTCTCTGATAACATTGATGGTTATTCTAATCCACAATATTCCCGCTCAAATGACGTTTATTATTTTTTGAATTTCACAATTACGTATAAGCTGAAGACCGGAGCAAATGGGTGGCCTTCCTTCAGATGATAAAGAGCTGGATCAGTCTTAATGAAAAAAATAAATTGGGTATTGTTGTTTTTGTTTCTCTCACTCTCCTTATCCGGGCAGCGAAACTCTGATTATGGGGTTTTTGCCGGCGTCTCATCCTACATTGGTGACATAAATCCTAATAGATTATTATATGCACCCCTACCGGCGGGTGGAATTTTCTACAGATATAACCTAAATCCCCGGCAGGCTTTAAGAACCAGTATAATCATTGGCGGGTTACATGCAAATGACCTTGATTTTAATAATGCTTTTCAGCAAGCAAGGGCAGCATCATTCTCTGGTACTGTAGGGGAATGGACTCTCCAGTATGAATTCAATTTCTTTCCATATTCAACAGAAGGGAAGCGATGGGATTTTACTCCTTATTTCGCAGCAGGTGCGGGAATTGCTTTTATAAATACAGCTACTTATACATATGTACCTGTCATTCCCTTTTCATTTGGTTTTAAAGTTAATATTTATAAAAATATCGGATTGGAAGCCGAATATGGTTTTCGTAAAACTTTTTATGATAACTTTGACGGCTTAAAAGATTTGGTTGCCCCATCTGATTTTGCATGGATCCATAATAACGACTGGTATACATTCACGGGAATAGCAGTCACCTGGAAAATCTATAATAAATTGGCTGGTTGTCCTGCTTATGGCGAGGGGGGTTCTAAAAGAAAACGCTAGGTTATGCAACTTAGGGAAAAGATTGATAACAATAAATTGCCTTCACACGTGGCAATTATTATGGATGGAAATGGAAGATGGGCACGGCAGCGTGGCCTCGATAGAATATTTGGACATGAGCAGGGTGTAAGTGCGGTACGGGAAGTAATTGAAACTGCAGCAGAATTGAAGATCCGGTTTCTTACCCTTTATGCGTTCTCGACCGAAAACTGGGGAAGACCTGATGAAGAGGTGTCTGCATTGATGGGAATCATGGTTCAATCTCTTAGTAATGAGGCAGATACGTTATTAAAGAACAATATTAGGCTTATGGCAATTGGCGATATGGACAGGCTCGCTGATAATGTAAAGGAAAAGCTCTTTGAAACAATAAAACTTACTTCTGTCAGTACCGGACTGAACCTGATTATTGCTCTGAGCTATAGCTCGCGTTGGGAGATTACCGTCGCTGCCAGAAGAATATCAACAGATGCGAAAGAAGGGAAAATTAACCCTGATTCAATTACTGAAGATGATTTTGAAAAATACCTCACCACGCATGGAATCCCTGATCCGGAATTGATGATCAGAACCAGCGGGGAGTTAAGGATAAGCAATTTCCTTTTATGGCAGGTCGCTTATACTGAATTATACTTTACCGAAATACTTTGGCCTGATTTTGGTAAGGATGATTTTTATAATGCTATAATTGACTTCCAAAAGAGAGAAAGAAGATTTGGAAAAACCAGTGAACAAGTATCGGAAAAAAAATGAAAGAATGGTGATTAAACGAATTAGAAGGACTTTTGTAGCAATATTTCTGGCTCTTTTGAGCCTTTCACTTAATGCCCAGGAAAAGCAAAAAATAGTTGATTTCATGACTTCTGAGGATTACATCATAGGAGGCATAACAGTAACGGGAGTCAGATTTCTTGATACAAATGCACTTATAGGAATTTCCGGACTTAGAATAGGAGAAGAGGTTACAATTCCCGGTGATGTTGTTACAAATGCCGTACGAAAACTGTGGCAACAGGGGTTGTTCTCCGATGTCAGAATCTCCATCACCAAAGTCCTTTCAGATACTGCTTATCTTGATATCAGTCTTCAGGAGAGGCCAAGGATTTCATCCGTTAAATTCAATGGTCTGAAAACCGCTGAAACAACGGATCTTAATAAAAAGATAAATCTTCCTATTGGATCACAGGTAACTGCTTACTTACTCAATACCGCCGAAAAAATAATTAAGGACCATTTCATTGAGAAAGGTTTCCTTAACACACAGGTCACTTTTATTCAGAAAGATGATCCGGACCAACCAAATAATGTTATTCTTAGCATCAACGTCGATAAAAAGAAAAAAGTTAAGATTGCAGATATCACTTTTGTTGGAAATGAGTTTTTTGAATCACGTAAGCTTAAGAGACAATTAAAAGGGACAAAGAAGAAAAATCTTAATTTTTTCAGGGCATCAAAATTTATAAACGAAAAATTTATTGAAGATAAGCAGAAGCTTACAACCTTTTATAATGATAACGGATTCAAGGATTTTACAATTCTCGCAGACTCACTGTATACGGTATCGGAAAACCGGGTAGGTTTAAAGATAAGAATTGATGAAGGAAACCAGTATTTCCTTAGAAATGTGGAATGGGTAGGGAACAGTGTTTATAGAAAGGAAGATCTTAAAAAGGTATTTAATGTCCAAAAGGGAGCAGTTTATAACCAGTCGCTTATTGACGACAGATTGAATGGGTCTGCCGGTGCCCAGGATGCTGTTAGTAATTTATATCAGGATAATGGTTACCTGTTTTCACGACTTACACCTGTTGAAGCAAAGGTTGATCATGACTCAATCGACCTTGAAGTAAGAATTTATGAAGGAGATCAGGCTTACCTTAATAATGTTCTGATTACAGGTAATACAAGAACCAACGAACATGTTGCCCGCCGTGAACTATACACTTTACCTGGCGATCTCTTCAGCAAGACAAAGATAATAAGGTCTATCCGCCAGTTAGGTGTTCTTGGTCATTTTGACCCGGAAAAGATAAACCCCACTCCGCTTCCTGATATCACAAACGGAACGGTTGATCTGCTATATAAGCTTGAAGAGAAAGCAAATGACCAGTTCGAAATCTCCGGTGGATGGGGAGCCGGTATGCTTGTTGGTACAATAGGAGTTCGATTTAATAATTTTGCCATGCGCAACTTCTTCAAACTGAAGGAGTGGAAGCCTTATCCTTCAGGCGATGGGCAGTCATTAAGTATCAGGGCTCAATCTAATGGTGCTATTTATTCATCATATAATATTTCATTTGTTGAACCCTGGCTGGGCGGCAAGAACCCTAATTCATTCTCAATTTCCCTTTACAGGTCGATTTTGACAAACGGGAAGAAGAGAGGTGAAGATGGAGCTCAGTCTATGATAATCGATGGTGCATCAATTGGTTTAGGAAAAAGGCTCAGATGGCCTGATGACTACTTCTCGCTTTATGGTGAATTAAACTATCAGAGGTACGATCTGTTTCACGAAACTCAATACAATTTCCTCTTTCAGACCGGAACCTCCAACCTTTTCAGCTTTACAACAAAACTTACAAGGTTCTCAACAGGTCCTAACCTGATATATCCAGAGAGCGGGTCATCGTTTACTCTTTCACTTCAGGCAACACCACCCTATTCTCTTTTAAGCGGCAAGAATATGACAAATGTTACGGATCAGGAAAAATACAAATGGATTGAATTTCATAAATGGATATTTAAAGCAGATTATTATTATGCGTTGACTAAGAATGATAAACTGGTTCTGAATGCCCGTTTTGCATTTGGATATCTTGGGTTCTATAACAGTCAGATCGGACCATCACCTTTTGAGAACTTTTCAGTTGGAGGTGACGGTATGCAGGGTTACAGCTTTTACGGTCGTGAAATGATAAAATTAAGGGGTTATTCATCTGGCGCCGGCGGAGTTGGATCCCTTACGCCGTTTGACCCTGTTAAAACCGATATCCCATCAGGGAACGTATATTCCAAAATCACTTTTGAAATCAGGTATCCTATATCTCTCAATCCACAGGCTACCATATACGGTCTCGCATTTCTAGAATCCGGAAGAGCCTGGTACCAGTTAAAAGAATATAATCCATTCAAAATGAACCGTGCGGCAGGTTTTGGGGTCAGAGCCAATCTCCCGATGTTTGGTTTGCTGGGTATTGACTGGGGTTATGGTTTCGATGCTGTTCCCCAGCCTTCTAAATTCCCAAGTGCTAATCATGGACAATTCCAGTTTACTATAGGTCAAGAGTTTTAATTATGTAATAAATATTAACAGTTATGAAGAAAATAGGTGTATTTATAGGATTATTTATTCTGACTTCAGCTTTGGCTATAGCTCAGAAATATGCTTTTGTTGATTCTGAATATATAAGGAAAAACATTCCCGCATTCACCACTGCCCAGGAGCAACTGGACAAACTTTCCAAGCAATGGGAAAAAGAGGTTGCTGACGGATATGCTGTTGTTGAACAGATGTACAAATCCTATCAAAATGAGTCAGTTCTTCTTTCTCAGGATATGAAAACCAAAAGGGAAGAGGCAATTATTGCAAAGGAAAAAGAGATGAAAGAACTTCAGAATAAATATTTTGGTGTGGAAGGTGACCTATTTAAGAAAAGGGAAGAATTGGTCAAACCTATCCAGGATGAAATTTTAAAAGCAATAAAAGAGATTGCAGTTGATGGTAGTTACGCAGTTATATTTGATACAGCTGCAGGTGGTAACATACTGTTTGCCAATCCGAAATTTGATATCAGCGATCAGATTCTTGAAAAATTAGGTTATAAAAATTAATTAATTACTTTTGCATAAATTGTTTAATAAAATTATATAAGATGAGAAGATTTATAAGTATAACAGCGTTGATTATTGTCATTGCTTTGGCGGGACAGAGCGCAATGGCTCAGAATTTTAAGTTTGGGCATATCAATAGTGAAGAACTCATTCAGGTCATGCCGGAATATGACTCAGCCACTGTTAAACTCGAGAAATTCCGAAAAGAACTGGTTAATGCACTTGAATTAATGACAGTTGAATTAAATACTAAAAACGATGCATATCAAAAAGAGAGTAAAAATCTTAGTGATATTGTTAAACAGACAAAGGAACAGGAACTGATGGATATGAATAAAAGAATTCAGGACTTTCAGACAAATGCTCAGTCACAACTTCAGGCAAAACAGACAGAAGTTTTCCAACCTATATATGCGAAAGTTGACAAAGCAATTAAGGATGTGGGAAAAGAGAGTGGATTTTTATACATTTTCGATGTTGCAAAAGGATCGCTACTCTATTTTGATGAAGCAAAAAGTACTAACGTATTGGCCCTTGTCAAAACTAAACTTGGCTTAAAATAATTCAAAAATCTTAGTTGTATGACCATCCGCCAGCTGGCCGATGGTCATTTTTTTAATATACCCATAAAAGTGAAAGAACAACCAATTGGAATTTTTGATTCAGGTGTCGGTGGACTAACTGTAGCTCATGCAATTAAGCAGATTCTCCCAGGCGAAAGCCTCATCTATTTCGGAGATACTGCTCACCTGCCATATGGAGATAAATCAGCCGAATCTATAAGATTTTACTCTAAGCGGATTACAGAATTTCTTCTGGAACATAATTCAAAAGTTGTTCTTATTGCCTGCAACTCAGCATCTGCCTCTGCTTTCGATTCTCTGAAGAAAGAATTTGATGGAAAAACTATTCTTATCGATGTCATCGATCCGGTTGTGAACTATCTGAGTACAAGGAATTTCAGTAAAATCGGGGTTATTGGAACAAAAAGGACAATAAGCTCCGGAACTTATGAGAAGAAACTAAAGGAAAAATCACCCTCCACAACTGTTGTCTCAATGGCAACTCCATTGCTGGTTCCAATGATTGAAGAGGGTTTTATATTTGATGACATCAGTAATGCGATTATCCGCACTTATCTGTCAAATGAATCTCTCGCAGGAATCCAGGCTTTAATACTTGGTTGTACCCATTATCCGATTATTAAAAACCAGATAAGTAAAATATTTAATTTTAATGTTGAAGTTGTAGATTCCGCCAGGATAGTTTCTATGATACTTAGAGAAGTACTTGATAAAAACAGCCTTTTAAACGATTCAGGAAAAGTGAAAGATCAGTTTTTTATATCAGACTATACAACCTACTTTGAAAAGATAGCCAGAATGTTCTTTGAGGGAGAAATAAATCTAACAAAGGCAGATATCTGGAGCTGAGATTAATCCCCCTATTTGAAATTGACTCACCCCAACGGCAGCTATCCAGAAAATCCTTGGTGTACCTTAGTGGTAAAACTAATTCATTTAACCACAAAGGATAACAAAGTAAAACACAAAGTGACACAAAGGGAAATCAGAAAAATTAATGCCTTTAAATCAGCCTCCTAAATTTATTGATTATCTTTTTCTTCCTCCCATACTCCCCTGGAAAAGGGGTCAGGGGATGAGGCAAAAAATCCGGAATAAGGGAGCGAGGAAATTTAAATATGATCAATATCATACTCTAAAATACGAATTTGTGCCATTTTCAATATTTTAAAAGTTAATTTTGTAGATTATAAGCAGTTAGTTGTCTCATTTAACATTAATACTGAAAAAAAAATTTAAGGTATCATGGGTAAAAAATCAGAAGTTATCGAAAGGGAAGAAGTGGTTATTCGATTCTCGGGCGATTCCGGGGATGGGATGCAGCTGACAGGTATACTGTTCTCAGACACCGCTGCTTTATTCGGTAATGACTTATCGACTTTTCCTGACTATCCTGCGGAGATTCGTGCTCCACAGGGAACTGTCGGGGGGTATCCGGATTTCAGGTTCATCTGGGCCATTCGGAAATAAATACACCAGGAGATTTTTCGGATGTTCTGGTTGCAATGAATCCTGCTGCCATCAAAGCCAATGCCAAATGGATCAAACCAGGTGGTACTATCATATATGATGAAGGTAATTTTACTGAAAAAAACATTGAGAAAGCCGGTTATGTAAAAGACCCTATCAGCGAAGAAAAGCTTGAAAGCTACAATATTATAGCTGCCCCAATATCTTCTATGGTAAAAGAAGCTCTTAAGGACTTTGGACTTGATCCAAAATCTGTATTGAGAACCAAAAATATGTTTGCATTGGGAATGGTATACTGGCTTTTCGATTCTAAGCTTAAATATACCGAAGATTACTTTGAAAAGAAGTTCAAGGATAAACCCGGCATGGCAGAAGCAAATAAAGTTGCATTACGTGCAGGTTATTATTATGCCGAAACAATTGAGGCGTTAACACCAATATATAAAATTCTTCCTGCCCAGATAGCAAAAGGCACTTACCGCAATATTAACGGAAATACTGCAACCGCATGGGGTTTTATAGCAGCTGCCGAAAAAGCCGGTTTGAAATTGTTTATTGGTTCGTACCCTATTACACCGGCTACAGGAATCCTTGAGGAAATGGCTGCTCGTAAGGACCTTGGTGTTAAAAGCTTCCAGGCTGAGGATGAAATAGCAGGAATCTGCACTTCTCTTGGAGCAAGCTTTGCAGGAAACCTGGCCATCACCTCTACATCTGGTCCGGGACTGGCACTTAAGTCGGAAGCCATCGGGCTTGCGGTAATGGCTGAGCTACCTGTCGTCATTGTAAATGTGCAAAGAGGTGGTCCTTCAACCGGACTTCCAACAAAAACTGAACAGGCCGATCTTATGCAGGCCCTTTATGGTCGCAATGGAGAATGCCCTGTGGTTGTTATTGCCTCAAGTACACCTTCCGATTGTTTCCATTTTGCTTTTGAAGCAGCAAGAATTGCCCTGGAACATATGACCCCGGTCTTACTTCTTTCCGACAGTTATCTTGCTAATGGTACCGAGCCATGGAAAATTCCGAAAATGAAGGACCTTCCAAAAATCAATCCTCCATTTGCAAACAGAACTGAGATTCCGTTTTTACCATATAAACGTGATGATAAAAAATTAGCCAGATCATGGGCGGTTCCAGGGATACCTGGATTAGAACACAGGATTGGGGGTCTTGAGAAGACTGTAAAAGGGACTGTGTCGTATGTTCCTGAAAACCACGAACATATGGTTAAGATCAGGGCAGAAAAGGTTGATAGAGTAGCAAATGAAATTCCTGATCTCGAAGTATTTGGAGCTAAAAAAGGAGATCTGCTTGTGGTTGGCTGGGGAGGATCATTTGGATACCTGATTACGGCAGTACGTGAATTACAGGCCGAAGGTCATAAGGTAAGCCTTGTTAACTTCAATTATATCAATCCTTTGCCAAAAAATGTTAAAGAGGTATTCAGGCAATTTAAAAAAATNGTGGTTTGCGAATTAAATATGGGACAATTTGCTGATTACCTGCGGATCAAACATCAGGAGTTTACCTATGAACAGCTTAATAAAGTTCAGGGAATCCCGTTCACAATAATTGATATTAAAGAAAAATGCATCAAAATGCTGGAGGATAAGTAAAATGGCTGATACAGTGGTAAGTAAATATACTGCAAAAGATTTCAAAAGCGATCAGGAAGTAAGATGGTGCCCCGGTTGTGGCGACCATGCGGTTTTGAGTTCTGTTCAACGAGCCCTGGCAGAGCTCGGAATTGATAAAGAGAAAATTGCATTTATTTCCGGTATCGGATGTTCATCAAGGTTTCCATATTACATGGACACTTATGGTTTTCATAGTATTCACGGACGTGCCTCGGCAATAGCATCAGGTGTAAAAACCGCCAATCCTGAATTGTCTGTCTGGCAGATTACAGGCGATGGTGATGCACTTGCAATTGGGGGAAACCATTTTATACATGCAATACGCCGGAATATTGATATTAATTTAATATTGTTTAATAATGAGATATACGGACTCACAAAAGGCCAGTATTCTCCAACTTCCATGAAAGGAATCGTAACAAAAACATCTCCTTTCGGAACAGTTGAAGAACCTTTTTCCGTTGGTGAGCTGGTAATTGGTGCGAAAGGCAAATTCTTTGCCCGTACATTAGATACAAATATCAATCTTTCTACTCAGATTTATATCGAGGCTGCAAAACATAAGGGTACTTCAGTAATTGAAGTACTTCAGAATTGTGTTATATTCAATGATGGAATCCACGATACAGTGGCTGATAAAGAGGTAAGAGATGACAGAACTCTTGTTCTTAAGCATGGTCAGCCAATGATTTTCGGAAAGAATAATGACAGGGGTCTGATACTTGAGGGTTGCAGGAAACTGAAGGCCGTTAAACTCGGAGAAGACGGTATCACAGAAAAGGACATTCTTGTTCATGATGCTGTGGAAGCCAACCCCGGAATTCAATATATGCTGGCAAATATGAAATTCCCTGAATATCCTGTAGCTCTTGGAGTTATAAGATCAGTCGATGGCCCCACATATGAAATGTCAGTGCAGGAACAGATAGAAACAATACGAAAGACTGCAAAAATTAAATGTATGGATGATCTGCTTATGAGCGGTTCAACTTGGAATGTGGAGTAGGTTAATCTGTTCCAACAGAGATTCCGACAATGGATGAATTGATTCATAATACTCCTGATTATAACCGGTTACTTCATGATCAGCAGGAACGGTTAAAGGAGCTTGCATGTATCAACCGTACGACTTATATTCTTAAAGAGGGCAAACCAATAGAAGAATCCCTTCAGCAAATCGTACTTCTTTTACCCGCAGCATGGCAATACCCTGAATATACGGTGGCGCGCATCAGATATATGGGTAAGGAGTTTGAAACGGTAGGTTTCCGCGAAACAAACTGGAAGATGGTTCAGGAGTTTATCACTCTTGATGGCGAAAAAGGATCAATAGAGATATATTATACATCTGAATTCAATGCAGAAAATGAAGGCCCTTTTCTTAAGGAGGAAAGGGATCTTATCCTGAATATCGGTAGCCTGTTGACGGGTTATATCAACAGTTATAAAGCCAGTGATATCATTAAGTTATCACAGGTCACACAAAAAGATGACGAAGATATTAAGGAGACCTCAAGCAGGAAGTTACTCCAGAAGTTTTTGGACCGGCATAACGCCGAGCGGGATGTCTTTCACGATCTCATGCCTTTCAAAGTTAAAGAGATATTGCTGGTTGCTAACTTATATGATGCATATTCTATAGAAGGAGAAGGCCGGTTTTCTGACCACATGCTTGGGGAATACTACCAGATGAGTCTTACATCAATACCCAGGGTTACAGGAGTCTCCGGCGAAGATGAAGCTTTTGCCAGGCTTAAAGCCAGGCATTATGATATGATCATTATAATGATCGGGGTTGACAAAGAGAGCCCAATGATTCTCTGTAAAAAAATTAAGTTTAAATACCCCTACATTCCTACTTTCATTCTTCTTAATAACCCGGGTGATGTAACTTTTGTAAAAAAGCAAAAAGCTCTCGGTATCCCTTTTGACAACTACTTTGTTTGGACGGGTGAGTCGAAAGTTTTTTTTGCCATGGTTAAGCTCCTCGAAGACAAGGTAAATGTTGATAATGATACGAAGAAGGGACTGACTAGAGTAATTCTGATCATTGAAGATTCAGCAGAGTATTATTCAAGTTATTTACCGATGCTCTATACCCTTGTGATGGAGCAGACAAAAAACCTTATTGAGGATGTTTCAACAGACGAATTGTATAAAGTTCTGAAACTCAGGGCAAGACCCAAGATCCTCCTGGCTTCGGATTACGAAGATTCATTAACAATTTATAAGAAATACAAGGACAGTTTGTTATGTGTCATTTCTGACATGCGGTTCCCAAAGAACGGAGAGCTGTGCGATACTGCAGGGTTTGAGCTGATAAAACATATCAAAAAGGACCTGCCTAATCTCCCTACTGTGCTTCAGTCATCAGATCCCGGAAACGCCAGGTATGCGTATTCTCTGAAATCTAATTTCATAAATAAAAATTCCGAAAGTCTGCTTCAGGATCTTAAGTCTTTCATCAATTACTATCTGGGTTTTGGCCATTTTGTCTACAGGGATACCAAAGGCCGTCAGATAGCTGTTGCCAAATCGATGAAGGAGTTCGAGGCATATCTTCAGACTGTTCCTGAAGACTCTCTAGTTTATCATTCCATGAAAAACCATTTCTCTCTCTGGCTGATGGCGAGAGGAGAGGTTAAAATTGCCAAGATGATAAATCCGATAGCGGTATCCGACTTCAACAGTCTTAAAGAACTCCGGGAGTATCTTATCGACATAATCCGCAAACGGCGGAGGGAAATGAATAAGGGGAAAGTGGTTAATTTTGATGAATCCGCAGTAATTGATGAGACAAATGTAGTAAGTCTTTCAGGCGGATCACTTGGAGGGAAAGGTCGTGGTCTGGCATTTATTAACACCCTTATATACAGTTTTGAACTTGGACGTCTTTTACCCGGAATTAATATCAAAACACCTGTAACAGCTATAATAGGAACAGATGAATTTGATATGTTTATGGAGAGAAACCATCTTTGGGACAAGGTAAAAATTGAAAAGGATTTTGATATCCTTCAGAAATTATTTCTTGATGGAAGCCTTAGTTACACTCTCGAAAAGGAACTCAAAATATTTATCAGACTTATAGACAAACCTTTGGCCGTAAGATCCTCAAGCCTTTTTGAAGATTCCATGACCCAACCATTTTCCGGTATTTTCGGAACCTATCTTCTTCCTAATAATCATTATGATCCCGAAATAAGACTAAAGCAGTTATCAGAAGCTATCAAACTGGTTTTTTCATCAATATATTCAAGAAATGCCCGCACCTATTTCGAAGCTATCAATTATAAAGTTGAGCAGGAGAAAATGGCTGTTGTGATTCAGGAAGTCGTGGGGAACAGGTTCGAAGATGTTTTTTATCCACATATCAGCGGAACTGCTCAATCATTCAATTTTTATCCTGTAGCTCATATGACCCCGCAGGACGGTTTTGCCGTGATTGCAGTAGGGCTTGGACACTATGTTGTTGAGGGGGAAAGGGCGTTCAGATTCTCTCCGGCTTACCCATCGCTTGATATCATTTCTCATAAAGATCTATATAAAAATTCCCAGGTTATTTTCTATGCAGTTGATATGGCTAAAAAAGAACTTAACCTTCTTGAAGGGGAAAATGCGGGACTTATAATATTGGATATCAGTCAGGCAGAGAAACAAGGAACGCTTCAACATTCTGCTTCTGTTTTAAACATAGATAATGATGCAATAATCCCCGGGCTGGATGCTCCTGGTCCAAGAGTAGTTAATTTTGCTGATATTTTAAAGTATAATTATATTCCATTAGCATCAACTTTGAAGGTTGTATTGGATGTTGTTACAGAAGCATTTGGAACACCGGTTGAGATTGAGTTTGCTGTTGACCTGACAAAAGACAAGTCAGGAAATGCCTCCTTTTACCTGCTTCAAATAAAGCCTCTGGCAGGAAGCGGCGCTGGTTATTCTATTGATCCTGATAGTATTAATCATGATGACACAATACTTATTACTAAAAAAAGTATGGGTAATGGGATTATTGATGATATTACGGATTTTATATATTTTGTTCCAGAAAGTTTCAATAATATGCTTACTAATGAGATGGCTTCAGAAATTAATGCTATGAACGAAAAAATGCTTTTGGAAAACCGCAGATATGTCCTTCTGGGACCCGGAAGATGGGGGACAAGAGACAGATTCCTGGGAATACCGGTTGCCTGGCCACAGATATCGAATGCCAAAATAATTGTTGAGGTCGGATTACCTGATTTTCATGTTGATGCCTCACTTGGCTCTCATTTTTTTCATAATGTTACCTCAATGAATGTTGGTTATTTTTCAATTAATCATGGGTCAAATGATGAAACAATTGAATGGGAAAAGCTTAAAAATCAAAAAGTTATAGAAAAAGGGAAATTCTTCAGCCACATAAGGTTTGAAAAGCCTCTTCTAATACGTATGGATGGAAAAAAAGGGATGGCCGTAATCTCTATGAATAATTAATAACAGAATCTATGACCATTATTGAGGGTATACCCGATCTGCAGCAGTACGATTTTACTGACACCTCTTTCGATCTTCTCATGCAAAAGAGAATACATCGTGTGCTTGTAATATGCAGTAATTATGACAACTACATGCTGGAAGAGGATGGCAGGATTGATGAGCAGATATTTAATGAATATGCATCGCTTAATTTGCGGTATCCTCCAACATTTGTTCAGACTGATAATGCTGAAGATGCTTTCAGAATTCTTCAGGATGGTAACATTGATCTGGTCATCTCAATGTTGAGCCTTAAGGGTACAGACGTTTTTGCGCTTGCCAGGAGAATTAAAGCAAAGTATGAAAATATTCCTATTGTAGTTCTCACATATTTTTCAAGGGAAGTGTCGCTGCGACTTGAAGGGGAGGATCTGAGTGCGATTGACTATGTTTTTTGCTGGCTTGGAGATGCATCTCTTATTCTGGCAATTATAAAGTTAATTGAAGACAAAATGAATGCTGACTATGACATTGAACATATAGGTGTTCAGGCCATCATACTCGTTGAGAACTCTATCAGATATATCTCCTCTTACCTGCCGAATATTTACAAGATCGTCCTTTTGCAGTCTCTTGATTTTCAACGTGAAGCTTTGAACGAGCATCAGAGAATGCTTAAAATGAGGGGCAGACCGAAAATTCTTCTGGCTAACAATTTCAACGATGCTCTTGACCTCTACAAAAAATATAAATACAATGTTCTGGGTGTTATTTCAGATATAGGCTATAAGCGAGATAATATCCCTGACGAAAATGCCGGTATCGAATTATGTAAGGTAGTTATGGCGGACGATGACAAAGTACCGTTTCTAATCCAATCATCGAGTACAAAACATAAGCAGGTTGCAGAAGAACTTGGAGCCGGATTTATAAATAAGTATTCCAAGTCGTTGTCTCTGGAGTTGAGAAATTTTATTATTCAGAACCTTGCTTTCGGACCTTTTGTGTTCAGGAATCCCGTCACACTGGAACCAATTGCAATTGCCACTGATCTCCAGAGTCTTCAGCAGAAATTACTTACAATCCCCGACAATACTCTCGAATACCATGCTACACGAAACCATTTTTCCAAATGGCTGAATGCCAGAGCTCTGTTCCCCGTTGCCCAGATGTTCAAATACATCAGGCAAGAGGATTTTGAGACCATGGATGAGATGCGACGTTTCCTTTATATTGCAATCTCCAGCTTCAGATTAGGAAAGGGAAGGGGAGTAATAGCAAAATTTGATAAGAGTAGTTTTGACGAATACCAGATCTTTTCACGTATCGGTGAAGGTTCAATCGGAGGTAAAGCCAGGGGCCTGGCTTTTATAAATAAGCTGATTAAAAACAATAGGCTTTTTAACAAGTTTCCGGATGTACTGATCACTATTCCACGAACCGTCGTTCTAAGTACCGATATCTTCGATGAGTACATGGATCAGAATAATCTCTATTCCATAGCACTTTCTGACCTTACTGATGATGAGATTTTAAACAGATTCATTAATGCTGAACTTCCGGGACACATATACCAGGATTTTTATGCATTCCTTTCAGTTTCAAGAACATATCCTATTGCGGTCCGTTCTTCGAGCAAACTGGAAGATTCGCACTACCAGCCATTTGCCGGTATCTATTCAACTTATATGATCCCCAGAATCCCTGATAATAAGCTGATGGTAAAGATGTTATCTGATGCTATCAAAGAGGTTTACGCATCTGTTTTTTACAAGGGAAGTAAAGCATATATGACTGCCACAGCGAATGTAATTGATGAGGAGAAGATGGGAATCATTCTTCAGGAAGTATGTGGGAACAGGCACGGCGAAATCTATTACCCAACCTTATCAGGGGTAGCCCGCTCGATTAATTATTACCCTATCGGTTCTGAAAAAGCTGAAGACGGTATTGTAAATATTGCCTTTGGTCTTGGAAAATTGATTGTTGAGGGTGGCTTATCGCTGAGGTTCTCCCCGAAATACCCAAAAAAAATACTTCAGCTCTCATCTCCTGAAGCAGCGTTAAGAGATTCTCAAAAAGTGTTCTGCGCTCTCGATCTGAATATTAATAGCTTTATTCCTTCAACGGATGATGGAGTGAATATACTTAAAATTGATATTAANGATATTGAGAATGAAGCAGCACTGAAATATGTTGCATCAACCTATGACAGGAATAACAATGTCCTGCGCGATGGGATGGGTCATCAGGGGAAGAGGGTAATAACTTTTTCAAATATTCTGCAGCATAAAACATTCCCGCTGGCCGACATTTTAAGTACCCTTCTGGAGATAGGCCAGCAGGAGATGAATAATCCCATTGAAATTGAATTTGCTGCCAACCTTGAAACACCTGCTGGTGCTCCGAAAATTTTCAATTTTCTGCAGATAAGGCCAATTGTTCATACTGAAGAAGCATACAGCATTAACCTTGATCATATCAAAACAGACGAAACCATAATCTATTCTGAATCTGCACTGGGGAATGGGGTTTTTAAAGGTATCTACGACCTTGTTTATATCAAACCTGAATCTTTTAATGCGGCAAATAACAAAAACGTTGCCATAGAAATTGAAAAGATTAACTCCTTATTTGTAAAACAAGGGAAAGGTTATGTTCTTATTGGTCCCGGAAGATGGGGATCGACTGATCCCTGGCTTGGAATCCCTGTCAAGTGGCCACAAATTTCAGCAGCCAGAATCATTATTGAATCAGGGTTAAAAAACTACAGGATAGATCCAAGTCAGGGAACACATTTCTTNCAAAACCTCACGTCATTCAGGGTCGGATATTTTACTATTAATCCCTATATCAATGAGGGTTATTACGATGTTGATTTCCTGAATAATCGGAATGTGGTTTATGAAGATGGATTCATCAGACACGTCAGGTTTGTAAATCCTCTTGAGATAATGATAGACGGGAAAAAACACAGAGGTGTAATTCTGAAACCAACAACATGAAAAATAAATAGTATCATGGAAACAGCAAAAACAAAATACCTGGGCGATCTGAGAACTGAGATTATCCACATACGATCAGGAAGCGTTATCACAACTGATGCACCTGTTGACAATAAGGGGAAAGGAGAAAACTTTTCTCCAACTGATCTGGTTGCCGCTGCTCTTGGAAGCTGTGTTTTCACCATTATGGGCATTGCAGCAAGGGAACACAACTTTTCTATCGATGGAAGTTCATGCACAATAACAAAGATCATGACGGATAAACCAAGAAAGATAGGTGAGATCAGAATTGAATTCGACTTTACCGGGAATGAATATTCTGATAAACAGAAAAAAATACTGAAGCATAGTGTTAAAACATGCCCGGTTGCATTATCTCTTAATGAGTCTGTATTTCAGAATGTTACTTTGCTTTTCAAATAATAGTACAACGAATTAATGTCCGTCTGATGTTCGGCGAAGTCTGTGACTTCGCTTAACAATATTAATTAAGTCAGATTTCAGAAAGTTGCACTCTCAGTTACTGCGTCTCTGTTTATCTTTTTAATCAGACCCGATAGTACACACCCTGGACCAACTTCAACAAAAGTTGTTGCACCACCGGAGATCATATTAAGTATGCTCTTTGTCCATCGTACAGGAGAGGTTAATTGAGATACAAGATTTGATTTGATAACATCAGGATCAACAGATGGTTTTGCATTAACGTTCTGATATACAGGGCATATCGGTATTCTGAATGTAGTGCCTCTTATAGCTTCTTCAAGTTCAAGGCGTGCAGGTTCCATAAGTGGAGAATGGAAAGCGCCACCTACAGCCAGTTTAAGAGCTCTTTTAGCACCTTTTTCTTTGAGTATTTCGATAGCTTTATCAATGCCCTCATTTGAGCCGGAAATTACTATCTGTCCCGGACTGTTATAATTAGCCGGAACTACAACCTGTTTTATGGAAGCACATACTTCCTCAACTATATTATCATCCAAACCCAGAATTGCTGCCATGGTTGATGGAGTTTTCTCACATGCTTTCTGCATGGCCATTGCTCTTTTTGACACAAGAATAAGCCCATCTTCGAAGGTAAGAGTTCTGTTAGCAACTAGCGCTGAGAATTCACCCAGGGAATGTCCGGCAACCATGTCGGGTTTAAAGGAATCAAAGAGTACTGAAGCCAGGATGGTTGAATGCAGAAAAATAGCTGGCTGGGTAACCTTTGTTTGTTTCAGATCTTCATCGGTTCCGGCAAACATCAGATCCGTTATACGGAATCCAAGAATTGAATTGGCATTTTCAAACAAATCTTTTGCCACGATGGATTTCTCATAAAGATCTTTTCCCATTCCAATAAACTGAGCTCCCTGCCCGGGGAATACGTATGCTTTCATAATAACGGTTAATGAAGTTTGGTCCCGATGAGATGAATGAACTCCTCACGCGTATTCAGTTTTTCAAGAAAAATCCCTGTGAAAGCTGAAGTGGTTGTTACGGAATTTTGTTTCTGTACGCCCCTTATCTGCATGCACATATGCTGTGCCTCAATAACAACAGCCACTCCTAAAGGATTTAGGCAATCCTGAAGGCAGTCCCTTATTTGCACAGTGAGTCTTTCCTGAACCTGTAACCTCCTGCTGAAAGACTCTACCACTCTGGCTATTTTACTCAGACCTGTAATATAACCGTTTGGAATATAGGCAACATGAGCTTTACCGTAAAATGGCAACATATGGTGCTCACACATTGAATAGAGATCAATGTCTTTTACAATAACCATCTGTTTATAGTCCTCTTTAAACTTAGCGGAGTTTATTATCTCACATGGATTATGGTTATATCCCATCGTCATATAATTAAGAGCTTTTGCGACTCTTACAGGTGTCTTTTCAAGCCCTTCTCTTTCAGGATCTTCACCTATCAGCTTAAGTATCCTCTTGTACATAGTTGCTATTTCTTTTATAGTCTCGCCATTCCATGTTTCAATTTTATTGTAACCGTCAGCAAAATGGCCGGTTCCATCATTTAACTTTTCTTTGTTCTTAGCCATAATATTCTATTGAATTATTTTCAGTTTCCTCAATTTTAATACAGTAGAGACTTGCTCCTTTCTTCTCAATAGCAGGTTTTAGTTCATTCCAAATGGCAACAGCAAGGTTTTCAGTAGTTGCAATTTTCCCTTTCATGAAGTCGACCTCTGAATTTACATTTTTATGATCAATCTTATTTATAACCTTGTCAAGAATTATTTCTTTAAGGATATTGATATTCATTACGAATCCGTATTCCTCCGATGGCTCTCCTTTGATGGTCACCCATAAAACATAGTTGTGTCCGTGCCAGTTTGGATTGGAGCATTTTCCGAATACTCTCAGGTTTTCCTCATCGGGCCACTCCTGCCTGAACATCCTGTGGGCTGCACAGAATCTCTCCCTGCGTGTCAGGTATATCATAGTTCCGTATTTTTATACTACAATATTAACCAATAAATTTGATCTTTATAATTCATAAAAACGATATATTTACTGCTCTTTCAATTTAAAGGGCCATAGATATAACCATGTCATTTAGAATTTTATTTGTTACAGCTACCAGTTCTGAGGCAGATGTCCTGAGAAGAATAGAAGGCATGGTGCCTGTTCCGGAAGGCTTACGGTTTGGAAACTTTGAGATAAGTCTTCTCGTTACCGGTGTGGGATCAATAGCAACGGCATGGGCACTTAAACAATGGCTCTCTGTAAATGAAAAACCTGATCTTGCCATAAATGCCGGGATTGCAGGAAGTTACAGGGATGATTTAATTATTGGAGATGTTGTTATACCTGTCTCTGACTGTTTTGCAGATGCGGGCATAGAAGATGGTGACAATTTTCTTACAATGACCGAAGCTGGCCTGAATGGCGCTGATGAATTCCCTTTNCGGGAGGGCGTCTTATATTCAGATAATAAATATAATAATAAGATAAAGAGCATTTTAAAACCGGTCAGGGCGATAACAGTAAACACTGCTACAGGTTCAGAAAATTCTATTAAAAAATGGGTAAAAAAATTTAATCCTGATATTGAGACCATGGAAGGTGCAACTTTTTTCTATATTTGCTGCAGGGAAAAAATTCCTTTTCTGGCTCTCAGGGCAATCTCAAACAAGGTTGAACCGCGTAATAAAAGCAATTGGGACATCATGCTTGCCCTAAATAATCTGTCAGAAATACTTCATGATCTTATTTTAACACTGAAGTAAAGCAATGAAATTAACATTAGGTTTCTCACCATGTCCAAACGATACATTCATTTTTGATGCAATGGTGCATGGCAGAATTGATACAGAAGGGCTGGAGTTTGATTATTTTCTTGCTGATGTTGAACTGCTCAACAGGAAAGCCCTGGCTTCAGAGGTTGATATTACAAAGATTAGCTACCATGCTTATGCCTATGCGGCACAGAACTACCTTATTCTTGACTCAGGTAGCGCACTTGGTCACAGGAATGGACCATTACTGATTAGCAAACATCGGATTAGTATTGACGAACTTACTAATATGAGAATTGCAATCCCGGGCAAGTATACTACTGCCAACCTTCTTTTCAGTATTGCCTGGCCCGATGTTGTGAATAAGACTGAATATCTCTTTTCAAAAATCGAAGACGCACTTTTAAAAGATGAAGTTGATGCAGGCCTGATAATTCATGAAACAAGATTTACATATTTTAGGAAAGGTTTGCATAAATTAGCAGATATGGGCGAATATTGGGAGAATCTTACAGACCTGCCAATACCCCTGGGAGCTATAGTAATAAACAGGAATCTTCCTGAAAATATTGCTCAGAAAGTGAATCGTATTGTTCGTAGAAGCCTCGAATATGCTTATAAAGATTCATTTGCATCATATGATTTTGTTTCAGGTAATGCCAGAGAGATGGACAGTACGGTTATGAATAATCACATTAAGCTTTTCGTGAATGAGTTTAGCCTTAACCTGGGTAAAAAAGGAAGAGAAGCAATAATTGAATTGTTCAGGATTGGCAGAGACCGGGAAGTATTACCTTCGTTACCTGAAAGGATATTTCTTACTTCAATCTGATCACACTCTGGTTTAAAAATGTTAAATTTGAACATAGATAATTGTTCATTGTTTAAGCATTGAAAGTATTAACTCAAAATATTTAAATCATGGCATTTGAACTACCAAAACTTCCGTACAAGCTAAACGCACTTGTCCCGTACATAAGTGAAGAAACGCTTGATTTCCACTATGGGAAACATCATCAGGCTTATGTTAATAACCTGAATGGACTAATACCAGGAACCGAGTTTGAAAAAGCCGATCTGGAAACAATTATTAAGAAGGCTGAAGGGGGCATTTTTAATAATGCTGCACAGGTATGGAATCATACATTCTACTTCGAATCATTCTCCCATAATGGCAGAAAAGTTCCAAAAGGAGCTCTTGCCGACTCAATAAATGGTACTTTCGGTTCATTCGATGCATTTAAGGAGCAATTCAATAAGGCTGCTGCCACACTTTTTGGGGCCGGCTGGGCATGGCTGGTAAAAAAAGATGACGGAACATTGCAGATCTTGCAGGAATCAAATGCTGGCAACCCTTTGCGTAAAGGACTCAAGCCTCTGATAACTTGCGATGTATGGGAACATGCCTATTATATTGATTATAGGAACAAACGTCCTGACTATATAAAGTCCTTCTGGGAGATACTTGACTGGGATCTTGTAGCTAATCGGTATTAATAGTTTTCAAATATTTATTAAAAGGAAATCTTGAAAGATTTTGTCCTGTAAATTTTACTTTGCGATTAACTAAATACTAAATCATGAATTTAAAAGAACTGATATCTAAAACCAGGTCGTACCGTCGTTTTGATGAAGCATACCACATTGAAGCCAAAACTCTTGAATCACTTATTGACCTTGCCAGGTTGTCGGCATCAGGGGCAAACAAACAACCTCTGAAATATCTGATTTACAATAGTGCCAAAGACTGTGACCGGATTTTTCCATACTTGTCATGGGCAGGATACTTAACAGACTGGCCGGGGCCCGATAAAGGAGAAAGACCCTCAGGTTATATTATAATTCTTGGCGATAAATCAATTTCAGATATATTTGGTATTGATCATGGCATTGCTGCACAGAGTATTATGCTCGGTGCAACCGAAGCCAACCTGGGAGGATGCATTATTGCAACAATTAAACGCGATGAACTAAGCAACGATTTTTCAATCCCTGATAATTTTGAAATACTTTTAGTGCTTGCTATCGGGAAGCCAGTTGAAAAGGTAATTATTGATGATCTTAAAGATGCTGATGTTAAATACTGGAGAGATAAGAATAAAAATCACCATGTTCCGAAAAGGAGTTTAGATGATCTGATAATCAAGTTATAATAAAATTATTCCTGATGAAACGCATTTTACTCTGTGCTATTTCATTTTCCTTAATAATTCATTCCTGTTTGTGCCAGGAAAATGCAAGTTCAGGAATCAGATTTCTATTTCACGGTATGGTGATGGACGCCAAAACACTTACTCCAATCCCAAATTCACAGATTTTAATCAACCGTGAATTCTCATCAGTCAGCAGTGCTAACGGGAATTTTGCATTTTATGTAAACAGGAATGATACAGTCCTCTTCAAACATCTTGGCTATAAGTCAACTTTTATGTTTGTTGGCGATACTCTGGCCGGACAGGAGTTTATTGCAGGGGTATATTTACATAGCGATACATTAGCTATTGGGGAGGTGATTATTGTTCCCAGATTCAAAAACATTAAATCTGAAATTCTTAATGCCAGAAGTAAAACATCCTCACAAATGGAAAATGCCAGGTATAATGTGGCTATGTCTGGATACCAGGGACGAACAACGCAAGGAGAACTTGGCGATCCGGCATCTAATTACCAGATAATACATCAAAAACAAAAGATTAATGCGTTCGAGAGAGGTGGGATCCCCTCCGATAGGATAGTAGGTATAAATCCATTATTATTGATTCCGGCTGCTTATCTTTTTATTCACGGAGTACCCGAAAAACCTCCTGCATTTGAACAGGAGTTAACTGATCAGGAGCTTGATCAGATCCGCGAGAAATATCTTGAATCGCTAAAAAGGAAGGAATAAACCAGCTGCATTCCACCTTTTTATCCCTTATAGAATACCGCTTTGATTATATGGCTGGCCATCTTTGGATTTTCTTTCAGCCGACGTGTTGAATAACCAAACCATTGTTTCCCGAAAGGCACATATACTCTCATCGTATGTCCTTCATTTACAATGCTCTCACGAAGTCTGGGTGTTACTCCGTATAACATCTGAAATTCATACATATGCTTAGGAACATTATATTTTTTAATCAGGTTATATACACCTTCAATAAGAGGTTTATCATGAGTTGCAATACCGACGTGGATCTTATTCCGGAAAATGAATTCAAGGTCTTCAAGGTAATGCTGGTTGATCTCCTCATATTTTTTAAAAGCAATAGCCTCAGGTTCAACGTAGATTCCTTTGCAGAGCCTGTAACTTAGAGGTATTTCAGGGTTGTTAAGGTCAAGCATATGTTCCAGATCTTTCAACGTTCTTCTTAAATATGCCTGAATAACAAGCCCCACATTTGAGGGATATTCAGCCTTTAATCTGCGGAATAAAGCAATCTCATCATCGGTACAGGGAGAATCTTCCATATCAATCCTGATAAATCCGTTATATGTCGCAGCTTTAGCTACTATCTCTTTCGTGTACTGGTAGCATTTCTCCTTATCGAGCAGTAAACCGAAACTGGTAGGTTTAATAGAGAAATTTCCATCAATATGGTTTTTATAGGAAATATCAATAAGATTTAGATACTCATTTTTATTTGACTCAGCTTCATCGAGCGTTTTTATAAACTCCCCAAGAACATCAAGAGTTACTTTTATATGTTTGCTATTCAGATTTTTTGATACTCGCATAGCATCATCAAGAGTCTCTCCGGATATATATGATCTTGAAAATATCCAGATAAATTTCTTTGGGAAATAGGGCAATACTGCTGCAATAAATTTGTTGAACATAATTTGAATTATAACTGAAAAAAATTAACTTTCTTCTTATCTCTTTAAAATGCTAATAAAACAGATCTAAATTTATTTTTTGATGACCTTTGTCATTCGGAAAACATGAAAAACGCATGAATTTATTTATTTTGGAGAAACTTTTTAAGATTATGCAACCTTTTATTTTTTTACATTGTCTTAGAAATGTCCTCAGTTTATGATGAGCGACCAGCATTTAATAGAATTGTGTGCTAAGAATAACAGAAAAGCACAACAGGTACTATATGATAAGTATTCAGGTCTTCTGCTTGGTATATGTCTCAGATATGCATATGATAAAGCTGAAGCGGAGGACATATTACAGGATAGTTTTATAAAGATATTTTATAACATAAAAGATTTTTCGGGAACAGGTTCTTTCATTGGTTGGTTAAGAAAGGTTGCAGTAAACACCGCAATAACTCATTATCATAAAAACCTTAAATACAGGTATCATGTTGAGATTGAGGAATATGTTTCGGTTGAAACAGGCGTAACCAGTTTTGAGGAAGATTTTTTTACCTCTGATGAGTTGTACAAAGTGTTGAACGAATTGCCTGCAGGTTACAGAATGGTTTTCAACCTGTACGCTGTTGAAGGGTATAAACATAAAGAAATTGCTGAGATGCTCGGGATCGATACAAATACATCAAAGTCGCAGTATAGCAGGGCAAAAGCTGTATTACGGGAAAAACTTGAAAAGCTTGGAAAATTGAAAAGTAATTATTCAGAGAATGGCTGAAATTGTAGAACAACAGAAAAGAATTAAGTGAAAGCAAAAAAACAAAATATTAGTTTAAGAGAGTTATTCAAACTAAAGCTGAATGGTGCTGAGATTCTGCCTGATGCATCAGTCAAATCGAAACTTATGCGCCGGGTTGCCAGAAAAGAATTCATGCATTTCAATCCTGCCAGGTTTAATATATACTACCTTGGAGGAATCCTTGTTGCCGGAATTACTGCATCTGTACTTCTGTTTTCCGGTTCAGATACCCCAATTCCTGTAAAAACTTTAAGCGTTTCTGATAAATTGAACACTGGTGACACCAGCAGTTTCATAAATATTGAAGTTGGCCAGCCGGTCAGAAAAGTATCGAATATATCAAATGTAAGTCACAATGGATCAATAAAACGCAAAGTTGTATCCGTACCTTCTGATGTGTCAGAAATTGAGACTGCAAAATCAAATGAATCGCATATAAACAATATTTCTTTCCCGCCCGGAATAAAGTACTCATTACCTGAAAATGAGCTGTTTTCAAAAACTTCGCCTGATAAGAAAAAGCTTAAGGGTGGATTTAAACCTGATGAGGTATTAATTGAACCATCTGCCTCTGAAGGTTGTGCTCCCCTGAAAATGAGGTTTTATAATAAATCAACTTCTTATGATTCATGCAGATGGACCTTTGGTGATGGAGGTTATTCAAACGAAAACGAACCTGAATGGATATTTGATGTTGAGGGGGAATATAAAGTTGTTTTACTAGTGTTTTATAGTGATGGCAGACAATTATCTTCATCAGCTTTTGTGACGGTACATCCCAGGCCGCTGGCTCATTTTGAAATTACACCCGAAAAGGCTGTCCTTCCTAAGGATGAGATCCACTTTTTAAATTATTCTGCCAATGCGGTGAAATTCAAGTGGGATTTTGGAGATGGCTCTTCTTCAGATGTTTTTGAACCAAGGCACAGCTATGCAAAATTCAGTAATTACAACGTTCACCTTGTTGTATATTCAGAGTGGGGATGTTCAGATTCCCTTACAGTAATAAATGCTTTTTCGGGTTCAGAATATTTTATCGAATTCCCGAATGCTTTCATACCAAACACACAAGGTCCTACAGGTGGTTATTATTCATCAAAGAGTGATGAAGCCGCACAGGTATTTCATCCGGGATATTCAGGAGTATCTGATTATCAGCTAAAGATTTTCAGCAAACTTGGTATATTGATTTTCGAAAGCAGCGATATAAATTTAGGATGGGACGGTTATAATAAAGGACAATTATGTGAACCTGGTGTTTATATCTGGAAAGTCCGGGGTAAATTCAGAAATGGGGAGCCTTTTATAAAAATGGGCGATGTGACTCTTCTTGGAAACTGACTCTGACCAGTGGATAGCTTATTCAAAACTTCATTATATCAGCGTCACATATTTTCAGTTATTAAAATAAATAATTTTTTTCTTTATAATATTTTTGACCTAAGACGAATCTTTTGGGGAGAAAATTCGTTAAATCATAATAGTTTTTAATTTGATTTAACTAATTTCGTCAGTATAAACCTAATGGGATCGATCTTGGTAAAGCGGATTATATATTTACTCACACTGTCATTCATCATTTTTACAGATAGTTTTGGTCAGGATCCGACGTTCTCCCAGTTTTATGCCAACGCGTTATATCTTTCTCCATCTTTTGCCGGAGCAACTCCTGAATACCGGTTTGCATTAAACTACAGAAATCAGTGGCCTGCCGTTCCCGGGGTGTTTCATACCTATTCCATTTCGTTCGATAAAGCTATGCCAAACTTCAATTCGGGTTTTGGTATACTTGCAACTTATGATGTTGCAGGATCCGGAAATCTAAGTACAACGAATATCGGACTCCTCTATTCATATGATTTTAACATAAATAAGACATGGCATGTAAGACCCGGAATTAACTTCAAGTTCTACTACCTTGGTCTTGACATTAATAAACTCATATTTAATAGTCAGATAACAGGCAGTGGAACATCACCAGCGGTTACTCCACCTCCTTTTGATAATGTTGCTGATGTGGATTTTGCTTCTTCAGCTCTTGTTTATAATGAAAGAACATGGGCAGGGTTTACCTTCGACCATCTGCTAACCCCTAAAACCTCATTTTATGGCGATGATGCAACTGTTCCGGTTAAATTTAATTTTTACGGCGGTACCCAGATATTAAAGAAAACCAGGCTACGCCAAAAGATGCAGGATATCCTTTCAATAGCTATAAACTTTCAGAAACAGGGCAAATTCTACCAGTCAGATCTTGGTTTGTATTATTATAAAGATCCTCTGATCTTTGGATTATGGTACAGGGGAATCCCATTTGCTACCTCTCAGGCTGGAGATGCTATAATAGGCCTGGTGGGAATAAAAACTAACCAGCTTCATATAGGATACAGCTACGACTTCACAATTTCCAACCTGATAAGTTCAACCGGCGGAGCTCATGAGATATCGCTTGTTTATGAGTTCAATAACCTGACGATAGGTCAACGACAAAAACGTATCAGAGCAATCCCGTGTCCGGAATTCTGATTTATGCCGTTACCCCATTGCGCCTTTGTGCCCTTAAACCCTTTATCACGCAGAAAGAGCCTAAAATTATTTATATGAGGTACTCTCATTTATTAATTTGTTTATATTTGCGCCTGACTAATGTTTAACAAATATTAAATTTACAATGAAGAAACTTTCTGTAATTCTGTACGTTGTTCTGTTTTTAGCTGTGGCAGGCCTTTATTTTCTACATTTTTCAGGGAATAAAAAAAATAAGAATAGTGAAACTGCTGGGAATATTCCGGTATCGACAGCACAAGGGATTGCTTATGTAAATATCGATTCAGTTATTTTTAAATTTGATATGTTTTTTGACCGCAGGAATGATTTAATGGCTAAACAGAAAAGTGCTGAGGCAGAACTTAATTCAAAAGGGAGTCTATATGAGAAAGGGGCAAAAGATTATCAGGATAAGGTTAACAAAGGACTTGTTACACGGGCAACTGCAGCACAGATTGAACAATCACTTGTTCAGCAGCAGCAGGAACTTGTATCCCTGCGTGATAAACTCCAATCCAACCTCATGGAGGAAGAGCAGGTAATGAATCGTCAGATACTCGAATACATCACAAAATTCCTGGAAGAAAACAAAACAGATTACAACTATCAGTATATTTTAGGGAAGAGTTTTGGAAGTGTTGTTCTCTATGGTGATAACGCATTGGATATAACACCTAAAGTACTGGACGCAATTAACAAAAAGTACAAGGCCGAGAAAAAATAATGAACAATGGGTTTCGCCTCAACCTACCTCATAGAAAGGACTCTGTTCCCGGAGAATATAAAAGAGGCACCTGATCGTGAGACCGGTATAATAATCGTTGTACCTGCCTTTAATGAACCCGGGATAAATAAATTGTTTGATTCCCTGGTATTATGCGAAGTGCCGGAATGTAAGGTCGAAGTAATTATTGTTATAAATGCTCCGGAAAATGCATCCGTTGAGAGCATTGCGAATAATAAAAAAACCTTAATTGATATCGAAAGCTGGAAGAAAGAAAACTATAATTGTTTCTTCCGGCTTTTTGCATTTATAATCGAACATCCATCTGTAACCGGATGGGGTGTTGGACTTGCCAGAAAGACAGGAATGGATGAAGCTCTGCGTCGGTTTGGCAGCATTAATAAGCCGGATGGAGTTATCCTTAATCTGGATGCTGACTGTATTGTTGAGAAAAATTATCTTCGCGCCGTATACTCCGGGTTGTTAAAAAAAAGTGACCGGGCTGGCTGTTCAATATATTTTGAACATCCAGTTTCAGGAAGCAATTACACGGAAGGTATTTATAAATATATTACTTATTACGAGCTGCACCTGCGTTACTATCTTCAGGGACTTGCTTACTCAGGGTTTCCATATGCTTTTCACACAGTGGGGTCTGCCATGGCTGTAAAAGCATTAGCTTATGTAAAAGCCGGAGGGATGAACAGAAGGCAGGCAGGCGAGGACTTTTATTTCATTCAGAAACTGGTTCCGGCAGGAGGTTTTTTCAGTTTAAACTCAACAACCGTATACCCCTCACCAAGAGCATCTTCCAGAGTCCCTTTCGGTACAGGTGTTTCAATAGGAAAACTTAGTGCTGGTAACAGTTCAACTTTTCTTACTTATAATTTACTGGCATTCAAAGAACTGCGCGCTTTTTTTGGACTTACCAATGTTATTTTTGAATGCAAACCTGAAAAATTACATACCCTTTTCATTATGATTCCTGAGGGTCTCAGACAGTTTTTAGATGAAAAAGAATGGATTGAAAAAATGATGGAGATAAAGAATAATACTTCGGGGATAGTGTCGTTTAAAAAGCGGTTTTTCGGATGGTTTAATATGTTCAGAATTGTAAAATATCTGAACAATGTGCATGTGGAATTTTTCGATAAGAAACCTGTTGATGTATCTGCCTCAGAATTACTTGAAACAAGGGGCATCATTTTTGATTCGAAAGAGCCACTTGACTTGCTGCTCTATTACAGGACACTGGAAAAAAACAAGTGAACAATATCAGTAGATTTACACTCAGGAACATTTGCCTATTTATTTCTTCTTGTAATCTTCCTGTCTTCTGATGGGGTGAGAATAATATAGAGATCTTCATCAGGTTTCTTCATGTGGTATTGCTCCCTTGCAAATTTCTCGAGGTTGTGGTTGTCGGTTTTCAATTCATGTAGTTTTTGCCTGTCAGACTCGATACGCTGAATATAGTACTCCCTGTCAATTTTAAGCTTATGCAGCTCTCTCATATCTTTGTATCTGGAAACAAGATTGTTGGAGTCCAGGAGTAAAACCCAGATAAGAAAAATAAGGGTAGTCAGGAGATATTTATTCCGGAAGGCAGTTGGGATTTTGTCAATAAATTTAAACCTGATATTCATGATACAAACCTACAATTTTTTTTTCAACCGCCGCTCATGAGATAAAGCATCTGTACATCATCACCATCATGTATAATTGTGGAATCGTATTTTTCTTTAGAGATTAAAGAGCCATTTATTTTTATGATTCTCATTTTAAATGAAAATTTTCTGATGATAAGCATTTCATTTACACTTATTGAATCCATCCCGAATTCTTCCTCCCTGTTATTTAATAAGATCTTCATTGGTTAATGAGTTATCAATTACTTAATATTCATGAGAATTTCGAGTACGAGATTTGCCTGCATATTTGCAACAATCCCAACCCGCGGAGCGATAGGGGGCAGGTTCTCAGATGCCTCTGATGTTTCGTCGCCACAGACGTAAAGAGTATCATCAATTTTCCTGCAGCTTATGTCACTTGTTTTACCCCATCCTGCCATTCCTGATCCGACAATAACAGGAGTGCCGGGCATATTTATCTGAACAGTTTCGATCAGTATCTCCTTCATATCCGATCTGTCGAATGCTTCAACTATTACATCACAACCTGAGAAGATTTCAGTAATGTTTTCTTTTTCAAGTCTTTTCTGATGGACAATAACATGAACTTCTGGGTTGATACGTGCAATATTTTCTTTTAACGCAACTGTTTTCATCAAACCAACCTGATCTATGAAATAATATTGCCTGTTTAGATTTGGTTCTTCAACGATATCAAAATCAGATATCACAAGTGTACCAACACCACTCCTGGCCAGGGCGACAGCACAATTTGAGCCAAGACCTCCGGCTCCGGCTATTCCGACCCTGAATTTTGAAAGATGAGTTTTAATTTCAGAGAATCTCATTATTTCCCGGAATCACTTTATTCCTTATTTCATTTATCATCCCGAAAGATAAGAACCTTTTAATATTTTTACAAATATGAAATCCTTTACATACTGATCAATATCATGCAAAATCACGTATTAATGTTTTAATTTTGGCTTTATAAATAGTGGACTTACAAGACTTTAATATTTTTATTTTATGGACATCAGGTCGATTAAAGAGCAGCATAAACTTTTAAAAGGCTGGGATTATATCTGGACCCCACTGAGTAAAGGTTATACCGATAAAATACTCCACATAAATGTTGGTACCACTGAAATAAAAGATAAAGATGTTCCCCCTATAATGAAGGAAAAATTCATTGGAGGAAAAGGGTACGGCCTCAGGCTTCTCTGGGATGCAACAAAACCAGAAACAAAATGGGATGATCCTGAAAACGAGATAATTATATCTTCCGGACCCATTGGTGGAATAACCCAGTATTCAGGAACAGGTAAATCGCTGGTAGTCACTATATCACCTCAGACAAACTCGGTGATGGACAGCAATGTCGGCGGATTCTTCGGGCCATTCCTAAAGTTTTCAGGATTCGATGCTATAGAAATCCAGGGAAAAGCAGTCAAAGATGTTATTATTTTTATTGATGGAATAAACCATAAGGTCGAAATTTTCGAAGCTCCAGCCGATGCAACTGACAGTCATGTGCTGGCAGAACAGTTAACAGAAATATTTGCTGATAACGATAGTGAAAAGAAAAATATCGGAGTAGTTTCAACAGGTTCAGCAGCTGAACACTCATTAATCGGAATGCTTAACTTCAGTTTTTATGATTCCAAACGGAAAAAAGTGCGGTTGAAACAAGCCGGAAGGGGTGGTATCGGAACAGTATTCCGTAATAAGAAAATTAAGGCACTGGTTTGTAAAATTCCGGGAGTAAAAGGAAATCTCAATAATGTCGTTGATCTTGAGGCTATCATGGAACGGGGTAAGAGGTTTAATCGGGAGATGCGGGAATTAGACGCCAAACAATGCCAGATGAGAGAAATCGGAACAGCTCATCTGATGGAGATAATGAATGATCATGATCTGTTACCTGTAATGAATTACAAATTTGGAAGCCATCCTGATTCATACAAGATCGATTCATCAGTCTGGAAAAGAAACTTCACACAGAATATACCTGATGGCTGCTGGATTGGTTGCAATATGTCGTGCAGCAAAGGTATTGATGATTTTGTATTAAAGACCGGACCTTATAAAGGGCAAAAGGTGATCGTCGACGGTCCCGAATATGAGAATGCTGCCGGATTGGGTTCAAACTGTGGGATATTTGATCCTGAATATATTATAGAGACAAATTTCTACTGCGATACTTACGGGATCTGTACCATAACCTGGAGTAATCTTACTGCATTTATAATGGAGTGTTTCCAGAATGGCATTCTAAATAGGGATAGAACAGGTGGTATGGATCTTAACTTTGGCAACTCTGCGGCAGCTCTCGAAATGTTACATCAGCTCGCCAGGGGGGAAGGATTTGGAAAAATTGCCGGAACAGGTGTCCGTAAGATGAAGGAGCTTTTTATTAAAAACGGCTGGGGTGATGCTTCGTTCCTTAATGATATAGGAATGGAAAATAAGGGGCTTGAGTATTCCCAGTATATGCCGAAAGAATCTCTCGCTCAGCAGGGTGGTTTTGCGCTTACAAACAAGGGACCTCAGCATGATGAAGCCTGGCTTATTTTCATGGACATGGTCAATAATCAGATTCCAACATTTGAAAATAA
>JGI24133J20442_1000026_pt1 | contig 35862 bp, 25 predicted proteins | sample BarGraNGADG00311_2_FD_20442 | JGI IMG/M metagenome (IMG submission 20442)
GAAATGTTTAAAGAGCTGAATGATTTTATTTTCATAGATCCAAAAATCCCTGATCCTGAAAAAACCTATTCAGTTACCTCCAAACTTAATATAACAATTGATGATTCCCGTGAAGAGATAATAAATATTATAGACAGGCATCGTGAAAATTCAGAAACTGCCTTGCTGGCGCTCTATGTATTCAGACAAATGGATAAAATAGACTGGAGTCCGTTTATAAAAGCCGCAGTTGAAAGGAATCCGGTCTCCTTGACTGAACTGAAGGGAAAGAATAAACTGGACGCTTATACTATTCTGAGGGAGTTGCCCGAAGAATCAATCTACGACGGGAAAAGGTTGGCCTTGCCGGATGAAGTATGGAATTTCAAGCGTGGTGACGGTATCGAAAAAGCCTTTTTGCTGGCTGACTTTCTTCTTCATATGGATAGATCTTCAACTGTTTCGATTGAAATTGAAAATAAGAAAGTCCTTCTGTCTGCAGGAGAAAATGAATTTCATTTCACTTCACATAAAAACCTGAAGAAATCGGTTAAGATAAAAGGGACTGACTACAAAATTGTTTAATTGGTTGAGAAAGTTGAATGAGTTGAAAAGGTTGAAATGCTGACTGGAGGACCGAATGACAATTAGTCGGTTTTATCGCAAAACAATATCCTTAATAATTTCGCTTCCCGCTCTTTCGTTAAGCTTAGCTTTAAGTGCTTCCCTGAGCATTAATAATTCATTTCTGACTACTGAGGAATTAAGATATACATACAATGTTTGATTCTTAATATAAATTTTTGTTGTCCGGGAGCTGATTGCCTTTCCAACAATTTCTTCCCAGGAATTGATGACTGAAATCTCGGATAGTTTTCCACCGAGATTCATCTCCTTAATGTAATCATTCACTGCTTCGGCAAGTGAGATTGTCTTACTCCGTCTCATGTAGGTGTTGTTCCATTCTGATTTACCACTTCTATCCCATTTCCAGCAATTTTGAATAGTTTATAGTCTGTCTTATGAGATGATAAAATATCCTGCAGTCGATTCTGGTGAGTATCTGTTATAAATATCTGTCCAAATCGCTGATTACCAACAAGTCTTATAATCTGTTCAACACGCTCTGCATCAAATTTATCGAATACGTCATCAAGCAGCAATATCGGTGAAAAGCCTGCTTTTCTTTTTATATAATCAAATTTTGCCAGTTTAAGGGCAACGAGGTATGATTTCTGTTGCCCTTGTGATCCAAGTGATTTAACTGAAAAATCATTCATCTCCAGAAGCATGTCATCTTTATGTATTCCGACAGTAGTGTACTCCAAAAAGCGGTCCTTGGTTATAGAGTTCAGAAGTGCATCAATAAAACTGCCGTCAGAAAGATGTGATCTGTATTTAAGTTTGACTGATTCTTTACCGGAGGAGATCAGGGAGTAGTATTCCTGAAAAACAGGTACCAGTTCATTTACAAGAGCCTGCCTTTGGCTATAAACATAGGTTCCGTATTTCACCAGCTGGGCATCCCATATTGAAAGTACATCTTCTTCAAATATACCCGATAATTTAATATCCTTAAGCAATTTATTCCTTTGCTGAAGAGCTTTATTATAACTAAGTACAGAATCAAGATATTCAGCACTATACTGGCTGACTATTTTATTCATAAACCTCCTGCGGTCCTCGCTACCCTCAGTGATCAGAGCGCTATCAGCAGGAGAAATCATTACCACAGGGTACCTGCCGACATGGTCAGACAGTTTCTGATACTCTTTACCATTCCTTTTTAATAATTTTTGTTTTTGTTTCTGAAAAGCGCAATAGATAAGATCTTCTTCCCCATCCCTGACAAATGTTCCCTGAATTATAAAATAGTCTTCACCATGCCTTATACTTATGCTATCAATATTATTAAAAAAACTTTTAGTAAGTGAGAGATAATGAATCGCATCAAGAATATTAGTCTTACCAACTCCGTTGTTACCCACAAAACAGTTTATCTTTGGCGAAAACGCAAGCTCATTCAGCTCATAATTTTTAAAATTGGTCAGGGCAAGTTTCTTCAGATACATATGGCAATAAAGACAAAAGATAAAAGTAAAAAGACAAAAGTAAAAAGGCAAAAAGCAAAAGTAATTTAAAAATCCCCCACATGGAAATCCTTGTGTAAAGAAAAGACCCTTTATGGCCCTTCGTGTAAACCTTTGTGTCCTTTGTGGTTAAAAAACCTTAAAACACAAAGGATTACCGGGGATCAGAAAGCAAAACAAAGGTTAATAAGAGAGTTTGGCATTATGCTATCTTACTGATATTCAATCGAACTGTAAAATTTTTATACCTCTATTGATAACATTTAAATTAATTGTTTTAAAATTTGCTGAAAAAAATTACTTTTGCGGTGGTAAATTCAGTAGTTAAACATTAAGTACCAGTATGGCTAAAAACAAAAAGGATGAAAATCCTACGACCATCTCAAGTGTTGAGGAGACATTAACCAGAACAGAGCATTATTTAGAAGAGAATTATAAAACTTTCCTGATCGCACTAGGTGTTATAGTTTTGTTGGTAGGAATAGGCTGGCTTGGGAAACTCTATCTGAATAAGAGAAACGAGGAAGCCAAGTCTCAAATGTACCAGGCAGAAAAGTATCTTGAAACAGATTCTTTAAAACTTGCACTCAATGGTGATGGGAACTATCTTGGATTTCTTGATATTGCAAAAGATTATAAATTTACGAATTCCGGCAATCTTGCCCGGTATTGTGCCGGCATCTGCTATCTGCATATGGGCAATTATCAGGAGGCTATAGATTTTCTCAACAAATATTCAAAGAAAGATAAAGTTATCGGATCATTGGCTATCGGCGCAACCGGTGACGCATTCGTGGAGTTAGGCAATCTTGATAAGGGCATTGCAAAGTATCTTGAGGCCGCAGATTTTGCAAAGAATTCCTTTAATTCTCCGTTGTTTCTTTTGAAAGCAGGTGAATTATATGAATTAAACGGAAAGTTCGCTGAAGCATTAAAACTGTACGAAAGAATTGAGAATCAGTATCCGGAAAGTACTGAAGGTTCAACAATTGAAAAATATATTGCAAGGGTAAAAATTCTTATAAAGTAGTTTATAGAACCTCTTTGCATTAATAAGATTACGCATCCGGCTCATTTCTTTCTGAGGCTGATGCGTTTTTAATTTTACAATACACAACTATGGGTACTTCAAATTTATCAACTTATGATCCTGAAAGCGTTCCAGATGCAAGTGAAATGAGATTTGGTATCGTGATTTCGGATTGGAACAGGGAAGTGACATGGTCGCTGCTGGATGGTGCGATCAGAACCCTTACCAAACATGGCGCAAAAGATAAAAATATTATTGTAAGACACGTTCCAGGAAGTTTTGAACTCACACTCGGAGCCCAGTTTCTTGCAGAGTACGATGACCTCGATGCAGTTATCTGCCTGGGATGTGTCATCCAGGGCGAAACTCCTCACTTCATATATATATGCCAGGGAGTAACACAGGGTATTACTCAACTAAACCTAGATTATAATATACCTTTCATATTTGGCGTGCTAACTACAAATACGCAGCAGCAGGCAGTTGACAGAGCAGGAGGTAAACTTGGAAATAAAGGCGACGAAGCAGCTGTAACAGCAATAAAAATGGCAGCCCTTCAACGTGAAATTGAAAAATGAAATTACCTGAGCACTTTCCGGACAAAAGCTACCGTAAAGTAAGACATCATAAATACACCCATAAATCCCTCTAATCCGGAGAGAACTCTGCTTAGTCCCACCGGATATACATCTCCATAACCTATTGTAAAGAAAGTTATCGCACTATGGTAGAATGACTGGAGAAGTGTTGAAAGCTTGTCTGGGTTACCTACTGCTGAAACAGTCTTACCAAGTCCGGATAAATCTATAAAAAAATAAAGAGATCCAAATAAGAACCAGAATACTACTACACTTAAAAGAACCCGTCCCGGAGAAGTTGCATAAAGACCGATTTTATCAAATACCAGCCATTGAAAACCATTAGGAACATGACATACTATTTTTGCTATTCCCCCCTTTTCCTGCTGTTCGGTAAGCCATGATTTTGCTTCAAAACGTTTGAACATGATATAGGCTTCATCTTCATCCTCGTATTTACCTGTACCACTGAAGTTTTCTTTCAGAATCCTAAACTGTTCAGCTTTTTGACGTAAGGTAGTTCCTTCCTGATTTAATATTGAGTCGCGGCATTTGTTATGTCGCCAATCTATATATAACTTCCCGATCAGTCTCATGCCCGACATATCCAGTGATTTAATTTCAACNGGGAAATCGTATGGTTCAAGGTCAATAATATCTCTTACAATTGTATCAGATATATCNAGNAATTCTGCTTTTGCGAGACGGAGATCAACATAATGATCGAGATGGCACGATTTGAGGGAAATAGCATGAAAAGCAGATCCGTAAAAACTGACATCACCATCACCAAATTCTGTTCTTTCAAAACTGACATCAGTATCACCCATCTCCATCAGGCTGAAGTTTTTAGGACCAAATCCCATCTCAGACTTTTTGAACTGAATTTTTCCCACCTTACAGGAAGCACCTTCAAAATTAACTTCTCCGTTTCCAAAGATTGAACGGTTAAAATTAATTCTGCCTGAGCCAAAATCAACTGTTCTGAAGTCAACCCTGCTATTGCCAAATTCAGTTCTTTCAAACATTATCTCACAATCGCCAAATACGGAATAGTGAAAATCAACTTTCCCGCCGGTTATCCTGGCTACTTTAAAATTAAACCGGCCACTGTTAAAACGGGTATTAATAAAAAGCAATTCCCCGCTGTTAAACTCGGTATTGGCAAAACTTACTTCGCCGTTTCCAAACTGGATGTCCTGAAAATCTTTAGTTCCGTCTTTGATAATAGCATTTTTGAACATGAAATCACCATCGCCGAAGACGCACCCGGTAAACTCAATGTTCCCTTCCCTGAACAAGGTATTTGATATAATAAAATTCCCGGTACCAAAGACCGAACCATTAAAAAGGACCTTCCCTCTTGCAAAGTGACTCCCATCGAAACTGACCTCTCCGTCTGAAAATGATGAATAAGTGAAGTCTGTACATCCTTTTGCTTCAAAAAAAGCATTCCTGGCAGAAAAACCTTTTATCTTAACCAGTTCTTTCTTTTCAATCCCCTGAATTCGCCTGTAAGAAGAGAGAGAGAATTCCTGAATGTAGAAATCATCGAGGTTTAGATCTTTCCCTTCCTTAATCATTGTGTAAACTGAGTTAATATCCACAGCACCAAATAATTCTGAGCTAATCTCCTCACCAGCTTCATTGTGAAAAGTAACCATAGCTGTTCTCGGACAAGTCCTGCCATCATCAGCAATGAATTTCACATTTCTGATTTCAATATGATAATTTGAATAACCGGTAAGCATTTATGATGTTTTGAAAAGTTAAGCCAATTTATAAAAAAAAAGATAATTACTATGATTTTTAATCAACCTTAACGCATACACAAGGTCTTGTAAGGACACCAGGAACATTTTCCCCTGACATCTGAAGTCTTTACAAACGGTTCATCTTCACTGAAGATTATACTAATTAGTTCTCCGAGACCTCTTAAAAATTCTTCTCTCACTGTCATGTAATTATCAATTACAATTTGATTTTTGTTACCTGACCTGATAATTAACTTATCGGTAATTAAAGTTCCATCCAACTTCTTAATTTTATAAACTGATGGTCTTACAACACTGTCAGGATGCATTGCCTTGTAAGCCTCACAATAAACCAATGTCTGAAGCCATCCGTCAGCGTCTTTCGTCCTGTCGTCGGCAAATAAATCATCAATTGTTTTAACAGACTCAGAAACATTGCCGGTTTTGTAGTCGACAATCCTTACAACTCCGTTGACAGAATCAATACGGTCAATCTTGCCTCCTGTAAGAATCCCGATCTGGGATCCATTTGACGGAAATGTCAAATCAAAACTAAAAGAATCCTCAAGGTTCAGGATACTAATAGGAGCAATTGCTTTATCCGTCTTTAGAATCCTGATCAGGAAATTCATTAATACCTCTCTGACTATAAGTTCGCTTCCGCTCACTGAATCATCCCTTCCGTCCTTATAATTTTCATTTACAGCCTCATTTATGATCTTAGCCAGCAATTGTTTGTTACGGATCATTGAATTGAGCATTTCTGTTGTAAGAATTGTTCCCGTGTACTGGAGGTATATATTCTTCATTATCTCATGCAAAATGTTACCCAGCATTGCCGGGTCAATATCTTTGAAGATATTTATCGGTTCTTTCAGACGGTTTACATACCTGAAAAAGAACTTCATCCTGCAGTTAAGCCATGTATTTATAGCTGAAGGAGAAAGTGTCCTGATACTATCCTTATTGAGAAAAAGAGATGCTAATTGTTTCGAATGTTCCTCTCTTCTGTCAATTATTTCTCCGGGTGCACCAGGTATTTTTATCTCAAAGCTGGAATCCATAAAATCGGGCTTCAGAACAGCTTCATACTTCATCTGAAGAATAAACCTGCTCATCTCTCCGCTTCTTAGTCCTTCAGAATTAGAATTATATGTAAAAATTACATTTTCAGCTCTTTGGAGAAGCCGGTAGAAATGATATGCATAAATGGACTCCTGATAGTTGACAGATGGCAAACCAAATGCCTCACGCAGGCTGAAAGGGATAAATGACGAACCAGCAGTAACTGCAGGTAAAATACCTTCATTGACTGACATTATAATCAGATTTTTAAAGTCGAGAGCCCGGGTTTCAAGAATACCCATGATCTGAATACCGGATAATGGTTCTCCGGAAAAAGGAACAGATTGAATTCTTAACATCCTGTCAAGAATTCTAATGTAGGTGTCAGTAGTAAAACTTACTTCGGTACTATTAACAATTGCTTCAAGCCTGTTTATTGACAATACTACCCGGTAAATAAACTCGTTCCTGATATTTCCTTGAACGGATTTATCAGCAGAGCCTTCCGGATTTTTTTCATCATGTAAAGCAATTAATGAAAGAACATCTTTAAAATAACCGGAAAGCTTGGCAGGGGTCGATAGCTTTGTAAATATTGTTGAGAGATGTTCTGATTTTGCAAAGCGAGCAGAGGGAACCATTACAAGATTGGATTTTAATATCTCGTTAACCAGTTCATTATCTGAATCATTCATTAATCCTGACAGTAAAGAATGTTTAAGCAGGTTTAATACATTCTTGTATCCGAACCGGAGTACTCCATCAGTAAATGTGGCAGTTCTCTGCAGATCCATAAGTTGCTTCATAAGTGTATAAACAAGAGTCTGCTTAAGCGGATGTCCCATTGTAATGTTGATATCGCCCATATTTTCCGGAAGGCTGGTCAAAACCGGCATTAACAGGTTTTCATCAGCGAGGACAACTGCTGTATGATGAGCATTGGCTTCAGAGATATCGGTGAACTCTGTTAATAATTGCGGAATGAGTTTTACCTGGGCCACATCTGAGGAGGTCTCGATAACCCTGCGTCGGACAATTGGTGCACTTTTTGAGAGCATGGTATCAAAACTCCAACCAGAAGGCATATCACTGCCAAATCTTTTAATATTCTCACGTAAGAAATAGCCAGCAGAATTTAGCTTACCTTCATCAATATAGGAATTATCAAAGTCCCAGTAAAACATGGCTTTACCTGCTTTTTTAAGTCCGGTCATCACCAGTTTTTCACATTCGTTCAATGCATTGAATCCTATAAAGTGGATCATGTCCCAGCGCTCATCTGTGATGTAATAGTTTCCATCACTCTCAGCCATTTCCCTGTATATCATACCCTCATATGCCAGATTTTGCTTCTGAAGTGAGTCTCTAAAGCCTGAATACATATTGAAAAGAATTGACCATATATCAATGAATCCTGATTTTTCACCGGTTGGTTTATCACGATTGAAATTTGTCCAGAACCTCCTTATTATGACCACTTGCTCTTCAGTCAGACCTCCAAACTGCTGGTCAATGTTTTTGATATCCGACACATTTCTGAATAATAATGATGCATCAACCAGATATTTGTCAACATCATCAAAATCGTTTAAAAGCATATCGCCCCAATAATAAAATTCGTCAAAACTTTCAGGCGACTTTTTAAGTTTGCTATATACTTTATAGAGCTCAAAAAGAAGAATTTCATTACCGGCCGTCTGCATGGAGGAATATGACCGGAACAGATCATTAATCGTAATAATAGACGGTGTCCATATTGGTTTCTCTATCCTGACAGCCAGATACTTCAGAAAATATAATCCTGCCCTCCTGTTTGGAAAAACAAGACAATGCCGGTTGAGTGTGTTACCGAATTCCTTGTAAAGAGAATGTGCAATATGTTCAAGAAAATAGGTCATTTTACTCTTGTCTTTTTACTTTTGTCTTTTGGCTTTATATAGTTTCCCTTGCCAGGTATCAAGTTCTTCCAGGCGATTTTCTATAAGGTTTACTATCTGGTCGGTTCGTTTCTTACCCCAGCCTTCACCTTTCAAAAAACGCGGTGGCGCTTCACCGGTAAACCGTTCCACCACAATTGCAGGATTCAATCTTTCAAGAAAAAGAATGAAGAAGTCAAGATATTCTTCCCATGTAAAGAGCTCAAAATCACCCGGATTATTTTCAAATTCTTTTTCCATAGTGGTTCCTTTTATTATTTGCAGCTGGTGAAATTTTACTGTTTTAATTGGCAGACCTGAGATAATACTAACCTCACTAAGCATCTCTTCGCGTGTTTCTCCCGGCAAACCAAAAATGAAATGTGCCCCAGTATTAATGCCCATGGAAGCTGTCTTTTCCACAGCCCATACCGCATCTTCATATGAATGTCCGCGGTTGATCCGTTTCAGAGTTTTGTTATAACACGATTCGATACCATACTCTACAGCCAGGTAACATTTGCGAGAAAGCTCTTTCATATAATCAAGCTTTTCCTCATCTATACAATCGGGCCTGGTTCCTATAATCAGACCAACAACACCGGGATAACTTAAAGCTTCATCATAAAGTTTTTTTAATGTCTCAAGTGGAGCATAGGTATTGGAATATGCCTGAAAATATGCGAGGTATGAAACAGCCTCACTGTATCTCCATTTGTGAAATTCTATTCCTTCCTCAATCTGCACGGAGACTGACTTTAAAGGCTGACAGTATGAAGGGTTAAAGGCATCATTATTACAGTAAGTACAACCACCCGAACCTTTTGATCCATCACGGTTTGGACAGGTAAAACCTGCATCAATAGAAACTTTCTGCACCCTGGCCCCATACAAACTTCTGAAATAATTCGAATAGGCATTGAATCTGCGTTCATGCATCCAGGGATAGGTTTTTATTTCTTTATTACTGACTGACATTCAAACACGTACAATTTTATTCTTATCAACATACCATATAAACGCCTCAATATTGTTATAACCCATATCAAGCAACAGATCGCGATACTGGTTAACCTGTTCTGCGAACCGAGCATTCTCCTCTCCAAACTTGAAATCGATTATTGTCGTCTTCCCTTCCCTGAATATTACTCTGTCGGGTCTTCTTGTAATACCTGAAGGCAGAAGTATCCCTGCTTCTTTTAGTACTTTGTTATCAGCCATAAACCAGTCAGCAACCTGAGGTATACTTACCAGGGAATTAATTCTTATTTCAATGTCAGATGATTCTTCAACCGGCAATTTTCCTTCCAGAACCAGTTTTCTGACAGCTACGGAAATATCGGCCTGAGTATTTATACCTTCAAAAACCTCGTGCATGAGCTTACCATAGTTAATCTTCTTCCTGATAACTTTGCTTTCCGAAGAAAAATAATTCTCTCCATGAAGTTTCAACTTAAGTGATTCCATAGTCTGACTAACGTAATACCTTGAAGCGATAAGATTTGTTTTTTCAGCTGTTTTCCGGGTGTTTTCCGGGATCTCACCATATTCAAATACTCTGGTCTCATCATTAAAGTATTTGTTAAGGTTAAGGCAAGGGTTAGGTCCAAGACTCCTCTCAGAGGTCTGAGTTATTGCATCCTTAATTATACCGGCAATTGTATTTTCAGATCTGGGATTATCAACTGAAAAACCATAGAGTGCATCTTTTGCCCTCGTTAATGCTACATATAAAAGGTTAATATTATCGAGGTAAACCGAGTATTTTTCTTCTTTAAAAGAATCAGCAAAAATTGTGTTAATTAACTCTTTGCCATATTTTACGGGTACAATTCCCAGATCACTAAGCGGTGAAGATTCAGGTTTCACCCATAAAACCGGCTGTTTAGAAGGAATATGATCGAGGTTCCAGGAAAGGAAAGGCAAAATAACCACCTTGAATTCGAGACCTTTCGACTTATGGATAGTCAGTATTCTGATCGCNTCCTGATTCCCAGGCAGAACGACGGATTTCTTTTTCCCAGTCTCTTCCCACCAATCAAGGAATGACTGAATATCAGCATTCTTATTGCCTGTAAAGCTTACTATATAATCCTGAAAAGTGTTCAGAAAAGCCACATTCCATGAATAATCACCCAGTTGGAAAAACCTTATGATATTCTCAGTTGCTTCAAACAACGGCATTTGTCTGATCCTTTCCAAAAAAGTTTCATAGCCATCCGGAAAATAATCACGTGATCCTTCAATTAATTTATCACTTAGCAACGATACCTTCTCGGCATTCTCGATGCCTTTGGCCATCAGATAGTACCGCAACATAATTGCCCTGCTTATATAGTCCTCCGGATCATTTACAACTGAGATCACACCAATAATAAAATTAATAACAGGTGAGTTTGAGAGTAACAACGAATCGTTTGAAACTGCATTTAAATTATACCTGCTCTTTTTTATGGGCGAACATTTGTTAATATAGCCAATCAGTGTTCTAAGAATTTGTGCTCCTTCCTTTCCGTCCCTCACGATAATGCCAATATCCGAAGCATTATAACCTTTGTCCTGAAAAGACTCGATGACAAGAGGGAGGCGCTCCAGGACAACATCCTGCCATTTATGCTCCTTTTCATTTGTAATGAATTCCAGTCTGACAAAGCCATCATCATTTTTTCCAGGATCTGTCTGAACAGCTTCAGCATAGAGTTTTTTAAAACTCACCGGGAGTAATTCACCTGTAAGTGCTTCGTCAATCTTTGAAGGGATTACTGAAAACAGCGAGTTATTAAACCTGATAATGTTTGACCTGCTTCTCCAGTTTGTTGTCAACGGTTCGCTGAGAATTCTTTTATTATCGATCATACTATCAAGCACTTCTCCAAGTATGCGCCAGTCACTGTTCCTCCATCTGTAAATTGATTGTTTAACATCGCCAACGACAAGGTTATCAAAACCTTCTGCCATGCTGTTTTCAATCAATAGTTTGAAATTCTTCCATTGAATAATTGAAGTATCCTGAAATTCATCTATCATGAAATTCTCAAACCTGTTTCCCACCTTTTCATATATAAAAGGAGACTGATCTTCCCTGGTGATAAGATTAAGAAGTTCGCCCGCATCCGAAAGAAGAAAACTGTTTTCATTTGTCGTAATCTGATGAACATTTTTCAATACATCAGATAGGATTCCCAGCGCGTAAATGTTCTGGAGAATCACAGTTGCACTCTTGTAAACAACTACATTTTCATCATAATACTGAATTGCTTCCCGGAGTGTCTTATCCAATCCGTTGTCTATGGCCAGTTGCAAGTGTGGTGCTGTGCTTCCGGTTGACCAGCGAGGCGGGTCATTTCCAATTTCACGCACATAGTTATTTGGCTCCTTAAAACTTCCTGAAACCATTGATCTGATGAACCCTGGAATTCCCTGCCCTTTCCTGTAAAACAAATCGTCGGACAATTCATATTTTGAAAAAATCTCATCAGCCCTTCTTCCATATTCTGCCAGCTGTTTCTCAAAAGTCCGCGATATTGATCTGATCTTTTCAATATAATCAAGCAGAAATTTTTTGTCTTCAAGTTTTGTCTGTTCATCAGCTGACAGTAACTTGAATTTTTCTTTAAACAACTCCTCTGCAAGTTTGATTATACCGTCTTTTAGATTCCAGCTCTTTTCCTCGTCAATATTAGACATAGCATATGAGATCAGCCAGTTTTTAAGCTGAGCGTCAGTTACAGCGGAGGCAAACATTTCATCAACAGCAGAAGATAGTATTGAACTATGGTCCAATTCAATGTTAAATCCGGAATGAAGCCCAACTTCCCGTGCAAAAGCCCGAAGAACTTTCTGGAAAAAACTATCTATAGTAGATACAGAGAACCTGGAATAATCATGCAGAATAGAGGTTAATATTTCTTTTGCCTCTTTCCTGATCCACTCTTCTGTTTTATTTGTAGCATTAATCAAATCCGGGAGATAATCTGATTTTTCTCCGGTTGCAAGTTTATGTAAATGATCGAGGATCCTTGATTTCATTTCAGCGGTGGCTTTATTTGTAAATGTAACCGCAAGAATCTTCCTGTAATTATATCTTGATTTAAAAAGGTTTGCAAGATAAATTGCTGTCAGCTTGTATGTTTTACCCGATCCTGCCGATGCGCTGTATATGGTAAGAGTGCCCTGTCCCATGGCTTAAAGTTATCGCTTTTTAGCTAACTTTGTGTCGTGAACAAAAAAGTAGTTATAGGATTATCCGGAGGTGTAGACTCAAGCGTTGCAGCATGGGTTCTGAAAGAACAGGGTTATGATGTAATCGGATTGTTTATGAAGAACTGGCACGATACTACAGGCCTTCTTCAAAGCTACTGTCATTGGGAAGATGATCTGATGTTTGCTGAAATGGTCGCGAAGAAACTAAACATTCCATTTTACCAGGTTGACCTGAGTATTCCGTATCGCCAGAGAGTCGTTGATTATATGTTTTCCGAATACGAAAAGGGACGTACGCCCAATCCGGATGTACTCTGCAACAGGGAGATAAAATTTGATTCATTTGCTGAAGAGGCCAGGAAGCTGGGAGGTGATTGGGTTGCTACAGGACACTATTGCAGAAAAGAAGAAATACATTCAGGTGACAAAACTTTTTACAGACTTCTTTCAGGTAAGGATATTAATAAAGACCAGAGTTATTTTCTCTGCCAGGTCAGTCAGGAACAACTTGCATCTGCACTTTTCCCAATTGGAAGTCTTACAAAACCCGAGGTCCGTAATATTGCCGGGAAACTTGGTCTTGCGACTGCCCAACGAAAAGACTCACAGGGAATCTGTTTTGTCGGGAAGGTTCATCTACCGACGTTCCTTCAGCAGAAACTGAAGGCGAAAAAAGGAAATATAGTGGAAATAGTTGAAAGAGTTGAAGGGGTTGAAAAGGTTGAAAAAGTTAAAAAAGTTGAAAAAGTCAAAATCTTTTATTACCCTGAGATTACAGAAGGTTTCACTGAAAAAGAAGTGTCAGAAAAATCACTGGAAGAACTGACCGAACCATTTAAATATGAGCCGTCATCAGGGTATATAATCGGAACTCATAACGGCGCACATTTTTTTACTATTGGTCAAAGGAAAGGAATGAGTGTCGGAGGGCATAAAGAGGCTCTGTTTGTAATTGGTACTGACGTGGAAAAGAATACCGTTTATGTTGGTGAAGGTCAGTCTCATCCCGGACTGAATCGTAAAGGACTCTTTATAAGGAAAAACGAGATACACTGGATAAGAACTGATATAAAAATGAAAGAAGGTGAAAGTCGCGATTATATGGTAAGGATAAGATATCGTCAACCAATGCAGAAAGCTCGTCTGTATTGCAGGGAGAAAGGTATGTACATCATCTTTGATAAGCTTCAGCGAGGTATTGCTCCCGGACAGTTTGCAGCCTGGTATGAGAATGATGAATTGATCGGGTCAGGCGTGATTGACAGGTAAAGAAGGGAGAATGGGAGAAAGAGAGAATGAGGAAAAGAGAATATTTAATATTTGAATAACTAAATATGAAATCATTACTGTTAACACTCTTGCTAATCTTTATAAGCCTTACAGCTTACAACCAGAAGAATGCAATTCTTTTTACCAGACATGACGAACCAAAAGAAAAAGCCCTGAGTTTACTTGTTCCATATGGATGGATCATTGAAGGTGGAGCCATACGATTGCTTGATCCAAACATTGCAGGTGCAAGTAATTTGGTTGATTGTAAGTTCGATCTTACAGTTAAGAAAGATGCAGAGGGAAGTGTAATGATAAGATGGCTCCCTGATATACTATGCATAGATCAGAGAAATGCATTTGGAAATCCTGAAGGAGCAATATTTAACAATACTTTGGTCAGACGCAAAAGGGACCCTGCTTCATTTATTCTCCAGGTAGCTATTCCTTATGCTCACCCGCGGGCTGTAAAAGTAAAAGTCAGGAGTAGTAAACAACTTCCCGGACTTGCGAACCGATATGCAGGAATGGTTGATCCTACAGTAAAAATGTACACTAACATGTCGTATAAAGCTGCCATACTTGAATTCACTTATGAAGAAAACGGGAAGACATATCTGGAACGTTTAGTTGCTTTAATTGAGGATTACGGAATGAATGGAGGCGGACTCTGGAAGAACAGGGAGACAATGTTAATCCGGGCTCCTCTCGAAGAGATATCAAAATGGGAACCTGTATTAAAGGTTGTCCAGAATTCCGTAATTTGGAACTTTAACTGGATAGCAGGTGAGCTAAAGGGCCAACAGCAGCGCTCGGGAGTTATGGCAGCTACACAGAAAGAACTCCAGGCAATGGACAATGCTATTAATGAAAACCGAAGGAATACAAACTCTGAAATAAACAAGGACATGTATCTTACGCTGACCGGTCAGAATGAATATGCCAATCCATTCACCGGTAAAATTGAAACTGATACTGATAACTGGAAAAACAGATGGATCAATTCTTCAGGAGATATTATATATTCGAATGACCGAGGGTATGATCCAAACAGGGATCCTGACCTTAAAATTACTGGATTTAAACAGTCTGTTCCGAGGAGATAGAATTGATGTTTTTTTGACGACTAACAACAAAAACACCTGCGAAAATAAGTAAGGCAGAGACAACCATAACGAGATTAATATGATCCTGACCCATAAGTGTTGCCAGATAGGCAGCAATTATTGGCTGGGTATAAGTGTAGGTACTGACAATCGTCGGACTAAGTCGACGCAGACCAATGGTAATAAGGAGATAGCCCAGGTAAGTCGCACCCACAATCACAAAACCAATCTGGAGCCAGGCGATAAAAGGAATAGACGACCAATCCATTTTGCTCCATTGATGATAACCTATAGGGATATTAGTCAGCATCCCGAATAAAAAAGTCCATTTCATAACCGTAACCGGATGATATTTTTCCAGCATCTTTTTAATAATTACCGTATAAAATGCCCAGCTTATAGTATTGACCATAGAAAAAATATCTCCTAAAAAAGTCGAGCTTCCCAGATCAGGAACACCATTCTGCAATATCAGCAAAAGTACACCTGAAAGACCTATCGCAAGTCCGGTTCCTTTCAGAAAAGTAATTCTTTCTTTGAGTATAAGGGCAGCAAAAACAAATGCAAATATTGGATTCGTTGAGAGTATTATTGAAGAGTTGATGGGCGTAGTCATATCAAGTCCTACCAGGAAGAGAGTCTGGTTAATGACTACACCAAAGAATGAACAGCCGAAAAGAAATAACAAATCTTTCCTGTTGACAGGTTCTCTAGGCATAAACAGGCTGGTGATCCAGAAAAGCGCGGCCGCAGAAATACTTCTTACTGAAACAAGGGCAAACGGTTTAATATGTTCCGGCATTACCGCTTTAGCTATAGAGTAGTTTAGTCCATAGATAATATTGGCGGCAAGCAGTGAAAGATGGGCCCATGTATTTAAACGACTCTTATGCATTCTCATAATTTGAGTGGCAAAAGTATAAATAATAGATATATTTGAAAAAAATTTATACCATAATGCAAAAGATTTCTATAATCAGCGGAGGAACAAGTGGTCTTGGACTGGAAATTGCCGGCCTCCTTATAAAATTGGAGAAAAATGTGCTCATACTTGGCCGAAACAGTGAGAAACTGGCTATTGCATCATCAAGGCTCAATCAAGCTTCCAGAAGTTCACATGTGGAATTGATGAAGTGTAATATAGGTAATGAGGAAGAAGTCAGAAAGGTTGGTGAATTCCTTACCAGGAACTCACTTTCGGTGGATTATCTTTTCAATAATGCCGGTGTGGGATTTTTTGCAAAAGCTCATACTTCAACGTCAGTTATTATTGACTCGGTTTTTGAGGCCAACCTGAAAGGCATGATACTTCTCACCTCTGAAATACTTAGACTAACCCCTGAAGAAGAAGAACTTACAATTGTAAATATTATGTCAACTTCAGCTCTGTTCGGAAGAGCAGAAGAGACAATCTATTGTGCAGCAAAATGGGGTGCCAGAGGTTATACGGAGGCGCTAAGGACAGAGTTGAAAGGAACAAAACGAAACATTATTGCAGTTTATCCGGGGGGCATGAGAACTGATTTCTGGAAAGTCCCCGGACAAAACCGCGACATTAGCAGTTTTATGGACCCGGCAGAAGTTGCTGAGAAAATTGTGAACGCTGTAATTGTTACTGATAAGATGCTCGTTACGGACATTACTATAAACAGAAAAAAATAATATGTAGGGACCGGTCGCGACCGGTCCCTACATATCGTTATGACAGCCTGTTTTTATAATCTTTGTAACCAAACTCCCTTATTAATTTGAATTTGCCATCTGAAGTCCAGATACCTATAGAGGGATGATGCACTCCATTAAATGTTGTTGTTTTAACCATTGTATAATGGATCATATCCAAAAAAATAATTCTGTCTCCAGGAGTAAGTTCTTTATCAAAAGACCATTCTCCCATGACATCTCCTGATAAACATGAGTTTCCTCCCATTCTGTAGGTCGGTTTCCCGGGAACCGCGTCAGTTGCACCCAGAATTTTTGGTTTATAAGGCATTTCAAGACAGTCGGGCATATGGGCAGTAAAAGAAACATCCAGAACAGCTGTTTTGATTTCGTTATTTTCTACAATATCTTCAACTGTCGCAACCAGTTCTCCGGTTTCCCATGCAAATGCACTTCCGGGTTCGAGTATTATATGAAGACCCGATTTTTCACGAAATTGTTTAAGAATTTTTATCAGATGATCAGTATTATAGTCTCGTCTTGTAATAAGATGCCCTCCGCCCATATTTATCCACTTAAGCNGCGGAAAAAATCTCCCGAACCTGGCCTCAACAACCTTAAGTACTTTTTCAAGGGCATAAGANTCCGATTCAAAAAGCACGTGGAAATGAAGCCCTTCGATGCCATCGGGAAGCCCATCTTTCAGATCTTCAGCGNTTATCCCCAGCCTTGATCCAGGGGAACACGGATTGTANAGGCCATGACTAACCTCAGAAAATTCAGGATTTATTCGTAATCCTGCTGAGATTTTTTCCGGATAATTTTGTAATTTATGTGAATACTTCCTGAATTGATTTATTGAATTAAAGGTGATGTGAGAACTGTACTTCATAATTGAATTAAACTCACTCATCNTGTGTACAGGAGAATATGTGTGTGCCCTCGATCCAATCTCTTCAAAGCAAAGACGTGCTTCATCAACTGAACTTGCNGCAGCTCCTGAAATATATTCCCGCAGAATNGGAAAAACTCCCCACATAGCAAATCCTTTGAATGCAAGTATTATTTCAACACCCGATTCATCAGATACATGTTTAATCAAAGAAAGGTTCTTACGAAATCTCTCTTCATTAATCACAAAACAAGGAGACGATATTTTGGAATAATCTATTAACATCTTATAGTTTCCAAATTTTTAAAAATGTATTTTCTTCCCTTTGTGCTACTTTGGGCTCTCCTTTGTTATCCTTAGTGGTTAATGGCTTTTGTTTTTACCACAAAGGAACACAAAGGTTATCACTAAGGTTCACAAAGGTTTTTTAGGTTATCCTATATAAAAGATTAAAGTTCCAGATCCACATTATGCAGTTCCACCCACGGTAATCCAAGCCGGTTCAATTCAGCCATAAACGGATCGGGATCAAATTCTTCAACATTGAATACACCCGGTTTTTTCCAGATTCCCTTCAGGTACATCATGGCTCCGATTGCTGCCGGCACACCCGTTGTATAGCTGACTCCCTGCGCTCCTGTCTCAGCATAAGCCGCTTCATGACTACAATTATTGTAAATATAGTATGTTTTTTCTTTCCCGTTTTTGATACCTCTGATACGGCATCCAATGGATGTCTGACCTTTATAGTTTTCTCCGAGTCCTCCGGGATCGGGTAGNACGGCCTTCAGAAACTGAATTGGAATAATCTCTCTTCCCTGGAACATCACCGGTTCTATACCAGCCATCCCGATATTTTGTATNACCCGCAGATGAGTAAGATATTCCTGTCCGAATGTCATCCAGAACCTTGCCCTTTTAAGAGTTGGNTAATTTTTAACGAGCGATTCCAGTTCTTCGTGATAAATCAAGTAAGATTCTTTCGGACCAATCTCAGGGTAATTCAAAGGTTTATGAACTTGGTGCGGTTTTGTAATTATCCATTTGCCATTCTCCCAATACTTACCCTCTTGTGTCACCTCTCTTATATTTATCTCAGGATTGAAATTCGTTGCAAAAGGTTTACCATGATCACCGGCATTACAATCAACAATATCAAGGAAGTGCATCTCATCAAAATGATGTTTGGCAGCATAGGCCGTATAAATTGAAGTTACCCCTGGATCAAAACCGCATCCGAGAATCGCTGTTATTCCGGCTTTCTTATATTTGTCGATATAAGCCCACTGCCAGCCATATGCGTATTTAGCCTCTTCCAGCGGTTCATAATTCGCAGTATCAAGATATGCGACACCAGTTTCAAGACAGGCATCCATAATATGAAGATCCTGGTATGGCAGGGCAACATTTACTACGATGTCAGGTTTAAATGATTTTATAAGCTTTACCAGCCGGGGAACATTATCAGCATCTACCCCGGCAGTTTTGATGTTTTCACTGCCAATTTTTTCAGCAATAGCATCACATTTGGATTTTGTCCGGCTTGCTAACATAATTTCTGTAAAAACCTGTGGCAGAGATGCCATTTTATGAACTACAACTGTGCCTACTCCGCCGGCACCTATAACCAAAACTCTTCCCATAGCTAATTAAGATAAAAGACAAAAGTAAAAAGATAAAAGTATAAGGCAATGGGAAAAGGGTAATAATGCAAAATGCAATAAATCAAAAGTAAATAGTAAAACATATCGAGTACCTGGTACCAAGAACCGAGTACTGCGCAACGTTTACTAATTCTGCTTATATTTGTAGCTTCAAAATTTTGTTACCTGGGTATGAAGCTGATCAATCCTTTGCTTATTATACGGATATTAAGCACTATTCTCTTTATAGAAACTATATCGTATCTTCTCTGTCTGCCAGTGGTTTTTATTTATAAAGAGTCTCCATACCCTTTCCTCTTGTCGGCAGCTGTAACCATAGTCTTATCTGCAATATTTTATTTCATTTCGAGAGACTCTGATTCAACTAAATTCAGCAACAGGGATGGATTCCTTTCGGTGACTCTTTCATGGGTTATTTTTTCATTATTAGGAGCTTTGCCATATCTGATTAGCGGTACAATACCCACATTTATCGATGCATTCTTTGAATCCACATCCGGATTTTCCACAACTGGTTCTTCCATCCTAAAGAATGTAGAGATATTACCCTTCTCAATACTTTTCTGGAGAAGCCTTACTCATTGGATTGGAGGAATAGGGATCATAGTTATTCTAATAATCATCCTCCCTTCAATCAAGGCTACAGGTTACCAGCTATTTAGTCTTGAATCCTCAATGAGAGAAAAGATTCATCCAAAAATAAAGGCTATAGTTTTCAGGGTTCTTTTTATATATCTGGGACTTACTCTTGCAGAAATAATTCTTCTGAGCTTTGGTGACATGAACCTGTTTGATAGCATCTGTCACTCTTTTGGAACGGTAGCTACGGGAGGATTTTCAACAAAAAATAACAGCCTGATGCACTATTCTTCTTACAGCCAATATATTGTAATGATGTTCATGTTCCTTGCAGGAACAAGCCAGGTTATTTACTATTATCTGATAAAGTTTAACTTCAAGAAAGTCAAACAGAATGATGAGTTATGGTTTTATATTTCAGTTATATTGATTGCAGGTGCAATTGCAACAATAATCCTGCATGTGAATTCAGCAAGAACATTTGAGGAATCTTTCAGGGATGGATTTTTTCAGATTATTTCAATAATTACCTGTACAGGCTTTACATCAACAGATTATCTCGTCTGGCCGGGAGCGGCTGTTCTCCTAATCTTCCTGTTAATGTTTTCCGGAGCAAGTACGGGTTCAACTGGCGGCGGAATAAGGATGGCAAGACATCTTATTGTCATTAAAAATATTAAAAATGTTTTTATCAAACTCAACCATCCCAAATCTATCACTTTCATAAAATTAAATGGTAAAAGCGTTGCTGAAAATACCAATATCTCTATACTTTCATTTGTAGTATTATACCTGTTTCTTTTTGTGCTTGGTACTGTTATTATTGTAATAACCGGTGTTGATCCGGTTACTGCTTCCAGTTCAGCCGCTACATGTATGGCAGGAATCGGACCAGGTCTCGGAGCAGTTGGACCTATGAGCAATTTTGCNNATATGCCTGCGGTAAGTAAGGTTGTGCTTAGTCTGCTTATGATTATCGGAAGGCTCGAGATTATTACCGTATTCACCATCTTCACCAGAACATTCTGGAAACTTTGAAAAGGAGCTGGTTTCTGGGTACTAGGTGTCTGGCATTCAGCACCGAGCACCGAGCGCCTTTATAAGAGTAGTTTTCTAACATACTCAAGACTCTCAGGAGTTCCCACGTCTACCCAATAGCCTTCATCGTGTTTCAGAGTATAAATATTATGTTCTTCGGCAAGTTTAAGATATAAAGCGATCATTGAATAAACACCTTCATTCATATATTTAAAGATCTCCGGTTCAACGATATGCATGCTTGAAAATGCTATCTCAGAAAGCCCTTCCTCGCCAGCACCTGCAAGTATTTGTTCTCCGGTTGATATATTTCGCCATCCACGCATCTGACCCTCTTTATCAATTAGTACAAACCTGTTTCCCGGACGGTGCCTTACAGCCAGTGTAGCGAGACCCTTCTTATCAATATGTAATCTGTAAAGAGCGGAAAGATCAAGATCTGATATTATGTCTACATTGTAAAGAAGGAAAGGGGTTTTATCAAAAAAATCACGGGCTTTGTACAGCCCTCCCCCATTTTCAAGAAGCTTATTCCTTTCATCAGATACTGAGATAGTGAATCCCATCTTATTAAGTTTTCTTACCTCATCTTCAACCATATCTGCAAAGTGATGCACATTTATCATTATATCATTGAAACCATGTGCAGAGCATTTCTCGACCGCCATCTGAAGGGCTGATTTCCCATTTATGTCAACCAGGGCTTTGGGAATATTCTCCGTAATCTTCCCCAGCCTTTTACCTAATCCTGCAGCAAATATCATTGCTTTCATGTTCAGCTCATTATTGGAATTTTTAAATGTACCAATTCTTCCTCATATTTTAGATTATCGGCGTACGGTCCCGCTGAAGCGGGATCTCCGCTTCGCTTCGACGTGCGGTGTGCGGCCTGTTACATTTCAGTCGTGTGTTTTAGATTTCTCTAATTCAATATATATCTGAGCATCAGGTATTAACCTGATTGTCTTAAATAACTCAGGAAGTGACACTGGTAGTTGTCCTGAATCAATTAGTTGAATTAAGAGTTCCACAGCGGGTACGATGCTTCCGGTGAATGTTGGTTTCTTTTCATACAATCCTCTGAATCCGAAAGCTCCCAGGGCCTGCATAAGTCTGATCATACTGAACCCGGCATAATATCCTCTGAATTCCGCAATGCTCTCTCCAGATATTGTACAGAAATTTTTTACATGGTATTCAAGAAGTATCTGACGCGACTTTTCTGGAATATGAGCCTTTGCATCGTATAATAGTGAAGCAACGTCGTATTGCGGAGCTCCTTTCCTGCCACCCTGGTAATCAATGAACCATGGTTCGCCTTTTACTATCATTACATTTGCCGATTGAAAATCCCTGTATAGGAAAAAATCTTGTCTGGTTTCCAGAAGAAAATCAGCAAGGGAGTTAAAATCATGTTCAAGCCTCCGTTCATTAAAGGAAACTGCCAGGAGCTTGAGAAACATATATTTAAAATAATTCATATCCCACATCATCGATTGCCTGTCGAAACTTTTGTGTGGATAACAAAGTTCCATATCCAGGCCATCTATCCCATTTATCTGGAAATTAATCAGTTCATCAAGAATTTTGCGGTACATATCTTCAGCCTGCCTGTCAAACCCTCTATTTTCTTCTTTTTGCTGAAGCCAGGTAAACAGGTTTTTATCACCGAGATCCTGTAGAAAATAAATAAATTTTTCAGGCAGATATCCGAATATCTCAGGCACACGGAGTCCTTTTGAAATGAAATGCTTCGTAAAACCGATAAATGCTTCATTTTCCTCAATGTTGGGATTATATGCCCCTATAACATTATTGATTCCTGAAGTAATTCTAAAATATTTTCTGTCGGAGCCGGATTTAGGTAAAGCCCCAATTTTTATATCAGAATCCCCGAATAATTCTTTGTATCCATCTGATACAATGTCAATTTCACTCATATTGTTTATCGTTATTCGTTGCTTGTTGCAAGTTGCTTGTTGCTGGTTTTTGCCCCCCCATCCCTCCTAAATGGGGGCTAATTATCTTACTATCAGTGCATTCACTTTTGTCTTTATTCTTTTGTCTTTTATCTTTATAATCTGATCATAATTTTCTTCCGGTAAAAAACTAACGTTACTCCCCAGATTAACAACATAACAATGATACCAAACATAAGGCTGCCCTTCAGGTTACCTGCAACCGCAACACATACTTTTTCATAAAACCAACCATAAAGAGTTACCTTATCTGTACCTGATTGTACATGAATGAATAACAACATTTTAGTGAAGATAACAGAAAGAAAACAGGAAAAAAGTGCATTTGTACCAAAAACCCTGAAAAATGTACCCCAAACCTGGAATTTAAGAACATCTGCTATCAGGAATATTAACGAGAAAAAACACATTGCTATACCTGCTGTATACAAGACGTATGAGCTCGTCCACAAAGGCTTATTTATAGGGAAGATTATGTTCCATATATATCCGAGACCTGTAGCAGCAGTACCTAAAAGGATAATCTTTAAAACTGTTTTTCCGTTTGCAGAACGCTTAACTGTCATTCCTCCGACAAAATAGCCGACAATCAGAGTACAAACTGCCGGAATGGTACCCAGTATACCTTCAGGATCGAAGGGAATGCCAAATCCTTTATAAAGATGGTTTTTACCAAATAAGGCTACATCTGCTTTAAGAGCAAAATTGCCTTCAGGACTGTAAGGATCATTACCACCGAAAAAGGCCAGTAATCCCCAGTAAATCAGTAACAGAGCTGCAATTATTATCCACAGGTACTCACGTTTGATTGTCAGGCAGATAATAGCACCAATACCGTAAGCCAGCGCAATACGCTGAAGTACTCCCATTATTCTGAGAGTCGAATAATCTCTTATAAAGTATGGAAAGATTGTAAGGAATAAACCAGTAGCGAAAATAGTTACCGTCCGTCTGAATATTCTGGTCATTGAGCCTCCATTAATCTCATGTCCGTATTTTTTAAGAGAATAGTATGCTGAAATACCTGCGATAAAAAGAAAAAACGGAAAGACGAGGTCAGCCGGAGTACAACCATTCCATTTTGAATACTTCAATGGAGAATAAACGAATTCCCAACTTCCGGGATTATTTACGATAATCATAAAAGCTACTGTTATTCCTCTGAAGATATCAAGAGAAACCAACCTGCCACTACTCTTTGCCATAGATGAAGCCTGATATAATCCGGTAAAAATAATAATTAAAGATGATTTAAAGTGTTGAGAAATGGTGGAGGTGTCAGAAGTTATATTTGTTAAAAGAGTTGGGTGTTTTAACTTTTCCCTTTGTGTTACATTGTGTTGAACTTTGTGTTACTTTGTGGTTCAAAGAATTATTTTAATAACCCCTGGGAATATATAAACCATGCAATTAAGAAACCTGTTTATAATTCTGTTTTTAACATTACTCTCACTTATTCCTGTTAAATCACAAAACACCGAACCCCCGTTTTTAAAATATATGAACCATCCATGGGTTGATTCNGTAATGAAAACCCTTACACTTGATGAGCAGATAGCACAATGCATCTGGATAGCAGGTTATTCAAACAGAGATGTCTCGCATGAAGTTGAGGTTAGTGATATAATCAGGAAGTATGGAATCGGTGGTATTGTTTTCTTCCAGGGAACAGCTGCAAAACAGGCAGAATTGACCAATTATTACCAGACAATTTCNAAGGTACCTCTCCTAATATCACTTGATGCTGAGTGGGGAATCGGCATGAGGTTAGAAAATGTTGATAAGTTCCCTTTTCAGATGACAATGGGTGCAATACAAAATGATTCACTCATTTATAAGTTCGGAAAAGCAGTTGCAGCTCAGTTCAAAAGACTCGGAATGCAGGTAAACTTCGCACCTGTTCTGGACATTAACGTTGATCCCCGGAACCCGGTAATAAACTTTCGTTCATTCGGTGAAAACAAACAAAAGGTAACATCGAAAAGCATTATGTATATGAAGGGATTGCAAGACAATGGCGTCCTCGCAACCGGGAAACATTTTCCCGGGCATGGTGACACAAATGTTGATTCACACCTCGATTTGCCATTAATAGCCAATTCCCGCTCAAGACTGGACAGTATAGAGTTGTATCCTTTTCGAAAGCTTATCAGTGAAGGGATTGGAAGCATAATGGTTGCACATCTCAGTTTGCCCTCACTCGACACTACAACAGGCCTGCCATCAACCCTTTCCCATGTTATTATCAATGACCTTCTCAAGAATGAGCTGGGATTCAAAGGATTAGTGGTTAGCGATGCAATGAATATGAAGGCTGTGACAAAGTTTTTTAAGCCCGGAGAAGCCGATGCTAAAGCTCTTGAAGCCGGAAACGATGTTGCAGAGTTTGTAACGGATGTGGAGGCTGCAATACGGGAAGCAAAGAACTATATCTCCCTGAAAAAACTTACAAATGATAATATCGCTCTTAAGTGCAGGAAAGTACTGGCCCTTAAATACTGGTCGGGATTAAATAAACTCCATACAATAAATAAAGAGAATATTGACAAGGAGTTATCTTCAATGACATCCAAAGCATTAATACGTGAACTTTATGCAAATGCATTAACCGTTCTCAACAATAACCAGAATATTATTCCTGTAAGAAATCTACAGAATATTAAGATCGCCACAATAGCAATTAACAGAAACAATATCTCTGTGTTTCAGAGAAGAATTGCAGATTATTTTCCTGCCGATCATTTCTTCATTGATCCCTCTGATACTGCAGCAAGTAATAAGTTGTTAAAAAAACTCTCCTTATATGACCTGGTAATTGTGGGAGTTTTTGGTCTTGATCAACGACCCAATTTTGGATTCGGAGTAAAACCTGAGCTGAATCATTTCCTTGAAAAACTAATTACAAATACTAAAACAATAATAACTTGGTTTGGCAATCCTTACGGAATTGATAAAGCTGGAAGTCTACAGGATGCGGAAGGGCTCATCCTTGCTTACCAGGAAAATGAATTTACAGAAGATCTTTCAGCTCAACTTATATTCGGAGGTATCGGGGCACTCGGTTCTCTTCCTGTTACAATAAACAAAAAATGGCTTTCTGATTATGGAATTATGACTCCCGGGCATATAAGGCTCCAATATGGGATCCCGGAAAGTGTCGGGATGTCATCAGAAACACTCAATAATAAAATTGACTCTATTGTGAGCACGGGACTAACGGCTAAAGCATTCCCGGGATGTGTGGTTATGGCTGCCAGAAAGGGAGTTGTTGTGTTCCGGAAAACCTATGGATTTCAAACCTATGACAATCGTATTGCAGTAAAGGAAGATGATCTGTACGATCTGGCATCGGTTACAAAGGTATCTTCAACACTGGCTGGCCTGATGATTCTCAACACCGAAGGAAAATTCTCGCCTGATAAAACTTTAGGTTATTATCTTCCCGATTTCAGAAGAACCAATAAGGGGAATATTGTTTTAAGAGATTTTCTGACTCACCAGGCCGGACTCATACCTTATATACCCTTCTGGAAAGAGACTCTTAAAAAGAATGGAAAGTTCAGGCATAACACATTTGATTGTAAATACAGTAAAAAATATCCTCTGGAGGTAGCACATGGCCTCTATATCTATAAGAATTACAGGAAGAAGATTATCAGGGAGATAAAAAGGAGTCCCCTTGGTGAAAAGAAATACGTTTATTCGGATCTTGCATTTATTATAGCTCCTGAGATTATAGAAAAATTAACGGGACAAAAATGGTATGATTTCGTGACAGACAGTATTTATAAGAAAATCGGAGCTTTCGATATAGGATTTAATCCATATCTGAAATACCCTTTAATCAGAATAGTTCCTACAGAATATGATTCACTCTTCAGAAAACAGTTGTTATGGGGTACGGTTCATGATGAGGGTGCCGCTATGCTGGGTGGAATATCGGGGCACGCAGGGCTATTTTCAACTGCAAATGATCTTGTAAAATTAATGGAACTCTATCGAAGAATGGGTGAATATGGCGGGCAACAACTGATCGGCAGGAATATCATGGAAGAATACACAAGAGTTCAGTTTCCTGAGAATAAAAACCGCAGAGGTTTAGGATTTGATAAGCCGCTGCTGAATAATTCCCAAATTTCACAAAAAGAAGCCTATCCGACAAGAAGTGCCTCACCATCCAGTTTTGGACATTCAGGCTATACAGGAACATTTGTTTGGGTCGATCCGGAATACGACATTACATTTGTCTTTCTATGCAACAGGGTTTACCCGACAAGAAACAACAATCTTTTGACTGATATGAATATAAGGTCTGAAATACTTCAGACGATTTATGATTCAATAATAAAAACCAGACTGTAAAAACAATCTGGTTTATTGTGCCCAGAACAAGACTCGAACTTGCACACCCTTGCGAGCACCAGCCCCTCAAGCTGGCGTGTCTACCAATTTCACCATCTGGGCGAGATGGGATTGTGCCCAGAACAGGACTCGAACCTGCACATCATTACTGACACTAGTCCCTGAAACTAGCGCGTCTACCAATTTCGCCATCTGGGCGGTAAAAGATAGCGGCTGCAAAAATATAAATAAAAATGAAATATAAGAAAAAAGATTAAAAAAGGTTTTTAATTCATTTGTTGCTCGTTGCAGGTTACTCGTTGCTTATTTTACGTCCATGGAACCAGTAACCAGTAACCAGCAACATTTTCACCTTAGGGTATTAACTAGCTTAATATGATTTGTCTCTTCAAAATACTTGAAATAGTAGTAGAGTTTGTAGTTAATATCCAAACCATAATCAGTATTAAAATTATAATCTATGTAAGTATCGTACAAGCCTTTATTGCTCGCAGTCAGATAACGCAAGTTCCATTCGGCGACATAAAAAAGGTTTTTTAGGGCATAATACTCATTGGAGTAAAATTCTTTTGCCGGTTTTGTCACCAGCCATGTGTCAAAACCCGGATCCATAATTATCAGTCGGTATTCCAGGCTGTCAACAGAAGTCGTGTCTGCTTTTATTCTCTCCCTCTCCCTTTTTTTCTGACTGAATCCATTTGTCTGAATTGCAGCCAGAATAACCAATATGATAAAAACAGTTTTCTTCATTTTGTATCGTTTTAATTTAAACTGTTAAATAATTTATATGTTAACAAAAAATATACCAATTAAATACTCTATATTAATTAAAAGTATATTTTTGCTCTCAAATTATATATTCATGAACAAACTGATAAAAAGGTTTTTTTGGTATATTAATCATCTGTACAACAGGTCTTCATTATCTTTATCCAGAAATTTTGTACTTTAAAAGATATACGGACCTGCAAAAAGATGCAGGTTTTTTTTTAATAAATTACTTTTATGAAAATAATGAAATTTGGGGGAACGTCAGTCGGAAACCCCGACAGGATGAAAGCGCTGATACCTTTAATAAATGACGATGAGAGAAAGATCGTTGTGTTGTCAGCTATGTCGGGAACCACAAACAGTCTGGTAGAAATAGCCGATCTGTTATATGCCGGCAATATAAATGAAGCATCGGATAAGAATAACAATCTCAGGTCGAAATATCATCAGGTAGTTGATGAACTTTTTACTAGCGAGAATATTAAAAAATCAGGGCACGGACTTATCGATTCACATTTTGAATATATAAGGAATTTTACACTCAGGGTATTTACCAAACTTCAGGAAAAAGCAATCCTGGCTCAGGGAGAACTTATTTCAACTTCACTGTTCCATCTTCTGCTGCAGGAAATGAATATAAAGTCAGTTCTTTTGCCTGCCTTAAGCTTTATGAGAATTGACAAAGATGGAGAACCTGATGCTTTCTATATTAAGGAAAATATCAGCAGAGAACTTAAAAAACATAAATCTGAGAAATTAATTATTACACAAGGATTTATATGCCGGAATGCATATGGAGAGATCGATAATCTTAAACGCGGAGGAAGTGATTTTACGGCATCGTTAATAGGAGCAGCGGTAGAAGCTTCTGAAATTCAGATCTGGACTGATATAAACGGGTTTCATAATAATGATCCCAGATTTGTTGAGAACACAAAGGTGATACGCGAAATATCTTTCGATGAAGCAGCCGAACTAGCCTATTTCGGAGCAAAGATACTTCATCCGTCAAGTGTTAATCCTGCCCGTGAAAAGAACATCCCCGTGAGGCTCAAAAACACAATGGAACCAGATGATATTGGTACCCTGATCACATCTGAATCAAAGCTCCAGGATTATAAAGCAGTCGCAGCAAAAGACGGAATATCGGTATTAAGGATCAGGTCCGACAGGATGTTAATGGCTTATGGATTCCTTCGCAAAGTATTTGAGATCTTTGAAGCTTACCGGACACCAATCGATATGATTACTACATCAGAGGTTGCTGTTTCAATCACAATCGACAATCCTGAGTTCATCAAACAGATTGCAAAAGACCTGAATGAACTTGGAACAGTGGAAGTTGAAGAAAATCAGACAATTGTATGTGTTGTAGGTGATTTTCGCACTGAACGGACAGGCTCGGCACCCGAAATATTTGAAGCATTGAACACCATTCCTCTTAAAATGATATCGTACGGTGGAAGTCCAAATAGTCTATCTCTTCTTATCGATTCATCCAACAAAATTGAAGCTTTAAAATTACTCAGTAAACATCTTTTTAAATAAAGAAATGATTAATAATAAATCCATAGAAAAATTCAGAAAAATTGAAACTCCCTTTTATTACTATGATCTTGATGTTTTAAGATCTACTCTTGAAAGTGTAAAAAAAGAGTCAGACAATTCCGGATATAAAGTTCATTATGCAGTAAAAGCAAACTCAAATCCAAGGATCCTTAAAATCATTTGTTCATATGGCTTTGGAGCCGATTGTGTCAGTTTCAATGAAATAGCCGCAGCAATTACTGCAGGTTACAGTCCTTCGGAAATCGTATTTGCAGGTGTAGGCAAAACTGATAAGGATATCAATGCTGCACTTAAAGCCAATATATTTTGTTTCAATTGTGAATCAATTCCCGAAATTGAGGTTATTGATCAGTTGGCTTCAAAACAGAACAAAACTGCTCAGATCGCTCTGAGGATCAATCCATACATCGACGCTCATACACATAAATACATAACAACAGGTATTGAGGAGAGCAAGTTTGGAATAAATACATGGGAGATTGAGGAAGTAGTGAAAAAACTTTCAGCTATGAAAAATATCAGGTTGTTAGGGATGCATTTTCATATCGGTTCTCAGATATCCCGGATGTCGGTATTTAAAAGTTTATGTGCCCGTATAAATGAGTTACAGGAATGGTTTTCCTCCCATAATATTATTTTAGAAATCGTTAATGTTGGTGGTGGCCTGGGAATCGATTATGAAAATCCTGAAAAAAATCCGAATTTCCCGGAGTATTTTTCCTTGCTGCATGAATTCATTGATCTCTTTCCCGGTCAGGTGCTACATATGGAACCCGGACGTTCAATCATAGGTCAGTGCGGAAGCCTGATTTCAAAAGTACTGTTTATTAAAAACGGCAGCAACACTCAGTTTGCTATAATAGATGCCGGAATGACCGATCTAATACGACCGGCTCTTTACCATGCTCATCATAAGATAGAAAACCTTACGTCGTCTGGAAATTTGTATCCCTACGATGTTGTCGGACCAGTCTGTGAGTCGTCTGATACCTTTGCAAAATACATGGAACTGCCCGAAACACGAAGAGGTGATATAATTGCAATAAGATCAGCTGGGGCTTATGGAGAAGCTATGGCCTCGCGATATAATCTCAGAGATCTGCCGAAAGCAGTATATTCGGATGAGATCTAAATTAAAATTGGAAAATTGATCTGAAAAAATCAACCACCTCCCCCCTTCGGAGTACTACCCGCCTAAGCGGGGCACGCTCTAGCGTGGACGGGGTGGTTAATTCCCTCTATGCTTTTTGAACCTAGTCTTTTGGTGTATTCTGTCTGATCTTACTGTGATTCACTCCATAAAAGAAATAGATACAGAATCCTATAGCCATCCAGATAATAAGTCTTAACCAGGTATCAAGAGGTAAGGCTGCCATTTGAATAAAGCATATCGATGCACCCAGAATCGGAACCAGAGGAACCCATGGTGTTTTGAAAGGACGTTCAATATCAGGTTTCGATTTTCTCAATACCATTACACTAATACAAACAATAATAAAGGCAAGAAGGGTACCGATTGAAACCAGCTCACCCAGAATGCTTATTGGAAGTATACCTGCAATGATCATAGCAACTGATCCTGTTATAATTGTGCTGATATAAGGAGTCTTGAATTTGGGGTGAACTTTGGAAAAGACAGGCGGCAATAAACCATCTTTCGACATAGAGTAGAAAATCCTTGGCTGACCAAGAAGCATAACAAGAATAACAGAACTTAAGCCGGCTATTGCTGCAATTTTGACTATAGGTCGTAGCCAAAACATGCTCTTGCCCATTGCATCAACACCTACAGCTACCGGGTCAGCAACATTTAATGCGGTATAACTGACAATACCTGTTAACACAATAGCAACGAGTATATACAATACAGTTGAGATCCCCAGTGAACCCAGAATGCCAACAGGCATATCGCGCTGCGGGTTTTTTGCCTCCTGTGCTGCAGTTGAAACAGCGTCAAATCCTATATAGGCAAAGAAAATAACGCCCGCACCCCTCAAAATTCCACTGATACCATATTTACCAAACTCATGAGAATAAGCCTTCAGCCAACCCCATAACCCTCCGAATTGCGATATTGGAGCAGCTTCAACTTTATTGACAGGAATAAAAGGATGCCAGTTAACTGTTTTTATGAACATTACACCAATTGCTACAAATAAGATAATAACTGATACTTTAGTTATCACCATTATGTTATTTAAATTTGCCGATTCTTTTATCCCGATTACAAGGAGGGTTGAAAGAATTGCAACTATAAACATTGCCGGAATATTCAGAACACATGTAACATGGGCTAAGGAATCTACCTGAATACCTGAAGAGGCCAGGGTCTGTGCAAAAGTATCCGAGAGAGTTTTCCAACCCATGTCAGGTACATTAACAAGCACAGAACCCGCGGCACCGGTAAATTGAGGTGGAATAAATATATTAAGGTCTTTCAAAAAACTTACAACATACCCCGACCATCCGACTGCTACTGTTGACGCGGCAAAAAGGTACTCAAGTATAAGGTCCCAGCCGATAATCCATGCCAGAAATTCACCAAGTGTAGCATACGAATAGGTATAAGCACTCCCTGCGATAGGTATCATTGAAGCAAATTCAGCGTAGCACAAACCTGCAAAACCGCAAGCCAAACCTGAAACAACAAAAGATAAAACAATAGCGGGACCGGCATATTGAGCTGCTGCCTGGCCCGATAGTACAAAAATGCCGGCACCAATAATCGCACCAATGCCTAATGTTGTCAGATTCAGTGCTGTAAGCGTTCTCTTCAGACCACCTGATTCTTTAGATTCGCTGAATAACTGTGGAAGTGGCTTTGTTAAAAATAACCTGTTTTTTGACATATGGTTTATTTGAAAGTTTGAGATTCAACAATTATTAATACAAACGTAACTTTTTTTTTGTAAAATAAATTATAAAATTATAAAGTTAGATAACTGCTCTTTCTACTGGCTGCTTTTATATTTTTTTAACAATTAATAGTAATTTTGAATAATATATTAAACCACCAAGAATGCGCAGGTAAATTCTTCTGTTTTTTTCATTTGTACTACTATCCTGTTCTCCCGTCAGGGAATACCAGAATCTGCCTGAAGTAAGGTTTTGGGAAAAGGATATTCAGAAATTTGAATAACTTGATAAAAGTGAGAAATACCCTGAAGATGCAATTCTATTTGCGGGTAGTTCCAGTATAAGATTATGGAGCACTCTTGAAGAAGTAGGGTCATGCCATGGCGTGACCCTATCTTATGTTGTACAGATGGTTGTAGAGCCACGCCATGGCATGGCTCTAAGCTGAATTGGATTATTTCTTTACACTGCGGTTATATAAATCCTGCCAGTTTTCAGTTCCTGAATCAGATACAGGCTGTTTCTTATCAGCAGCTTTCCTTTCCTGTTTTTTGATTACATATTCCCTGGCTCCGGCCGCTGCTCCTTTAGTGTGAGTGACAACATCAACATATGCAATGAACCAGGTAATTCTGTGTGCCAGGACCTCAGGTGTCCTTATAAAACCTACATCTTCGCTGGCAAGAGTATAATTATCATGCGTTGCTTCCCATACATCAACATAGTACACAAACGGATCGAGATCGGAAAATACGGCAGTTCCATTTGCGTCAGTGAATCCTTCTACAACGGTGTTTTGCTGATTATTCCAGTCGGAAAGAGTCGGATAGAGTATTATTCTTGCATCAGGAACCACATTACCGTTTCCATCTGCCGTCCATTCCCTGACTTCAATTTCCAGAAGGGTGGGAATAACGACATTCAATGTGAGGCTCGACATATCAGAATGTCCCCCTCTGGAAGAGGCAGTTAATTTAACTTCGAAAGTACCGGTTGAAGTAAAGGTATGTAGCGGATTACTCTCATTTGAGATATAACCATCACCAAAATCCCATTCAAAATTATCACTATTGTGAGAGTTGTTGTTAAAGGCCACCGGCTGACCAACTACCGGTTCATTGGTATCAATGGAGAAAGAGGCTACCGGTGTTTTTTCACAAGAGAACAGAATTAACGGAAGCGCCAGAAAGATGTAAATTATTCTTTTCATTTTATATTTTATTAGTTGTTTAGAAATCATTTTTCAAAATACGTGCCAACTTTCAACAAAGACAATTTTTTAAGTATGAAGATGCATCTTTTATCCAAATTAAGGTTGAGGTTGAGGGACTATTAACCTTTACCGTAACCTTAACCTTATTTATAAATTCTGATTTTTTATAAAATTATAATTATCTTTGCACTCCAATAAAAAGCGGTGTTCAGAATGATAAAGATAACATTACCTGACGGATCTTCAAGAGAGTTTAAGAATGGAATAAGCAGTCTTGAAATCGCGGAACAAATAAGTCCCCGGCTTGCTAAAGAAGTTTATGCAGCCACAGTAAATGGGGAGACATGGGATCTGACAAGAGCTATTAGCAATGATGCAACACTGAAACTTCATAAGTGGGAAGATCCGGAAGCAAAACATGCATTCTGGCACTCTTCGGCCCATCTGATGGCTGAAGCACTGGAATCTTTATATCCTGGTATGAAATTTGGGATTGGTCCGGCGATCGAGAATGGTTTCTACTATGATGTTGATCCCGGCAATGGTAACATAATAACAGAGGCCGATCTTCAGACAATTGAGGACAGAATGAAGGAGCTTGCTTCCATGAATCTTGTTTATAACAGACGGGATATCAGTAAAAAAGAGGCACTCGATTTTTTCCAAAAAAAGGGAGATGAATATAAGACTGAACTTATCAGCGAGCTTGAAGACGGAACGATTACTTTATATACACAGGGCAATTTTACCGATCTCTGCAGGGGACCGCATCTTCCATCGACTGAACCATTGAAAGCCATAAAACTTCTTAGCGTAGCCGGTGCTTATTGGCGTGGTAATGAGAATCGCAAGATGTTGACCAGGATTTATGGTATAACATATCCCAAACAAAAGCTTCTGGATGAGTATCTTGTTTTTCTTGAAGAGGCCAAAAGAAGAGATCACCGCAGGATCGGAAAGGAGCTTGAGTTATTCGCATTCTCTCCAAAAGTTGGAATGGGTCTTCCTTTATGGCTTCCGAAAGGATCAGATATCAGACAGAATCTTATAACTTTTCTTACCAGAGAATTAAGGAACAGAGGATATAAGATTGTTACCACACCTCACATTGGGAATGTGAACCTTTATAAGACTTCGGGACATTTTGAGAAGTTTGGCGCCGATTCATTTCAGCCTATTTCAACCCCCCAGGAAGGTGAACAGTTTATGCTTAAGCCAATGAACTGTCCGCACCATTGTGAGATATATAATGCAACACCTCACTCCTACAAGGATCTGCCTCTGAGAATGGCAGAATTCGGAACAGTTTACAGATATGAACAGAGCGGTGAATTACACGGACTTACCAGAGTAAGAAGTTTTACCCAGGATGATGCTCACCTCTTCTGCAGACCCGATCAGTTAAGAGAAGAGTTTAATAATATTATAGACCTTATTTTATATATTTTTAAGATCCTGAATTTCAATGAGTATTCTGCCCAGGTTTCTTTACGTGATCCGGAAAACAAGCAGAAATACATTGGTTCAGATGAGAACTGGGAAAGAGCAGAACAGGATATAATTGAAGCTGCTGCAGACAAGAATCTTGAAACTACCGTCGTTAAAGGAGAAGCTGCATTCTATGGTCCAAAACTCGATTTCATGGTAAAAGATGCGATAGGAAGAAAATGGCAGCTGGGTACCATACAGGTTGATTACAACCTTCCTGAGAGATTTGATCTTACCTACAACGGAAGTGACAACCAGAAACACAGGCCTGTTATGATCCACCGGACAATCTTCGGATCGATGGAGAGGTTTATCGCAGTATTAATTGAAAATACAGCCGGAAAATTCCCACTCTGGCTTGCACCTGAAAAAGTAGTCATTTTGCCAATAAGTGAAAAATTCAATGATTATGCAGGAAAAGTTTTGGAAATTCTAAATAATTCCGATATTTGCACACTAATTGACGACAGAAGTGAAAAGATAGGTAAGAAGATCAGGGATAATGAATTAAAGAGGATTCCTTACCTTCTTATAATCGGTGAAAAAGAGGTAGAAAACGAAACTATCGCTGTCAGAAAGCAGGGTGAAGGTGATAAAGGTACCATGAAAATTGAAGAATTTGTGAATTTTATTTACTCTGAAATCAAAAAGGAAACTGCATTTTAATGCACGATAAGTAATTTTAGTATTAACAAAATTAAGGAGGAAAGAGCTATAGCTTTACCAATCAGGCGAAGCCCGGCAAGGGTTACCCAGCCGGCTCACAAAATCAACCACAGGATCACTGCAAAAGTGGTCA
>JGI24133J20442_1000028_pt1 | contig 35198 bp, 32 predicted proteins | sample BarGraNGADG00311_2_FD_20442 | JGI IMG/M metagenome (IMG submission 20442)
TGAGGAAACTATAACGGAAAAGGAGAATGCAGTTGGTGTAAGCAGCTTTAATGATTCAATTGAATTTAAAGGAGTCTGGTATGCATATAATAACGAGCCGGTGCTGAGAGATATAAACCTGAAAATAAAAAAAGGTCAGACTGTCGCTATTGTAGGTAAATCAGGCGCCGGAAAATCGACTCTTGCAGATATGCTTCCAAGGTTTATGGACTGTGATCAGGGCAGTATTCTGATTGATGGCATAGATATCCGCGATCTGAAAATAAAAGACCTGAGATATTTGATGGGTATTGTAAGTCAACATCCTATCCTGTTTAATACTTCGTTTAATGAGAATATAGCTTTTGGGGTTAAAACTTCTGATCTGGAGGAAATCGAAGTTGCTGCCAGGATTGCCAATGCGCACGATTTCATAATGGAGACGGAACAAGGTTACGAAAACATAGTTGGAGAATCAGGAAATAAGCTCAGTGGCGGACAGAAGCAAAGAATCAGTATTGCCAGGGCCATCATGGCTAACCCGCCGATATTGATTCTGGATGAAGCAACTTCAGCTCTTGATACTGAATCGGAAAGACTTGTTCAGGATGCAATACTTGCACTAATGAAGAACAGAACCTCCGTCGTAATTGCCCACCGCCTTTCAACTATTCAGCATGCCGATCTTATTGTTGTTATTGATGAAGGTATGATAGTTGAAACAGGGACACATGCAGATCTGATGACAAAGCAGGATGGATTCTATAAAAAACTTCATAGCTTTCAGGCTATATGAAGAAACTGAGTGGGTGAGTTCTTTGTGACCTTCGTGAAAACCTTTGAACCACAAACCTGCCTGCCGGCAGGCAGGGGATCACAAAGTACACTAAGGAAAAACATTAGAGATAATACCATAGAAGCTTGAAGAATTCTTGACTGTAAATACATGATACATATATGATTAAGCGGATTTTCATTTTGTTAATTGTGATGATTTCTATCCTGTTCACAGGTTCAGTTTTAGCTCAGAAACCAAAACACACATTTAAATTAGGAACGTCGGAATTTCTTCTTGATGGCCAGCCATTTCAGATTATAAGCGGGGAAATGCACCCGGCAAGGATACCTGCTGATTACTGGCGTCAAAGGATAATGATGGCGAAAGCGATGGGATGCAATACAGTATCTGCATATATTTTCTGGAATTATCATGAGTCTGAAATGGGTGTTTACGATTTTTCCACAGGTAGCCATAACATCGTAGAATTCATTAAAATAGTACAGGAAGAGAGGATGTGGCTTATATTAAGGCCCGGTCCATACATTTGTGCTGAATGGGAATTGGGTGGTATTCCTCCTTATCTTTTACGGATACCCGATATTAAATTAAGATGTCTGGACCCCCGGTATATGGATGCTGCAGAACGATATATGGCCAGACTGTCAGAAGAGATTAAACCTTACCTTATAACAAAAGGTGGACCAATACTCATGTTACAGATTGAAAATGAATATGGAAGCTTTGGTAATGACAAGAATTACCTTCAGAGGATTAAAGATAAATGGACTTCCCTGGGAATTGATATCCCAACATTCACTGGTGATGGTCCTTCAACACTTATGTTAGAAGCCGGTACTCTTCCCGGAAGCGCTGTCGGACTGGACTCAGGAAGTTCTTTGGATGATTTTGCTCTGGCAGCTAAAATGAACCCCGGAGTTCCGGTTTTCAGCAGTGAGACTTACCCCGGCTGGCTCACTCACTGGGGTGAGAAATGGGCTAAACCCGACTCCGCGGAATTGTTAAAGGATGTGAAATTCCTTATGGACAACAAGAAGTCGTTCAGTTTTTATGTTATTCATGGAGGTACCAATTTCGGCTATACTGCCGGAGCAAATTCCGGAGGAAAAGGTTATGAACCTGATGTTACGAGTTACGATTACGATGCTCCAATCAGCGAGCAGGGCAGGGCAACTCATAAATACATGGCACTTCGGAAACTTTTAGGTTCCTATCTTCCAAAAGGGACGAAACTTCCTCCTGTTCCCGATCCGATTCCTGTCATCGAATTAACCCCTGTTGAAATGCAGCCTTTTACCAGCGTCTGGGACAATCTGCCTCAACCGTTGAACTCAGTTCATCCTGAAACATTTGAAGCATATGGTCAGGATTATGGTTTTATTTTATATAATACTGAACTTACTGATCATAAAAATGGTAAGCTTACAATAACCGGTCTTCACGATTATGCAACGATTTTTCTTAATGGTATATATATTGGAAATCTCGACAGGAGAGTGGGAATATACACAATTGATCTACCTCTTACCAACGTTGAGTCTCCTATCCTTGAGATTTTAGTAGAAGGTATGGGACGTATAAACTATGGTAAGAACCTTATTGACAGAAAAGGCATCACAGACAGTGCAACTCTTAATGGAATAGCATTGATGAACTGGAAGGTATACAAGCTTCCGATGGATAGAAAATTCATATATGATCTAAGATCCTCAGGTAAAACTCTTAATAAGCCTGGTATTTTCTTTAAAGGTAATTTTTTTCTTTCCCGGTTAGAAAGGAATACATCATCGGATACTTTTATTGACATTTCGAATTACATCAAAGGTATTGTATGGGTCAACGGACATAATCTGGGCCGCTACTGGAATATCGGACCTCAGAAAAGACTCTATTGTCCCGCATCATGGATGAGAGAAGGTTCGAATGAAATAATAGTTTTTGATTTGCNTCAGACAAAAGCAAGACCGGTTTCCGGTATGAAAACCNTGGAATGAAGGATATCAGGCAAGTTTTTTAACCATTTTTTATATATTCATACTATAAACAATTTACAGCGTTATGTTCAAAAAAGTCATTTTTGTTTTTCTGCTTATAACAGCAGCCTGTAGTTTTCAGGGACAAGCTCTGAAAAACAAACAACCCGACCCGAAATGGTCGATAANGATGGCAAATACANTTCTAACCCGATCTGACAGNTTAATATATTATGTTGATCGGAATCCTAAATGGGCTTATGATGTTGCTTTNCTTGGNATGGCAATTGACAGGCTGGGAAATATCGATATCAAATACTCAAAATATATGGAAAACTGGGTCAACTATTTTGTGAGACCTGATGGTTCTGTAGTTGACTATAAAATCGCCGAATATAATCTTGACAGGATTTTTCCGGGTAGAAATGTCATTACGGTATATAAAAGGAACCACGATCCTAAATATAAAATTACACTAGATAATTTTATAGAACAGCTTAAGACGCACCCTAAGACAAACTCGGGAGGTTATTGGCATAAGAAAATTTACCCGTCGCAGATGTGGCTCGACGGAATCTTTATGGCATCAACCTATATGGCTCAGTATGCAAAAGAGTTTAATTCACCTGAATGGTTAGATGTTGCCTGTATGCAGACAAAAATGATCTATGAAAAAACACTTGATCCTGGTTCCGGTCTGTTGATGCACGCATGGGATGAGAGTCGCTCACAGAAATGGTGCGATCCTGAAACAGGAAAATCACATTATCCCTGGAGCCGGGCAATGGGCTGGTATGTACTGGCCATTGAAGACATTCTTGAATACCTGCCTGAAAATCATCCCGACAGACCCGCCCTTATAAACATTCTTCAGAAAACCTGTGATGCTTTGATGAAAGTAAGAGATCCAAAAACAGGCCTTTGGTACCAGGTTCTGAATAACGGCGGGAGAGAAGGCAACTATCTGGAAGGATCAGGATCAGCAATGTATACATATGCTTTCGCTCGTGGTGCTCACAAAGGTTATCTCGACAAAAGCTACCTTGCCATTGCCAACAGTGCATTTGATGGCATTATAAAAGAACTGATTACCGTTGATGAAAAAGGGAAAGTCACCATGCATAATATCTGTGGTGGCTGTGGACTTGGTGGCAATCCTTACAGGGATGGTTCATATGAGTATTATGTAAATGAAAAACGTGTCGATAATGATACAAAAGGTGTTGCTCCTTTCATAATGGCCGCAATAGAACTTGATAGATAATTATTTAATACCGAATAACCTGCAAATGTGCCTGTTGTAGATGTTTTCATAGACACAGGCTGAAACAGTTTTTTCATTAGCTTCGAGAAGTCTGAAATAATCCTTCATCTTTATAGCAGCAAGCTTATATGCGACATGAATAAGCTGCCTCATATTCGGATTATAATCAGGATTCTCCGGTATATGCCTTAAGGTATCTGCAAATTTTTCATGAGTCCATTCAGATACTGCTTTTTTCGACGGAAGCAAAGACACATTTATATCAATTACATCAGCGTACGGAGCACATAACTCATCGATTTTTTCCAAAGATTCAAAATAAATCTCTTTTACAAAATCAAGCGCTTCTCCTCCTGATTCTGCAAGACCGATGACCTCTTCAAGCCATGTGGTTCCTGCAGTTTTCAAATGTATACCCTTGTCAAATTTTTTAATAATTGAACCAATGTGTGGATAGATAGCAAATTTATCTGATCCGGAATGAATACTCATCTTCAGGTTCTCAGGCAGACCAAATTCCTTTACAGCAAAATCAATAATCATAAGATCAGATTCAAATTCCTTAACAAACAGCAGAGGATCACCGACATAATCAACACCTTTATTGAATCTTCCAGAAAATTTTGGAGCAATTGTCTGAACAGGTATGTTTTCAGAAGCAAGCATTTTAAGAATGAAAAACAGCTCCACAGGAGTTTGCGGCAGCGGAGTTTCATCCATAGATACTTCAGTAACAAAATTTCCCCTTCCTTTGACCTTTTCAATTTTTCTGTAAATTTCCCCTGCTTTTACTGTGGCAAACAGGTACTTTTCTGCTATTTGCCTTATCTGCGATTTTGTTGTTTTAAACGAAAGGTTTGATCCTCTGATATTCAGATCACCAGTGTACTTTTCAACACCTGACAGGAATTCAGCGATCTCTTTCTCCCCGGCTTCTTTCCCGATATACGATGCAACATCAATTGTAAAGAAATCTGAACAATATATAAAACGATCAACAGTATCAAGATTTATATGGTCGGCATCAACGAAATACGGATTTTTAAATCCGGCGCTTTTTGTCACCGAATCAGCTTCAATCCTGACATCTACGGGTTCGGTACCTATAGTATTATGTTCACGATTTGATTTATTCCAGACAGGTGTTATATTAATACCTTTATCTGATGCTTCAATAATTGCTTTTAATTGAGCATTTCCCTGGTGACCAAATCTGTCACCGAGGCCAATTGAATATTTGGCTAATGTTTTCATAAATTATAAAAAGAAGTTTACGTTTTCAGATGTAACAATATCAACAGGAAGATATTCAATTTTGTCAGGGATTTTATGCAATGACAAATATTCGAATAATTTTTTTATGCCCTTATATGTTTGTTCTTCAGGTCTCTGACCGATTAAAAACCTTGTAGTACCTGATTTGAGAAACCCGACATTTGAATCCAGAAGATCGTATCCGATAAGGTTGATTGAATTAAGTCCTTTCTTTTCGAGGTATATTGCTATAAGGTATGATCTTGAACCGGTAATAAAAATTGATCTGATTCCCGGGTTTTCCAATAATGATTTGTCGACAGCATTTTTAACAGAATCAGGGGAAGGGTCAGGAATATTTATAATGATCTTTTCCCCCTTATTCTTGCCTGAATTTTCGAAATAGCTCAGAAATCCCTTTGTACGATTGCTAAGGTGATGAACGTTCTGTATATTTCTTGCAATAGTGACGACAAGAATGTCGCTTTTTTTGGCAGTGATCATATCGATAAGTTGTCCGGCAACTCTTCCACTCTGAAAAATATCTTCTCCGATATAGGCAAGAAATTCAGTATTTTCTATGAATCCGTCGATGAAAACGAATGGAATTTTCTCTTTTTGAAGATGCGAACAGAATGCGATAGATTCCGTCTTGAAAATTGGTGCCAAAAGTACTCCGTCAGGTTTGAGATCCAATACGATACTGGTTTTCTTCTGAAAATCCTCTTCACTTTGCATATCAAAAGTCACCTGACTCAGTGTAACCGGAAATGGATCGAGTTCTTCAATGGCCTTGAGCATTCCGATCGGATGTTTCTTCCAGAAGGAATTATCTTCATTAGGTTCAGGGAGAAGCGACACAAGATGAACACGCTTCTTAGATTTCAAAACCTGTGCCATTACATTGGGAGAGTAATTGGTCTCTTTCAGGATACGCTGAACCTTGATTCTCGTCTTTTCTGCAACTTCACCCCTGTCATGAATTACCCTGTCAACAGTTCCGATTGAAACACCCGCAAGCCTGGCAATATCTTTTATTCTTGCTTTTCTGGGAGGCATATTAGTTATATGATTTTGTCAATCTAACACAACCTTTTTAACTTTTGGTGCGAATACAGCCATTATTATCCATGCAAGAAGGTAAGCGCTTCCAGCTATCGTAAACATTATTACATAACCGGTCTCAATGTGCCCTAGTTTCTCGTAATGTTCGAGGATATCGCCGGCGATGTAAGAGATAAATGCTCCGCCGACAGCTCCAGCCATACCGCCAATACCGGTAATAGAGCTGACGGCCTTTTTCGGGAATGCATCCGATACAGTAGTAAAAATGTTCGCTGACCATGCCTGGTGTGAGGATGCTGCCAGTGCAATAAGGCACACGGCTCCCCAGGTGCTTACATTAGGAGACTGAGCAAATACGATTGGTATGACAAGGAGTGCAAATATGAGCATTGTTATCTTCCTGGCCTTATAAGGAGACATCCCTTTCTTTATCATAAATCCGGAGATCCATCCTCCTCCAACACTTCCAACTGTTGTAGCTGTATAAATGAAAGCAAGTGGTAACCCAAATGACTTAACATCAAGACCTGTTCCTCTGACTTTTTCAAGCCAGCCGGGGATCCAGAACAGGTAAAACCACCATATAGGATCAGTAAGACCTTTGCCTATGAAAAACAACCACGTTTGCCTGTATTTAAAAAGTTGAAGCCACGCTACTTTTTCCTTTGTTTCCTCTTTTTCATCAGCGTCACTGTTAATATAAGCAATCTCAGCGGCTGATACTCTTCTCTGCTTTTCAGGTATTTCATAAAAGATTAACCAGAGAATAATCCAGACAAATCCTAAAGCTCCGGTAATAATAAACGCTGCCTGCCAGCCCCATGCTACAACAATGGCAGGTATTGCTAGGGGTGCAACAATGGCTCCGACATTTGTTCCGGAATTAAATATCCCGATAGCAAGGGCTCTTTCTTTCTTGGGAAACCATTCAGCTATTGCTTTATTAGCTGCCGGAAAGTTACCGGATTCGCTGATTCCAAGGAGTCCCCTCCAGAATCCAAAACCAAGTGTGCCCTTAGCCAGAGCATGTCCCATTGCGGCAATACTCCAAAAGAATACCGAAACAGCGTACCCTAGTTTTGTTCCGAATTTATCTATAAGCCTTCCTACTATGACCATTGCGAAACCATAACAAAGCTGGAACGCCATAATGATACGGGAATAATCTTTTTCCCCGATGCCAAGATCGGCTTCAAGCAAAGGTTTTAATATTCCTATTACCTGCCTGTCGAGGTAGTTTACGGTTGTTGCAAAGAATATCAATGCACAAACCGTCCATCTGTACCTACTAAAGTTTTTTGGTTCTGACATAAATAGTTGGTTGGTTAAGTAATTATACGTTATATGTTGACGATGAAGTTGTTCCACCCCGGCCTGTCCAGTTTGTATGGAAAAATTCTCCTCTCGGTTTATCCGTGCGTTCGTAAGTATGTGCACCAAAATAGTCGCGTTGCGCCTGCAATAAGTTGGCCGGTAATTTTTCACAACGATAGCCGTCGAAATATCCAAGTGCCGATGAGATTGCAGGAACAGGTATCCCATTGAGAACAGCAGCTGATACAACATTCCTCCATCCGTTTTGCGCTTTTTCAACTTTCTCCTTAAAGAAAGGATCAAGAAGGAGATTATGCAATGAAGGATTATTATCAAATGCTTCTTTTATTTTACCAAGGAAAGCCGATCTTATTATACAACCACCTCTCCACATAAGTGCTATACCTCCATAGTTCAGTTTCCATTTGTATTCTTCAGCGGCAGCTTGCATCAATGTGTAACCTTGTGCATACGACACCATCTTGGATGCATAAAGTGCATCTTTTAGATCGCTTATGAATTTAATCTTATTACCGGTGAATTCTGGTTTAGGTCCGTGAAGTATTTTTGAAGCCTTTACACGATCATCCTTAACGGCAGAAAGACATCTTGAGAAGACTGCTTCACCTATCAGGGTAAGCGGAATACCATGATCGAGAGCTGTAACTGCGGTCCATTTACCAGTACCTTTTTGTCCGGCGGTATCAAGAATCTTATCAACAAGTGGCTTGTTATCAGTATCTTTAAATGCCAGGATATCCCTTGTAATCTCAATAAGGTAGCTGTCAAGTTCACCTTTGTTCCATTCATTAAAAACAAGATGCATCTCATCAGCAGTCATATGCAGCAGGTCACGCATCACCTGGTAGGCTTCACAGATCAACTGCATATCACCATATTCGATCCCGTTATGAACCATTTTTACAAAATGTCCTGCACCATTTTCCCCTACCCAGTCGCAGCATGGTGTTCCATCATCGACCTTAGCTGCAATTGCCTGAAAGATAGGTTTCACAAATGGCCATGCCGCTATTGAACCACCCGGCATGATCGATGGTCCAAGCAAAGCTCCCTCTTCACCTCCGGATACTCCGGTACCGATATACAGAAGGCCTTTGCTTTCAACCAGAGCTGTCCTCCTGTTGGTGTCAGGATAATGGGTGTTTCCTCCGTCAATGATTATATCACCGGCAGTAAGATGGGGGATGAGTGTATCTATCATCTCATCAACTGCATTTCCGGCCTTGATCATTAGCATTACTTTTCTTGGACGTTCAAGCGATCCTATAAGCTCTTCAATAGAATGAGTACCTATAATCTTCTTGCCTTTGGCCCTTCCTGCTAGGAAATCATCAACCTTTTGTGTCGACCTGTTAAACACAGAAACCTGGAAACCCTTGCTTTCCATATTAAGAACAAGATTCTCGCCCATTACTGCCAGACCTATTAATCCGATATCTGATAATTTGCTCATAATTAAATTGTTGTATTTATAATATTTTAAATTTTGTCTTACTTTTCGTGCTACTTTAATTGGTTCTTGTTGCTCTTTTTTGCCCCCCAACCCCCCTAAAGGGGGGCTAAAACTCTATATATTATTGTATTCATTTTTGTCTTTTTACTTTTGTCTTTTGTCTTTTTCTTTGTGTCCTCCACCCATGTTCTTATGCTACCCGATCAATCTTTGTTTTGATGACCATAAACCAAGAGCCGGATTAGAGATAAAGAAGATTTCTTCACCGTTATCCATTAAATTATAACCATCGTTCAGTTTTTTCGGGTTGTACATTTTCTGCATCTCAGCAAGATCATGATATTTAAAGTTCACCGATTCTATTTCTTTCTGAGTCAGGTATCCCGTGCAATAAGTTATTGAGAATCTTCCTTCTGAACTTCCGTGGATCAGATGGGCTGCTGCACTCAGATTACTATAGAGTTCTGTGTTTTCATGTAACGATTTTAAAGTGGCAGATGTTCCACGGTAACCATATTTCCTTATTAACCGGTCGATCTCTTTATCCTCACCAAACTCTTTTAAACCTGGAGCAAGGATAACTAATTCACCATTATCGGCCATCGCCATACGGGTGCGATATATACTTTTATTCCCCAGCCAGGTACTTTTAAACTCAGAAGGATCAAGATATACAACAACCTTTTTTAATGGCTTTTCGAGGACAGTGAAGTTTACTTTCAGGGAAAGATCAGCAGCAAGCCTGAATGCTTCTTCATCATCCCCTATATATAGTCCTCTTACAACCAGCTCACCCTTTACATCACGACCTATTACCGTGAGTACATAAACAATTGGCAAATGGCTGGTGAAATTTGCAGAGGCATAGTTTAAAAGCGACCTGACAGGATTATTCGCTTTTCCCATAATACGTTCCATGCCATAAACAGCTCCGATAAAATGACTTTTATTAATACCTTCATGTCCACCGGTACCAATAAACAGGTTTTTATTATAATTGGCCATGCCAATAACTTCATGCGGGACAACCTGTCCAACCGACAAAATAAGATCGTGTCCTCCATTGAAAACCAGTCTGTTAAGTTGTGCCGGCCATGAATAGTTTAATGCACCTTCGGTTATTTCAGATATGAATTCTCCGGGTACGGTGCCTACTGTCACGACATCATTTCTCCAGTCGTGCGTACGAAAGAGTGATTTTGGCACATCTCTGAACATTTCGTTAATTTGAGCACCAGTCATAGGGCTATGTGTGCCAAGGGCAGGAAGGATATCTTTCAGACTATCCTTAAAGTATTTGTAAATATATGAGGTTATTTCACCTGCTCTTGAATGAAAACGGGTACAATCGGGTGGCACAACAAGAACCTTTTTCCTGACACCGAGCTTCTCCAGTGTAGAATAAATACCCGCCTCAAGATCTTTTGAAGTCAGGACTGTATTTTCAGAACCAGATTGAAAGTAAATCATTACTTATATTAATATCAATTTTGTCACAATATTCCATTAGCTCATTAATAGTGGCATCAGGTCTCTTTTTCCTGTCGCCTGCAGCCTGTCGCCTGTCGCCTATTTCCAATGCGGATGTTCCGGTAGATAAGTTTCGAACTCCCTGATAAGTTCAGCCTCATAATTATCTTTATAAGTTCCGGCAAAAAATCTGTCCAGTCCTTCATTGTAAAGTTTTTCCCATGATTCCTCTTCTTTCCCGGGATTGATAGGGTAGAAGAGTACTCCGTTTGATTTGGCAGCCTTCAGATCACCATTAGCATCCCCGATCATCAGTATCATGTCATCAGGATATTTACCTTTTGCAGCGTATTTAAGATGTTCGGATTTAGTTCCATGTTCCTGCCCGGCAATCATCTTTAAATAATGGGCGATCTTGTTTTCTTCCCATTCACGTTTCAGTGCTTCAAATGGTGTTTGTGAAACTACCATTGCATCGGCTTTTGATTTTATTTTCTCCAGACAATCTTTAACGAATGGAAAGGGAGTTATTCCGAAGACCATTTTTTCGATATCCTCATTTACCTTCAGTGACCATTCGAGTGTCTGCGTTATAAACGGATCGTTTATTTCAGCAGCATATTTTTTCAATGTGGGATTCCCAAGCTTTGTTTCTTTCTTTGTCCATTCAATAAGAGGGGCAGCTGAAGGTACTGTGAAATTTCTCGCTCGTATTTCAGGACGGGTTGCCAGAAGTCTTAAAGTTTCATTTACTGCAAGGAAGCGATTGCATCCCCTGTTAGTTGAATAAAGATTTACAAATTCCCAGGTCTCGCGTGCGTATTTTGAAACTGGCTGCATCCTGAAGTATTTTATAAAATTTGGGCAGAAACACTCTTTCTGCTTTATCTCCATTGTGTCAAATGCGCAGCCATCGGAATCTATTCCAATAAAAAACTGTTTCTCGGGCTTCAAGGATAGTAATTGTTCCTGTGGATTCATATAAAAAAAAGTAAAAAGTAAAAAGTATAAAGTAAAAAGTCAGGTGTTAAAACATAGAATAATATTCCTCTTTATTTTTCATAAGCTTCAAGCTTATAATCAGCCAGTTTTTTTGTGGCAAATTTCATTTCAAGTCTGGCAAATCTTTGTCTGCCATTAATCATTGGTACCGAAGGCCAGTCTTCACCTATCAGAGGTCTTACATAGTCAAGAAATTCATCAGTAACATCGTAACGATTTTCAGCAATCCATTTCTCCGGAAATGTCCTTTCCGAAAGTGCTACTTTCTCAAGTGGAACTTTATCAAATCTTACATTATATATGAACCCCGGTTCTCTCAGAATTGTTGCCATCCAGCCATTCCCTTCATATAATGCTATCTCAACAGCTTTTTGTCCTACCTTATATGCTTCATCCAGGTCCACAATTGAAGCGTAAGCAGTGGTATGCCGCTGATCAGTCCCCATAACCTGGCCACGTGCAGCACCTCTGGCTTTTAATCCTTTGCTATTCAAATAATTAACAACTGTCTGGAAAACTGAATTCTGACTCGATCCGAAAGAGGTATGACCAAATGCGTCTTTTACTTCTCCGATACCGCCTACATCAAAACCTTCACTTATTACAACGACACATCTTCCATCTTTTTTCAGCTGGTCATTGACGTTATCGACAAGGTTATCGATAGATACTTTTGATTCGGCCATATAGATTTGCAGAGGCATGTTTCTTTCAGGATCTGCAAGTCTTGCAGCAGCAGGTATGTACCCTATTTTACGCCCCATTGCCTGTACAACTAATACCGGATCAGCGGGAGCTGATCCCATATTTTCTTCATTGGCATTCTGTATAATATGTGACCAGTATCTGGCAACACTGCCGTATCCGGGCGTATGATCTATAAGTTTAAATTCATTGTCACCCACATCATTATCTATTGTTTTTGGCACTCCAACCGCAATAAGGTCAAGTCCTTTTGTTTTTGCCAATTCACTCACTTTAAAGGCCGTGTGTTGCGAATCATTACCCCCTATATAGAAAAAGTATCCGATATTATGAGCCGTAAAAACTTCCATTATCCTCTGGAAATCTTTTTGTTGTTTGTCTTTGAGCTTATATCGGCAGGTACCTATACTACCAGCAGCCGGAGTATTTCTTAGTAAGGCGATCTCTTCTTTATTCTGTTCTGACAAATCAAGAAGTTCCTCATTTAAAACACCCTCAATTCCATGCCATCCTCCGTAAACCTTCCCGAATTTATCCGGGAACATTCTACATGTCTCTATGATACCGCGTAATGAGCTGTTGATAACTGGTGAGGGTCCGCCTGACTGGGCAACTATCACGTTTTTTGCCATAGCTCTTGTGATTAATTATGTTTTGTCTTTTTACTTTTGTCTTTTGTCTTTTCACCCTGCACCTTGCAACACACACCGCGCACCGCGCACCGCACGCCTCGCGCCTATCTATACCCCTGAATATGCGCTGAATCCGCCGTCAACAGGTATAACAACTCCCGTGACAAACTTTGACAGATCAGAAACAAGATAAATAAGTGTACCGGTTAATTCTTCAGGAAGACAATAACGTTCCATCGGAGTACCATTTATTATTTTCTTACCTCTGGGAGTTAATCCTCCTGATTTTTCATCAATTAAGAGGAAACTGTTCTGATTTGTAAGTAAGAATCCCGGAGCAATTGCATTGACCCTGACACCTGTTTTTGCAAAATGAACAGCAAGCCACTGTGTGAAATTATTTACAGCTGCTTTTGCTGCAGAATAAGCTGCAATCTTTGTCAGGGGCCGGTATGAGTTCATCGAAGAAATGTTAAGTATGACTCCTGATTTCTTTCCGACCAGGTCTGTTCCGAAAACCATCGACGGGATTAAAGTCCCTTTAAAGTTAAGGTCAAATACCTTATCAAATCCTTCAATCTGAAGTCCGAAAAAGGTATCTTCGAGCTTTTCGTTTTCCGTTCCATCCATTTTTTCTACTTTGGTAGTAGCTGCAGGAGAGTTTCCTCCGGCTCCGTTTACAAGAATGTCGATAGGACCGAATTTCTCATGAATTTCTTTTCTTGCCGCCTCAAGTGATACCTTATCAAGAACACTGGCAGAAACACCAAATGATGGTGTTTTAAACTCTTTTTCAATCTGTGCTGCAACTTCTGTTGCCGTATCTTTATTAAGGTCGAGGATTACTGTTTTTACACCGCAGGCAGCCAGTGATTTAGCCATGGTCGAACAGATAATACCGGCGCCTCCGGTGATTACTGCAACTTTATCCTTTAGATTTAAATCGTTCATATATAATACTTTAAATACCAAATAGTAAAATGTTCTGCACACTTTCCCTTTATCTTTTTGCCTCTCCCTAAATCCCTCCCCCAAGAGGGAGGGACTTAACCATATGAATTTCATCTTCTATACCCCCTACTCTCTTGGGAGTAGGGGGAAGGGGGATGAGGCAATAGCTCAATTGTATTAAAATCCAAAATAGTCCTTCGCATTCCGGTATGAAACACCTTCAATCATTGGTTTTAGTATTTCTTCTTCGTCAGGAATAAGGCCTTTTTCAACCTCTGCCCCTACAAAACTACATACAAGTCGTCTGAAATATTCATGACGGGGGTAGGAGAGGAAGCTTCGTGAATCGGTGACCATACCTATAAATCTTCTTAATAACCCGAGAGCTGCGAGATCCTTAAGATGTTTTTCCATACCACTTTTCTGATCGAGGAACCACCATGCAGCTCCATATTGTACTTTAGCTGCAGATGAACCGTCGTTAAAATTCCCTGTCATTGTGATCATCATCTCATTATCTGCAGGATTAAGATTATAAAGGATAGTTTTCGTAAGCTGCTCCGTGTTATCAAGTTCGCTTAGAAATTTCGAAATTTTCAAAGCATCCTGAGCAATCCCTATAGAATCCCAGCCCGTATCAGGTCCCATGAGCCTGAACATTCTGATATTGTTATTTCTCAGCGCACCAACATGAAACTGTTGTGTCCAGCCTCTTTTATGATTCAATTTGCAGAGTTCCAGCAACAATGCTGTTTTGAATTTTTCAGTATCCTCAGATGAAATGATCTCTCCTTTAAGCAGATTTTTAAATATCCTNTCAATTTCTGTTAGAGTAAAAGTGGCAAAATAAAAACGATCAAGACCGTGATCTGATAGTCTGCCTCCCATCTCATGAAANAACAAGTGTCTTTTATCCAATGCTTCCAGAAGAGTATCCAAATTCCTGATGTCAGTTCCACTTGCCTGTTCCAGCTTACGTATATATAACTTGAATTTCTCCGGGTCCTCTGTTTTAATTACATTATCAGGTCTGAATGTTGGAAGAACTTTTATTTCGAAAGAGTTTTTAAGCTTAAGGTGATGTTCAAGGTTATCGACTGGATCATCAGTTGTGCATATAACCTCTACTTTCATCTTCCGGATAATAGATCTGGTACTGAAGTCTTTCGTCTGAAGCAATTCAGATGTTTTTTCATAAATCCCGGTTGCCGTTGCCGGAGAAAGTAGTTCATTAATATTAAAATATCTGGCTAGCTCGAGATGTGTCCAGTGGTAAAGAGGATTCCCTGCTGTTGCAGGAACTGTTTCAGCCCATTTTCTAAATTTTTCAATGTCCAAAGCATTCCCTGTGCAATATTTTTCGTCAGTACCGTTAGTTCTCATTGCACGCCATTTATAATGATCTCCTTCCAGCCATGCCTGTGTAAGATTGCTGAATTGACGGTCATCAGCTATCATTGAAGGTGAAAGGTGACAATGAAAATCTATAATAGGTTGATTCTCAGAGTATTTATGATAGAGCTTTTCTGCAATTTTATTACCAAGAAGAAAATTCTCATGAATAAATGGCTTCATATTTGTCAAGAGATTAGAAATTTTTTTACATTTGAATAATTTTGTTTCGTTAACGATCACGAAATTAAGAATTACTATTCAATAAATCAAGAAATATAAATGAATTTTAAGAATCTAATGAGAGCCAAATAAATGAAAACTTATAAAAGCACTTTGACCGTTGTGCTCTTAATCATCTCTATTTCAGCTTTTTCACAGAAGTCGCCAACTCCTGCTTTTAAATCAGATTTTAATAAAACTGATATCAAAACCGTTCTGAAAGCGGTGGCAGACAGGCAGATCAGAACTCCCCTGATCCATGATCTTGCTGACTGGACAAATGGTGCTCTTTATGCTGGTATGGTTGAATGGGCAGGTATAGCTGGTAATAATTCATATTATGAGTGGCTGAAAGATATTTCAGAAAAAAACGGTTGGTCATATATGGTAAGAAAAAATCCGCTGGAAAGATACCATGCCGACGATTATTGTGTCGGGCAAACCTATATTGAACTTTACCGTAAGTATCGTGAAAAAAAGATGATCAAACCTATGAGGTTATACCTCGATAAGATAATTAAAGATCCTGCAAAAGGAGATCTTAAATTTGAAAACACAGAGGATTATTGGTCAACCCAACGATGGTCGTGGTGCGACGCTCTTTTTATGGGTCCTCCGGTATGGGCAAAAATGGCTAACGTAACCGGCAGTAAGAAGTACCTTGATTTTATGTATAAGGAATATAAGGCAACCACAGATTATCTTTACGATAAAGATGAAGATCTCTATTTCAGAGCGGGAGAGAGACACTGAGAAGCACAACTTGTCCCGATTTATCGGGAGAGTTTATCAGAGAAAATTTATATTACTAATTCAATATAAAATATGAAAAGATGCTTATTTGCTTTGACTATTGCTTTTTATCTCATAATGCAGGGAGAAAATGTACTTAGCCAGGGATTTCTCAGGGTTGAAGGAAAACAGATTGTAAACGAAAAAGGTGAAAATGTTTTGCTCAGAGGAATCGGACTTGGAGGTTGGATGCTGCAGGAACCCTATATGCTTCAACTTTCAAAAGTTGCCGGTACTCAGACTGAAATAAAATCGAGGATCAGTGAATTAATCGGGAAGAAAAATTGTGAGGAATTCTACAAAAGCTATTTGAACAATATGATAACAGAGAAAGATATTGATTCTCTGAAAAAGTGGGGATTTAACTCAGTCCGTCTCCCAATGCATTATAATCTCTTTACACTGCCGGTTGATAAAGAGCCTGTTGCCGGACAAAATACCTGGTTAGAGACAGGATTTAAATTAACGGATAACCTGCTTTCATGGTGTAAGAAAAATAAAATCTATCTGATCCTTGATCTGCATGCAGCACCGGGCGGACAGGGAAATGACCGACCCATTGCCGATGTGGATACGCTAAAACCAAATCTTTGGAATAGTGAAGAAAATCAGAAAAAAACCATAGCACTCTGGAGGAGACTTTCAGTAAGATATAAAAATGAAGAATGGATCGGTGGATATGATCTTATCAACGAAACCAATTATAAACTTGAAGGTAATGAGTCTCTGAAAAAACTCTTTCTGGCAATTACACAGAAGATTCGTGAAGTTGATAATAAACATATTATTTTCATTGAAGGTAACCAGTTTGCTAATGATTATACCGGACTAACTCCTCCCTGGGATAATAATATGGTATATAGCTTCCATAAATACTGGAATGCGACCACTGTTGAAACAATTCAGAAGTATCTTGATATAAGAGAAAAATATAATGTACCGTTCTGGATGGGAGAGTCGGGCGAAAATACCAATGAATGGTTTAGGGCAGTGATAAATCTGCTTGAAACAAATAACCTCGGCTGGTCATGGTGGACAGTTAAGAAAATCGGTTCTGAGAGGAGTCTGATGACTATTTCAAAACCGGCGGGTTATCAAAAAGTGATTGACTATTGGTCAGGTAAAGGTGTGAAACCGGCTGTTGAAGAGGCAAAGACATCTTTTATGCAATTGGCCGAAAATGTGAAGATTGAGAAATGCAAAGTAAACTATGCTGTAATTAATGCTTTATTTGGAAAATAGAAATAAAGGCTTCAGGCCTCAGGCAACGGGCTTCAGGCTTCAGGCTTCAGGCAACAGGTCCTAACACCCGATGCCTGACGCCTGACACCTGACACCTTTAATTAATGAGAGAAATATTAAAAATAATATATCATGAAAGTAGAACTTAGATACGCCGCTCATCCAAACGATGTAAAAAATTATGATACGGAAAAACTTCGAAAAGAATTTCTTATTGAAAATGTATTTATACCTGATGAGATATCTTTAGTCTATTCGATGTACGATCGTTATATGGTCGGAGGAGCAATGCCGGTTAAAAAGCAGCTAAAACTGGAAACAAACGATGAACTGAAATCAGAACATTTTCTCGACAGGAGGGAGATGGGTATAATAAATGTCGGAGGGAATGCTATTATAGATATTGAAGGGAAAACATACAAACTGGCTTTTAAAGAAGCTTTATATCTGGGTAAAGGCACTCATAATGTTGTCTTTAAGTCGGCCGATCCAAAAAAACCGGCCAAGCTGTATATTAATTCAGCACCTGCTCATCATACATATCCCAGCAGAAAGGTAACACTTGCGGATGCTGAAGTAGTAGTTTTGGGTAACATGGAGTCTTCTAATCACAGGACTGTTAATAAATTGCTTGTAAATAGTGTCATTGAGACTTGTCAGTTACAGGTGGGAATGACAGAACTCAATACGGGTAGTGTCTGGAATACAATGCCGGTTCACACTCATAGCCGTAGAATGGAAGCATATTTCTATTTTGAGGTACCTGATAAACAGGCTATATGTCATTTCATGGGTGATCCGGATGAAACGAGGCATATATGGATGAAGAATGAACAAGCCGTCCTTTCGCCATCATGGAGTATTCATAGTGCCGCCGGAACCTCTAATTATACATTTATTTGGGGAATGGCCGGAGAGAATCTCGATTATGGAGATATGGATGTCAGGCAACCTGACACACTTAAATAGAATTGATCTACCGCCAAAACCTTTAACGAATTAAGAAATTTTGAATTAAATATGAAACCTAATATGCAATGAAAGATTTATTTGATCTTACAGGAAAAGTCGCTCTGGTTACCGGAGGAACTCATGGAATAGGATTAGCCATTGGATTGTTGCTTGCCAGGGCAGGTGCAAATGTATGTGTAAATGATCTTCAGGACGATAAACTCCTGAGTTGCAGAGAGATTTTCAAAAAAGAGGGTCTTGATGTCTTTACCCTGAAATTCAACGTAACTGATGAAAATGATGTTGATAAAGGAATTTCACTTATTGAAAAAAGTGTAGGTCCCATAGATATACTTATAAACAATGCCGGTATCATCAAAAGGATTCCAATTCTGGATATGGCAATAGCTGATTACAAGCAGGTTATTGATGTTGACCTTGTTGCTCCCCTTATTGTTTCTAAACGTGTTGCCCCGAAAATGATAGAAAAACGAAGCGGTAAGATCATAAACATGTGTTCTATGATGAGCGTATATGGCCGGAATACTGTCTCTGCGTACGCTTCTGCGAAGGGTGGTCTTAAGTTGCTGACACAAAATATGACGTGTGAATGGGCCAGGTATAATATTCAGATCAATGGGATTGGTCCGGGTTATATTGCTACCTCACAGACGGCGCCCATTCGCGAAAACGGACATCCTTTTAATGATTTGGTTATGACCCGCACTCCGGCGGGCAGATGGGGCGAACCGGAGGATGTTGCTAACGCTGCTTTATTCCTGGCTTCTAAGGCCAGCAACTTTGTCAATGGACATATCCTTTACGTTGATGGCGGGATCCTTGCTAACTTTGGATATGTGAAGGGAGAGAATGATATTTAATTGTCTGAATGTTTTGGATATTATCAGACAACAAGACATCAAGATAATCAGACATTCTTTTCCGGATTATCCGGATGATCCTCTGAATATGGTTTGGCATACAAATCTTCAACACTTACCCTTTCGTTTTCCGGATTAACAGTCGATATCGGCTGAATTTGCTCTTCTCCTGCCTTACCGTTGAAATAGAGAATACAGGCAAATATTGGCATTAAGGGAAGTATAAGAGCGCTTACAATGGCTGAAAGAATAATATACAATGGCTTAGATGTAACATCTATCAGTTTCGTGGCATCTTCAGGATTCAAAATTGTTTTTACAAAACTTCCGGTAAAAGGAAGGAGAATAATGCCGGAGAAAATGACCGATACAACTAACATAATTATTATAAAAACAGATACCCAGCCAATATTCGACCAGAAATTTCTATGGACCAGCTTGATGGTTCTGGTAATCGTAGAACCGATATTTGCTCCTTCAATCATCATTACCGGTAATATGAAAAGATAAAGGGTAACAACATATAGCATGGCAAAGAATGCCCCAACGATAAGTACAAATATTCCAAGAATAATAGCTATTGATCCTGCAAACGCAAGAAGAATCATAATTATAAGATAAGGGATAAAGTACTTCACAGAATTAATTATTGATGTGAATACTGTATTCTCATTGTTAATCGGGTTGAATATTACATAGTAGTGAAGGATAGTTGTAAAGAAAAGATTTATCAGAGATATTATTAAAATCGGGAGAAGAAGACTCCTGATCTTTTCTAACAAAACCATCGGATCAGTAATTGAAGACAATTCCTTCATATTCACTAAGGATGAAGCGTATTGCAACACAAGAGACATAACAAGTGACATAATGAATAATGCCAGGAATTTCTTTTTATAAAACTCCCATAATGAGTTCATTGCGCTATCAATAGTATGTCTGCGATAAAGGGGATGGCTGCTGAATTGATCCATTGAACAATAATTTTTAATGTTTGCAAATTTATACATTATTACTATCTGTTCTTTTATTGTTCCGAAAGAATTTCCTTTAATATCATTTCGTTTATTTCCCCCTCCTCCAAAGCTTATGCCTCCGCTAAAGCTGCGGCATACAATGTCAGCGACGGAGCGGCGAAAGTGGTTTACGCCTTTACGCCAATTTTTAAACATTTCACTTTTTTTAATGTTAAATTTTCTGTCAGATAGACATAGACATCTAAATAATCAATATTTTTGATAATTAATTTAAACCAAAACAGTTAAGAATATGAAATTTAACAAACTGACTATTCAGATAATCCTGGTAATTATAATTGGGATTGGTATTGTTTCCTGTACAGGGAAGACAACAAATAAGAGCATGCACGCTGGTGTGGAATATTACAGGAACCTCCAATTCAGTGAAACACCCTATGATATTGAAAAGGGGACTCATCCGTTAACTGCCGACCAGGCAAAAATCATAAACAACTACAAATTTACCTATGATAAAACAGGACACCTTCTATCGGTTGAATTTGGCCGGAATAATGTTCTTCTGGGATATTCATCGATGCAGGGAGCTGCAAAAATTACTTATGAATATTCAGATAATAAACAGGTTAAACATTATTTCAATAAGGATAACCAACCAATTGAATCAGGAGGTGTTTTTGCTTCCGAGTATTCACTTGATGCCAATGGTAATCGAACGGGTCTCATGTTTTTGGATAAAGACGGAAAAATGATTGAAAACAGGAATAAGATTCATTCTTGGACCTGGACTGTACTTCCTGATGGGATGGTAAGAGAACTTCGTTACAATCTTGCAGGAGAAGAAACAGTTATGAATCCTTTCTGTCCGTTTTATGAACTCAGGTTTACATATAATGACAAAGGTTATACCACAAGAATGGCAAATTTCAAAGCTGATACTCTCTATAATTGTACAGCAGAGAATTGTGGTGATATTGGAGTTTCTTATTTCACTTTTATTCCCAACCAGAATGGCGACCTTGAAAACTTCTCGGTTTTTAATGTAATTGGACAAATGTCAAATCTTTACTGGGGATGGTCAAAACGTATCAGTAAATATGATGAGAACGGTTACACAATCGAATCTACATTATTCGACCAGGATAACGAGTATGTTGGGGGCAAACTTGTTCCGGTCAACCGGAACGTTTATGACAATCATGGCGCACTGGTTGAGGCAAAGAATATGGATAAAAACGGGAATGTTATAAATAGTCCGGAAAACGGAGTAGCCATAACTGAATTTAAATATGACGAAATTGGTAACCGTACCGAGACACTCACTTACGATAAGGACAAAGTACCTGTAAAAATTTAAGAGTTCTGAAAAATAAATATTATGAAGAGACTATGTAATCCGGTAATATTTTTTATGATTTTTATCATCCTTTCTTCTGCAGGATGCAAAGGCAGAAAACAAGAGAATAAGCCCGAAGCGGCGATTCAGGAGGTTAAAAAGAGTATTCCGATTGGTAATGAAACTGCATTATTATTAAAAGATCTTAAGGAGAATGGTGATTATGTAAACAGCAAAGTATTCCCATCGTTGATCAAAGCATCAATAGTCAGAGAAAGTCTGGAAAAAAACATTCTTATAGTTGATATGAGGTCCCCAAAACAATTTTCAGAAGGGCACATTAAAAGTACTGTAAATAAGAAATTTGAGGAACTGCCTTCATATTTTGAAACAGCGATTAAGCCATTTGAATTTGACAAGATAATCATCGTAAGTGATGATGGACAGTTATCGAGTTATACAACCTGCCTGCTAAGGCTCATGGGGTATGGTAATGTTTATTCAATGAGATGGGGAATGAGTGCGTGGAATAGCAAGTATGCCAGGGAGGGATGGCTGAAAGGAGTATCCGGAAAGTATGAAGCCAATCTGGAAAATAAAACAAATGAAAGACCTTCTTCACCAGGGATGCCTGAGCTCAAAACAGGGCTATTGACCGGTCCTGAGATAGGAACAGCAAGATTCCGGAAGCTATTTGAAGAAGGAACCTCCGACATTCTTATAACAGCCGACGAGGTTTTCAGTAATCCTCAAAAGTATTATATAATAAATCTCGACAGGAAAGACAAATATGAGGATGGACATATACCAGGCTCCGTGAGATATAAACCGGAAGGTACTCTGGGATTTATAGAGGAAATGGCCTCTATTCCATTTGACAAACCTGTAGTTGTTTATTGCGGAACAGGTCATAACTCAGGATTTGCAACAGCCTACCTGCGACTTTTTGGTTACGACGCACATACTCTAAAATATGGTAATAATAGTTTTATGCACGATAAAATGGTTAAACAGAGAACTGCATTGTCGTGGCTTCCATTTGGGTCGGAAGATGTTAATGAATTCGAAGTAGTGAAATAATATTTCTGCATTTAAAGTACTTATAATTCAGGTCAAGGCGTTAACGAGTCAGGCCGGAATTTATATTTAAAGACCTCATTGTCAGTATTTTTAGTCAGAATGTAAATATTACTGCATCCCATCTGACTGAGAACCATCCATATCCGGACTGATACTTCTGTCTCTGCTGAATAAAGCAGAACCGGACCATAATGTTTTCCGATTATTCTAAAGTACTTGTTACTCAACACCAAATCAGCAGGAATATTTTGTATATCGCCGGTTAACTCTGGGATCCCAATTTTATCTTTATCCAGATTGATTATCAGCTTTTCCCCTGTAAGGGTGCGAGACATTTCCGGATTAATTACATTTCCACCTCTTACCGACGGTCCAGCCCACTTTTTTGCGTCATTTTTGAAATGATTTGTCCCCAGAGATCTGATAAGTACCAGAATCAATACTATCAGAACGACTGCAATTACTTCTTTATACTTTTTCATTAAATCCTTCAATTCCTATTTCCAAACTCCTGATTCCTGATCCCTCACTATTCACAACCACCGTCGAGTTTTTTTGCAGTCAAATGTTTTGTCTGAAAGAATTTCACTTTCAGACTGTCTGGAAGACTATTCATTTCAGCAAACATTTTTTTTGCTCTTGTTCTTGTTTCAAAGAGAGCGTTCTCACGTGCCGTGATCTTTTCTCCGGTAAAGCTGCTGTTCATGATTGTGCTAAACCACTCGTTCAGACCTCCTTTCATCACATAAGTGTTCTTGAGATTTAGTCCTCTTGCAATAGTCAGAGCATAGTTAGAATCAAAGTCTCCATTAGAATAGAATATGTTTCTGGTTTTTCCATTATTGAGGATGCTGCCAGGCTTCCTGTCAATAAGCGTATTGTAAGGAATATTTATTGAGCCAGGGATATTTACCGTTCTGAATTCCTCAGGTGTTCTCAGATCAATAATCTGAACTGAGCTGTCTTCCGCTACAATAAACCTTGCAACCTGGTCGACGGAATAATATGAATTTTTGTCGAGCAGTTCAGACAGAAGGTTCCGGGGTCTGACAATAAAAGAGCTATTTCCTGAAAGAGGCAATAGTGCCAGAATAAAACCCAGACAGAGAAGTACCACTGAAAATTTTGCCCTCATATTCATCTGTTTAGTTTTTAAATTTCGTTGGTTATGTCAGGTCTTGCAAACTTTTTTTCTGCAATCTCAGCGAACCAGAACATTATTACAGCAGCAATTATCAGGAGAAAGGTAAATAAGCCGGCTGAAATACCCATTGCTTCATTTATTTTAACCGGTCCCCTATATGACCCGTTTGCAAGTTTTTGTATCGACGGATATGTTTCTGCAAAGAGGAAAGCACCTGTCAGTCCGCCAAGAAAGAAGATAATAGCATCTATCTTTCCAATTGAAAGAGCGCATAACCCTGTTCCCGGACAAAACCCCCCCATAATAAATCCGGCACCCATAATAACTCCTCCTACTATTGAAGCGGCAACATAAAACTCATTGACAAATACCAGGTTAAGATTGAGTAATCCGAAGTAACTAAGTAACTGTGATCCTATGAGAGCAACTATGGCCGCTGTAAAAAATACTTTGATAACAGTTGTATCGTAACCATAGAACATTCCAGCCAGTTTCCGGCTTGAAGAGAAACCTGCCTGTTCGAGTGAAAAGCCGAATCCGATTCCTATAAGGAGTGCAATCAGGAGATCAAGCCATTCCGGCATTGCTATAAGTGATGATATTGGTCCCATCATATCCAGTTTTTTCTGAAGAACCAGGCAAAGAGATAGGCGGAACCAAAAATTGCCATCATTGTAATAAATCCGGCAACGGAAAGAACAGCCATCCCCGAGAGCGCTGCCCCGCTTGTACATCCTCGTGCAAGCTGTGCACCGTATACAAAAAATACTCCCCCAAGGAATGCAAAGATCAATCGTCTGTAATTTGAAATCTTAGGAGATTTTTCAATTTTAAATTTCAGTCTGTTTGAAACTGCTCCTGATAAAAATCCACCGGCAACCACACCCAGAATTTCAATTGTGAGCCAGTTCTTCAGCGGCTTTTTCCCGTCTTCAAAATACTTGTTGTAGTAGATTGACTCCTGAGCGTGCGAACGGTCGACAGCACCGACGATGGAAACAACGCAGTATTTGATACCTCCGCTTGCTCCCAGACCCCGACCTGCCAGGAACATAGCCATGAGAAGAACTATTCCTAACATAGTACCGGCAAGGTAAGGGTTCATATATTTTTTTTTCATTATTCTGAAATTCAGTTAATAATGTAACTCCAGCCTTCACAAAAATAGTAATTTGGAATAACCTGTCAACTAGTATGGGTAATAAAGTTTATAATTATGAAAGGGAGAACCCACACCACAAACCACCACCGTACCTTGCACCCCGCAGACCCCACACCGCACACCGCACGCCGTACCATTATTAATCTTACCTTTATAAAATAAAAATTGTGAGGCAATGAGCAGATTCAAATTGACAATAGAATATGACGGGACGCGATACTCAGGCTGGCAGATGCAGAAAGGTGGAAGAACAATTCAGGGAGAAATTCTGGATGCCTGCAGGGAATTATTCAAAAATGAAGAGATTGATATTTTCGGTGCCGGACGAACAGATGGAGGAGTGCATGCTTTAGGTCAGGTAGCACATCTGGATGTTGAAACGGATCTGGTGCCATTAAAGATAAAATATGGTATTAACGACAGACTGCCACCCGATATATGTGTTATCAATGTTGAAGAAGCCCACCCGAAATTTCATGCCCGACATGATGCAAATGCAAGGAGTTATATTTACCAGATAAGCAGACGACGAACCGCTTTCGGTAAAAAGTACGTCTGGTGGATAAAAGATCAGCTTGATATTAATCTGATGAATGAAGCTGCAAAAAATTTTCCCGGATTGAAAGACTACAGGTACTTTACTGATGAGGACGGAGAACAGTCATCAACCAAAGTAGAAATATTACACGCTAAAGTGAATGATTTTGGTGATCTGCTTGTTTTTCATGTCGTTGGCTCGCATTTTTTATGGAAACAGGTAAGGCGCATGACAGGGGTTCTGGTTGAAGCAGGCAGGGGTAATCTCTCTCCTGCCGATGTATCAACATTTTTCAGATTAAAAACTGATATTCCGGCAAAGCTTACTGCACCGCCCAGTGGATTGTTTCTGGAAAAGGTCTATTATAAAAAAGAAGAGATAAGCTATGAGACAAAACCCGTATTTAGCATTTAAAATTCTTGCACCATGCACCCTGTTTGCTCTTTATACGATCTTACCTCCGATTTATAAAAGTCTCATGAACTTATTTATACAGATTTACATATAGCGTATACTTCAATTTCAACAAGCAGTGTTTCCCAACAAAGTCTGGCCTGAATTCCGGTACTTGCTGGTAATGGATCAAGATTCATCCAATGGTAAAAGGAGGTGCGGATTTTATTGAATTCGGCATAATCCCTTTCAATATCCCTGAGATAGTTTGTTGTTCTTACGACATCATGCCATGTCATTTCTTCAGAAGCAAGAAGGTTGGTGATATTAAGATAGGTTCTCCAAAGCTGAGCTTTAAAGTCGCCAATATGTACGGCTTTGCCTTCTTCATTCACACTGGCAGTGCCCGAGATGAGCAAAACCTTATGACCACCGAAATCGAGGCGCAAAGCCCTTGAAAAGGATGAAGGTTTCGGATAGTTATACGCTTCGTTAATTACCTGGGGTGCATGAACAACATGCTTTTCGATCGGTGGCCGGGCATTATGAAGAGAAGGATAATGTGACTCGGTTATATTATTGTCATATGATAAAATACCAAGTTTTTTCATTTCTACACGTTCTCCATCAGACAGTTCTGCCACATCTATTAACAATTTTCTATTATCCATTATTTTAATTTTTTTCAATGTATTTCAACCCAATTCGATAATGACCCAAAGATTGTAAAGATAATAGCACTGATCGGAAATTCCGTCTCCGGATACTAAGTACTATTATTTTGTATATTTTAACCTGAGATCAACAACCTTGTCATATACAAAATAACAAGGATCGTCGCATTGATTCTTTTCATATTTGACTCTTGGTGTCGCTGAATCAACAGTAGTATAATAATTATCAGGTATATAATAAGTGGCAGTGACAGTGTATTTTTTGTTTATAGCTACAGGTACTTTCAAAGAATAATTAGCNTTTGTCGATTGAGAGTTATAAAGGATGCTATCTTCAAGATTACCTTCATAAATTTTAACTAATGTATAAAATCCATTACTGCTTAAGTCAAGCTTAATTTCAAGATTTGTATTTACTGGTTCTTCCGAAGTGCAATCCGCACATTTGATAAAAGCGCCCTGTTCTTCGCATGAGAAAAAGAAAGCAAAAGTCAGAAGTATTAATATTCTAAATGTATTTTTCATAATATTGATCAATACCACTTTAAAATTTTTCTATTAGTTCTCACATTGTCGAAGTACAGATTATATGAAGCCCCAAATCTTAGCCACACCGGACCGATATGGTAAAATTCAGTTTTCATGTAATCAGCACCAAGCGAAAATGAGAGATCTTTTTTTGTCCATTTGAATGAGAAGGCAGGAATAACCATAAATTTATTTCCTGGCACTAAAAGTGTCCCTTTAAGTTTATTGCCAAAAGAATAACCCGCAGAAAGTGATGTGGAAAATTCATAATTGGCTTTGAAGGCATTATCGGTAAGGGCAAAATCTTTAAACAATCCTGCATAAAAAACTGACCCCTTATTCATATACTGATAGAAAGTGTGTTCAGAATTTTTAACTAAAACCCGTGTATACCATAATTTCGTATCACATCCTAAAATGATACCTCCATTCAAATATGGTTCCTTGAACGAAAGACTTATACCTGTATAAAAATCATGCAGAAAAAACCTTGATGATGCCATTATATCTACCTGGTCTATTTCATACTTTATATTACCGGGCATTTTATTTTCCTTTAGAATATTTATTATATCTTTTCTGCGGTATTTTGATGCAACATTATATGGACTTACAGAATTGCTTCCCTGACCGGCCCATTTATCTCCGATTTTAAGCAGAAATGAAGCCGCATCAGGATGATCAGCAATTATTGCTAAGGTCAGTGCATTATTATTTGAGGCATTTTTAGCATAGATATCAACACCTTTTTCAAAGAGAAGTCGCATAATCAATGTATCACCGTTTAGAGAAGCCATCAGAAAAGGTGTAAACCCTTCATCATCTCTTGTCTCCATGTTAGCGCCTTTTTGAATGAGAATATCTGCAACATCAGCATTCCAGGCCCATACTGCAGCCAATAGCGGAGTAGTTCCCTCCACCGTTTTTTTATCTATCGATGCATCATAGTAAAGGAGCATGTCGACAAATTGAAGGTATCCATACACTGATGCATAGTGAAGAGGTGTAGCATCATATTTGTCAGTTAAATCAATATCAGCACCCGCTCTTATAAGAGCTTCAGCAATTTCTTCATTCTGATTTTTTATAGCTATGATAAGAGGCGTTTCATACTGGGCAGTTAGCTTATTAACATCTGAACCGTAATCAATAAGCATTTCAACAGTCTTTGTATGGTTATTGGATACAGCAAATACAAGAGGTGTTACACCCTCATCAGTTTCCGAATATATATTGGCCCCTTTCTTTACAAGCCTGTCAATTTCTAAAGTATAGCCCTTTGAAGCAGCAATCATCAGGTTGTAGTCCAATGCACCTTCAAAGAATGAAGGAATGTAATCAGTTGTATCATATTGTATTATAGCGGCATTAGCAGTTTGTGAATATGTACTTCCTGAAATGCACAGAAGTGCCACAGCAAAAAGAATCCGTATGTACTGAAGCCTCATTGACAACATAGATGGCAAAGTTAGTTTTTTGATCCTTTTTTCAATGGATAAACATTATCAGATTATAAATATTTTTTAAAGAATGTATGGTCAGCAAAACAAACTCAAATAATGTGCCATATTTTGGGTGTCGGGAACATGGTCAGTTACAATATAATTCAGACCTCAATTTAAGCTAACTAACCTGAAATCCGATAAAATTATATGTAAGATCAAGGTTTTATAGTCAAAATTGTAATTTTTATACTAATCTTGTCCTGTGAAAAGGAATACTTTTTATTTTTGTCTACTGAAAAATGAATTGGGGTTGAATAGAAAAAGTAAAATATTGTTGGTAACGCTCTTGCTGGTATTAGTCAGTTTTAACCCTGGTGCGAAGGAAAATAGTTTTGACCTTGTTGACAAGCTTGTTCCTGATAACATCAGACTTACAAACAGTAGTTCTTCAGGCATCGAATTTGCCGGAGTCGAAAAAACTGTAAATGCTTTTCTGAAAAATTGGTCGATAGCCGGTGCATCAATCGCTATCGCCAAAGATGGAAAGCTGATCTACGCCCGTGGATTCGGATATGCTGATACTGCATCAAAAACTGAAACTCAACCTTACAGCCAGTTCAGAATAGCAAGTATTTCAAAACTGGTTACTGCAGTTGGTATTATGAAACTTGTGGAGGAGGGAAAGTTGTCCCTGACCGATACTGTTTTTGGTCCCTCCGGAATTCTAAATGATCCCTATTTCAGCGAGCCAAAAGACAAAAGAGTATATAGTATAACTGTTGAGGAACTTTTAAGCCATGAAGCCGGCTGGACTCAACGTTATGGCGATCAGATGTTTATGCCGTTAATTATTGCTGAAAAGATGGGTGTAAAACCACCTGTTGATACCAAAACCATTGTGAGATTTGCCCTGGATATGAGACTACATTATACTCCGGGAAAAGGAAAGGCTTATTCAAATCTTGGATACGGTGTTCTTGGTCTGATAATTGAAAAGGTATCTGGAATCTCTTACGAGAATTTTTGCAAACAAACACTTCTTGAACCTCTGGGTATTTATGATATGAAAATTGCCGGGAACCTACATTCAGAGAAAGCTCCTTTTGAAGTTACATATTACGTCCCATCTGATATAATACTAAAGCCTTCAATATATGGTACCGGTGAATTGGTCTCACCCAGTTATGGCGGAAATGACATAAGATCTCTGGGTGGAGCCGGAGCCTGGATAGCAACAGCTCCTGATCTTATGAGACTTTTACTGGCAGTTGATGGGTTTAAAACCCGGCCTGATATTCTTAACGATCAAAATATCAGGTTTATGACAGACAATAATAATGGATTTGCTCCTGTAGGATGGAAAGCTACCACTTTAGATGGCACATGGTGGCGGACAGGTTCATTCCCGGGCAGTGCAGGTATGATGAAAAGACAATCTGATGGAATATCGTGGGTCGTTCTTTTCAACTCGAGTGCATGGAATGGACCTGAGATTTATTCATACATCAGTAATATGATGTACAGGGTAATATCGAAGATTAACCCATGGCCTGACTATGACCTTTTTAATTATACCCTGCCTTTACCCCTTAAGACTATTTTAACTGAGTCCTCAAAAAGGTAAAAATGTGCTTTACGGTAAATGTTAACCTTATAAAGGAGGAACTTGAAAACAGGTATGGAGCAACTTTGATCGATCCCGACAAGTACAGACCTAGTTACTATTATCATGCTTTTGGTCTCCCATCTCTTCCGGTCATTTGTTCCGATTCGCCTTCCAGAATAAAACTATTAAAATGGGGTTTGATTCCATCATGGACTAAAAGTATTGACGATGCCAATGTAATACGATATAAAACTTTTAATGCCAGATCGGAAAGCATAAAACAGAAACCTTCATTTTCTTCCTCTTTCAGGTCAAAAAGATGTATTATCCCGGTAAAAGGTTTTTTTGAGTGGCAACATGTTGGAAATGAAAAAATTCCATGGTATATATACCAGTTTGAAAATGAAATCATATCAATTGCCGGAATCTACGATGATTGGATTGAAGACAGAACCGGTGAGGTTTTCAGCACTTTTTCCGTTGTTACAACTGAGGCAAATGAACTGATGGCCAAAATCCACAATTCAGGCAAGAGGATGCCTGTTATACTTAGTAAAGTTTCAGAATCAAAATGGATTGATCTTTCGACCTCAGAGGATGATGCTCATGGTCTGCTTAAACCGTGTCCTTCTGAAAACCTGAAGGCTCATACCATCAGCCCACTGATTAACTCCAGATCATCGGACAGAAACACACCTGGAGTAATACAACCTTATAATTACACATCGGGGAATCTGTTGTTCTAGATACCGCATGCCTTACACCGCACACCGCATACAGCACACCGTTTACTGCGCAACAAATTGATAGGTGAGGGTACCAAGCTGAATTCTGGGCGAATTAGCATCAGGATTAAACCTGGATTGAAGAGCAGTGTTTATTGCTGTTTCAACAAGACATGGATCTGAAGCAGTACTTTCTCTCTCAACTACCTGGGCCCTCTGTACATTTCCATTCTGGTCAACTTCTATCCCAAGTACAACTAATCCGGATCCCTGACATTTGTATATAGGGATTGGGAGATACATGTGATTCCGGCCAACCAGATCATAATAGATTCTTGTGGGACCTTTGAAATTTGCGGCCATTTCCTGCGACACTTTGGGTTTTTCAATTACTTTCTTTGCAACTGGCTCTTCTTCAATAGCAAGTTTTTCATCCGTCCTCAATTCGTTTAATTTTTTTTGTTCATCGATATAGTTATCCACTCCAAGTTTCCCGCTTTTAATAAGCTCCTCTTTAACCTTGTCAATATAATCGGAAGGATTTATCTTTTCTTCTGATTTGCTTGAAAGATTTCGGGCAATATTCCTCATCTCTTCATCACCCTTAAGTATCTTTTCTATGGTAGTTGCACGCAATTCTTCAGGCTTTTCCTTTTTAACGACAGGTTCTGCTTCGGGAGCAAGTTCAACAGCATATTCAGTTGATATGGTTTTCTGCAATGACCTCAATTGCAGTGACATGAATATTATTCCTATTATAAGATGAATAATCACTGTACCCAGTATACCAGCCAGTTTTCCTTTCTTTTCTTTCATACCCTGCTAAATTATAAATTATTACTTTTGCAGGCGTATATATGCGACATATAATTTATAGTCTGATCTAACATAAAAAATGAAAAAGGAATTAATCCTTGAGATAATCCAGGAGAGATGGAGCCCCTACTCGTTTTCTTCAATTCCTGTGGAAGAATTTAAAATGAAAGCAATATTTGAGGCGGCAGGCTATGCTCCTTCATGCAATAATGAGCAACCATGGAGATTCGTTTTTACAACGCAGCAGGATAAGAAAGTTTTTAATGATTACGTAGGGTTTCTTGTTGATGGAAATAAAGTGTGGGCAAAAAATGCCTATGCCCTGGTTATCAGTATGGTGCGTACTAAATTCACATATAACTCTAAACCAAACAGATATGCTTTTCACGATACCGGTATGGCCGTTACCAATCTTCTGCTACAGGCTCTGTCTTTAGATGTTTATGTTCATCAGATGGGAGGTTTTTCAATAGAAAAGGTTAAGGAATACTTTAATCTGACCGGTGAAATAGAACCTGTTGCAATGATGGCAGTAGGATATCTTGGTGACGGTACATCACTTTCACCTGAATTATTATTACGAGATGAAAAGAGAAGGCCAAGGAAAACAGTCAAAGAATATGTTTTCAAAAACTCTCTTTCCGTTCACGCCTTTTAGTCTGTTAATTCATTTAACCACAAAGGATCACAAAGTAAGGCACAAAGTAACACAAAGAAGAAATGCCCAATTATTAACTTTATCGACAGCTACATTGCGGTGGGTAAATTGATATAAGAGGACTTAAGATGCTTTATGTTATTTGCTTTGAGCTTTTTTTATCTTTTTTCTAACCTTGGCGTTGACTGGTTTGTTGAACTTCTGATTTTTAAATAATCCGTTTTTAATTCCTTTAACGAATTTTGCCCAGGCGAAGGGATTGAGAAGGTTATTGATCGGATATTGTTCCCTGGTTGCCATCGAATTAAAATTCTGCGCCATGGCGTATCTGAATCCGGCTTCAGGAGAGATTTTTACATTTCTCTGATTTGCTATTGCCACATAAATTGAAGCGATATTGTCATTCATGTTTTCAATTATCGGATCGACAGGCTTCTCTTTTGTGATATCTTTAATAAACTCACTGTAATTCTTCCATGGCAGGATATTCACTTCTTTAATCTGAATAGTATCTACTTCCAAAGAAATGTCAACTTCACAATGTCTTTCCTCAAATGCCTCAGGGATGATTGTATGATATCTTTTGAATCCGACGGATCTGAAAAATATAGTATCTCCGGGAGTACTTGTAATAGAATAGATTCCTGATCTTTCACTAATGGTTCCCTTTTTTAGTTTTTTGGATACCACGGCAACTCCAGGTACAGCCTTGTACGACATATCTGTTATTATACCGCTTACCTGAATATATCTCTCCTTTTCATTTGTCTGGCCATATATGGCAGAAATGGAAAAAATGGAAAATACAATAGTGTAAAAGAATCTCTTCAATTAGATCCGATTATTTCTGATTAAATCAAATTGCGATGCAAAATAAGCATTATTGAGTATAACGTTAAAATATTTAACTATATTTTAACGAGGTCTGTAAGATGATATCAAAAGATGATCAAATATTCGCATCATGTAATAATAGACTTATTCATCATTTTTAAATAAGGAAAATATTCTAATATTTGCATCAGCAAATTTCTTACCAATCTCTCTGTTTCAACGATAATTAATAATCAGATAACTCACCAAATTTCTTACAACGTATAATTATTTGAACAATATATGAAAAAAGTTTTATTGTTGGGTGATGAAGCAATCGCTCAGGCAGCTCTGGATGCAGGTTTAAGCGGCATGTATGCCTATCCGGGAACTCCTTCAACTGAGATTATGGAGTATATACAATTATCCCTTGATGCTTCAGACCGTAACATCCATCATGAGTGGTCGTCAAATGAAAAAACTGCCATGGAGGCTGCTCTTGGAATGTCTTATGCCGGTAAGAGGGCAATGGTTGCAATGAAACATGTGGGACTTAACGTGGCCGCCGATGGATTTATTAACTCTGCTATTACAGGTGTAAACGGAGGTTTGATTGTGGTCTCCGCCGATGATCCGTCTATGCATTCTTCCCAGAATGAACAGGATTCAAGGTTTTACGGAAAGTTTGCTTTTGTGCCATGCTTTGAGCCTTCGGACCAGCAGGAGACATATGATATGATATTCGATGCTTTTGAAGTTTCTGAAAAATATAAGCTACCTGTCCTTTTCAGAATTACCACGCGGCTGGCTCATTCGCGAGCCAGCATTAATTTAAGACCGGCTCTTCCTGAAAAAAAACTGACTCTTCCAGTTGATCCGCTACAGTTCGTTCTTCTTCCGGCAATTGCAAGAAAAAAATACAAATCTTTGTTATTATCTTATGAATCATTAAGATATGAAAACAGAATTTCAAAATATAACATTTTCAGGGATGGCGAGAAAAGAGACCTTGGAATAATTACATGCGGAATTGCATATAACTATTTGTTAGAAAATCTCGGCGATACTATCAATGATTTTCCGGTGCTTAAAATTTCGGCGTATCCTTTCCCAAAGGACCTCATAATGGATATAACCGGAAGGTGCAAAGAGGTTTTAATTCTTGAGGAGGGAGCACCGGTTCTGGAAGAGGCTATCAGAGGATTACTTGATAATGGAATAAAAATCTTCGGAAGACTCGATGGAACTGTTCCGCGTGATGGGGAATTAAATCCTTCTATTGTGGCAAAAGCTCTCGGTATGCCTGTAGTTATGGGCAATCCTGTTCCAACACTGGTTAAAATGAGACCACCCTCTTTCTGTAGTGGTTGCGGGCATGCTGATATGTTCAACTCTCTGATAGAAGCTGTAAAATCCTATGGTCCGGGACATGTATTTTCAGATATAGGCTGTTATACTCTCGGAGCTCTGCCTCCATATAATGCAATAAATTCCTGTGTGGATATGGGTGCTTCTGTAACAATGGCAATAGGAGCTTCCGATGCCGGTTTATTTCCGTCAATCGCTGTAATAGGAGATTCAACTTTTACTCATTCCGGAATGACCGGACTGCTCGATGCCGTTGTTAAAAACTCATCCGTAACAATTATAATAGCCGATAACTCCACTACAGGTATGACTGGTGGTCAGAAATCACAGGCAACCGGCAGGTTAGTACAGATTTGTGAAGGGATAGGAGTTAAAAAGGAACATCTGAGAATCATAGTTCCTTTGCGCAAAAACCATGAAGCAAATGTAAGTGTTTTGAGAGAAGAGTTTGAATATAAAGGAGTTTCAGTAGTTGTCGCCGTTCGCGAATGTATTCAGACAGCAACTAAAAGAAAGAGGTCAGAAAAATCAAATGAATAACCTATAATCTTTAAAAATGAAGAATGATATTAT